>JACLAA010001805.1_pt1 | contig 19342 bp, 12 predicted proteins | sample 8027891 | NCBI WGS metagenome assembly JACLAA01 (sample SAMN15724900, study PRJNA655200) | protist metagenome | isolation source: fluorescence activated cell sorting (FACS) single amplified genomes of... | place: Spain: Blaines Bay Microbial Observatory, Mediterranean Sea | collected 2016-01-19 | reverse complement strand
CACCATGCTGGCCATCACAAGCGCCCTCGTCACGCCGCCGACGCGCACCAGCGTAACACCGCGCCGAGCGTCGGACGACTTTGATGTGGACGCCTACAAGAGCGATCCCAACAACATCGATCCAACAGATGACTTGCCGGGCGCGCCGAACCTGTCGTACGATCAAATGGAGGCGGGTAACACGATAGATGAATTGATGGCGCAGTTGGGGGGCGGCGACGACGCGCTCACGTCGCCGTACGATGCGTATGGAGGCAGTGAAGGAGGCAAGAGGGAGGGCGGCGGCAAGACGTACGTCTGGCAGCAGACCGAGAGTTCTATCACGGTCGCGGCGCCCGTCGCCGAGGGGACTTCTACGAAGCAAATCAACGTAGACTACCCGTCGCGAAGCTCCATCGTCGCGAAAGTGAAGGGAGATACGATAATAGAGGGCGAACTGGGAGGCGACATCGACAGAGACGACTCGTTCTGGTCCCTCGAAGAGAATCAACTCGTGTTGGACGTGCAGAAGGCCTCCGGGTCGAGGGAGTACTGGGACGGCTTTTTGAAAGATGAGGGCGACGCCTCCAAAGCTACCGTTACCGATAGAGTGTTCTTCGACATTGAGATTGATGGTGTTGATAAGGGCCGCGTCGAGTTCGGCCTGTTCGGCGACGACGTACCTTTGACAGTGAAGAACTTCGTCAGTCTGTGCGAGGGCTTTGAGGGCATGAGCTATAAAGGAAGCCCGTTCCACCGCATCATCCCCGGCTTCTGCTGCCAGGGCGGCGACGTGACGAGTGGCGACGGGACCGGAGGTGTCTCAATCTATGGCGGCGCCTTCGCCGACGAGGCGTTCCCCTTCTCCCACGCCGATAGGGGATTGCTGTCGATGGCGAACTCGGGCCCCGACTCGAACAAGAGCCAGTTTTTTGTTACTTTAGGGGATTGTACGTGGTTGGATGGCAAGCACGTCGTCTTCGGCCGCGTGCTGAAAGGTGCCGAGGTCTTCGAGGAGCTCGAGCAGCTGGGGGACTCCTCCGGCGCGGTGAGCGCGGAGGCGGTCGTGGCCGCTTGTGGGGTTTGTGAGAGCTGACCCTTGCGTCTAAAATTGTTTATTTAATATCTGGGCCCAAGCATGCGTGTGGATGATGCGATCAGTCAGCTTGAGGGGACCTGGCTCCGAGTTTTGCAGCTAGTGTGTCTTACCGCTAGAACGATCTCGAATTATATTTTGGCGTGAAATGTAAACGAGCGCATTGATCACGAGACACGGTGGTGCAGCGAGGAGACGTCGCAGCCGACGAGCGCTTTGCCTCAACCCAGAAACAATGGGCAAAAAGCAGCGCACGGGCGCCGCGCCGCCGAAACAGGGCGCCTGGCTGGCCAACGCGCCGCCGAAGCCGGTCAAGCTGCCCGCTTTTTTACCCATCCTGCCGCCGACGGACGAATACTTCCCGATCTCCGAGCAAGCCGAGCAGCCGCCCAATCACGTCGACGCCACGGGCGCCGTGCGCGTGAACGATGCAATAGGCCCATGCGTGATCACGGCCTCGAACGCGCTCACACAAGAAGAGTGCTACGCCTGGATCGCCTTCGGCGAGATGGCCGACATGCCGCCGAGGCCGGGGCCGGGCGGCCGATACAAGCCGGGGGACGAGCCGCCCGCGAGGCCCGGGTTCAAGGACATCCAATCGAAAAGGACGGCGGGCACGGCCGAGCGCTTCCATGGAAGGCTGTCATTACGTCACGAGGCCGCGGCGGAGGCGATGTTTCGGCGGATCCGGCCCTTGCTGCCGGATACGTTATATGGGAAGAAGCCTGTATGTTGCAATCCAAATTTGAGGCTCTACCGCTACAGTGAGGGCCAGAGGTTCGGGCGGCACGTCGACGGCGCGGAGATTCTACCGCGGGGCCGCACGGAGTTTACCGTACTATTTTATTTAAGCGGGTGCGAGGGCGGCGCGACGACGTTCTTTCGGGACCACGAAAAGCCAGAAGTGCTCTTCGCGTTTTCTCCCAAAGACGGCGCGGTATTGCTCCACGCGCACGGCCAGCGGTGCCTGACGCATTCGGGCGCGCCGGTCACGGGCGGCGTGAAGTACCTGTTGCGCACGGACGTCGTGTACCAGTGAGTGAGTAAGGGGATGTTGTGTATCTCTGGTTTGTTGTTCGAAGCTGGACATGTGGGGCGCGGCTAGGACTCCCGTGTTTTAGGAAATCCGTGTGCTAGTGCCTTACGACACGATAGCAAGCAAAGCATAACTTCGGAGAGGCTCGCAAAAGCCGCGCTCTCCCAGGCTCACGGGCGAGAGCGGGCGACAAGTGGCTTGCGCGTTGTGAACGCGCCAGTGCTCAGTAAGCACCGCATAGCTCCACGGCCTTCTCCTCGGCTCCTGCTCGCGGAGACAGCAGGAGAGGTGACTAGTATCAAAAGCCAAAATGTCCGCGCCGAGCAGCGCCGCGGCCGCCAACGGCTCAGAATTGCCCTACGGCGGCGACGTCCAGGCCGCGGCCAAGGCCCAGGACCGCGAGGCCATCCGGACGATCATGGCGTGGCGAACCGCGAAGGAGCGCGGCGAGGCGGCCCCACCAGCAGCGCCCGAGCCCGCGCCCGCCGAGCATCCTCGGAAACAAGGACGGCTGGGCCGCGTCGGAACCGGCGCCGCCGGCGACGATCGACAAGCTCCAGGCCGCGCTCGCGGCCGAAGTGGCCAAAGTCGACGAATCCACGAGGATGGCGACCGAGGACGCGCCTCAGGACGGCATGGCGGCGCACGACAAGGCCGCGGCCGTCGCGGCCATGGCCGCGGGCCGCGCGCCGCCGCCGCCGCCGCAGGCGCCCTTCACAAGCGACGCCTCCACAGACGTCAAAGACGTCACGTGCAAGCCGTGCAAGTCCCCGTTACTCGAAGGCGTCGCCGACGATACGAACGACGAGGCCACGGCCGCCGAAGCCTACGCGAAGGCCAAGGCCAGGGGCGACGCCGCGTCCGAAGCGTCCAACGCCGCGAACAAGGCCAAAAAAGCTCTCGAGAAGCCGAAACCATTAACAGGTGCCGCGGCCAAGGCGGCCTATAGAGCGTCGCTGGAAGCTAGACAGAAGGCCGCCCAGAAGCCCGACAAGAAGAAGAAGGAGAAGAAGAAGGACAAGGCTCCCGAGATACCGGAAGAAGACATCCAATTCATGGACACCGTCCGCAAGCACATCCAGGCCACGGGACCCCTCCGGTCGAACCACTTGAACGCGTTCTACAAGGCCCATCCCGAAATAACAAGGAAGGGCTCCGGCGCGGGCCAGTGGATCGCTACGAGAGCCGAGAAGTACGGCATCGTCGTCAAGAGGCCGGCGAAGTACGGCGGGCCTTTGGAATTTCAGTTGGCGCCGTCGAACGCGCGCAAATTAAACATTGTGGCCGATCGACAAGATGATAGACCGCCGACGCAACTTCCGAAGAAGGACAAGGAGACCAAGAGAAAGCTCGAGCAGAAGCGGGTCAATGAGCGAGCGGACGAGCGCATCCGGAAGGAGAAGAGCAAATTGCCGTATGGTGGTGATGTCCAGGAGGCGATCCGGAAGAAGGACCGGAAAGCCATTCGATTGTTAATGAAACAGGCATCGGGTAATAAGATGCCTTCGGTCGACTCGTTCCTGAGAGATTCTCATTTAATTCAGGACTACGCGTGGCTCGTACCTCTGTTACAAGAAAACGAAATTGATATGGAGGCGCTAGCTTTACTGGACGACGCGGACTACGAGGAGATGGCGGTGGACAAGAAGACTCGAAAAGTTGTCAGAAACGCCCTTAAGAAATGGGGGACGCAACCATCAGCATCGGAGAAGAAGAAGGGCCGCATGGTAGAAGTGAAAGCTGAAAAGCAGCGCGTCTGCAAGGTTTATAGAGATACGGGCCAGTGCCGCTTCGGGGCCAAGTGTCGAGATCGCCACGACGTGCCCTACAGCTCGGAGCCGCCGAAGAAGAGTCCGCGGGCGCAACGCAACGTGGCCACGCAGGGCGACAAGGACGGCGCCGGGCTCTGTAGAAGGTGGAAACAGGAGGGCTCTTGCGTCTTCGGGGCGAAGTGCCGCTTCGCCCACGGCGCGCCTTTGGCAAGGGAGGCGCCGTCACGAGTAGCTTCTCCGAGGGAGCCGCGCGTCGACTCGAGAGTAGTAGAAGCGCGCAAAAACGTCGAAGCGGAGCACCAGAAGCTCGCGGCCGAGGCTAAAGCAGTAAGTGAAGCTCGCGACGCGCTCGCTGCCGAAAGAAAAGCCTTGGCCGAAGAACAAGCGAAAGCTCTGGACGAGCGCCGCCGCGTCGCGAAGATGCGGCGGGAGCGGGAAGAGGTTGTGAAGAGAGAGGACGCGGCCAAGGCCCAGCGCGAGCGGGAACGGGACGAATTGATGAAGCAGCGCGAGAAGATCGACGCTCAAAGGGCTAGAGCTGAGGCGGACTTTGCGGCTTTACAGAGGTTGGAGCTTGGGCGGCGGGGCCCGCCGCCGCCTCGGCCTCGAGCAGAACGGTCGAACTCGTTCAACGCTACGGCACAACCGTACCAGCCGGGCCCGCCGCCGGACTTCGCCGGTGCTGTGGATAGGAGCTACCCTCCTCGTCAGAACACTCTACAACCGCCCGTGCGCTCGTACAGTGCGATGCGCGGCGGCGGCTACATGCAGGGCGCGGCGCCGGCCGACGGCAGGTTTGCGGCCGAGTACAACAACCAGGGCGGCTTCTACGGCCAGGGGCCGCCGCCTTCGTCGTACGGCGCGCCTGTAGGGTATCCACCGCCGCAGCAGTTTGCGCCGCCGCCGATGCCACCCGTGCCGCCGCAGCAAATGCAGCCGCCGCCGCAGAACTTCTACTGAGCTATACGACTAAGCATGTGACTCGTTTATTGCGTCGCCCGCGCGCCGCGTCTCGCCCGCGCGTCTCGTGACCGCGCCCCCCATGAGTGTCCTGCGGCTAGCCTCCTGCTTTGATTGTTACGGTGCTAGGACTAGTGGGCGGCCTCCTGCTGCAGTCCACGGTGACCGCGCGTCTCGCGCGTGTCTCGAGGCCGCGCCCCCCGGCCGAGGATGCATGTCCCGCTCCGAGGAGCCGTGTTTTGTCAGACCCCGACGGACTGGCACCAGAGGAAAATGCCGGGCGCGCGACCCGCGCAAAAAAATTAGGAGCTCTCGCATCCTGCCAAGGAGTTGCGCCACGGACGAGGCGTAGAGCTGCCCCCGGCGCGCCGCGAGCACTTACAACCTTCCAGAAGCTGCCCGCCGCAGGACCGCGGCGACAAGCGCGCGCACCGCCACACCACCAGCTAGAAACAGGCTCCCGAGCAACAAGCTAACCATGGCCGCCATGTCCCAGGTCATGCTCGACGAGAAGACGCGCCTGCGCAACACGACGGTGGCCAAGATCGTCGCCGCGCGGGGCTCGCTCGACGACCCCGAGACCAAGAAGGAGTGCTGCCGTAGACTCCAAAAAATAAACGACATGTTAAAGGATAGGATCGCCGAGATGGACGCGACGATGGCGCGGGATGCGATGCACGCCGGGATTCTGAAGGGTGGCTTTTCGGGGTGTGACAACTCGAAGCTCATTGCTGTTTTGTGTACTCGGACCAAGGCGTCGTTAAACAGAACAAAGGCTCAATATAGAGCGAAATTTGATAGAGACTTATGTAAAGATGTGAAGTCGAAGACGGGTAGCGACTACGGGCGGATGATGGGCCACGCGCTGTCCGATCCCGATGAATATGTGGCAGATGTTATTCATGCGGCTTGTCATGGGATGGGCTGCGACGAGAACGCCCTCATTGAGTTGTGTATGACGCGCTCCCCGGAACAGCTCGAAGCAGGGAAAAAGTGCTGGGAGGGCCGTAGAGATAAGGCCCTCTTCGACTACATCGGCAAAGAACTAGGCATGCTGTTTAAAGATTTGAAACACCTGATCCTGGAGATCTTGAAGGGGAAGCGGAACTGGACGGGCCCCGTCGACAAGAAGCGCGCGGCGCACCACGCCGAGAGATTACATCATGAGTGCACGAAGAACATGTTCCAGAACTTCCACGAGGTCCGTGACTCAGCGCAGAAAATGAACTTCAACGTGACGTGGTCGCCGCGACGGCACCGACGCGATGCCTCGTCGCGGCGATGGCGTCTTCATGATCATCAGAGAGTCCACGCGCCTCACGGTATCGATCCGCGCAGGACCGTATTGTGGACTGGTTACTTACCTCTCCACCAGATGAAGTTAAATTAATACAAGAAATCTACGAGAGTACGTATAATAAATCACTGAAAAAAGCTCTGGAGGCGAAGTGCGGCAAGAAGTTCTTCCTAGCTCTAAGTGCTCTACTGGTCCCGCCCGAGGAATTCTTAGCGATGCGCCTCGAAAAGGCCATGAAGGGCTGGAGCGCCGACGATAAGGTGCTCATCAGAATATTGGGTGGGCTGGACCACGCGTCGAAGCCGTCGATGCTGCAAGTCGCTGACGCCTACCAGCGGAAGTATACGCGTACGTTGAAGGATGCCCTTAAAAAGAATATCAGCGGCAACTTCCTGAAAGCGGCGACGGCCTGGATCTCCGCGCTCGAGGATCCCGCACAACATCTCGAGGTGAAAACGAACGTGGACGTAGACACTCATACTGATTTAGACGCTCTGTTGGATGACCTACTCGTGGAACACAACTCCGTGGAGTGCATGATGGCCGACGTCGATGCGCAAGAAATTTATAATTGCTGCCATGGGTGGGGCACGTCCGACGGGAAACTTATTGCTTTATTATGTTCTAGAAGCAAACCTCACTTGCAGAAAGTAGCGGCAGCATACTACGAACAACGGGACGCGCCCCTCCTGAAACGGTTGCGGAAGGAGACGAGCGGCTGGTACAAGGAGTTCATGACTTACCTCGTCGAATCACCTGAGGACGCCGACGTAAGGGCCCTGGACAGCGCGATGAACGGCATCGGCGCCGACGCCGTCGCTATTATTGAATTTTTAGTAGGAAGAAGCCAAGCGCGCGTGCGAGCCGCGAAAGCTAGGTGGGAGGGCAAGCACGACAAGCCGCTCGTCGACCGGTTACGTTCTGAGTTACACGGCTCGAACCGCACATTAGCTTTGGAGTTATTGAAAGGAGAGAGGAACGAGACGGCGCCCGTAGATGAAAAACTCGCCCAAAGACAAGCGGAAGAATTGCACAAAGGAGTGTCGAGGTGGGGTTCCACGGACGACGAGAAGTTTATCGAGATCCTCGCCAAAAACAGCCCGAACCAGAACGCGGCGCTACGTTCTGCGTATGAGAAGAAATATTCAAGGTCGTTAGAGTCGCAAATTGCCAAAGTTGGGCAGAAAAATTTGAAGAAGTGCCTCCAAGCTTTACTGTTGCCGCCCGCGGACTACTACGCGATGCGCATTCGCAAGGCCTTTGTGGGGTTAGGTACTTCTGACAAGGTCGTGTGTCGGGTGCTGGGTGGTTCGGATAAATGTGACGCTCTGGCTATAGCTGCTGCTTATCAAAGAAAGTATACTACCGTACTCAAAGATGGCATCAAGAAGGAGTGCTCTGGCAACTACAAGCGCTTGGCTCAAGCGTGGGTGACCCTCCCCGACGCGTTGGAGGATCCCGAAGCACCGATAGACGTCATCGCCGACACGGCCGCGGAACCGGACGGCGATGGTTTTGTTGACGACCCCGACCCGCCGACGCCGCCCGCGTCGCCGAAGGCGCCTTCTCCACCGCCTCCCGTGCCCGTGCCCGTGCCCGTGCCTCAGCCTACAGCTGTTGCGGCTCCAGTACAACAACAATGCGCTATTTACGAGCACCAAGATAGCAGGGGTGTCTGGACGGCCTATGACAATGCCACGGCGTCCATCCTGGAAGCGGCCGTTCGGTCGAACCCGAACGCTGTCGTGCGGTTGCCCGGGATTCCCTTCGAGGTGAGGTTTGGGGCCGCGGCTCGAAGCGCGGTCATCCCTCGCAGGTACTAGGTTGTTTTAATCACACTCTTATCTACTAGGGGGGCGCCACGGAGCCGTAATCGTCGACTTCTGATGAAGATTGTCGTCGTCGTCGGACGCGAGCGCGGCGGCCCAGGCGGCCGGAGCAGGCGGTGCGAAGGACCGCGGCGAGGGCACGCGCGGCTCGTTCGGGCTCCTACAACGTTCGGGCGTGGTCTCGGGAGGGCCGCCCGACGTCACGGCGGGCGCGTCGTCGTTGATGCGTGTCAGTAACACCGTCGGCGTCTTGTCGGGAGACGCCTCCGCCAACGCAAGCGACCACTCGACGGACGGCGCCGTCACGCGCGGCGGTTTTAACCTAAAGCGTGTCCCCGCGGCCGCCGCCAAAGATGGCGCCCGGTTCACCCAGCCCGGCACCTTCCTTACGTTGAGTAATGCACAAAACGCGTCGCTGAAATGGTTGCAGTTGTTCGTGAGCGGATCGTAGTTGTGCGCCGTGAACTTACGTTGTAATACTGATAAAGCGTCGCGCACTTGAGAATCAGACGCATTGCGTGTCAACAGTATTTGATGAGTCAAAGCACAGCGCGGTATTTTATGCGGCTCCGTGACGACAATCCCTTCCAACGTGAAGGCGAACTCGCGGCCGTCGACCTGGATGCCGCTGTGGTGTATGCCGCAGCTGAGCCATTTCCCCAGAGCGTAGTGGAAGGGGTGGTCGACGACGTCATACACGTTTAGAGTTATTGTGGAGTCGTCTCGCTTCTGCACCATGCGCGCGGTCAGGGGGCGCTCGGCCATCCTGTGGATGGGGCTGCTTCACTGGAGGCTCCTGGCAGAATTGGGGATACGGCTGCGGCCACCTGCTGCCACGGCTCGCTCCCGCACTGGCCGGTCCAAGACTACTCTGCAGGCGCGGTGTAGACCCGCGTGGGGCAGCGCAGGCGAGCTGCGGCCGTGCGAATGGCAGGCAAAATTCAGCTGGCTGCCAAATCGGAAAAAAATCAATCTATGCGTCCAGGACGGATGCTTCGGCCGCGCCGCCGCCGCATGCCTCTCTGAGACAGGTTCAAGCTTCGCCTTCGATGCTAAAAAAGAATTCAGGGTCCAACTTGGATGGCTGCCCATGAGATTAAAAAACGCGCGAGCAGCATGGCCAAGGCGCGACGGCAGCCTGCCGCCAAGAAACCGGCTGCCAAGGCCAAACGTGTGCGCGACTCGCTGGGTCCCACGAAACACGAGCTGCGCTGCGCTGCTAAGTCGCAGACCAAGAATTGCTACCTCGGGGGCAGCAAGGCGCTCTGCGAACCGTCGTTGCAACAGCGTCGAGCACGGTCGCTCCGAGCGAAGAAAGCCAGCGCGGCGGCGCGCCGACCCTAGACGATGGTGGGCTTCACGCCAGCGCTGGTGCGATGGTGGGCCGGTGGGAACGCCACCGCCCACCGCCTGTTTACGCCGTCGCCGCGAGCGGAGGAGAACCTGCTTTCGTCCTACGTGCCTGACGACCCTCTTGCGGTCGCCTGGTGCGAAAGGAAGTACCGAGAGCTGCCCGGTGTCGTGACGGGTTGCGGCTTTCAAAAGATCAAACGCGACTGGCTCCACAAGTACGACTGCGGCCACGTCGTCCGGCACCTGGCCGAATCCGACGCCGTGTCTGCACCAGATATCGTGGCGGCGGCGCGTGTTCTCGCCGGCCCGTGCCCGTTTGTTATCGACGAACATCCGTGGCCGGAGCCCGGCCGCTTCGTGCACCTGGGCGAGGCGTCGAAGCGACGGCGCGCGGCACTCACGCCGCCGGCCGCGTGGCGGCCGTGGGTCTGCGATGGCACGGTGGCCATAGACGTGGGCGCTGCATGGGGCGACACGGCGACGTCGATGGCACTCGCGGCCGGCCCACGCGGTGCGGTCTTCGCGCTCGAGCTCGTCCCGGCGCTGCACCACCACAACGTCGTCAACGCGCTCGCGAACCGTAACTCGTCGCGCCTCGTACCGGTGAACGTCGCAATCCGCGGGCCCGGCGCCGGAAAACTGCCGAAGACGGTGCGCGCCGTGCGCGTGTGGCGGTGGTTTTCGCAAGCGCTGCCCCACTTAAAGAGGCATGTCTCCTTCGTCAAAATTGATGTTGATGCTTTATCAGCGTTGACCGCCGTGCAGTTGCTGGAAGACCTCGAGGCGGCGGAAGAACGCCCAGTCATAAAAGCCGAGTGGTTCGGCGGCGACCGGAAAAAGGGCTGCACTAGGGAAATGGAAAAGCTCTTCGCGGCCGCGCGACGGATAGGCTACGGCGTGTACGCCGCCGACGCAACAACACGTTTGGAGAGTTGCGCCGCGGCGCTCGCGCGAGCGCGGGCGCACGACGGCGGGGCGTTCCCGGGCGGGGGCGGCAGCCTCTACGCGGACCTCTACCTCATACCCGATTCTAGAAAATGCCCGCCGGCCCTCCCGAAAGGCGCCCCAATACCGGCCCTCCCCGTCGGCCGGGGCAACGTCGTATCTTCGCCGCCGCCGACGCAGCGTATGATCAAATCATCTTATACTTGGGGGAGGACGTGTGTTCAGGACTTTTTTGAACGCGGCGGGGTTAGACACTTCCGGGAGAGGTGTCCCGCTCAGCTGTAACGGGGGAAGGGGGTCGTCGCGGCGGGGTTAGACTTCAGCAGAAGTCCCGCTCGGCGACGTGTAAATCAGACGCTCCGCTTCTGACAAACGGGCGTCGTCACCTCCGGGGCCGCGGGCTGCGGTACCGTCACCTTGAGGACCCAGCGGTCGCCGAAAACTGCCGAAGGCGCCTCGCCGCGCAACTCCAAATGGGGCCGCTCCCAGGTCGTCCCGAGGCCCCACCTTGCTAGTATAGAATCGCACGCGTCTCTGCAACTCCCGTCGTCCGCCCAGAGCGCGTTGTCTTCACACGAACCGAACTTCTCGCGATCGCCGCCACCGACCGCCAAAAAAGGACTTGCGGACTTCTCATTGACACTGTATAAGTCATCGGTGAATCTCAAGAACACGAAGTCGTACCTGGAATTCGGTTCGGCCCACATGAGCTGGCGCATGCAACTGAGACCTCGTCCCAGCGCTTCCCTCCTCCGCAGGAAGGTCTTCGCTCGCAGCGCCCAGGCGAAGTCGCGTCTGTGTCTTGACGTTCTCTTGGCTAATGACGCCAGTTGACTGAGATCCAATTCTAACCGCAACCAGTCCGCGACGCCCCCGAACGCCGCTAATTCGACGTTCGGCGGCAACGAAAAGTCGTCGGGGTCCTCGAAGAACCGCTCAATGGCCTCCCCTAAACCGGGGCCCCACCCGGCGAGCCGCGCGGCACCCGGGTCGAGCTGGCGCACGGCGCCCGAACTACAGGCCGTGACCGCCGTCAGTAAGGACGACGCGCGCTTCCGCAAACAGGTCTCGGGCACGTCGAAGGCGTCGGCGCCGTTTATGAGGAAACGCATTTTGATGGGGCTCCTCGGGGGGGGCTGCGCCGCGGCCGCTTTCACCCGGGGGGGCTGCGGGGCGTCGCTGGGGTCCGCTGCGGCTTGCCGCTTGTGTCGGGGCGCGCCGGCGGGGCGTCCCGCGGCTATTTCAGCGCCGCGTTTGAGAATAATGAGACCGTCTGAGAATTGCGAGGCGCGCGGGTTCGCGGCTTTTTAGACGTTCTTTGCGGGGCGGACGCGCTCCCCGGACGCGTGGACGGTCCGGCTTTGAGGCGGTCCGCGATTTTATTTTCTGGTGGCCATATTTGTGGCCCTCGTTCTTGCGCCTAAAACCACTTTTGATGATAGTCGGCCTGCCTTGCGGTAGTCCTGGGAGGGGTGGGAGGGCGCGAGGGGGAAATGAGTGATAGGTCTTGCGCAGCTCCCATCACCCACCAAAGGCGAAGACCGACGGACCGCGAGGGCCGCACAATATCGCAGCCCCTTAACGCGACCCACCAGCGCGAACACGCACAAGAACAACCGGCCCAGCCACGCGCCGCGCCGCAGAAAAACTCTAGCAAACACCACACCCCATTAAACCCAAGGGTGGCCCGCGCGCGACTGGTGACGACGCGCCGTGCCTGCCGTAACTGTCAACGATGAAGCTAGGATGGCAGAAAGCGCCGGGCATAAGAACTCTTGAGACACAAGGCTGGGAGCCGTACCCGCACAACGGCGGCGGGATCATCAACCTCTACAAGCATAAAGAAGCAAACCGCATCGCCGCCTACCGTGGCGTGAGGGATCAAAACGGCCGGCTGAAATTCGAGTGGTGCCAGGGCAAAGAGACGGATGAACGCCTAGAGGCCATGCTTCTCTCGCTAGCCTCCGCGAAGCGGTGCACGACCCTCGCCGAGCAAGAGGTTAACGTAGTCGTAGAGGAACTCATGACGGAGAAGGACGGTGACGAAGTGGACGAGGAGCTCTTCAAGAAATTGGACATAACGTACGAGCGAGCCATCGTCCAAGACCTCGACGAGAAACGTGCGATGCTGCGGGAAGCCGCCAGGGTCCAATCGTTGGAAGACTTGGAACGCATCAAGGAGCTGTGTGAAGAATTGAGGCATGCCAAGTTCAATGACCTGGACAAGGGGGCCCTGGATCCGCCGACGGGGGAGCTCGCGAGACACCTCTGGGTCGGAAGTAACCCGGAGATCTGCAAGAAAATTTTAAGGGAGTTCCGCGGATGGAGCCACCGGCGGAACACCGGTAGCCTCCTAACCAAGGTGCGAAAGTATCTAAGGGAGAAGAAGATACTACACGAGATGGTTAGGAAAGCCTACCCAAAGGTCGCCGAAAGAGAGGACTACGTCAACGAGCTCTGTCGCGCGGGAACGAGAGAGAAACCGGCGCTCATTCACATCGACCACTTTTTCGCTCAACTATCGGACAACCCGTCCCTCTTCGTCGCCATGATAGCGCCTGCAAACGGCTCGTTCAGCGCCTTGGACAAGTACATCGCGAAGGACTTGTACGTGGACCAGGACGTCGCGGACGAAATGCGCGAGGTCGCGCTGGAGATGATCGGGGGCGTCCGCGCGCGCGTCTCTGAGGCCCGCGCCGACCGCAGCGGCGACGTCGTCGAGGACGAGCCGACAGCGGCGCCGGCGCCCCCGCCCGCGGCGGCGCAGAAGTCGCCGAAGTCGAAGAAGCGGTCGGCGCCCGAGGGGGCCAAAAAGAGTATTTTCGAGACTTGTCAACAGATGAGGTTCTTAAATTGTATAATTTCAAAGCATTCAAAAAGCAAGTATATAACGATTTATCTTACGATGAGGAAAATCAGACAAGGGAAATTCAACCATCTAAGAATAAAATCGTTTTAGTCAAACAATTAGGGACTAATAAATACAAGTTTCTGGATAGTGATGAAATATTTGATGAAAAGCATTTAAAGTCTCTTATTAAAGCCAAAAAAACTAATCCAGATGACTATAACCTTACATACGTGGTTGGTGTTATTCGTTTTGATTGCGAGGCTTTAACAGACGGAGTATGGGGAATTCCGGCTCCGCGTGTGGACACTGTCGCTGTGATTTGGTTCGGTAGAGAGCCCTCATCACTCGGTCCTTCTTTCCGACGCCGCGAACGTTCGGGATACAGCTGCGTGTGCGAATCCGAGGGAGTACTGGCGGCGGTCCATTGAGCTAGTTATGACCCACTAGATTTTAGGTGAGCAGAGGAGGCCGCGTCCTTGGTCTCAGCGCATAGAAGCGTTGTAAGGACGCGCAGGCCTGCAGTGCGCCTCCAGCGCTGTGACGAGGCCGAGCGTAAACCAAAGACGTGGCTCCGCGCCGTATTACCTCCGTGCTCTCCGTAGCTGAGTGAGAGGCACAGCGGCCAGCGCGACGCAGCCAAGGCCTCGCGCTGCCAGACGTTTGGACGCGTTCTCGCAACACTACCTACGCCACGTTTTGCAACGGCGCGGCGCCCTACGTGCAGCACCGCAAGCTGCCGCACATCTGGTCCGCAGCGACGCCCTCCACCACCGCGAGTCGCAGCCCGTGGGACGCGAACGCATGTCCGCTGGCACCAAGCCGCCGCCGCCGCAATTGCCAAGACACTACTTCTGCCGATCGCAGCGCCGCAGTTCTTACCCGGCCCTAGACTTGTTTGCGGCGTCCGTGGACACTCTACGTGATGCTCTCGTCGACGCCTTGCACACGAGACGTTGCTAATTCTACCGCCGATGGCCCCTCTAAGTCGAGCCGCGGCTGCCGTTGTCGCCTCGTGGACCGTATGAGCGTCGGACTGTGGACAGGGAGCGAGATTCCTCTGACGACGTCTACGCGTGCGCAAAAGGTCTCTGAGACGCGACGCACATGGCGCCGTCGACGCGGCGAGCACTGTAGGCGATTGCGGGCCTCGCACATTTATGTAGACGGAGAGTCGCCCGGCCCGCGATGGGCGGCCACCTGCAGACCTCGTGACGATGCGCTTGAGCGAGTCGTCCCTGAAGGTACTCGGGCGTATTTGTGTGGAGCTTCGACGGAACGACGGCGACTCTTTCGCGTCCGCGACGGCGTGCTTCGAGAGGGACAGGGCTCTGGGGCTTTGTGACGTCGTACTTGGATGTGACGGAGCGGTGGACGCGAGGCGCCAGGAACGTGTGGAATAGTCGCGTCGACGACGTGCGCGCGGCTGGCGGCGCCGAGCGACGGCGCGCCGGGAACGGGCCGGGGCGGCGCCGCGCGCCGACGCTTGGGAGCGCGCGGCGCGATGGGCGCGGCGATGGCGTGGGACGGCGTCGCGAAGATGGCTTAAGACCGGGACACGACGACGTGCGCGCGGCTGGCGGCGCCGAGCGACGGCGCGCCGGCTCTGCACAGTTCTGTTTTTGTTGTTACTATTGTAAGTTATACTTGCTAGCTAGAGACGGGCACGGGCGCGGCACTAATCCTCGAAGACCGTCTTCGAACCCTCGAAGCGCGTCTTCGTGCTCGTGCCTTCCAGGCCCTCCGTGCTCGTGCGCCGACCGGGCGGAGGGTACGCCCCACCCCGCGCCGGCGACGGCATCGGCCGCCCTGCAGATGCCGGCGGCGACGAGGGCGGCGACGCGGGCGGCGCTGGGACCGGCGGCGCCGGCGCGGGCCCTTCCGACGCGACGCGGGGGCGCTTGGCGTCCCGCTTGGCGTCCCGCTCCACCCGTAATTTCCCGATCTGATGTCTGAAGTCGACGAACTGCTGAGCTAAGGTGAAGGCCATGAGGTGGGCGTCGTTCCCTCCCTCGACCCAGCACTTCGGATGCACCTCCGATAGAACGGCCAGCGGCATCGGCATCAGCCTCACGCTCTCCAGGGTCGCAATGTCGCGGCGAAACGTCGTGCCAAATGTAAAGAAAAGCTCCAGGAACTTGACATCGTCTGCGCTAAGCTTCGGATACGCCGCCGCGAGTAATTTCCGCTTGAGGCCGTTCTCGCCCGACGGGAGCTCGCCCGACGCGAGCCCGTCGAACGTTTCCAGCACGGCGGCGAAGCGCATCGGCCCGTCGTCGTCCGTCTGCACGTCGGCGCTCGCCCAGAGGTCGGCAATTTCTTTGGGCACCGCTCTAGTGTCCCAGTCGAAGGCTTGCAATTCATCTAACCAGTTATCCGGGGTGGCGACCTGTGCAGAACGCAACCAGTGAACCAGGTTATCGACAGTGGCAGTTACAACCTCGCGTCGATGGCGTCGGACGCCTCGGATGTGATTTCTACACCGGCGGCGACGAGGTCGATGTGGATGCCTTTCGCTTGCAACGTCTCGTTGATGGCCGCCATCCACGTCTTGAAGATCTCCTTCATGGGACCGCCCGAACGCCGCGCAGGAGCCGCAGCAGCCGCCTCTCTTCTGCGTTTCCGGACAACGCTCAACAAGTTCTGCGCGCGGACTGCATCCTCATACAGTCTTCGCAGCGACGGCGACAGCTCCAACGCCCTCTTCAGCGCCTTCGCGTGCCCCACCTCCGTACGCTCGTACTTACATCTTGTGTCTTTGTTCACCACGTACTTCAGGACGCCATCGACACTCTTCACCGAGACGCCCATCGCAGCACAGGACGCAGATTCCCATCGCTTGAACATCCAGCCCGGATCGCTATCATCAGCATCAAACGGCACGCCGTCGAGGGCCTTTCTAACATGCGCGACCATGGATTTCAATTTCTCGGGCGACACATTGATACCTGCATCTTCGAGCTCCTTGACCTTGCCCTCCGCGAGCTTCTTGAGCAATTCTTTTCTAGGTATTCTCAATTGGGCCAGGAGGTTCACTTTGCTCTGGTAAATCACGTTCTTCACGACCTCCTCGGGCGTGGCGCCGAACTGGCTCTTGCATCTGTTTCCGGGCGCTTTGACAACAGCATTTCTAAAGTAAATGTGCTTCTTGGCCTCCGGGAAAGCCTCCGAGTCGACGTCTAACTTCGAACTACGCGACGTGTATTTAAGTTCGTTGGCGGCGTCCTCCTCCTCCTCGTCCTCGTGCTCCTCGTCCAAGTCCGAGTCCGCGTCTTCCTGTTGCGGGAACTGGGCCAACTCCCTCGCGTACACTCGGTCGTCTCCTCCTTCACTAAACAACTCCCGGGCTCGTTCTAAGCAGTTGCAGTGCGCGTCCCGGTTGAAGGGACCATGATCTTTCTTCGGCGGCCGACGCGTCCCATTTTGCGTCTTCTCGAGCGCTTCTTCTACTTTTTTCTTCTCCACATACAAGTTGTTCTCGCCGTCCTGCTTCACGGACACGTTAGTTACGTACTCTCCTAATTGTTCGCCGTTGACGACGTTCACGACCTTGCTGTGGTAGCTACCGTTTTTTTTTATCAATCTCGAGACCTTGGCGCGCGCGCGCTCCTGTTCCGTGCCGTAGTTAATCTGAGTCCACTCGCCACGTTTCGAGTCCCACTGATGATGTAGAGGACATGATCCACGGGGTCTTTTGTAGGTTCCATCTTCGTCGTTTGTTTTTAGTTTGCTTTTATCAGGCTGCTTTACTTCCACGCCCTCCTTAATCCCTACAGGTAATGTAACATCCACGACGACCTTGCAGTATCGCTCCTCCTCCTCGTCGGGCACCGGTATCGAGTTCCAGTACTGACTCTTGGACTTGATGCGCACGGGGTACTTCTTTTCGTCGAGCCGGACCGGCTCTGTTGTTAATACTCGACTCGCGTTCTTCAAGCATAAGTTGCACCAGCGCTCATCTTCCGGTGAGTCCCAGTGCTCTTTCATCTGAAGCTTTAAACAAGATTTCTCGCACTTGCTACAGTTCCTCCTTTCAAAACTCGGCGGCGGCGGCCTTTTCGCGGCGGACGCAGCATTGCGTTCAGCAATCGACGGCAGCGGCTTGGGCTCGACTACCTCTGTTTCATCCTGGCGCTGGCGTCTCGTCGTCTTCCTCGGTACATATTTTGGCTCCTCACGCTTTTGTTTTTTCTTCTTTGGGCTTCTTGCGGGCTTCTTGGGCGCGCCCCAGTTCCTTCTCTCGCGCTTCGCGTAAAATCTGAGAAGGCGTTTCTTTCTCTCTTCCGGCGAGTAGCCGCCGATCCAGTCCGAGCGGTTGCTGGCGGCCGGCGGCGCGTCCGCCATCAGAAGTGCTGAATGCCGCCTGGTGTCGGCGGGCAGCGGTCTTACGCGTGCGGCCGCCCTCGCGCTGCGCCGCGGCGGCGGTCTCTGCGACGTGTGCCTTGACGGGCGCGATGTGCGGCGGCTTGCGAGACGCAGGCCGCTTGATGGGAAGCGCACGCGCTCGTACGGCGCCGGGCTGCCCCAAAAGTTGGCCGAGCGGCCTGGCAGGAGGCCGGGCGGCGCTACCAGCGCCACGGCTATCGTCGTCCACCACGGGAAGGGCGCCATCTAGAGTCGCGATTATCAGCTGGCTGCTGAGAGCTTGCTGAGACCCCGCAGCAAGGTCCGCGCGCGACGCTACTCACGCGTCCATCTAGCCCTCTCCTCGCTTCCGAGCCAATCCTGGCAACAAAAACATAACGCGCTCGTGCGGGTCGGGCAGCGTCTGCGGCGGCCGGCCGGCGGCAGCGCGTTGCGGGGTTTTGCGACGCGTCGGGTGGGCGGGAGGCGCTCCCCGGACGCGTGGTCGGTCCGGCTTTGACGCGGTCCGCGGTTTTGTCATTCAGAGTGGCGTTGCTGTCAAGCAAAAAAGGCGTATGTATCGATCCAGGCATGCGTGGAAGCCGTGATGGGAGGTGTGGGCAGCCACAATAAATGATTTCGCGTCGGCTCCTCGTCCGCAAGGACAGGCTCACTACTCGCATTACTGAGGCCAATAAACTCGTCACTCATTGCCCCACAAGCTGCGAGGAGCGGCACGGTGACTCTGTTTGCGGTTTGATTGCGTTCGCAAAAGCTTGCGGCGCCTCGCGCGTCGCTCAGGAACTCGACTCAAATCAGCGGTAAATCAAGTGTTTCGCGGTACGCGCTGCGTCAGCGTGCCGACGGACTCCGAGAGCCCCGGCCGGGCCTCAACAGCCTCGCGCAAGCCCCCTCTGCGAGCCGCGGCGGCTGAGGCTACAAGATGAGCTTCCGCGTCGGTTCTCGAGTGATCATCGTTGACACCGCGAACGTCCTCGCGCGGTGCCCGGAGCTCGTCGGCAGCGTCGGTGCGGAGCCGCGTCCGTGGACCCATCACGCCAGTTTTGCGCCGGGCGCCCCCTGGGCAACCCGCGCCCGCCCGTTCGAGAACGCCAGTTCAAACCCCCGCGTCAACGCAGGCGAGGTCACCAAGGTCCCCGAGCCGCCGTCGAAGTGGTATGATGTGTTAGTGACGGACGGCCGGACCATCCAGTTCCAGGCGTCGGCGTTACACGCCGCGACGTCCTCGAGAGCCGCGACCGCCGCCCAGTACCGCGAAGGCGACGGCGAGGAGTCCGAGGAGGAGGTCCAGGCCGACAAGCAGTCGCACGCCCAGTCGCTGAAGCGAGGCACGCAGGTCGCTATTCATAGGACGGAGAACGTGCAACAAAGAGCCCCGCATCTCATCGGCCGCATCGGCACAATCAAGGAAGTGCCGCAGCATCCGAACACGTGGTTCAAGGTCCAGTTCGCGGATCGAAGGGTTTGTACGTTTCGACCGTCTGCTTTGAGACGCGTGGCTTCTGGCGCCCAACGCTCCAGGAAAGGTTCGGACGACGACGAGCCTGCGCAAAAGCCTCGAGGGCGAGGTGCTAGACTACTGTCATCAGTACTCACGGGACGAGCCGTGGATGCGGAGCGCTGGGTCGGCACGCACGTTCGCGTGCGCGTCGGTAGGTTAGGAGGCCAGGTCGGGAGAATTCTGAGGAGTGGCAACGGCTGGGTCCAGCTACGAACGGCGCGGGGCGAGATCGCCAAACGAGCGTATGAGCTGGAACTAGTTGATGAAAAAGATGCTGAGAGAGCCAACGACGACATCGAAGAGAGCAGTAAGAGGACGGAGTCCGCGACCGCCGCGAGGCAAGCCGCGGCGGCGAAACGGA
>JACLAA010006045.1_pt1 | contig 19360 bp, 12 predicted proteins | sample 8027891 | NCBI WGS metagenome assembly JACLAA01 (sample SAMN15724900, study PRJNA655200) | protist metagenome | isolation source: fluorescence activated cell sorting (FACS) single amplified genomes of... | place: Spain: Blaines Bay Microbial Observatory, Mediterranean Sea | collected 2016-01-19 | reverse complement strand
GGACGATACCAATTGGCGACCGCATCATCGCACGCGGACGACGTATTACTAAAAATAGAAATTGTTAAAATACGAGACTTCAGCCCCATCCGGACAATTTTAACTTCATAAAAAGACACATGTGTCTTCAAAACACGGAAACCACCACTCATGATGGCGACGCGGTTTCGGATTCCACCGACGAAATAAGCGACGAGGAAGAAGAAAAAGAAGAAGAAGAGAGCGAGTTTGTGCGCGCCTCCAATCGTCTCCTTTCCGCGCGCCAGTTGTTCGAGCACACCGTCGCTCTCGGGAAAAAGAAGAAAGGTCAACTGAAGACACTTCGGGAGGAAGAAGAGAGGAAGCGAGAGGCAAACTTCGTCGCGGAAACGCAACGGTTGATGAGTATTATTCGAGAAATGCGCGGAGGAGAATCGTCGTCGACGGAGGAGGAGAAGTTGAGGGAAAAAGAATGCGCGGAGAAAGAAGAGAGACGCGCTCGTCTGGCGCGGAAGAAAGCGGCGAAAGAGTTGGAACAGGCGATATCGTCCTACGATCGAGAGGTTGGCGAAGCGAGAAAGGAAAGAAGAGCAAAAAACAAAGCGGAAGAGGCGATTGAAAAAGCACTGAAAGAAGTGGAGAGAGAGTTAGAGGAGGTGAAATTGGAAAACGATCGCGAGGAAGGAGAGGAGAAGTCACGGAATGATGCCGTTGCGGATGGATTGAATCGCGCGCGAGCGGCGAGGGTGATTCAGAAGGCGTTTCGATCGAAAAAGAATAAAAAGAAAAGGTCAAAGAAGGGTACGAAGAAGAAGAAGGCGACGACGACGAAGAAGAAGACATGATCAACGCCTTGATGATTATAATGTAATTTAGATTTATATATATAGTAGTAATAACAATCTCGTTCGTTCTCGTTTTGATACTTAACCAACGGAGAGTATAAGAGTAATATAGAGAGGAAAAAGAATTTTTACTTTACTTTGTCAAAGCCCCTGGCGGTTGCGGCGTATCTTTCGATTGGTAGTGCAAATACACCGCCACCGACACCACGCTCGTCCCCAACACAAACGGCAACGTCAACTGAAACCCAAATAGCGGAATAGACACTAGCGTTGTCAAAATCATCGCCACCGAGGTTGAATACACCTTGACGATATTATCCGCGTACTTCATCACCAACGACACCGCGATACCGCTCAACGAATGATTTAAAATCATCGTACACACGATCGCATTGTATCCGTAAAAATACCCCCGTCCAAACACCGCGTCGTAATCGTACAAAAAGATCGCCACCATGTTAAAGATGACCCCAAACAAGTACAAATACACGTTCTGCGCGTTTACGTTTCTCTTCGGTTGCTTCTTCATGATCAACTCCGTATACACCCCCGCCGCTCCGGACAAAATAGCCATCACAATCGCCATCATCAAACCCATAAACGGCGTTGACAACACCTGATCGCTACCACTCGTCAACTGCGCGATCGTGCACCCCAAAGCCAACAAAATCAACGCCGACCACTGCACGCCGCTCAAGATCTTCTTCAAGAAGATTCTATACAAAATCCCAGTCGATATGATGTTCAAGTTCTTCAAAATCTGATACGACGGAGCGTCCACGTACAAAAACACGTAATACTGCAACAGATTCTTCACTAAATACAACGCCGCCGGAATCGGATACACCCACAACTCGGACCAACTCGTGCTGATTCGGTTGTCCTCGTTCACGCCAACCGTTCTCCAAATCTTCACCAAAGCCAACAAAGACATCAACATCTTCGTCGTTTCTACCGTGCAATTCGCACTCGTCACCGCGTAATCGTACTTCACCCCGTTCGCCTTCGACGCCGCGATTAACAAACCTTGCGATGACGTCAAAACCGTCAACGCTAACGTGACGACCGATTTGCGGCCCCAATCTTCCATGCCTGCGCCAGCACTTGAAGACGATAAGTTGGAACCAGAGTCAGAGTTGACGAGCTTTTCGCGCAACTCTTGCGATTTATCCTCCTGTCGTTGATCGTCGTAAAAAGAAAAGAGAAAGAAAGAAAAAGGAGAAAGAGTGTCGTCGTCGTCAGCGAGCGTTCGGTTGAGATGTATGCGTGCCCCTGATGAGCGCCCAAAAGGATGAGAGATTTCTCGTCATCCTTCTTTATCTCCACAAGGGAGAAAGAAGTAAAAACATCTCAAAAGCAGCAGCGGTTCTTTAGAGAAAGAGAGAGACAGAGAGACAGAGAAACAAAGCGGGAAGAGAAGACTTCGCTCGTCGTCGTTTCGCGCGTCATCATCATCATCATCATCAGAAAGAGAGAGAGAGAGAGAGAGAGAGAGATTCGTACCTTGTCACCCATGTTTGGTGTTTTATTGTGGGGGCAAGAAACCAAATTTTGTGTGGTGTTTTCGATGACGAAGAGGACAAGAAAGGGGGAGAAAAAAAAAGGAGAGCTTTGGCGAAAGCGCTCGCGTACGTTCGGCGGTTGACGATGATATTCTCGGTAAAATCGATGGATGTTATATAAATACAGGATGCGCGAGCTCTCTCTTTCTCTGTGACTCGCGCGTTCTCTTTCTCTCTTTCTCTCTCTCAAAAGGGAAAGAAAGAAACTATTACGCCGGCGTAACTATGTAACAATTGAGGATTTTTAAACCTCTTTCGTCGGCGGAGCTGTGCGGCGCTTTTTGCGCGTGTTGGCTCATGTAATTCATCGCCCATAACTTGTCTCTTTCCTCCGGGGATTTATATGCGTTTTGGCACAAGTTGCCGTATAAATACGCGTCGATCATGTCACTTCCATGCGCCGCTAAGAATTCTTGCATTTTATCGACGAAGCGTTCGCTGACGATGTATGTTTGCAAACCAGCTTCGGAACCTTCGATAGGCCAGTGGCGGAAGGCTAACATCTCGCGATCGGAGGGGTCAAACAAGTTCTTCGCCTCGAACGTCGAGTGCATGGCGCACAAACTCCCATCTACACCACAGAATTTGTCCATGCCTTTGTGCAACAAAACGAAATCAGCATCTTCGGGTAAGTTTTGCGCGACGCTGGTCATCGCCCAGAGCGGGATATTCGAGTACTCTTGCATCTTCATCAACCCGTCGGATTCCATGATCCACGCTTTGTCCATTCCTAAATCTTTCATGTTCTGCCACGCCTTCATGTGTGCGAACAAACACCCGATGTGGTGCGACAATCCGACCCTTTCCTGAGTCAAAGCGCCGGTTTCCTCCTCTCTTAAATCAATCGCGTCAATCCACGGCACTCCAACTAAACTCTCTGGCGATCTTCTCTCGTCCCAATATCGGTCTTTACTCATGGCTAACTTATTCGAGTCCGCAAAATTCCTCGCGTTAATACTCCTTATGTTCGACACCGCGTGCTCCGCCTCGTCGATATATTTCGGCCACGTCAACGGGTCCACCCCCCACGTCTGCTCGGCTCTCGGAAATACCGCTTTAATCGCGTGAAAACCTCTGTAATCGTCTTTGTTTTGGTGTCTGGTTATGATCATTAAGTTAACATCCAACGGCCATTGCGGGATCCCATCCGGGAACATTCCCGACAACGCGTCGTGGTAATATTCGCCAATCACGGAAACGCTCGGTACTGGAGAGATGCCGAATTTGTACAACAAAGAGGTGGTGGCAGAGTTGAACCCGGCGATGTATGCGAACGGCATGGCGAACAAAGCCGCGCACGCCAACGATATCGCGTACACCGTTCTCACGTTGTTCGAGAATATCCATCCCCTCCCTGTTTCGTGTGCTCCTCCTCCTCCTAAGAGCACGTCGGTTTCCGCGAACGAGACTGATTTTCTCCCCGTGGTGGTGGCATTCGTTTTATACTTCTCCGCGATGGCGGACTTTCCTCCTCCCGATGAGAGGACATCATCTGGCGGCGCGTTTGGTTTTCCCAACACATTTTTGCTGCTCGTGTTCTTAGCAGTCGAAGAACTGCTGTTCTTCGTCACGATCGGTCTCATTTCTCTCTCTGCAACCCCGAGATATTTGCCAAAGCGCGTTGATGATGTTTTGCCGCGGATTCGACTTTTCGACCAGCACACGAGAGTTTAGGGTTACATAACAACACCCTAAATACACACCGGGAGAAAAAGAGAGAGGAGAGAGAGAGAGAGAGAGAGAAAGCGCGAGAAGACGAGCGAGACGAAAAGAGCGACGACGTCTTCTTCTGAAAAGCTGTGCGCGCACGCGTGGCGAGGGAGTCTGTGCTTCATCGCTGCGGCGTTTTGCACAGCGCTCGTTCAAATGCTCGTCGTCTAAAAGGAAAGCGTAACTCGCCGTCGATTTCGTTCATACGTTACCGAGTGAGATGAAGAAGTTTTCCTCGTTCAAGAAGAAGAAGAAGGAAGAAGAAGAAGACAAAGAACGTTTGGACGACGATTCAGAATCACCGCGCGTGGTTGTTTCCGGGACGGAGGAGGATTCGTCTTCTTCTTCTTCTTCGGACGAGGACCGTGAGTTCGAGGAGGAGTCAAAAGGAGAAGAAGAACAGTTGAAGAAAAAGAGGAAAAGAGAGAAGAAGAAGTCAAAGAAGAAGAAAGAAAAGAGAAAGAAACTCAAATCGGATGCGGAGAAAATAGCCGAGATGGAGGAGAAGTACGGTCGAGATATGGCGAAAGACGAGAGAGCGTTCGACGATCGATCGTACGTGAGGAATTTTGGCGAGGACGACCGGAAAACATTTGGCGTTGAAGGAGGAGCGATGACGTTCTTCTCCGATACGCGACCGGATAGTGGGAATTTGGCGTTTGGAAAGCCAGCGGCGAATGAAAAGGTGAAGTTTAAGCGGGAAGAGGATTGGAATGGAGGTGAAGCGCTTGGATTAAAAGCGACGACGACGACGACGACGACGACGCTGGAAAAGTTGGAGAAGGAAAACGGCAAAGACGGAGAAGAAGGAGGGGGAGGAGAAGAGGAAATATTCATCCCATTGCTTCGCGATGACTACGTCGACGTCAATACTAACTACAACATCTCGCACGGGAATAGAAATACCGATGATGAGGATAAAAAGAGGATGATACAAAAGCTCACGCTGACGGTGTTTGGCGCAACGAAAGGCACGATCGAGGACATCTATAAGCTCAACGATAAAGCTTTGCTAGAGTCCGTAGACGTTCTTCTCAAAAGCACCACCAACGAAAGCGAACAGCTTCGCGAGTTGACCAAAATACACAACGCGTTGACCCGAAGAGAACCGCGAAACGTGAAGAGATGGATTGCGTTTATCAATCACCAGGATAACTTTTTGGCGAGGAGTAAAAAACGTTCCGAACGCGAACGCATCAAGGAGAAAACGATTGCCATTTGCGAGCGGGCTTTAGAGTGGAATCCGAACGACGCGAGATTGCACGCGTGCCTGTTGAAGTGTTCGCAAGAGTGCGAATCGAAAGACCAAACGAAAGAGAGGTGGGTTTTAACGCTGAGAAAGTTACCGACGTCGGTCGTTTTGTGGTACGACTACGTCGAGTTTGTGAAACACGCGACGTCGTTCGCAGAGTTCAATTGCGAAGATGTCGTGCAAGCGTACGAAGACGCGTTACGAACGTTGACAAAAGAATTCCGGAAACTGAGCTCTCAGCGAAATACATCGAGCAGTTGCCGTCGCCAAATTTTGAGCAGGGATATCGGGAACATGTTCTTGGAACTCGTACAATTCGAAGCGAAATCGGGAAGGGCGAGGAAAGCGTTCCGAAGAGTTCAAGCGCATCTTGAATTTCGCGGGTTTGGAATGCCGCAAAAGCACATTGGAGATAACTCGAGACTTCTTCGCGAGTTTGAGAAGTTTTGGAAAAGCAAGAAACCTCGTTTATTGGATAGTGTTAACGACGACGGGGAGATTAAGAGTTGGTGGATGGATGAAAAAAATGGGTCCACCGCGAACGACGATTCTTGGGAGAAAACACGTGTTCAGAAAGAAGAAGAAGAAGAGGAAGAAGGAAAATCCTCGCCACCAGAATCTTCGAAAGTGAAAGCGCGAGAACCGAGCGTAAAAAAAGAAGTAGAAGTAGATCTTGGAAATAAAGAATCTGATGGCGACGACTCCTCCGACGATGATATCGACGAGGACGCTTTAGCGGCTGAGTTTGCAGCCGAGTTTGATTCTGCCGTGAACGCAGCCGTGGACGAAAACACGCTTCGAGAATGGTCTCGAGCGGAAAGTGCAAAAATGCGAAGCTATCGAAAAGACGTTAATAACGACGACAACGATGATGAGGAAGATTTCGGATCGATTGCTGCGGGCTTGTGTAATATGTTTTGCGATAGCAATCTTGCCGACATAAACACGCAGTTTATCGAGCAGTGTTTCGCTCTCTTCGGATTGCACTCTCTCTTTGGCGCGTTGATTGGTAATCCAGACGCCGCAATCGCTCGTCTCTTTCGAAACGAAAACGCTTCTGAAGACGATCAAAGACGAGAAGATGGCCTATTTCCATTCGTTCCACGAGAAGAGGTACTCCGAAGTGTGCGCGTTTTGGCCACGTCTTCGTCATTAGCCTGTATGGCACCTTTCGCGTACGCCGCGGTGAAACTCGAACGAGAATTGAACGGACCAGAGGTTGCGCTCGCGTGGGTAAAATCATTGCTGAGCGGACCAGAGTACCGCAATAATTTACACCTTTACACTGAATGTGCCTATTTGACTCGATGTACGAAGATGAAACAAGGAGATACGAAGAAGAAGAAGAAGAAATTCGTCGACCCGGCTCAGAAAATCGTCGAGACGACGATTCAAAACGCTTCGCGCATTCAGGATGGAGATACTCGTGAAACTGTTCGCGGCTTATGTCGACTCGTAAAAGAAAGCGCGCTTTACCTTTTGCGATACGATTCACCCAAAAATACAAACATTGCGCGATACATACTCGCTTTAGCGCGTGCGCATGTCATGTCTTCCAAAGGCGGTAGTTTTGATGAAAGTGTTCCCGCAAATGCGAGCGCAGAGAACTTGCGCTCGCTCGCGCAAGAGGCTATTAAAGTTCTCATGGAAGAAAGTAGTTCCACGCAACTCGAGGATAGTCTCAAGACATATCATCGCGAAGTGCTGGAATTCAAATCCGATATGCGCGTGTGTTCGATTCTTCTGCGCCTTTTTTGTGCGTCATCTTCGGCGGAGCAAGCAAGGATTGACATTTTTCGAGATTTACGCAACCTTTCTAATTTTGCCTTGGAGAAGACGTGTTCGGATTTGTTACGCGACGTTATCCCGTATTTGTCGGAATCCGGAGAACTTGCAATAACAGTGACGGATGGATATAAAGAAATCGTAAACGCTCTGTTTCATGACGTGCCGTCATCGCAATTGGCAGTGAGTTCTATGTTCAAAGCGGAGACGTTCGAGTCAAAGTTGAAGCTGAAACTCGCGCTTGGACTCGCTCGAGAACTGTGTTTCTCCCGTGCGCGCGAAGAATCTAGAAACGACGACGCGACGCAGGATGGTACCACTGATAGTAGCAGAAGCGCGCTCGTAATAACGACATTGCTTCCGACGCCTCCTTTCTTGACGCAAATTTGGCTCGCGCAAGTCAAGGCGTGCGGCGACGACGACAAGGCGAGGCGGAAAATTTTTGAAAGAGCCATCCGCTCGCACGAATCCGTCGAGCGGTGCCCGCTACTGTGGCAGACGTATTTTGATTCTGAGGTTCACAACACAGAGTACGCGAGAAGCGTATTTCTGCGAGGTATTCGTTCGATTCCATACGACAAAAAGTTCTGGCTTGATGGGATCGCGTGGAACGAAGGCTTTTCTCCGAGCGAAAGGGCGAATTGGATTGATATGTTGAAAAAGAAAGGCGTGGTCGCGGAAACGGACTTATACGAAGCGAAATTGATCGCGGCGACAAAACAACATTAGCAACTAGCGCATTTTAGTGATCTGCACAGCATTCTAAATCAAGACAATACTAAATACTTGAAGCAACTTGCAAAACAAAAATACTATTCTAAATCTAAAACCGTCGGGATATTATGTTTTTACGTATCCAAGGCAACCGTTCGGCGGCGGTGGCTTTTCGCCGTGCAGCTCATCTCCATGAATACCTCCATCGCCGTTTTCACGAAAAACGGAAATCCACCGAAAATCAAGACGTGTCCACACCACCACCTTAAATTCGGATAATTAGGCTGTTTGGCTAATTTTTGCGCGAACGTATCCTCCGGCATAAAAATCTCTCCAAACGACCACAACGTCATGGATACAGCCCAGGACGTCATGGCTAGCTCATCGATGACGTGCGCAAATCGTCTCATAAACGTCTTCTGTTTTTGCTTGTACGAAGCGTAGTTGCTAAAACACGAAAATATCCCCCACCCTTGCAACGCTTTAAAGAAAAGCGGGAACAACTGAAACATGATCGTCCCGTCCGCTATCACCCATGCAACTTTTGGAATCCATCTATACTCTTCTCTCAACATCTCCTCATCCGCCAAGTACCACGCAAAGTCCTTCGCCGCCCAAAATGTAATCCCCATGTTCCCTATAGGCTTCAAAACCGTATTCATTTCGAAGCAATTAATCCCTCGCGAGCGATAATAAAGAAATATCCCGGGTTCAATCACCACCGTCATCGCCAACAAAGTCAAAATGACCCCGGCATTATACGGCATCATAAACGTCGCGTCTACCCTAGTCCTTCTCTTCTCCTCCGTGAGTTCCTGAAACAACCACACCGTGTTCGCTAAAATCCAAAAACACAACGCCATCGTCCTCGCCAAGTCAATCGCGTATCTCTCCCATTCGCCTTTAAACGAAAAGAACGCTTTGGCGTATCCAACCACCACGAATGGGGCTATGCATACCGCCAACGAGTTATTTTCCGTCCACAAAATATCCGTGATGAGCCACATGGCGGTGGAAAAGTTGTCCCAGAAAATCGCCGGGTGTTGGTCGTCGAACGATTGGAAGAATAACATTCCCGTCGTCGTCGTCGAGTTCGCTTCTTTCGAGCTTTGAAGCAGTTTGGGGGTGTTTTTATTCTCGCGCACTTCATCTCTCGAAGCCGCTCCGTACTCGGCAGAAGACGATGTTAACAACGGTTCCTCCCCGTCTGGTGTTTTCATTCTCGCGCGTGTCTTCTTCCGCGATGAGTCGGTCGCCCTTCCCCTCCCACGGACAAGTCGGAGAGCAAAACCCGCTCGTCGGAATGCTGTTGTAAAGAGCTCCCCGCGGACCAAAAAGTGCTGCTTTTGAGGGGAAATTAATTGGAAAATAAAATCGAGTGCACACTTACCCGGCACTGTGTTGTTGTTCTTGTTGTTGTTTGTGGCACCAGAATAAGAGGAAACGAACGAGCGTAAGAGAGAGTCTTTGACTCTTTCACTCTTTTAATAAGCTGTTTCCTTTCCTCGCACAAAACGAGAGCTTTGAGGGTGACCGAGCACAGAAGTTGGACTGGAAATGGACGACGCTCTCGGAGGGGAGAATTCGCTCTCGCTCCTCTCTTTGCGTCGCGCTGGAGTGCGTTTCGACGACCGCGTGACTTCCTTCGCGGACTTGATACAACAACAACAACAACAACAACAACAACAAGGTGCGAAGAACGACGATTTAGACGACGATGGGCCTTCTTCTACTTCGACTTCTCTCGTCAGTTTGTGTCGGGAATGCTTCCTCCAATTTGGCCACGAGAAACTGGCGAAACGATTACCGAACGCGTTAGGACGCGCGTCGGATCCGAGCGGGAGGTTTCGAGTGGCGACGAGTTACGCCAGAGCTTTAAACGGGGTGGTTTTTAATAAGAATGCGAATAGTTGGAGCAGCACTCGTAGTGGTGGTGATGGTGATGGTGGTGGCGATGGTGATGGTGGCGGCAAAAGGAGAGTTGGCTTCAGTCATTTCTTGTACCCGTCGGAGGAATACGCGAGAGAAATCGTGGCGTTGCTGTGCGAGATGATACCAGAGGACGAGCGAAGGAAGAGTAACGCGACGTCGTCGACTTTTTTTGGTCGTGGTGAGGATGGTTCGGTGGTCTCTGCGTTGGAGAGAGCGGTGCGAGTGGCGAACGGCGTGAAAACGTCCTCGTCTTTCGGGGAAGCGGCGAGTCCCTTTGAAAGTAGTTTGAGGAGGAGCGAGAGAAAGAGAAGGATGCGAGAGATTGTCAACGCACAGGCGAGAGTTGTGGCGAACAGACAGCGAATGCGAGACAGAGAAGGGTTCGCTTTGACGAAGAATAAAGAAGTGGCGTGGACGAAAGAAAACGGGTTGTGGCCTGAGGGACCGGAGAACGACGACGGGATCGCTGTTAACGTGTTGGCATCGAATGGCGTCGGAGGGTTGGTTGCCGCCGCTTTGCGAGTTGCCGGTGGCGATAAACTTGCGTCAAATAGTAGTAAAAATAGCAGGATTGCAGGAAAGGATGGGGGCGAAGAAGAAATGCAACGTTTAGGCGATAGAATCAAATCCGCCGCGGAAGCGAAAAAGAACCGAGAAGATTCTGCAAACGAAACCCTCGAACAAAGAGCTCAAGCGCGGGAAAAGGATTTAGAAGATTTACAAAACGACGTTGAAACGACTCGACAGACGATGGAAGCGTACGTGTCGAGATGCGAAAAAGCGTTGGAGGAAATGCTCGAATACGCTCGATTGGAGAAGGAAGAATGCGCGAAGTTCCCAGATTTAGAGGAGGAATATTTAATTCGAAAAATGGCGACGGATATGGTCGTCGGTCCAAACGCATCAAAGGGATCGCCGGAAAAAGCGAAAGAGGAAATGGAAAAGCTCGTTCGAGAGGACGAAAACAGACGTCAAGAATTACAAAAAGAGTGGGACGACGCTCGCCTTCCTTTGGAACACGAAATCGAGAAGAGAAACGCGAAAGCGGAAGCGGAACGAATGCGAGCTAAAGAGCAACTTGAAGAGATTCAAAGATGGAAAGAAGAGGCAAAAGAGCAAGTTCAATTAGCTCGACGAAAAGCGGAAGAGCGCGATCGGTTATCGCAAGCGTTAGAGCGAGCGCCAAGAGGCGTCAATCGTCCGAGTTTAGTTCAAAAAGTCACCACCATCGTGAAGAACATAAAGAAACAAGACGTAGAAATTGCCAAGATTGTTCGCGACGCGAAAGCGGCGGAATTACAGGTGGCCGAAAGTGCGGAAAGTTTACGCAGGATATACGCAGTCGTTGAGGACGCCATCTTTAAATCCGCAAAAACGGACGAGACGATGAAAATGGCGTATAGATATTTGCACGACATGCACAAGACGTTTGCGAAAATCTCCCGAGACGTCGCGGAGGCCTCGGAATCCGCGCGAGCGCGAGGTGAATTGGAGGAACAAATGGACTCGCTAAAAGAATTGAACACGGATTCAAAACAGGTAGCGAAAGATGTGGCGATGTTGAGGAAATCAGTGAAAAAGTTGGAAGAGAGAGTGAATGTAAAGTAAAGAAAGTTGTCAAACGCACGCAAAGATGTAAATCTTAAATAATTGAGTATTGCGCATAGAGCATGTCTCTGACGTTGAAGTACGCATCCGAGATTGATCCTTCAACAATCAACTCATCGTCTTCGGCTCTTCGACGAACGACGACTTGTCCATTCGCGCAAACTAAAGCACCGCCTTCGCCAAACTCGGCGGGTACGCCCATTCGCTGCAAATACCTTCTAAACTCGGACAAACGAACGTCACCCACGAACGCCGAGCGTCGGTGATGTTTAGTCACGATGTTGATTTCTGTGCCTTCATTTTCTTCGTTGTCTTCTACCACGAGAGCGGCGGCGGTTGGTTCTTTCTTTATTAAAGAAGGACCGGTGACTTTTCCAGCGAGTAAAGATTCGTCTTTAACTGTTTTTGATACGGTTAATTTCAAAGCATTCACTGGGACCGGGAGCAACTCCGGCGCCGAGCCATCTTCAGGGATTGGCCCAATGACGCCATCGATCCAACCGACGGCATAGCCACTCACCTGTCGCAAACGCGCGGAGGATAAAACCGCTTCAGAAAGTCGAACCTTGTACGTCGGATGTACCGAAGATGCATCTAATGTCTCGTTGTTCTTCGGATAATCAATCTTCGAGCTCTTCGGGAAGTGTTCGGAATCGTTGTATAAGTGCGAAGCAAGCTTCTCGGCATCTTTCACAGTACCACTCACGAGAATTACTCGTCGCGGTTCTAGACGCGGGATGATTGCTTTCACTGATCGACCATCGGCTAATCCGTCGTAATCAAAGTTTGATTCAATTGCCGCTTTCACGACGATTTCTTTCGTTTCCTTGACGACTTTCGTTGGTATTCCCACCGGTCGTTCGAGAGCTTTCTCTTCATTACCCGCATTCGCATCTATATCCATATCCGGTTGTTTGTTAGTTAATTTCGCTGCTATTCCCATCGTCGCGTCCATGATGCCATCTACGCCCGCGAGTTTATCGACGTCGCCGGTACTTTCAAACGATTGATCTCTCGTCATTTCCGGTCTTAATTCGTTCGCGACTCTAAAGAACGCGTCCGCATCGATGGCTTCCCCGTACTCAGTTTTTGCACTCATACCCGAGGGATCGGATGATGAAGAAGATAATTTCGTTTCGTCCGGAAAGACGAGATGCTCGAAACTTTCGGGAATAAATCCATCGACGATGCACTCGCGTCGCTCAAACGACATTTGCTTGTCTCGCAGCGCAATACCAGTTTCCTCGTTTACTTGAGGTGGCGGTACCAAACGCTCAACTTTTTCTTCTTCCTCTGCGACACCCGCTTTCTTTTCACCGTAAATATTTTCGTCTTCAACTGGTTGCGAGAGCGTCGCAGCGTCCACATCCATCTCTTCCTCCAACATACGTTTCTTCTCTTCTTCTTCGGCCAGTCGCTTCGCTTCTTCTTCTCTCCTCTTTTCCGCTTCGAGACGTTTCTCTTCTTGTTCGTGCTCCCACGCTTCCAACTCTTTCCCAGACAGCAATTCTCGCCTCGCTAATTCAACTTTCATGATCACGTCTTTCTTTTTCGTCTTTGAAGAAGTCGTCTTTGCTCCTCCCTTACTGCACTTTTCGACAATCTCTCTCGCTAATCCAACTTGGCGACCAATTTCGTCCGGCCAAATGAAACAATTCTTCGCGTCCGAGGCCCATTCAACGAACAACTTCCTCGCAAACCCACCTTCTAAAGACGCCAACGATGCAAGGACAACTTTCGGTCCCGGAGGTAATCTCGTAAAATCTTCGTACGAGTGACACGGAAACAATCTTTTCACGTCGAACACGTTCTGTCGCGTGCTATCGAATTTCAAACCAACGTCTTCGTTCATCCATTCTAAATGGGACCGCGCGAACTCCAACGCGTTTGCGGCGACGTTATTGAACAACACTAACTGATAGCTTCCTAAATTTTGATTCTTCCACGTCTCTTCTAATAATAAAGCCAACTCTAACGTCCTTCCAACGGCGTCGCAACAAATAACCACGTTCCCTTCCATGCGCGCGTGTTTTAAGACGCAATCGACTAACGGCAAATCTCTCACTTGCAACCTCGACTCGGGCGCTTTTCGATCCACGTTCCGACAATCTGTAATTAAAACCGACGGTCGATGCACAGTCTCTGCTAAACTCGTCCCGGCTAAATGTCGTTCTTTCCGCATGTTGTAATCAACCGCGTAGACGATATCCTCGGCGTCTTTTGATATGCGCCAACATGAACCGCCTAACGTGTGACCGGCGTTGATAGCTTCGACGACAATATCGCTATTGGTAGCACCACCACTATTTTTGCTATTAGTACCCGCGTCGCTCTCACCACCACCACCACCCCCTGCGCTTTCTCTCCTCACGCTCACCCTCGAATGTTGCTGATACTTCACCGGAACAAACTTACTAAACGCCAAATCCACGTCATCTAGACTGTATCCCACATCTTCTCCAAACTCCCCTCGAAACTCGGAATACCCGAGCGCAATGTCGTAACACAACATTTGCCCCAACTTGTGCGTCGGTATCGACGCGTAAATTTTACAGTTTGGGTTACATTTCACTCGCTCGGAGAAGAGCAAAGGTACCGCGCCGACGTGTCGTTGCGTGCAGTGCGAGATCAACACGCAATCCAACGTAGGCGCGATTTTCTCCAACTCTTTCACGTACTCGGTTTGATCGAACCTGTCGTCCCATCCGCAATCTAAAAGTATGTTCGCCTGGTCTATTTGCAATAAATAACACAGCGGTTCAGTCGTCGTCGTCGTGCCGCCTCGCGCGCCGTCGTCCTCCCGAATGCCTCCCAATAGAGGCGTCAAAGCGACTTTGTTCCCAGACTCGAGGACTAAATTTCTCTTCGCTTCCTCGAGGACGATATTTTGACTCGTCTGAATCGTCGTCGAAACTTTCTTCTCCTCCGCTTCTTCTTTTCCGCCGTCGTCGTCCTCATCGTTCGGCGTTTGCGATTTCCCTCTTCGCGCGGTCGATTTCCTTTTAGTATTCAAATCGTTCACGTTGTTGTTGTTTTCTTCTTCGGATTCATCTTCTTTCACGAAAGGCGACGGTGACTTTGCTCTCTTCTTTTTCTTCACAGCAGCAGCAGCAGCAACATCACCTGCACCACCACCACCGTCGTCGTCCTCCTCGGTGGACCGAGTGGTCGTGGTCGCTTTCTTGGTCTTCTTCTTCGGTGGCATGTTACACGAGAGAGAGATGAAGTGTCGATGTGCATGAAACGAACGAACGACGAAAACAACGAAGAAGGAATTTTTGCGCGTGGTCCATTTAGGGTTTGTATATAAACCCTAAACTGTAATTTTCTATCCACTTTTGGAACATTTTTATCCGAAGAAGCAGTCAAACGGAGAGAGAGAGAGACGCACGAGAAGAAGAAGAGGAAGAGGGAGATAAGAGAGAGACACTTTAACCGACGAAGAGAAGAGGGACTGAGAGATTTAAGAGAGATACGTCATGTTCAGCTCTTTATCCTCCGCGGCGTCCTCGGCGGCGTCCTGGGCGATGGGTTCTTCCACGACAAATCCCAACGATGCGAACACGACCGAGGGGGGCGAAAGCACGGAACGAGTCGATCCGACGAAACTGTTCCACGAGTTTCCGCACCCTCAAGATTGGCACGAACGAGTGAGAGAGGTTTTGGAAAACTTGAAAAAGACAAACACGGAAGTTCCTTCGAAGATGTGCCCCTTAGGGGACGTGGAAGCGACGTGCCGAAGATTTCTCGTCGCAAGACGGTACAACGTGGAAGCGGCGGAGTTGATGATGCGAAAAGCGATCGAGTTTAGAAATTCGGTGCGCATCGGCGACGCGGTAGGCGTGGAGAACATATTAAAAGCAGCGCCTCGGTGGGACTTGTTAGAGTTGTCGAGGAAAATATTACCCAACACGCCGTTTCACTGTTACACGAAACAAGGGTATCCGGTGTATTTGTTGAGGATTGGCAAAGGAGATTCGAGTTTAGCGTTGGAGGTTTCGGACGAGGTTCACGTGTATTCGACGATCATAAGAGGGGAGCATTTGATGCGGTCGATTATCCCGGAGGCGACGGAAAATGCGAAGAAATTAGTGGAAGGGAAGACGAAGGAGGAGATTAAGGAGGATTTCTGCGCCGTGAATCAAGATACGAAATCGCAGATGGTGGATAAACAAGTGGTATTGTTGGATTTGAAAGACGTCGGTTTAAGCGCGATGAAGTGTTTGTACGTGTTTAAGATTGTGAATTCAACCGCGTCGCATAACTATCCGGAGTTGAGTAAAGCGATTTACGTTTTGAACGCGCCGACGGCGTTTGATTATTTGTACGCGGCGGTGAAACCGTTTTTGGCGGTGCACACGCAACACAAGGTGAAGGTGTTTTCGGATCCAAAGTTGCAGTACGAAGCGTTGCAGAAATTGTTGAAGGATGAGGATATTCCGGACTTTTTGGTGCCGAGCGAAGATGTGGTGCCAGGGAGGCACAATGGCTTTACGGACGGAACAGTCACGAATCAGATGGGGGATGGGTACATGCCGGAAACGGTGAAGAAGCAAAACGAATGGATCAACGCGCAAGCGATCAGTACGTACGCGGCGGCGACCAGTCCCAAAGCCGGCGACGCGAAGAAGAGTCCATTTAAAGAATATAGCGGAGATGGTGGCGACGCCTTAGGTGGCACGATTGAGAAAATCAACATCATGAATTTAGCGGACGAGCAACCACCGAAAGAGTAAATTTATACTGTATAACTACGGTACTGGTACAATCTTGTCGTTGCAATCATAATACAAATAGGCCTATAAAAATCAATACTATTACACGCAGGCGTTCTCTTCTTATCTCTCTCTTAAAATTACTAGCGTTTTAATCGAACGGCTCTCTGAGCTATCAGTGCCTTCTGCTTCAACTCTTCGATTTCTTTCTTTAAAGTTTCGTTTTCTAATTGTAAAGCGCTCATTGTTTTCTCCGAGTCTTCTTCTTCTTTAACTTCTTCTTCGTTTTCCTCTTCGCGGCCTCCACCGCCTTCAAACCTCTCCAAAGCTCTCTCCACAGCTTCAACTCTCCCACTCCCACTCAACACCTGCAAACCACCGGCATCCATAAAAGTCATCCCCAGTGCCCCTAAAACTTCCATCAATCTCTCGCCGTCGAACAAATACAAATACGCCACCAACGCCTCCAACGCCGAAGCGTCTCGATGTTCCACCCCGCTGTGTCTCGCTCTCGATTCGTGGCCGTAATCCGCCCCCCACTTTAAAATCGCCATCTCTTCTTCCGTCAAGAACGTCCCTTGTTCTAACGAGAGAAGTCTCTCCAAATGCGAGTGCATCGCGACCGCCGAGCACCACCCGTCTTGCGCCGCTCTTTGCGGCCTCAACGTTTTCACCGAAGTCGACGAGTTCCCACCACTTCTTCCTCCTTGTCTGTTCGGTGGATTTTCCCTCTCGGATTTCTTGCACCTTCGTAAAACTAAGTGTTGTCTCGCGAACAGTTCCCAAACGGCGTCGCCCAGGTAGGTGAAGCACAAAGCGACCGAGGCGTCGCGGTTTTGTAACAGTTTCGGAACGACATAAACGGGAGACGGAGAAGACGAATTTGGGGAAGAATTTGTCTTCAAAATGTGCGCGTCTAAACCTTTATGTGCAGGCGGTTTTCTTCGCTTGTTCTCGTTGGACTTGATGGATTTGTTCCCGCATTGGATGGTGGTACTCTTTGTTCTCTTTTGACGTGAGCATTCCCGAGAAGAATGACACGAACACGAGGCGGAGAGTCCGGAGGTTGCGCGGTGCGTGGAAAGCATAATTTTATGTTATAATTTTTGCTTTGAACACTCTAAAAAAATACTTGTTATAATAAAATACGCGATGGATTTAATGATCAATCAAATCATCGGTTCGCCGCGGCTAACGCGCTCAACTTGTACCACGCGCACTCGTCTTCGTTGCAATCTCTGCTCAAAAATTCTTGCCACGATTTAATCGCGGCTTGTCGATAGTTGTTTGTGATCCGTTGCGCGGGCTCGCCTAACACCGTCGGGTTGTGGTCGCACGTTTCCGATTCTTGGTCCTTGGCGTGTCCTTTCCCGGGTAAGCCTTGACGAAGGGTGTTGCACATGCCGGCTTTTAAGTCCGAGGAGACGTGACGGACGAGATTGCGGAAACCTTCAGGCCACGTTTTCGGGTTTTTCGTTCGCCATTCGTGCGCCTTTTGGTACAACTTTTCGTCCGTGGTGTATTGTTCCAACTTGGCGGCGAGTTCGTCCACGGATTTGAAATCGCGCAAGTCGATGACGGACTCTTTGGACGGGATGTAATCTTCTATGCCATCCCAGCCGACGTAGATTGGGATGGAACCTCGAGTTAAACTATCCCAGAGCTTTTCGGTCATATAGTTTGGACACTGGACGCCGTTTTCCAAGGCGAAGTAAAACATGAATTGCGATTTAATTAAATCTTGTTCCATGTGGTTCCCGTCGCGTCCAGGATCGTTCAAGGCGTCCATGTTGTGTTCACATCCACCCATGGACATGACTGGAAATCGCGTGGCGATGTGTTTTAAGATGGCCGATCTATCTTCGGCGCAATCTTTGGCCCACCAGGCGATGGCCGGCACTCGCGCTTCTTTCGGTAACTTCCATAACTCGTAATCGGTTAATAAGGCAGAGATAGACGGTCCGAACGGGTACCATAATCCAGTCTTTGTTGGGTGGAACGCAGCGATGTATTGCATGTTCTTCAAACTTTTCGGATCTTTCAACTCGTACCCGTAGTGATCGGCGGATTCGTGCGCGTAGTAAAAGTCAACTTGTTTCGAGTGATCCTTTTTGGGCGGTAAAAAGTGCGGGTCTTCGCCTTCCGCGTGTTCGGTTTTATAATCCGCGGTCCATAAGAACGCGCCTTGGTTGAACAACCTCACGTCGCAATCAGCCGATAACTCCTCTCTGACCTCGCCGATGCACAAACCGGGTTCATACAACGTGTTTAAGTTTCCCGTGTACGTCCCGTCCCACGAATCCTTACCACCGGCTAAGCACATGGTAAACTTCCCGTTGTGTTCTTTCGCCGGCCTGTGCTTCCACGACCCATCCGCGAACGCGAAATCGTTCTCGTCAAACTGCGGGACTAAACTCGGAAAACTCTTCGCGTCCGCGCCGTCTTTCGAAAGCAACGTGAGCAAAGGGTCCGAAGCGTACGCCGACGAAGAAGAAGAAGACGAAGTCGATCCTCGTTTCTTCGATTTCGACTTTTCCTCGTCTTTCATCACCATGTCTCTGATGGCGTCGTACGATTGTGCCGTGAGTGGAATTTCTCCCAAAGACTGTTTGTTCGCGCGGCCTCCCGACGTCGTCGTCGCGATTCGACCATTTTCTCGTTGTTGTTTCGAAGTTGATTTCGAAGCAGACGACTCCGCCTTGTGAATGACATCGAACCCATCGTTTCCACTCTTAAACCCGGCGACGGCAAAAAGCACCATCATCGACGCCAGACCTGTGAGTCCGACGACTTTTTTCGAAGTCGTCGTCGTCATCGAGGCGGTCGACGACGACGCGGAATGTGATGACGCGACCCGAGAATCCAAATCCGCGGCATTAATGAGCAGCGGTGCCGCTTCCGGCGCAATCTCCGTCTCTTTCCTGCTGAAGCGAGACATAATTTCTCGTCAATCAAAGCTCCTCCGTAAAGCTCCTCTGTAAATCTGCAGAGACGATGATCTCTCTCTCTCTCTCTTTAAGCGGGCGGGGGATGGTATAATAAAACGAATCTCTCTCTCTTTGTCTTTTCCCGAGCGAGTGGTTCTTTGAAGCAAAAGAAGGAAATTTTTTTTTTGTGCTGCTGCTTGATTTCATTTAGATTTTGGTTTAATTCATTCATTAAAAGACTCTACTTACTCACTCACAAACGCACACATCCACTCTCTCTCTTTCTCTTTCTCTCTCTCTCTTATTCTCTCTCTTTTATATATATATAATA
>JACLAA010000985.1_pt1 | contig 19362 bp, 7 predicted proteins | sample 8027891 | NCBI WGS metagenome assembly JACLAA01 (sample SAMN15724900, study PRJNA655200) | protist metagenome | isolation source: fluorescence activated cell sorting (FACS) single amplified genomes of... | place: Spain: Blaines Bay Microbial Observatory, Mediterranean Sea | collected 2016-01-19 | reverse complement strand
GATTCCAACCGAGATGGAAAGAACAAAGGTAAACATGACCGCAGTATGGGCGCGACTTGTGGGGCGTGGACCACGAAACGCAGCAAAACTCCGCAGCCCAGCGACTGTTGAGAAGTCGGGGAAGGTAAGCGCAGCACCATAACCACATGCTACCGTAACATAAAACAAAAAGAGCACAAAATACCTATAATTTGCAAAACCGACGCAATTGAACATCCAAGGGCAATAGTGGTCCATATTGAGAACAAGCTTGCGGGTTACGTGGTCATAATGAGACCGCGGGGCTTTTGGCCCCCGCGACTGCTTGCAATAACCCCACTCATAAGGACCGCGCTCAAGCCACGATGCGGTCAAAGCTCTGGTATGTGACAATGACTCCCTCGTAAGGCCTGTAGCCACGTCCGAAGGGGCAAGCGCACCGTCCACATCTGCCACAAGGACTAGCGCACGGTATAATGGGGATAAGTGAGTGCCAGGGTCGGTGAGCACGCAGGAGAAATAGTTGAAGAGTCCATTAAATGATAGGAAATAAATCCAGGCGACGTGCGCCCACCAACTCGCCGTCCCTAGTGGGCTGATGCGTGGGACGAGCACGGTCAGGATCCAATATATCTCCCAGCTCACGAGAAGCAGCACCGTGGCAATTAGGCATGGTCCTAGCGCAAGCATACTCCACTCGAAGCAACAGAAACAGACTCGCTGGCAGCTCCTCATTCTGGCAGTTAAAAGTTTTTACGCCTACGCGCCAAAGTACGACAGGATGCGGTCATTTTACGCTGGCCCAACTGTGCACCCGAGTTTGACGGATGCCGGCAATCATTATTGGGTTCGGGTTTTACACGGCGCGCGACCCCCTAGTCGCTCCCGCTCCTCCGGGACCCATCCGTCGGGCTAGGACAGAGTAAGGTGGTCGCACGGACCTCCCTCCTTCTTCTTCTCGAAAAGGGCCGCGTACCACGCGAGTTTCAGGTTTGGGTAAATCCGTAAGCACATCATCATATATTCTATATCAATTAATTTCATCGTTATACGTATGCGAATGTAGAGAAGCACCTGACCAACGCAAACAGCGGTGCACCTCCAGAAGTCCACCAGCTATCCGTCGCCACATGTCAACCCACGGCCGGTCGCGAGAGCATATTCGGTGAATGTCGATCGCGGGCCGCTTCGGCACCTATCGACAAAATTCGACCGGTATGACGTACGTGTGCATTCCAGCGGATGTTGGAACGACGCGCCGACGCGCCGTGCGGCCAGTGGAAGGGACTTAGGGCCCGCGACGCTGACCGCGGGGAGTGTGTCCTCACTCTTGCCGCGCGGGCCGCGGCTACTATCAAGGCGCGCGCCTGGGGCGAGTAGGAGTATTACTGCGTATTAGTTTCATAGTCACGGCCGTGGTATCCCTGTTTCACGAGATACTTACTGTACATACCGCGAGAAATGCAAGGTAACGGAGGCATGCCGGCTTTAAGCTTTGCCCGAATCGTTACCGATGGAGACAGCCCCTCCGCGCGCGGTGGACATTCCGCTGCGATGGCGGAGGATCAGGTCATCATATTTGGTGGTTCATGCTACACTTCCGGCGGAAGATTTGCGTACTTTAACGATACTTTTACTCTTGACACAGAGCATCATCTGTGGCACAAGGTAGCCTGCTCTGGGGAGGCGCCAACACCTCGATACGGGCATTCCGCGGAGTTGATTGGCTCACGGATGTTCGTCTTTGGAGGTCGTGGGGAAGTCGGCACGCTGAGAGATATGTATTTCCTTGACCTAGTTGAATGGAGCTGGGTCCCTCTGTCAGTTACAAGCGCATGTCCATCACCCAGATTCTTTCACGCATCCTTGCTTGTGGGCAGGAAAGTTGTGGTCCATGGTGGTTGGGACGGCCATATGCAGTGCATGGGTGATCTTTGGGTCTTTAACTCTGATACTTTTACGTGGGTACAGCCTAGGTGTGCAGGAATTCAACCATCGCCGCGATATGGCCACTCTCTCAGCCTGCTCACTGACGGTCGTATCTTGTGTTTTGGTGGCTGTACCGTTAGTTCAATATTTCCTGTGCCGCAGTATCACAATGATTTGCGCCAACTCGACACCGAGACTATGATCTGGACGAAGTCAACTATTCAGGGGGGGGAACCGCCTTCGAAGAGGCATGGTCACACAACAACTAAAGTTGGCAATGGTTTAATTGTATTTGGAGGTTGGGGCAGTGGGGGCCTTCAGAATAGAGCTTGTAATCAAGAAGGTTCAGGTTCGTTCCGCCTACTTGAATCAAGCCCTGGAACCTCCATTGAGCGATGGACTGTTCCCCAAACTTATCAGGAAATTGCCCACAAGTATGGCCACACCATGAGCGCTGTGGGCACAAGACTATACATCATTGGTGGCTGGAATGGAAAGCAGGCCACATCGGACATCTACCAAATCCACCTCGAGTGAGATTGCCAACTCTTTGAGACTAGCCCCTTAGATTTCCGCTGTCCCTCACCAAGAGTCGCGGTCATTTGGTTAGTCAGTGTGAAATGGTGTGGGTGTTAAAGTGTATAGCTCAAGACGTCTGGTTGGCGCTCTCCCTGAGAGGTTATATCTAGGCGCCTAATCTTGCCAGTACCCAAGATAACGCACACTTTTGCAGGTGCACGGCCCGAAGCACTACATACAGCGCCTTCTCCATGACACATAAAATTAACAGCCCGAGCCGCTTTAGGTGTACGTGTAGAAATCTTACTCGCGGGGCGTTAGCTTGGCGATCAGCCCAGCGTATCACCCTGGACGTTGCAGGCTCCGCCAGGTGAATTACTCGGCCTGGGGCGAACTTTGAATAGCGGATGACTCGGAGACGCTATTACCCTGAGAGCTTAAAAATATACTTCAAGTTCTAGTAGTAGTAGAAACGTAAGCAGGGCCGGACACCGGGAATTTTTTTACAGTAAGATTCCAAGCGATCCTCCCTAAGGTAAATTCGTGCTGAATTACCCTGCGACACTTAATGTTCCGTGGAGACTTCGATTTTTAGGGGGGGGTAAGCGCTTTTGCGCCGTCACGGTTGATGTGCTTTTTGCGCAAAACGCCGTACAGCCACGCGGCGACCGAATGGCGGGAAATTTTTGCTGAGGCGCAGCTTCCGTATGCTAAAATAATGGGCTGTGCAAAGTTTGGTACCTTGCGGGCAGCCTCACGCAGAGAAATCAGCAGCGAAGCGGTGCGAGCACAGTCTACACTCCCCGCCTCTGCAAACTCGGGGTTCCGACTGGTGCGGGCTGGCTGCCGACTTCCTCTTGTCCTGGCCGCACCGCATGTCCGAATGCCACCACTTGGATCGCTGTGGGCTTTCCAGCGCACCCACCCGTGGCATTCGGATATGCGATGGCGCTGAGCTAGCCACGTATTTAGCCCCACTGCGGCGCTGCGCCAGAGCCTGCTGCGAGCTTGTACGAGGGGGCAGACTTCGGGTTCGGTTTTTTAGGTTCGGTTTTTTAAGACGCTCCGCCCAAGATCTCGGTGCAGGCATGGCAGGCATTTCAATTGGACAACAATCGTGACCGTCACGACACGCAACAACAAAGACAGTGGAGAACTTTTCGCGTGGGCCACACTGTCTGGCTGTCTTTGTTGCAGTAGTATGGAGGACGCGTTAGTTGCCACATCCTGCCGCGGAGACCTGCTAATTGTGACGCGGAATAATGCATTGGGCTACAGTCACCATGCATTTCAGAAGCTCTATCCGGTGTGCATCCCCCACAAGAGGTTGGAGCACACTTCGCTTTGCATTGTACGCTTTAATCATAAAGCTGATGCAGTTATCCTTGCGGGGCGCCATTTTTTGGGTGTTGCGAGCGATCAGAGAACACACAACAACGTCTTTTTATGCGAGTTTCTAGGTGTTGCCTCCACCACGCGACCAAAATGGCGCGCTGTGCCCTTCAGATGAGTGGAGACTGGAGATATTCCTCAATGATCCCAGCAACTCTAGTTCCACTCAAATCTTGGATGCAACTTTTCCGCAACAATTTGATAACCACATCTGCACAATCGATGCCTCCGGTGTTATTACGTTTTGGGATATTTATGGGGGAGACACAACATCTCTCATAACTGGTGTTCCTCATGTACAAATGCTCTGCTTTGGATCAGAGCAGCACAGCCAGTGTAACAGGATTTTGGCCTGTCAACTGCATGTGCCGTAGGCACAGCCGCTTTGGGGTTTTTCTTCTTGCACCTAATCAGCTCGTCACTCTATTTCCCGTGGCACCACGGCAAAGCTGTGCTTCACAGAGTGAAGTTTTGGCTCTTAGAGATGCGTGTGTTGATGGCTGGAATTACGCAAATAGCAATGAAACTCAAGGAAAATGGGAAATTCCATTGCGATGGCTCTATGCTACCTTCCCATACCTCATAAACATTTCAAGTGTGGATAGTAGTGAGGCTACAAAGAGCAGTTTCTCTTGGATTGAAGGAGAAGAGCAAAGAAACTTTGATCATGAACCGCCTTTGATCCAATCATTTACATTGAACTTACGTGGCAGTTCTCCGCTGCAAATGGTTGCACGTGACAGAGACGCACTAACGATCCTTCTCATAGCCACTGATGATGGCCATGTCGACATGATTCTCTGTGGAGTTGATATTTTCATGCCTGCATGGCGTACTCAGGAAAGCTTTATGATGCATCATATTGAGTCTCTGTTTGTTGCTGATGCGGTGGAGGAGGCTGCTTTGCGCTTGGAAACTTCAGGCTGTGGTGTACACTATGTTGTCAGGCATGATGTGACCACTATCCATTTACTTAGCTTGATTGAGATCATTATGAAACAAAAGGATGCCTTTTTAGACATCAAGTCCGCAATCTCCAAAAGTCCAGCCCGCTGTAGTCATACCTTCATTTCTTCAGACCCACACCTAAAGGTTGTGAGCAGTTGTCTCCTTGGAGGCAGTGCAAGCCATTCCGCGACAATGCTGTGTTTGTCCCTGCGTCACTGCGCCATATTGCTAAGATATCACTCCGCTCTAACCCTTGTGCATAGGCTGGTTTGATGATTGCTCGTGCTGTGCTATTGATGTATCTGCAAATCATTATGTACCTTCAGAGCTTGTACGTAGCCAAATCCCGCACAGCAGCAGTGACATGCTACATTTTGTAGCTGAAGTGATCACTGTGGTCGACGATGTTAACAACGCTTTTGGGCGTCTCGCAATTTTTACCTCCCGCAGGAAAACATTAATCTGGCTTAATGATATTCGTGAATATTTAGAAGGTTATGTCACCGTGCCAATTCTGGACTACGCCAGGCGATCAATGGCAGTTGCCAATGCCCTTTGCTTGATTTGCAGCAGGCGCTTCCCACAACTTACATTAGCAAACAAAACATTGAATGTGGAACCAGTGAAGATGCCAGATTTAATTTGGAGTGGGTAGTTGACCTTGTATAGGTCTTGAATAACAGTTTACTCAAAGTGGTAGTGCATATGGCCATCGCTCGACAAAAGGGCGTTAATAGCCGCGCTGCCTTGCTCAATAGTGCTGGTGCTGAATTAACTCCACATCTGTCACTGTGTGAACGCTGCTACTTCCATGATCTCGGGATTCTCACCGCCCAATTGTCGCGTATCCCTGAACTGGTAAGCCGTGAAAAGCACCGCGTCTATGTTTCTGCCGATGCCACACGTGACAGCGTGACAAGTGCGGGCGCATCATGTCAAGTACTATTTGCGGGGAAAAGCCCACTGGATCTTCTGGGAAATCTACTTCTGCAGCAAACTCATTTCCTTGACGCTAGTTTTGCCGGGTTGCATGCGTTGCAGGCAAAAGTATGTGGCCCCCAAAAGAACAGCCACCGAAGTTTCATTGCGTAATTACACAAACATGCCTGACCTTGTGACGCCGCGATGTTGACCGTGGGTGAGTTGATGACAATCTCGGCCGAGAATGTGTTCGGGCCTACGGCTCGTTCCACATGGAGATGGGCGTATGACGTCCTACGTGTCAACCGGCGAGCCACGTGCGAATGCGCAGCGGTAAGATAAACGCAGTCCCGGGCCGTCATTTGCTGGTACAGCTGCCCCATGCCGGTACAGCTTGCTGCGGGCCGCGCAGGCGCCTAATGTGCGCTCCCGCCGCGTATTTAGCGCGCAAAGCGCCGAGAGTGTATCCTCAGAGAGTGTCGCCAAATTTACCAAACTGCCCGGGCCAGATTAGTTTTGAACCAGCGGGAATTAGCTGCTAGGACTTCTAGTGGGGCCCACCTTGACGCTTTCTGTCAAGATTCCTGCGGTGCAAACTCATTGCGACGCACGGTACCTCTAAGCAGGGCCGGAAGCAGGATATTCCCTAGCAGCCCTATATAGATATGGAACGATAGGAAATAATTAGTGGATCATTAGAGGCCGGTTTATCCCGTCCATTGGAGAGATTGTTTTTCGGGCGGGTTTTATCTCGGACCATCACCGCGTCGCAGCTGATTTTTCAGCGCGAGGCTGCCCGCATGCACCAAACTTTGCACGCAACCCATTATTTTAGCATACGGAAGCTGCGCCTCAGCAAAAGTTTGCCGCCATTCGGTCGGCGTGTGGCTGTACGCTCATCATGATTGCGCCAAAACCTGCCAACGTCGACTATTGCGCCCGACCCCCCTATAAATTTCGAAGTCTCCAAGGAGCCTTAAGCGTCGCAGGCTAATTCATTCTAATTAGAGCTAAGAGAAGGTAAGGAAGAATGTTACTCCAACGAATTAACCGACTTCAAGTTCCGGCCTAGGGGACGGTACCTCCACTAGTCTTGCTAGAAAAATACCCCTATCCTTACCCTAGTAGTCCCTATTCCCTCCTAGACTATTAAGAACGCGTATGAGCACCACCTCTCTCCGTATTTTAGTACCACGGAGTCTGGCAACTAGGGAATCAGTGCAAAGCACTGCCGTGCTCCTAGGCATCTCACTGCCTAGTATTTTTAGCAGGTTATGGGCCCACGGCCGTTCAACTTTGCGTTGATACCCTGTTAGACTCCAACACTCTGAAACCCCTCCACCAGCTGGTTGACTCTTGCGGTACGGGAGTCCTACGCTCTGCCTGAACTTGGCATCGTATCCCTACTGGTTGATTAGTTCCAAAAACGACCTACATAACAGCAGATATAAATCGCTGTAACTACAACTCCACAACAACATGAGCTCTGCTGGATCAGAAGTAGCTGGGTCAACCACAACAGCTACACCTGAGCAACACAGACAAGCTCGTGAAACCCTAGGTTTATCAGACAAAAGAGAAAACTTCTCCGATCTGGCATTCCTAACAAAATTCCGAAGAAACCCAGTGGCAGCTCTATATGAAGTGAATGATCCAGACAAGGATCCATTCTACACACAAATAGACTACCTGAAGTACCCAAAAGAAGCACCACTGCACACCCTAGCTACACAGTTAAAATACGACAAATCTAGAGGTGTCAACTACAATGTAGAGGTACTCGCATCAGCAATACAACACCCCTATGGGGAGGCATTGCTAAGCTCACCATCATACTGTGATTTCAGATTTTTCTATGAAACAAAATCTCAATCATCTTATTCTGACGCGCTATACAAGGCCTTAAACGAGTTCGAAGAATTTGTCGCCATGCACATAATCAAGCGGGTCAAGATACTCTTGGACAAAAGCAAATCAAAAGCACTATTTGAACTGAGAGAAAGACATAAAGAGATTGCATACAAAATTCTGGCTTTTATCAGAGTAGCACCAAACGAAATAAATCTCACTGAGCTCATAAGGGAAGCATTCCCCAATGAAACTTCTGTACTTAAATGCAGTGTGATCACTCCTGATCAACATCAAAGCACACAAGCAGATGAAGAAAGAGCTGACGTATTTTCAAAGTACGATGGATGGGCATTCTATGATGAAGACAACATCTCGAACCCCCCAATTGACTACAGAAAATTCCAACAACTTGCCTCTCAAATGCTATTATCTGTGGACCACTCAAGTGACCCAGCACCAGAAGAATCAAAGACCCCAAAACACATCTTTGATCTGAAATCTAGGAACAAATACAATGGCTTCCCCATCGCAAAAGAAGCTGATGTTATTCCCGTTTTGTATGTACTACTTTGCAACATAGACTACCTACCTGGGATAATCAAGTACCTGAAAGAAAGCAGACCATTACAGAGCTTCTGGGTGTCCAAACAAAACCCCACAGGTTTCTTAGCGAAACTAGAAAAAGCAGAAGGAATCCCATATGGATTTGAATACACCAGATCTGATGAATTCAGGTCTGCATTTGTAAACCTCTGTGAAGGGGTCTCTGCACACCATGCCAAACATTGTGTAAAATGGAGAATTATGGCATCTCGCACCCCCAAAGGTTGGACAAAAACAGATCTTACAGCCTTTGCTGGCAACATCTTAGATCCAGCCTCATACTCAAAACTAGCCATGCTGCTCTCATATGAGATCCTCAAATATACTGATCTCGAACAAGTATGGTCTGAGACACCAGCCTTATCCTGTCGAGACGATCTCATTCAAATAGCAGAGAACCCCATGATCCCCAATAAGGCATGGGCCATGATTCAGTGCATGAGGGCATACCTTGAATTTCCCAGGGATAGGATAGTTCGACAAGCCGAGAAAATTTTTGACAGTATCACATACCTAAAAACAATCTGGGCCGATGAATTTCTCAATGCTCTCAAGCACTATCAAACCCAAGCTAAAAAGTGGGACCACACCATTACTGATGCCACTATCTTCAAAAAGTTCACAATACAATTTATTGAAGAACACATCGATCATAATGGTAAGGATCCCTACGCCCAGCTACTCCATGATCTTGCCAAGACATGGAGGTACAAGCAACAGCAGAGCAGTCCAGAATGCACTTGATGTTTTCACAAGGAAACTTGGACCCCATAGAGAATTTCATCAAGTTGATGAAGCTATCTTAGTCAACGAAGATACACTTAGTTCCGAGGAAATTCCTGAGATTGACAATGACATTGAACTCAACACATTAGAAACTCTCCATGCATTGAGAATGGAGGCTCTTGATGAAGCTGAGAAATCTTTCAAGAAGTCAGATACCGACAAAACAACCTCAGTTAACTGGAATCTTGACAGTTCTGATAACCTTGTGCACTCTGCATCACAGTCTGAGGAAGCTGAGGGATTCATCCACAACACAATTGGTGGAGACACCCTCCCTCAAACTGCTGGCTCCGAAGAGTCCAAAAACGAGTCTGATGGACAAGAAGGTCTGCATTTAATGCAGGCAGGGTCAAATCTGTAAGTCCAAAGCCAAAAGGCAACATACAAAAACATATAACAGTAGTTGCCCTTTGCTACGGCTTAGCGACAGAAAACTACGTTATACCAAACATAAACACCATCGCAGCATGCGAAAAAGACCCACTACTGAAAAACCTATTTGATGAACACCACCCAAATTGCAAGCACAGTTATGATGACATGAAGCAATTTCACAAAGATCTCAGAAAAAGCAAGAAGCTCCGAGACGAACTAAGGGGAGTGGACATCATGACCGTAACAACTCCATGTTATGGCAGATCTGTTCTAAAAGAAGAGCAAAACATCCCTGCACATCAAAAGATCAAAGGTGATGAGCTTTTCCTAGACCAACTGGACATAATCGACATTCTTAAGCCACGCAGAATAATTGGAGAAATGACGCCCCCACACATAGCAGCTACAGATCACTATGCTGTTATACGTAGCATTGAACTAAAGGGCTATGAAGTTCATGTTACAAACAGATTTCCTTCTGACCTCTGTGACGATTTCCAAGCTCGAGAAAGATGGATAATGATAGCACGACTAATACCACCTGAGGGCAAACTGAAACCTTTCAATCCAACAATCAGATTGAACAGGTGTCCAACCTCATTCAGTACTATCATGTCAGATCCTATGCAAATTTCAAAGAGCTTATGGATCACTGAGCAAGCATTCCAAGATTTCCCAGAACCACCACCTTATGTGGATGATTTGGAACCTATTGGGACCAAATCCCATGGTTACACAAATGTTACTAATCTTGAGAATATTGAACTCGATACGATCTTGACGCGCATTAGTAAAAAATACAGAACGCTAAAGTTCATACAGATTGATCAAACAAAATCGTCTCAATTCTTGTCAGATCCTCTGATCAGCAAACTGTACACACTGATACACAACATACTTCAAAGATGTGATCTAGAACAGAATCATGACACTTATCTAATTGGTCTTCGCTCACAAGCAACTATCATAGATGAGGCATTCAAAATTCAATCAGATCACAAAATTGGAGGCAAATGTGTGTTCAATGTTGGACTACACTCAGGAGGACACCTAAACTTGGACTACCCAATCTTTGACGCACACGAGAATGGTCAACCATCGAGAATGTTTCGAAGAAGAGTCAATATATGTCAAAACGTTTTCCCTCTCGTGAAACCACCAAAACTAACTGAGAGCAAAGGTACATGTTTCACAATATTGACCTTGAGCCAATTCAATGACCCAACTTCACATGAAGTAATTATTGAGAAGGCTAACAGCTTCGCACCGAACACAATCATCAAGGAAGGCAACATTGCTAGGTTTGTTGATCCGCAATTCACTATAGACAAGCTTAGATTGTCAAGATCAGCTTATCTTGGTCACTTAGCGTCCGGTAATCAGAAGGGGAAGAAAATATACTCACGCTTTCGACCTCTCCCTACCTACACCAGCTCCAATGACATCATTGTGCTAGATACACGTGATCCTAGAACAACTGGGATCAGATATCTAACCAGAAGTGAAGTTTTGCGCATCAACAATCACCCCAAACCTATAAAGCAATTCTTACAGCAATGCAGTTATACCGCTGCATGTAAGTACATAGCGAACGCCATTCCCAGTGGTATGGTTAAGAAGATATGGACTACTGTGGTTGATGATCTCCTTTGCCCAAGCACAGAACCACCACAGAGCCCAACTATGAATGTTTTCCACCACTACAAACTAGCAGTTAATTCGCGCTCACCATACAAACAAATTACGCGAGCTATGGATCAGCTGTTAAAACCTACTGATGTTCTCTATGGGCTTGGTGAATTGAAGCTACCAAAAATGGACATAGATCCACGCATACCAAAGACTGCACCCCGTCCAACAATCGACCGCAAGGAACGAGATGACGAAGAAGCAGCACGAAGAAGATGTTGGCATGTTCACAGAGCACATCACGTGAACAGCACTGACATTTTAGCAAACACACTGAAATGCACCAGAAACCTAGGTGTAAAACCAGGTGATCTACGCCAGTCGAACCAAGTCAGGTGCCTAGCTTGTCTCCACGCTATCAATAAACAAAAGCCTCGTAAACGTCATTCAGACAACATAGACAGATTAATTGAAAGCTACAAACCTGGAGAAGCCTGGTGTCTTGACGGAGCAGATCCTACCTGCAATGGGATGTTACGCAAGAACAACTTCCTAGTATTTGTGGACCTAGCTACACGATACACCATACCGTATTTCCTAGGCAAAGCTCCTAATGCCTTAGATCTTAAAGAGGCATGCCAATTTGTGGACAGCATATCATTCATGCTCACAGGCAACCACATGAAACTGATCCACTGTGACGCTCTTAGCACACAATTGGAATTCAGCGACAAACGTAATGAAGGAGGCTTTGGTGAATGGAGAGCAGCAATGGGCATTGAGCTACTTGCCTCACCACCCCATGCTCATCACTTAAACGGTATAGTCGAAGCTAGAATTAAGCAAATCAAGCGTGGTGCCCGAGCGCGCCTTTTCTTTCTCAGGAAAAGAATAGTAAAAGGTAAACCAGTAAATTGGAAATTGTACTGGCCTCCAGCTGTTCTTCACACCTGTCAAAGTATAAACGTACTTTACGACCCCTGGCTACACCGCTTGAGGGATCTACACATGACACCAACACAGGCCTTCCATTGTAAACATGGCCAAGAAGGCAAACTCCCTGACTTAAAGAATTTTGTACCCTTTGCTGAAAGATGCTTTATTCCTAAGGAAGCGGGGGAGAAGATCGGTGCACAAATGGACACCGCTAATTACGAAGGTATAGTACTCGCCATGGCCACTATTAACAGTCTCTTTAACAAGGGTGTTAACATGCCTAACTCACATATTGTGATAAACTGTGAAACCGGAACGGTCAGAACCACCGGTAAGGCTAGATTCCCACTCTTAAAGGACAGATGGATTGGAGACGATGACAAAATTGTAGATGGACATACAGATGACATAACGTGTAAACCATGTGGTCAATCTAAACATTCACCCACAATGTCAGACTCCAATCCGGCTGTACCTATTATACCAGCACCACAGCCAAAGGCATCAAACGATCACACTTCCGATTCAGAAAGCAATGACGATATACCAGTCAATATTGAGCTCAATGAAGGTGACATCAACAAAAACGTTCCACCCATTGATGACAGTGTTGACCCATCTGATGTCTATGAAGATTGGGAACTAGAACAAACAACGCCGCCAATAAGACAAAGCGAGAGGAACACATCAACGCAAGACAAAACTGCTGGAGATGACTTAGCCCACACAGACAGATCAGAAATGACTGCTAAGGACTTACTCAATCATCCACACACCAAAATAAAATGTCAGGTAACTAACCCGAAAAGAGAAGATACTAAGTCCTGGGAACGGTATGAAGCATATAAAACTGCTACAACTGTCCAGGAGTTCCTACAACAAAACCCATCTCACGGGAGAGCTGACTTTATTAATGATTTTGACAAAGGCTATGTCTGGCTCAACGATGACAAACCCCGCGAAACTGTAAAACCAACAGTTGCAACCGAAACAGTACTAAAAACCGCCAACACAGACAAGGATATATCAGAATTCCCAGCATACTCGGACCCACCTAGAATAGGTGACATTATAGCCTCTAAGGAACCAGGAAGTAATAAATGGTATGCATACATAGTAGTCCGCTGGAACTATAGGCCCAGCCCCTGGCCGGTATCTACCGTTGATAGTGACCGGGGGAGAAATGTACCTAAGGAAAGACTACGTATGTTACTAGATGTGACTCACGATAAAGATAAACATCAAACGACTAGTGACATGAGGGTCCGAGATATACATCCTGATTTGTACGGTACTGAGTGGCGGTACATCAAGAGAGTGTCAAGAAAACATGCCATGCTCATGACATTGGCAGTCTTACCAGCGCTTTACTCGCTTCAACAGATGGATGTCCAAATTCAACGCAAAACAAATAGTAAACATGGCCACCGTCAGTTGTGCAGCAAGCATGCTGGATACAAAGAATACTGTCAAGCAAAATCACTTGCTGAATACTTTGATAAAGGAGCTACGGTCTCTGACTATCGAAGAGAACTTCGCGCAGGTGAATTCTGGTTCAGGCACCCACGCCTGCACGTCTTACAACACTACCGTGGACGTGACTGGAGTGTACTCCACTCCGGGGGAGATGAGACGGTCTCAAGAGAGGAACTCAAATTTTTGGCTACAAAACTGCGACCTCAAGGGAGTGAAGCACTCTCCGAGAAGGATGAACAGGAGCTAATCAGACTTCACACCAAAGTTGAGACTGAAGCCATGCTCTTAAACCTCACGGGACCTCAATACTTAGCTATCAGGTATCAAGCTGAATCCATCCTACACGCCTCAGACAAAGAGACAGATCACCTTTATGGTAACATGTATGATCCAAATGAGTCTTTACATGACTACATGCTCCTGATGGCAAATGCAGACAAATGGTGTGATAGCTATGTACGTAAGGATAATACAGCAGATACCTTATGCGCGATTCCGGAAGATCAACAACAAACGCTGATTAACGCTGCCAGAAAAATACGATGGGACAAAGTCAAAAACCGTCGTAGGAAGAACGTCATGCAAGATGATCAACCACTACAAAGTTTTGATCTACCGCACAACGTAACACGTGGCACGGAATACTCCGAACTTCATAGAACGCTCATGGCAATATGCCGCAAAAATATCAAGGGATTTGACCCAAACGATTACAACTCTATACAGGTCAACAGATCTGAGTTCATGCCAATCCACAAGGACAAACCAAATGAAGGAAGTTCACTCACTATTGCTGTAGGGAACTACTCAGGGGGAGAGCTGATCATATCCACAAAGGACGCGAGAACTCTATATGACATCAAAGGCAAATTCTTGAAGTTTAATGGACTTTCAGACCATGAAGTAGCACCTTTTACAGGCATCGGAGGAGAACCGGCGGAACGTTACAGCTTCATATTCTATAAATGCGAGGCAAAACCGCTACCCGAGACACCAGCTATTGAATCAATCTACTTAGCTATGACATGGGAATCTCCACCCAAGTTAAATGAAAAGCCAAAGATTATGATTGAACCCAAACGGCTGATAGATCTTCAAAAGATACCACTAGAAGAACGCCCTGCAATGATCAAGGCCATCTACAAAGAAGTCCAAGGACTAGTTGATTTAGGAACGTTTGAACTCGTTCCACACCCCATGAATCACAAGCCAATAGACAGTAGATTAGTCTTAAAAGTCAAATACAAAGCAGATGGTACCTTCGACAAAACCAAGGCTCGACTTGTTGCCCGAGGATTCCTAGCAAGAGCAGGTATCGACTACTTTAGCACTTTTAGCCCTATGGCATCACTCACATCCGTTCGTGCACTAATATCACTTGCAGTGAGTCAGGGACTTCCGCTGAAACACTCAGACATTCCCCAAGCTTTCATACAGAGTGATCTAGACTCCCAAGAATCCTATATGAGATTACCACCAGGCATCTCACTAGAAAAAGCTGGGACATCACACGAAGTTGTGAGACTGGTCAAGGCCCTATATGGATTGAAACAAAGTCCACAACTCTGGGCCAAAGAACTGTCTAGATTCATGAAAAATGAATGCCACATGCAAAAAGCTGAATCAGAAACCTGCCTCTACTACAAACACGTAGGAGACGAGTGGATCATGATTTTGACCGAAGTCGATGATTTAGTCTACACTGGCTCTGACAACCTTGTAAATGAGTTTGAGAGAATGCTCAAGAACAGATGGGATATCAAAGAAACAGGAGATCTCAGATCATTTCTGGGTATCAACATACACTATGACAGAGAACAGGGCAGACTAACATTCGATGTAGCCGAGAAAATCAAAAAGATCTTCAAAGAAAAAAGAATGGCTGGCTGATATTGGCCATGCATCTACACCAATGGAGACTGGCAAGGAAACAAAACGTCAAGGTATCAAAGACGAAGTAGTGAGGACTCGAATCCGCGACAAATTAAGTGACCCCACAAACTATGCATCAATAGTTGGAGCCTGCATATACATAGCTATTACATGCAGACCCGACATATCTCATGCTGTGGGCAGAGTCTCTAGAACGATGCACAAACCGACCGAACAAAGTATTGGCCAAGTAATTCGACTACTTCAATATCTGAACAACACAAAAGAACATCGTCTGGTCTACTACAGAGACGGACACCCGGTCATTGAACAAATTAGAAGTTACACTAAAAAGGACCGAGATTTTTCCAGACTGTATCTCAGTAAAACTGATTCTGATGAGATTGAAGGCAATCATCTCTTCGGACAGTCAGATGCTGACTTTGCAAGCAAACGTGAGAATGACTTGAAATCCACTACCGGATACTGTTTCTTTATGAAACACAATCTCATATGCTGGAAATCGAAGCTACAACCGATAATAGCAACCTCTACCCATGAAGCTGAGCTCATAGCAGTTTACACTGGAGCTCAGGAGGCTATTTGGCTTCGGAATCTATTGAGTGAGTTCAATGCAGCAATCTCAGGCACGCCCGCGAAATTTGACGACACGATCGACAACGATGGAAAAGACCCAACATATGTGACTTCTATGAGAGAAACAGTTATGATGTGTGACAATCTTGGCACTACATTCTCTGCTAACAACCCAGCATCACAGGGCCGTTCCAAACATGTTGATATCAGATATCTAAAAATCAGAGAGCTCATGGAGCAGCAGCGACTTATAGTCAAGCACATAGAAGGCACCAACAATATTGCTGATGTGTTCACTAAGCAGCTGCCCCGAGACAAATTTGAGGATTATCTAATTGATATGGGCATGGACATTGGTAAGAACAGACGTAAGGGCGGTAACTAGGTACCTACGGGGTACTAGTACTCCTAGCTGCCCTTAGCGACTCTTATCGGGCGACTACATCGTGTGATCCGATATGGCCACGGCATCATTTCAAACAGGTGACCAAGTGATTGCAAAGCACTCCTTAGGCAATTAAACTGCTCTGGTAGCAATCTTGTGACCTTCACGTGATTTTCTACAGGGCAAAGCTTAAGCATAACTGCGGGACGACATGAACTCAACAAAACCACCCTTGAAGTTCCATAACACCCTAGTTAACACTATCAGTGTACACCTCAAACAACATCAGCGACATTTGCTAGACCATGGTGCTCTTGCAGCTACTCTTACACCGAACTTTATGATCGCCGATACGCAACTCTTGATAAATTCACAAAACTTGCTTAATTATAATGACTTCCCAATCGTTGTTATTTGTATCACACAGTATTTAACAAGTTTGCTTTGTGGCTTTCCGCAACCAGGAAGACCATTAGGTCAACCAGGAAGCAGAATCTTCTCTGGGAAACTGTTAGGAGCCTGGAATATATATGAGCAAGTCCACATAAAAAATATTAGAGAACAATGCTCAGAAACTTCTGAACTGATCACAAAAGCCAAAGAAGACCCGATCTTCTTACCCTCGATGGACAAGTCAGGTATACTTCTCACTATATTTGGGGATGTAGCTTTCCAAGACTTTTCCCCAAAACTGCTACTGCCTACTGGAACAGATCCTGAAAGATTTTACTCTTTCCCGCTCAGAATAGATGAGCTGTCTTCATTACAAGACAAAATTGTCGCAGCCATCACAGCAGCTGCTACAACTGTCAAGTTCACTGAAGCAGGTGATAACTATTTTAGCTCACAATACTCAACTGTTCTAACATACATCAGCACTACTCTCGCAAAACGAAGGCTAGAGATAGACTCAGAGCTTATCAAAACGGACATATTCCATCTTTTGTTGCTTTTCAACTTCTATCACACTTTGAATGCTCTAGCCACAGCTGATTCTAATCTCAGCAATTTGCAAAATCACGAGCAAATCGATGACTTGACCAAACACATCACAGGACATATCAAAAGGCAAACAACCAAATACATCGCACATTTTTACCTTAGTCACCTTCCTGACATATCAGTGGTGCAAAATGAGACAAGAAGTGTTATGAGTGTTAACAGCCTTTTCGAATCACTCAAAGACTGCAAATGGACCAGACCAATGTTTGCACTGGTACTAGTTCTTTTTGGATACTGTGGAGTTGGAGCCACATATGGTGTAGACACTGAAATTGGAAAACTGTCGCTACCACAACTACTAAGTCACTTCTTACTACACAAGAAGCCGAACCTTCTTACCTTAGATGCTGCATCTATCCAAATTCCAGAAGCCTACTCATTTGTATCAGGTACAAGCACAAGCCTACCTGCTGCCAATACAACACCAACATACCAACCACCTGCTCCGCCAAATCCACCGAGCTCTCAGCATCTATCACAAGCTACCGACCTTGCTGCCAACCTCAGTCCTGTTAGTCAAACACCAAATTCCTCTCTTACTACTCAAAGCATTACACAAGCAGACGTGAAACATCTGCGCAATGTCTATGTAGAAGCTGCAGCAGTTACAAATGCAATGTTAGCAACAGAAGGAGCTACCAAAGTTGCTTTGACAGATGAGCAGTTCACAAAGTTCAACAATAATGTCAACACAACACTGAAGACCACACTACTGGAGTGGTTACAACAGTCTATGCCAACAGCTGACGCAATAGTCGAATCAAAAATCCCAGCTACTGACTCTAAGAAAAAACCCTCAGACGATGACAACCTCTCTGTCAAATTTTTAAGACTAGAGCAAAAAGTTGACAACATTTCTACAAAGCTCAACGACAACACGACTAATTTCAGAGACAAACTCAATAGCATAGAAGATTCCATCGCAAGGGGACTATCTGTCAATGGACCCCTCCACTCAATGGTTGAAGCTCTGGCAAAAGCTGCTGTCGAAGGGAACATCTCAGAAGCTGAAAATAAGCTACAAGAGGCGTTTACCACTAGTGTTGGCAAATTCCTCCATAACCAAAAATCCTCTGGACTTGCTGCTCAAATCAGTAAAAACACGAGAAACATAGACAATCTTAGTAAGTGCTTCAATTTTTCTGCACAGCAAACCGACGTCTTTGTTAAAGCTGTAAACGAGGCTCTTAGAAAGAACCTCAGAGGCATCTTCAAAGGCCACAAAACTGTTTTAAAGCTAATAGAACAGCAACCCTTGATGAATAATGAAACAGTGAAGCTCATGGACGAATTCTTAACTGAATTCGGTTTTAATTTTGGTCCATTACCCTCACCTGATGCATCCAAGGAGGAACAGGAGGCATTTGATCTTGTATTAACTAGAGATCCATCAAACACTACTCAGGCTGCCATCGATAAAGACTCTACCAAGTCCGACAATGAGTCCGAAGAGTCTAAACACAACAAAGGCACACCTCAGAAGGATAAAGATGATGATGGATACAACAATCCAACTCCAAGAGGTATGGATCGTAACGAGTTAAATCCACACCCCTAACTCTCTACGACACGATCAGCTCATCACTACGCGACTCAAACAAACTACGGGATACAACAAACTACATGGCAGGATGGTGTACTCTTTCATACTCTCACAACAGGCACACCAATATGCTCAAGTGGGGGAGTGCTAGAAAAATACCCCTATCCTTACCCTAGTAGTCCCTATTCCCTCCTAGACTATTAAGAACGCGTATGAGCACCACCTCTCTCCGTATTTTAGTACCACGGAGTCTGGCAACTAGGGAATCAGTGCAAAGCACTGCCGTGCTCCTAGGCATCTCACTGCCTAGTATTTTTAGCAAGTCTCCCCTAACAGTCCCCTAACAACAGTATCATCATCATCATCATCACCATACTAATACTAGTAGTCACTGTGCCAGTAACTTGAAGTCTGCCAGCTTCAAGTTAGCATGGCTGCATGCGAAATTGAAAAAAAAATAAAAAATAAGGTAAAACACAGTGGGTCTTGGAGGGGTCGCGGTGTTACATTTATTGGGGTGGTCCACTTCAATCATGATTAATCCAGTGTATTAATCCACACAAATTTATTTCAAAATTATGCCCGGGCCCGTGACTGGCATAAGTTATTCAAGTTTAAG
>JACLAA010006840.1_pt1 | contig 19364 bp, 16 predicted proteins | sample 8027891 | NCBI WGS metagenome assembly JACLAA01 (sample SAMN15724900, study PRJNA655200) | protist metagenome | isolation source: fluorescence activated cell sorting (FACS) single amplified genomes of... | place: Spain: Blaines Bay Microbial Observatory, Mediterranean Sea | collected 2016-01-19 | reverse complement strand
ATGGCGATCGAAGGCGGTGGTAACGGTTCGGACAAGAGTTTATTCACGTCCAACTCTTCGTCGTAGGTGTAAAAAACATCGTTCGTGCCTTTCACTTTGACGAACTCTTGCGATGGCATGTTCGATGGGAAGCCGTATAATGGTTCGCACATTCGTATGCGTAACGCTGCGTTTATGTCCTGTTTAAACAAAAGAGAGGAATAGATTTGAATTGGAAAGAGAGAAAGGAATTTGTGTGAGTATTTCTTTCTGGAACGGAAGCATTATAACCATCATCGTCATCGAGAGTTGAACACTCTAGATATTCGAGGACCGACAAAAACACGCGCGTGAGAGAGAGAGAGAAACATAAAGAATTATACCTCTGTCGTTAAAACATTTCGTCTCGATCGTTTCGTACATTTCAACGCCTCTTGAATGATATCTCTCAAGCGATACTCGACGTCTGGCGCGAACGCTTTCGCGACGTCGTCGGAAATAACGATCCCGAACGCCTCCGCGATCGTTTGGATGGATGCAGCGGAGAGGTGCGTGAAGTCTTTAGGAGTCGTTGACATTTTATTTGTGTTGTTGAGGAAAAAAGTGGAGGAAAGAAGACTCAGAGAGAGTTTAAGAATTACACAAAAGAAGAGTGATATTAGTTAAAATATTACAACTAGTGTATAACTTTTGTCTGTCTGATGCGTGTGTGTGTGTGTGTGTGTTGCGTAGTATACGTAGATTCGACGGAATCGACCTGCGTTCTTGATGTGTTTCAGGAGAGAGTGATGAGAGCGCCGTAAGAAGCGCATTCATCTCACTTTCTTCCACGCGCGCCCCCGGGCGCGCGTAGTATGTTTTTTTGTGTTGTTGTTTACTTCGTCTTCGTTCTTCTCAAAGAAAGAAGAAGTCATGAAACGTGTTTTTTTGAATTGATGTCGCGGTCGTAAACGGTTGCCAATGACTGTGTACGACTGTAAAAAAACGCCGCAGAGTCAATCGCGTCGCGAACCAATGTTTGGCTATATAGGTTGATTGTTCCTCATCTCTTTCTCTCTCCGTTGTTGTATACGTTATACATAATATGTCTCGCGGCGGTGCGGCGTTCGAAGAGAGAGAAAAAGAACAACACCGCAAATGTATAGCTCTTTCTGTTTGCCTAAAAATAATCTCTATGTTGGTACAGCAGCATCCACCGAAGACTTCAAATCGAGCCGGGTTAAAAAAACTCGTTTTGACTTTACGCTTCGCGTGGTTTCTTCTTCAATTATCCATTACCGATGCGAACCGGAAAGTTTTGCCATCATCATTTGAAAATCGTGATTCGCAGGTTCCGGAATGTTGGGGTATTGTTGCGATCCGTCTGGACCTCTGTACGGTTGGAGTTGTATTCCCCCGTTCCCTCCATTTCTATCGCCGCCGAACAGATCGTTCAATACGCTTTTTGTCGGTGTCGGTGCATGATGTTGATGGTGTTGCGGCGGCGTGGGCATGCCGCCACCGAGCAAACTTCCAAGTAAAGCTTGGCCACTCATCGGCGGCCGCTGATGTTGTTGTGGAGGCGGCGAGCGGGAGAGTAAATTCTGCATCAAGCTGTTCGCGCTCGCCGTCGTCGTCGGCGGAGAACTCCCCGCCGAGGACGACAACGAGTTCTGCGAAGAATTTCTTCTCGCCATCGCCGCTTGGGCTCCCGGTATCGTTTTCAAAAAGCTCGGCAACGGCACGACATCTGGATCGGGCGAGTTTGTGAAACTCGCGCCTGCGTATTTCGGCTCGTTATAATCGTTTCTGGTGCTATTGTTGTTGTTGTTCTTGTTGCTCTTTCCTTTGTTGTTATTGTTTCCTTTCGTGTGGTGTCCGTTATTCGTGGTCGTTTCTAACGGCGCCGAGTTGGAGAGTTTCGCCGCCGCCGCCGCGTGCCCTCCCGTCGGCACTTGCGGCGCGCACACCTGGTGCGCTCGCAGCCTCGGATCTACTCCTACTAACAAAGGCGTCGAACTGTTATAATTACTCATTGTGTTTTGATTATGCACCTCGAAGTCAAAAGGCACTAAATCTCTCCCCGCCCCGGGTAAAGGTGCCGCGGATGCGCACTTTTGATCCTCGGACGCTTTGATTAACGCGTCCACCATGACGTCTCCATCGCCTCGAAAACTCATTCTTCTTTTTTCTCTTTTAATAATTGTCCGTCACACGACACCGCTGCCTTTTCTCAAAATTGCGCGCCTTCCAAGAAGAAGAATCGGTATATAGTAGTATATCGCGAACGAATAAAACGCCTCAAAAACGCAGATTCGCGCGAACACCGTAACTTATCGCTGGAAAATAGCAGCAGAAAAGCAGTTGTAATTTGTGCGCGTTTACTTATATAGTATTATTATTAAACGCAAAGTGTGTTGTGTGTGTAGTTTTTCTGTACGAATGAAGAATTCCTCTTTTTTTAGGAAGCTTCTTTTTTCGTCGCGGATTGCATGACGAGTCGAAGAGTTGGTTTGACTTTCGAGCAGAACGAACACGCGAGGAAGAAAATACGAGGCGAGCACGTCGGGCAAACCATCAAACACAGGAAAGGAACGCTTTCGATGGCACGGTTCAACGATCCAGACAGCGGGACGACGTCGTTTTCGATTTTATTAGGCGACGCGCCGCATTTAGACGGGCAATATTGCCAATTTGGGGAGTTGATTAGTGGATTTGAAGTGTTGGACGAGTTACAAAAGCTGGAGACGACGAAAAGCGGGATCTTCGTCATGCCAAAGGAGCGGATTGAGATTATGAGCACTTACGTCACAAGTGGTGGCGATGGAGACAACAACAACTGCGCGAAAGAAAAAATCCGCGCGGAATCTTTGGCGAAGGAGCTGCACGACATCAGAGCCGCAAAGTTACCGAGCAAAAAATAGATAAAGAGAGTAAGGAAGCGGCGTATTATTTTTAGCTCATTCATTGAGCGCGAATAACCGACTGCGGCGTAGCAACGACGATGATGTCGCAAAAATATTACTAGTAGTATTATGGTAGTTATTATAGTTATTAGAATTATTTCCAATGAACGAAAGCGATGAACACGTATCTCGCCGCGAACGTAAATACTACACACGCGACTTGAAATGCTAACAATCGCAAACACAATTTCCTTTCCGTAGTTTTCCCGAAAACGCGTAAAAACAACGTCACCAGATTCATGTTGTATCGCGTCTCCGTCGCCTTGGACGGACTCAATAAACCAGTTTGCGTCTCAAACCTCGGTAATCGGTGTCGAGGACACGGCACAATTTTAAACAATTGCGGAATAGAGTACAAAAAGTTCACCACTTGCGGTAAACAAAACAACAGCAACGTTTCGGAGAAGTGGCCTAAAATGCCAGCCACGGCTAAAGTCATCCCGGCGAAGTACGTGTACGAATCGCCCACAAACACCGCGCTCGGGTACCAGTTTTGCTCTAACAAACTCACCGTGGCAGCAAAGAAAGGCGCGATTAACAACAACGAAAATACGTGCGGTCCAACGACTACATTCGACGTTGGATCTGTCAAAAGACTCCAAACGTTCAGAACGATAATCCCGCCGGCGATGACTAACGATTGGCCGCACTCTAATCCATTCAAACCGGCGTGGATGTTAATCGCGTTCGATAAAAAAACTGCGAGCAACCAGATAAACGCGATATAAATGTACCCAACGTCCATCAATCCACTCTTCATGTCCACTTTCATCGTTACGATATCCCGCACAATAGGGACCGAATCGAGCGCGCCTAAAACCGAACGCATATTTTCGCGAAACATGCGAGGGACGACGATAGACGTCGATCCTTGGTAACTTTGCGCCAACATCGTCGCGGCAAACCCGGGTAAAATCATCTTCGCTCTCCACGGCAAATCTAACACGTCGTCTACGAATCCAAGAAACAACATGAACCCAATCGTCGCCAACGCTGCGTTGTGTTCGCTCTCTCCGCTGTTGTCCAAAATGAACACCGTGTGTAAAGTCCTCCCGATAACCAAGGACACGAGCACCGCACACCCACTCGCTAAACCCAACGCCTCTGGAATAGCAATCTCGCCCATTTTCGTTCCTTTTTTGTTAATATCTAAACCAAACATGTTTCGCTTCCCGAGCGTGCGTCGAGCGACGATTGGTATTAAGCGCGCGGTTGTCGCGTACGCCAACACGGACGTGAACGCCGCTAAAAGTAAGATTTTCATCGCGCCTTGATCCATATTATATACACTCACTCCACGCATATCTTCGTTCACGAATCCTTTCGCGAAAATAATGCACGCGGTCGGGAGTAAACAAAACGCAGTCATTTTAAGAACATCTCTGGTGCGATTTTTTTCAATAACTTCGAGTATTTCTCGAGGGATGACGAACTCTTTCTCGTCGTCGTTAGTCGTCGCCTTCCTTCTCTCAGCAGCGTTTGGACTGCTTCGTTGTCTCACCGACGACATCTTCGTTCACTACTTCTTCTTCTCTTGTTCTTGTTGTTGTTGTTCTAACAGTTTCTTTTCCAATCGAATCTTGTCCCTTCGAACGCCTTCGCGTAACTTTTCTTTCTCGTCTTTTTGCTCCCAGTGGACGTAGTATATCCCGGACGAGACCAAGGAAACGGTCAAGAAAAGTGCGAAAAGTCCTCTAGATCTTCCTGCTAATGCGTTGTTTTTACTAATAGTCTTCGTATTCGTCGTGTTCGTCGAGTTTAGCATGTATGCGAATATAAAGTGAAGAGGACTGTTGTTTTTAAAGACAGACCTTTTAGGGAAAAAACGCATAAAATCACATCAGAACAAAGAGGGATTAGACACCCTTTTTATTCACTTTATACTCTATTTATATACACTATATACACAGAAAGAGAGTTAGAGAGTAATGCGTTCTTTACCGAGAACGTCCTGGTCGAGCTTACCGGACGTCGTCGCGTCGTGTGAGAATACTACGAGTAATAATACTAATCCGACGATTCAGACGACGACGGGGACTTCTTACAACAACACTAATAAGAAATTGAAAGTTTTGTGTCTTCACTCGTTCCGAACGTCCGCGGATATCGTGAAGTTACAACTCGCCATGGGCGGGTGGGATAAACATTTACAGGATTCCGCGGAGTTTATCGCAATAAACGGGATATTTAAAGCAACGGGAGAACCTCCGGAAGATGTGAAATCAGCGTTTCCAAACATGGGCAGTTTTCAGTGGTACGACGCGGAACGAAACGCGGACACGGGGAAGATGGAATACAGAGGGATCGAAGAGTCCGCGAAATTCGTGGACGAGATTGTGCAGCGAGAAGGAATCGATGGGTTGTTAGGATTTAGTCAAGGCGCGACGTTAATTGGGGAGATGTTGAAAAGGTCTTCGTCCGATAACGCAAACGCCCCGGAAGGAGAAGAGGAAGCGATGCGGATGAAGAGTTTACGATTCGCGGTGTTGATATCAGGCATGCCGAGCAGAGCGGACGAGAAATTGAGGGAACAAATGCGTAGTAATAATAGTAATAGTAACAGTATCGAGAAAACAATAGGTGCGTCTATCCCGACTTTGCACGTAGTCGGCCAACAAGACCGGGCGATACCCCCGATGCTGACAAAGTTAATGCATAAAGAGTTTGGCGGGAAGGCGGTGTTAGTCGAACACGAAAAAGGGCACGTGATACCGAAAGTGTTTCCATCGAACGAGTTAGGCGAGAAAGTGAAGAAATTCTTCGACGAACGGTTGATGGAAAAGAATAGCAACGCGCGTTTGTAAGTTATTTTACTAATTTCGCAGCAATTTATAAAAACTATCTATCGCGCCTAATAAATCTAATCTGTCTAAAAACTATCAAAACTAATACACGCGCATTGGGAATAAAACTTCCGTCACGTTCAAAACTATTCCGCGGTTCCAAATGTTCACCACGTCCACTCGTTCGCTCTTGGGCAACCTTTTATTCACTCGTCGCATGTGCGCGTATTTATACGTCTCGTTCGTCGTCACGTTCATCGAGACTAAATAGATGTGGTACAAGGCAAAAACCAAAACGCCAAACCCAACCGAAAATAAAACAAACATCGAGAACATACTTCGCGTGTGATGATACATCAACGCCGGCAAAAACAGGCCGAAAAAATCTTTTTCTTTCACCGAGTGCCAATGCTTCGGTATCCGCGTCATCACCCGGTTCCAACAGACGAGACCTCCGTGTACGCACAACGCGCCGTTCCCGATCAAGAACAACAAAAACCAACGCAAATTTCTCAAACCAATCGATTGGTTCACCACCGCGCAGTAATGATCAAACTTACACACTCTTCGATTGGTCACCGCGTCCCACTTGCTCCTCGCCGGGATGTCGATATTCAGCGTTCGACAGGATTTGCCTTCCTCGTAGAGTAAATCATCGAACGGGAACATTTTATAACACACCTTGTGATTCTTCTCCGTGACTATTCCTGGATCGGACTTTAGCACGGCTAAGTGCGAAAGGATGCCGAGCACTGCGTGCAGCGTGAACCAGAAAAGCTTTACGAATTCCTTCTTCTTCTTTTGATTGTTGTTTATGCTGTTGTTGTTCTTAATAATGTCATCATCACCTAAGTCGCTGAAGAAATCCAAAGCCAACAGGTACCCTATCAAAACGACAAGATAATACGCAATCGCGCTCAGTGGATTCCTTTTTTCCGCACAAGTCTCTTTTCCTTTCTTTTTTGACCGCCACCACCTTCGCCACTCTTTTAACGACGACAACAACATCACGCGCGTGTGTTTGCCGTTTTCTTTTATAGCGGTTTAGGGGAATTGTTTGTGTGCAAATTCCTCATAAAAACACACACACAGAGAGGTAAACGTAAACGAATGAGTTCCTCTCATCGGTGTCTGTCTGACCAACCATCATCATCGACATCATTAGTACTCGGAAACAACAAAAGAAGACGCGCAACAACGACAACAACTAAAACAACTATATCAATAAAAACGAGAAATTTCAACCCCTCTTCATTCAGCGAGAGTTTAACGAAGATGGAAAAGCGACCGAGAATTTTTTTAGACGTGGATGGCGTTTTAAACCGAACGGCAACGGCACCTCAACTCATCGTGGAGAGAGATAAAGTCGAGATTTTGAACGAGATATGCGCGTCAACGGGGGCGGAAGTCGTTTTGACGACGTACTGGAGACACTTTGAAGAGTACATTGGATATATTTTTATGCGACACGATTGTTTGGAAATAGATGTGGTTGGAAGGACGGAGGGAAAGCCTCACTTGGCGGATTCCGTGCATCACGATTTACACGTGTCTACGAATAGAATTCAGGAAATTAAGAGTTATTTAGACGCGAGATTTGTTGGGGAGGAGAAGTATCCCAAGTTTGTCATCGTGGACGATAAGGAAGTGGTGAGTAAAGGACACGCGTGGGCGAACAGGTTCGTGAAAACGAAATCTGAAATCGGTTTGACAAACGAACGCGCGCAACGGATGATTGAATCTTTGGAGCGGGTTTGACGACGACGACGACGACGACGACTCCTGCATTAGTATGCTTTAGATTGTATTAGTAGATTTATTTATGTGGTTGTGTTATTGTTTGTTATTAAATATTACAAAGGAATCAACGCTGCAAGCTCGCCCACGCGTGCTTTCTTTTTTTGCTGTTTGTTTTCGTACGTGTTCTTCTAGATAATTCGTGTTATACTAAGTTTCTTTCGGCATTGGTGTCGTCCAGAACTCTCCTTTTTGCTTCTCAAAATCTTGCGTCAATTTCGATTTCACTTGGTCGTTCGACATCATTTTAGTAGGTGGGGGTGACGGCATGATAGAATCTATTTTATGATGCAACATCCGTAACGACGCCAGCGTTCTGTGGTGCAAAATGTCTATGGCGTGCGAGCTGTATAAATCAGGGTTGGTTAATCGCAACGTCGATGAAAGCACCGGAGTCACACTCGCTCGCGCAGAAATGTTTTTGAACTTCTCCCTCGTTTGCTTCGAACGGTAGCAACTTTGGATGAGTAAAACCGCGCGCATGCGTTTTTGCGCATCTTCAGAATCGGGATTAATCAAAAACGCGCCGTCGGCGCCATTTATTGTTTTCAACTTGTTCAAGTAAAATTGAGGACGTTCGTCGTACCATTTATACACGTCTGATTTTATGCCGTATAACATCAAAGCGTTGTACGCTTTAGAATACGCCACCATTTCTCTTCTGAATAATGCTTGCATTCGTTTCTTCTTCAGCATAACTTGTACGTCTGGATAGTGCTTCACTTCCTCTTCCAAGTCTTGGTACGAAAGCGAGTAGACGTCTGAAAACGTAATCGTTTGCAGAAACTGAGGCGATCGCCCAGGTTCCAATACATAGTCCTGACCAAAAACTTGTCCAGCGGTGATTATTCTACCATTTGCGACGAGCACACCTTTACGAATCATCAAAAAGTTGTCCATGTAATCTCCTTTTTCTAAAATCAACTCTTTCGGCGGATACGTTTGCTGTTTCATCTTCAAGGACAACGCCAACACCAAAGACTCTGGAAAGTCGTGAAAGAATTTCACGTCTCTCATCCAATTGTTTCGCAAAACCACGAGCTCTGCTCGTAGTCGCGGCGACATTTCTGACATCAACGCCGTCGTTCTTTCTAAGTCTAACTTCGCATCACCGTGTTTGTACTTGAAGAACTCTCTCAGTTTCACTCGCATCTCTTGCGGCGTCAACGGCAAATCCGCAAATAACTCGTTCAAATCCGTCAGCGAGTTCTTTAACCCGCTCGTTCGAGAATTCTTTGTCGAAATGACGTTACCAACGGCACCGACGACGTAACCGTATTGAAATGCGCCAGCTAACATCGCTATGATGACAAAAATACGCTCCTCGTTTGTTTTCGGCGAAATGTCCCCGTAACCGATGGTTGTGATGGTCATCGAACTCCAATACAGCGCAGCGATGTACTTATCAAACCCAGGCACGCATGCCAAAGGATCTGTGGGGTCGTAACACGAGTTGTTTACGGTGAAATCACCGAAATATGTATTCATCATCCACGTGTCGTGTCCAGCGCTTGCCCCGAGGTCGTGGACGAATCCAAACGCGCACGCCATCCAATGCGCGAAAATGACCGTAACAATCGCAAACTTACTCAATGCGAGCATGGAATAATCGATGGTATACCTCATTTCCAATCTCTTAAATAATCGCATCGTTCGCAGAATGCGCAAAAGTTTCGCTAATCGAAATAATCTCAACGCCCTCAAGACGGTCAAATTTTCAATGTTTGCGTTCGGGTACGCATCCTCTACCATTATTGTAATCAAATCCGTCGGTATGACGGATAGAAAATCGATAATGAACCAGCTTCTGAGATAGGAAATCGCAATATATCTCCGATCGTATATAATGTGTCCAGTTTTAGGTTCCGGAACGGCCAAGAAAAAGTTGATGAAAAGATCGGTAATGAAGAACAAATCGACGATTCTATTCAACACGAACAACGCGTTCAAATTCGGTCTAGAAAATGCAACTTCAGCTGGAGTGACCACTGCTGTCCACAACAACGCGCATATGATGAGAAAATCCCATTTGCGCATGAACGACCCTAACGGCGAAAGCACGAAGACGCCTTGCTTCCTCGCGTAAAACGAGTTCGTGTCGTTGTTTTCATCGCACTCTGCGCATATTCGTGAACTCAAGGTTCTTCCGGAACTCGCCCCCATCAATGTTGAGCTATCATTCTTACTATTACTGTTATGCATACCGGCTTTCGGGTCTTCTTCCTCCACTCCTTCCATCACTCGCTCACCCCACGTCCTTTCCATTCGTTTTTTCTCCTCCTGCCTCGCCCCGATCCTCTTCGTCTCTGCATATCTCATCTCCGTCGACCCTCTGCCCTTCATTCCCTTCAGCGATTTACTTTTAAACAAGGATACTATAAAACTTTCCGTGTTCGTGGTCTCCGCGTCGGTTTTATTCGACGCATCGCGCATATCTAACACGTCTTTCGTCAGCTCGGCGATGTTCGTAAAGAAGGAACCGATGCCGGCCTCCGGTACCGGATTTAAACTCGATCCAGTGCGATGAAAAGCCCCTCTCGTATCATTCGTATGGAGTCGTTTCCGTATTTGCTGTTGTTGTTGTTGTTGAGATTGTCCGTCGGCGGCGAGCTCGATATCTTCGTTCGCCGCCTCTGCGGCGGTCGCGCTCGTCCCTGATTCTCGTCTTCCCTCCGCGGAGGAGGACCAATCATCGTCGCCCTCGTCGTCATCATTCATCGCCGGCGCTTGGCCGCGCGGGTAAGAGCTCATTCTCCCCGCGCGATGATTGTACTTTTATCGAGCACCTCTCTCACTCTCACTGTCCTCAACGCACAAATTAATAACGATTCACCACACTCTCAGGTGGGCGATAACACAGCAGAGAAGGAGCGCGCAGCAATGCGTAATTCAACGGCACAATTCAAATCGTGTTTTTTGTCTCCTTCTGTTCCCCGCTTTGCGCGCGTCTCGAAACTCGCTCGTCTGAAAGTAATGAACCAATATCTTCCTTCTCCTCCTCTTCTCACTGCCCGCCTGAGAGAGAAAGGGCAGCGGGAGTATTCCGAGAGTAAAGAGCGCGAGGACAGAGTGTTCCAAAAGTGGGGGTCTCTGCTTTAAATAAAAAGTTTTGAGCAAAAGAAGAGCAAAAAGGACAAAAATAGAAAGAGATTTCAATCGACAATTTTTTGTGTACTAAGAATGTAAAGATATCGTTTTCGCTTTGTTCCCATAACCACCAGGATGATAATAATGATATATTCAAATAATATTGATAACAATAATAACTAAGAAGCGCGCGGAGTGCCACACTGGCTGCAAAAGTTGGAAGCTGCGCTGGAAAATTGACAGCCGCACCGTTCACAAAACTTGGCGACGCCTACTGAAGATCGAGCGGCGGTGGCGGTGTTGATGCGCGGGACAAATTCGGGTTCGTGCAACTCGTGTTGGTTGGCGGTATTATTCGCATTGAATCGTCGCTCGACGTTGACGCCGTTGAGCTTACTGCCGACGTTATTGATGCCGTTGGCGGCGTAGCCATTGACGTTGCTCATAAACGCGTCTTGGTTGTTGTTGTTGTTATTCGAGTAGTTGCTATATTCGTTCCTTCCGCCTCGTTGGAACCCGAGTCGATCGATAATTGGAGAGCTGCCATACTCTGGTTCTGGTAACCCTCCGATATCGGGTATTCGCACCGAGAATAACGACCCCGCGTCTTTTCTGTTCTCTTTCTTTCTCGTCGTGATGACTAAGGTTTTGCAATCGTTCCCGCAGAACGTCAACGAAGTGGGCGAAGAGACCGGTAAACGAACCTCTAAATCGACCATGTTTGTGTTCTTATCGACGCGAATGCACTTTCCAGCGCCGGAAATGGCAATCCACAAGTTACCAACCGCGTCAACTTGCGCGCCGTCAGGACCACCAGCCATATCTGACGGTAACGAATAAAACAACCGTCTATTCAAAGGCCCTCTGTTTGGATCGTAATCAAACTCAAAGACTTCGCGTCGAGGAGTATCCGTAAAATACATCTTGCGCCCGTCCGGGGAGAAGCAAATGCAGTTGGAACATCTGTGTTTATAATCCAAGACTTCTTCCAACTGTCGATTGTTGTTCGCGTCTAAGCGCCACAAACCTCCGATGGCGCTCGCGTCAACGCGGTGGTCGTTGTTGTAACTGCCAATGATAAAATTACCCGAGCGATCGACGCGCCCGTCGTTTGGTCTGGTGTTTAAACCAGGTTCGAAGTCAGTCAATCTCGTTTTCACCGTTTTACTTCTCGGGTCAAACTGGTACAATCCCGAGGCCAAGCCTAAAATCAAATCGCCGTTAGACATCAAAGCGCAGCACCCTAAGGTTTCCCCAAAGGATTCTTTCATGTCCGGAAACTCCTCGAGCAAGTCCCAACTGTACAAAGTGCCTCTCGGTGCATCCACCCAGTATAACTTTTGGTCTTTTTGCGACCAAACTGGAGATTCGCCAAGTTCCATTTGCGTTTCCAAGCACTCTTCCGCGTACAACACGCGCGGCGTTCCCGGCTTCGTGCCTTGATGAAACGAACAGATGCGCGCGAAATCGTCCGAGGATAACGACGCACCCCCAACCAGGCACCCATCGATATCCGGGCATTGCATGAGCTCGTCCACCGAGTCTGGTTTGACCGACCCTCCGTATTGAATGCGCACCCTGTCGGCGACAGATTTGGAATACTTTTCTGCAATCCAGTTTCGAATTAGTTTGTGTACGCTTTGCGCGATGGCCGGCGTGGCAGTCAACCCGGTACCAATCGCCCAAACTGGCTCGTACGCGATGATCATATTCTCCACATCTTTCGCCGATACGCCGTCTAAACCACCTGCTAATTGCCACGATAAAACGTCGTATACGTCGCCTCTCTCGTACTCTTCTTTCGTCTCGCCGACGCAGAACACCGGCGTCATGTCATTCTCGATGACTTTCTTAATTTTTTTGTTAATATCCTCGTCTGTTTCGTAATAGAGCGAACGACGTTCGCTGTGACCGATAATAACGTGCGTGACGCCCAAAGAATCTGCCATCGTGCACGACATTTCACCGGTAAACGCGCCGCCGTTCTCAAACGTCACGTTTTGCGCGCCGAGGTAGACACCCGAGCCTTCAATCTGTAATAGTATAAAAGAAGAAGAAGAAGAAGAAGAAGAGGTCATATGGTGAGTATCTGTTTGTTTTCTCTCTCTCTCTCTCCCGAACATTTACAGCAGAAGCGAGTCAGAGTAACTATGACATGAAAAGTATCGTTTCAAAAGCAGCAGGTAATTACTCCCGGCTTCAATTCTCAACAATGGAACTAGTATCTTCACTCTCGCCCTTTTCTCCGTTACCCTTTGCGTCGAGCCGCGCGAAAAAAATCGATATATTAGGAAACGTACCAACTGAGAGACTTCCGATAAAAACGCCGCCGGCGGGCATATCAAAACCTCCACGTTCTTATTATCTCCTCTTCCTCCTCCTCTGTTATTATTAGCGTTCCTCTTATTGAAGAGATTAAATCCACTCCTTCCTCCTCCTCCTCTCTCGTTGTCGTTGAAAAAATCTGACTCCCTCCTATCCTCCGCCGTGTTCGCGGCGACCAACGAGGCCAGCGTCCTCGCCTCCTCCAAAGTCTTCGGATTACATTTCCAGTTTCCCGCCATGATGGGCGTTCTTAACTGCTTCAAATCCTCCGGCCAGAACTCCTCCTCTTGCTCATTATTACCGGGGTTTAACTTTTCCAATCGTTTCAGTTTGTTCTTTTGCTCGGGCGTTTTCTTCAATCCTTGTCCTCCACCAAAGAGTGCAGATTGAATCCTCACTCCGGAATTAAATTTCCTTCTCCTAGTGATGATGACACCATTTCGCCGTTGTTGTTGTTGTTGTTGTCTGGCGAGAAGGAGGTTGTTGCTCAAAACGCTGATGCTGCTCGTCGTCGTCGTCGTCATCAGTTCTGCTTCTTCTTTTGAAAATAATACTAATGCACAAGATAATGGAGAGTGAAGCAATGAATTGAAGAGAATTGAGCGAGCGATACTTTTTTTTTTGTGGTCAGATTTGGCGGCAAAAGGGAGCAAAATTTAGAGAGAGATTTTGGTTGTTCAGACAACACAAACTCTTCTCATTTTTACACGAGAGCATATTTCAACTTTTTACTACTCTCCCGCACTATACATCACTCTCACAAACACTCTCACACACAAAGACAGACAGAGAGAGGGGGACGAGAGAAGGAACGCGCTGCTGCTACCTTGTTGTTGGGATTTTTATTAATTGCTGTGTCGTAGTACGCAATAGATGAGGAACAGCTACCACCCTTCTTTGGGAAGTTGCAAAGGCGGAGTTTTTCATCGTCAAAATCATCATCAACGCGCGAAGACAACCACGAGCAAAAACGCGAGATGTCGAGGAGTGCTGCGCGCGAACGCTTCCTCGTCGTCTTCTTCTCTTAAAAAAGTATCACCGTCCTCGTCGTCGTCCTCTAAAAACAACAAAGGCGAAAATATCATCGTCGTTGGATTAGGAACGAGAGGGGTGACCATCATAGACGAGTTGCAAGAAGGCGCGTGCTTACCGAAAGCACAATTTTGGTCGATATCGTCGGATGTTGGGATATTAACGAGGACAAAATCGACGAACAGATGGCGATTACCGCCGGCGACGAGCGATATTCCGCAATCGGCGGTGATTGATAACGCGACGAGCGCGGCGCAGTCGGTGTTGTTCGCGGCGGAGAGCATGAGTTTGGAAGCCTTGTCGTCGGGAGGAGACGACGACGACGATAAAAAGAAAAGTAAACAAGAGAAACAAAAAGAGTTGGACGAGAAAGTGCACATATGCGTCGTCTGCTCTTCGGGAGAAGCTGGCGGAGAAGCGGGGATGTTATTCGCGAAAGAGCTGTTCAAATCGAAAAACATCGCGAGCGAGAAAAAAACTCGATTCCCGGGCATATGGGGCGGCGTCGAAACGCCGAGCGGGAGTACCGTATCTATTCACGCGATCGCACCGTTCGATTTCGAAGGACGACGGAAACGAGACGAAGGGTTGACGTTTTTGGATATGTGTTCGAGGAAGAAAGGTGCGGATTCTGTGGTTGTCGTTTCGCAAAGAGACGCGCAGGCGCTGGAAGGAGAACCGATGACTTTAGAAGCCGCATCGGCGTTGGCGAACGATTTTTGTCGTTGGAGCGTCTTGAACGTCGCGAAAGACTTGAGGCGAAACTCGACGTTTTGGGACGCGCGCGTGAACGGAGAAAACGAACGGTGTGGGATATTAGACGAACAAAACGCGTTTAAAGATGCCATTTCCTCGAAAACTTTACGAGAGATTAATAGCCAAAACTTATCGAAAAGTGCAAGTGGGGGTTGTGGCATCGCCGTCGTCGGGTGTGCGGTGGAGGAATTGAAAACGTACGGCACGGAAGACGAACAGATTTCTGCGGCGATTGTTTCCGCGGTGAAGGAAGCGGCGGAAGATTCGCCGTTTCTCGACCCGACGCAAGCCCTCGGCGAGAAGTGCGCGCATCTGGTGTGCCAGATCTCCACGCCTCGAGATACGCTTGGACCGTTAGCAAGAAAATCTATAACCTCCAGCTTAGCTGCGTACGTGGACCCGCTGAAATGCGGCGTGACTATATGTAAAGCGCCGGCTGAAAATACCGTCGGATGCATCGAGATTTCCTTATATGCCGTGGCGAATTTTGAAACCATCGCGGAAAGATTTACGTTGCGCCAATCGCAGATTGCGTTGAGAAAGCTCAAAGATAGAAACTTACCCGAGCAGATGATACATAATTTAGAACCGAGGAAGAAACGTTTGGATTGGTCTTCGGTTGATGATCTCGTCGACGAGAGCAACGAAAACAAAGTCACGTCTCCGCCACCAAAGCGTTCTTTTCCTCAAACCGCTTCGGACGGAAAATCCGTTGATTCCATCTTCGACGAGGCATTAATGTCTGTCGACGAATCCAACGAGTCGTTGCTTCGAGCGGGCGACATGCTAGCAAACATTAGCGAGGACGGAACGATGGAAGATGCGCCGGAAATCAACCCGTTCGTAACCACGGACGAAGAGCTTGATTTGGAAAGCGAGAACTTTGTCGTCTTGGAAGACGAGGACTTAGAAGTTCCTCCTCCTCCTCCTCCTCCCTCTAGCGATACAGAAGAGAAACAGAAGACGACAGAATCTAGCGCGTCAACCGACGCGGCGCGCATTACGGTACCTGGAGAACTTACGGGAAGCGTCATCTTGACGCCGGTTCGAGTGTTGCGCCCGAAAGAAGACGCGAGCGGTAACGTCGTCGGATATCGCGCGGTAGACTCCGTCAACGATTATGACAAAGCCGACGTCGACGACAACGACATCGATACTCAAAACGAAAAGAGCAATAGCAATAGCAAATTCTCCTTGCTCGGCTGGCGTCCGTTTTCGAGCAAAAACGACGCCTCCTCTTCTTCCTCCTCCTCCTCCAAAGTACGCTCGAGAGCCTTCGGTGTGCTCGAATCCGACCGCGAAGCGCGCACGCGACCCATCCTTCGCGTCGAATACGCCAACATGTGCGTCTACGAAGGCGAAGTCCTCGAAAAAACAACCAAAGCCGAAGGCTCTGGCATCATGCGCTTCGCCTCTGGCGATTGGTACGAAGGAAGGTTCGCGCAAGGCAAACCCGACGGGAAAGGCAAGCTCTCGTTCTCGCGAGGAGGATACTTCGAAGGCGAGTGGTTAAACGGGAAACCAGTCAACGGGTCGCTCGTGAAACCACCACCACAATCACCGGTGGGATAAATTCCTCTTCGTCTTTAGAATAGAATATTTAGAATATATATATTATGCGAGTAAAATTGACGCGCGCGGTGTTGTTGTGTATCCTCTATTCACTGAAAATCATTTTTCTCACAAGCCTTCAATGTTCAAGGGGAAGGCACCTTTTTCTCTTGAAATTTCTTCATAAAAAATTGCTCATGCGAGAAGAAGAAGACAAGGCCGAGGCCGAGAAGAAGACGAAGTCAGAGGATACAAAGGAGGAGGAGAAAGCGTACTCTTCGACAAAACGAGAAGAAGAGGAAGAAGACGATGGTGATGGTGACGATGAAAGTACGGGTTTGTTGAGCACTTCCCATCGAAGAGAAGAAGAAGGCGAAGACGAAGAAAAGAAGGAAGACGATCATCATAATCTTCGTCGCGACCACCATCATCACGAACACGCATCATCGTCATCATCAATCAGCGCGACGCGGCATATTTATCCGAACGTACTCGAAGACGGCGATGGAGAGAACGAGAATTGTGCGGTCGGTGTGCCGGTATTAGCGGACGGATCGATTGATTTCAACGCGTACGAACGAGGAGGAGGAGGAGGAGGAGGAGGAGGGCGCGAGAGGACGACGACAACGACAACGAGAGATTACGCGAGAGCGTTGGCGGAGAGCGAAGGAAACCAAGACGTTTCGGTTTTGTTGGAAGATCCAGACTCGAGTGCATCGCCTCAATCTTCTTCTCGAAACTTTGTGGAGTTGCAAAGTTATTCGACCGGTTTGTTCGATTGCGCTTTGGACCCGCTGAACTTTCTCAAGAACTTCTTGTGCGTTCCTTGGGGCGTCGGCGAATACGCCAGAGATACCGCGCAAGGCGAGTGTTTTCCGACCGCGTTGAGCATAACCATGGGAAATTTGTTGCTGAATAACTTATGTTTCCCGATGGGATGCTTCGCCACCGGTTCGTGCATCCACAGCTCCAACGCGGTGGCCGAGCACCGACTCGGTATATTCGATAAAACCGACTTAGCGACGGCGTTATGTTGCGCCCCGTGCGTGGTGTCCCGCATGCAAAGAGAAATCAGCGCGCGAAAAGCGCTCGGAGTGATGCCGAGCAGAGAGGAGCTCATGTTAAGATTCCCAAACAACGAGTTCGACGACTGGGACGGCGGCGGTCTTTCTTACCACCACGGCCGAAGCGCTCGAGGAGGAAACCATCATCTGAATCGAAGCGACTTTATCCCTCCCAGACGCGTCGTCCGCATGGTACATCGCAGAGGGAACATGGTTGGTCGAATGTAATAATACATAAGTGGTAGTATATATAATTAGAGCAGTTAAAGTAAACCTCGTCTCGTTTTTTTCTCGTAAGGAACAAAACCAACTTGTTGTTGTTGTTGTTCACTTTTTTTTTTCTTCTTCTTCATTTCGGCCGCCGCAACCACACAACACATCAAACAATTTTATATAATGGGTTCAAGCGGCGAAAAGAGCGCGAAGAAAGCCAAGAAAGAGAAGAAAGACACCCCAAAGTCTTCGAAGAAACGCGATCGGGATGGGTTGCCTGTGCCGTTGTCCGCGTCCAAAGGAGGAGAAGGGGACGATGATGAAAAACAGAATCCGGTGTGCGCGATTGCTTCGCCGTTGGCCGATGGGAAATTGACCAAGAAATTATTGAAAGTTGTCAAGAAAGGTAAGCAAATGAATAAGAGCGGCGTGGTGATATCAGAAGAGGAAGAAGAACGACATCCCCGTCGTTTTGTTTCTCTCGTTCTTCTTCTTCTTCTTCGTATTCTCTTCTCGTTGTTCGGTGGTAGTATTCGTTGTTGAATTCTCCCTCCTAAAATTGTCTCTCTCTCTCAATAACAACAACAATAACAATAACTTACACACTTCTTTCTCTTCTTAAACTCCTCCTCTTTTAACAATAACTGAAAAACAGCATCTAAATTCAAACAAGTCCGGCGAGGGGTCAAAGAGGTCGTCAAGCAACTCAAAACGACGAAAGAAGGATTGTGCGTCATTGCGGGGGACATATCGCCAATCGATGTCATCACGCACGTGCCGATGTTGTGCGAAGAAGCGGGCGTGCAATACGTGTACGTGCACTCGAAGGAGCAGTTGGGCGCAGCTGGGATGACGAAACGACCGACGAGTGTGATGTTAGTGTTACCGAAAGCGGTGAAAGGGTCGACGAAAATGGGGAAGGATGACGAAAAGGAGTTTGAGGAGATGTATAAGAGCGTGTATTCGAAAGTGAAAGGGATGCACGAGAAGTAATAATTATGTTCGTCTAGTGTTGGAGGGCATTCGAAAGTGAAAGGGATGCACGAGAAGTAATGATTGGATTCGTCTAGTGTTGGAGGGCGGCGAGAGAAGATGCTAAGTTTTATTCAATAAGTGTACTACTACTATGATTTTATTCTTAAAAACCGAGAAACTATGCTATGCTTTATTTTCTATCGCTCTAACGAATCAAAACAGGAAAGACTTCTTCTTCTTCTTCTTCTTGAGCAAAGCAGCTTGGACTCGCTCTACCGCGTTCTCGTCGTCTTTGTCGTCCTCGTCGTCGTCGTTCTTCTTTTCTTCTTCTTCTTCGTCCTCTAACAGCGCTCGCCTCTTCCTCGCCTCTTCGTCTTCGTCCTCCTCCTTCCCTCGTCTGTTTTTATTACTCTTCATCTTCATCTCCTCCTTTCTTTTCCTCTTCTCCATCCCTTCCTCTCTTTGCCGCTTAATCTCCGTCTGAAAATCTCCAGCCTCTTTTCTCTCCCTCATTTTCGTCGCTCTCGCGCGTAACTCGGGATCGTCCGCACACATCCTCTCGAACGCCTTCTTCGCGAACGCGTTCAACGCCTCTCGTTTCGTCTCTTCGTTCTTCAACTTTTGATGACATTCGGACAACACATCGAACGCCTCTCGAGCTTTCTTATCGTCCGGATTCTTATCCGGGTGCGTGAGTAAACTTCTCTTACGAAACGCTTTGGATAATTCCGCGACGGTGACTGGCCAAATCGGGTCCCCGATATCGTCCGCCGTCGGTTCCGCAACCGCTAAAGCTTTGAAGTAATTTTGGTTTTTGTACGCCTCTAGAATCTGTTCCGGGATCGTCTTTCCCAACT
>JACLAA010005449.1_pt1 | contig 19382 bp, 11 predicted proteins | sample 8027891 | NCBI WGS metagenome assembly JACLAA01 (sample SAMN15724900, study PRJNA655200) | protist metagenome | isolation source: fluorescence activated cell sorting (FACS) single amplified genomes of... | place: Spain: Blaines Bay Microbial Observatory, Mediterranean Sea | collected 2016-01-19 | reverse complement strand
TGGTAGACGATGCATGTCGCGCTGCGATGGCGAGTAATGACACGAATCAAATCGCAAGCTGCAAAGTACTCGAAAAACGCATCTCCGTCGCCGCTCACAAGGCGTGGATTTTCGAATTGGCGACGAATATGCTCATCGCGGATTCTCCGTCGCGCAAAAACCAACGAAGTGAAGGCGAGGTTCCAACGTGGGTTGTGGATATCGTCGACGCTATGTTGGCGTTGCGTCGACGCGATCAGTACGAGCAAGACGCGATCGACGGTCGTGTACCTGCGCTCGATGCGGCGTTGACTCTCGGTGAATCCATCGACAACGTTTTGGTCTCTCGGACCATCTCTCGAATCTCGTCCGAGGTAAAGCGAACCATCGACGAGTTGGACTGCGAAAAGTATTTGAAACCAGGCGGAGGCTGTGAAAGAACTTCGAGTCGAGGCGATATCGTTACGGATGTTGGGAAACTCAAGCGCAAATTACTCGCGGAAGCCGTTGCGCGCGACGATGACGGATCCAACAGACAAGGGAGATCATCGCGAACGACGAATAGTCCAGGTGACGGACTTTCGGGAGTATCTTTAGCGCTCATCGACGAGAGCGATGCGTACGCTCAAAGCATCCCAAGACTCGTTTCGCGAAATCGAGAACGAGCTATATTAGCTGCAGCGGAAATTGCTATAGCGAAAAATCTAGAGATTGAAGACTCGAATGCGCGACGTCGCGCTTTTGAGGCGTGGGAGACGTGCGTCTCGACGGCTATTTGTCGCGCGTTGCCGTCGGCGGAGTTTGTGCAAGCTATGAACGGTACTTACGATCAACTCATAAACATCGAAGGCGGCAGTGGAGAAGACCAGATGACCGCGTTGCGAAGCCGTCCGAGAACCGATCGCGCGTTTCTCGCGTACGAAGTTTTGGATGGTTGCATGCGCCTTTTGAACGATTCGAACCGGGGCGGCGGCTCGGATTCTCCCAAATCTATCGCGTGCTGCGCGCTCGCTGCAAAGATCATGAAGAAATTGACGTACTTTGCGAAGGAGAAGCTTGAAGATGCCGCACCGCTATCGGTGTCCGCGTGTCGCACGACTTTGCGCGGTATCTTTGGATCCTTAACGCATAGATTTCGCGTCAATGCGGCTTCGAGGATGCGGTTGATCGATTGCTTGAGAGAATACTTGGAATACTGCAGAAGGATTCGCGAGGACCCGAGGTCTTCGAGCTTCCTAGAGAGCAAGAAAGCACGAAAAAGCTCCGAGTTTCAAAACGGAACAATGGGTTATCCAGACTCCGTACTTCTCGATGGCGACGTGGAGAAGGCAAACGCGGATATAATTCGTCGCGAAGCCGGTTTGATTTTGGAACAACTCTCCAGAGACGTTTCTCACGGCAGCGAAGAGGCTCGAGCGGCAGCGGCTGATGCTTTGGAAGCTATACTCACGGCGGTTTGCGTCACGACGACGACGACGACGACGTCGTCAAGTAGTGAACCGTCCTCTTCGAATTTTGGTTTCGCGAGCAGTGCGAACGTTTCCACGTCTTCTTCGACAAACTTGGAAAGGGAGTACGTGCGACTCGGGATATTCTCTCGAGCGTGCGATATCATTGCCAGTTCGAAGATGTCCGAACTCGCGCTCGAAACGAGTTACGCGGAAAGTCGCTTTAAAACGACGCTGAGTTCAATTAAATTACTCTTGACTGCATCTATCGCGTGTCCAAACGCAATTGCGTTTAGTGAACCAAACAATAACATCCTTGGCGCGTTTGATGCCTTGATACATTGCGATACTTTGGACGCTTACGCAGACGTGAACGGAGCGGCGTGCGCGGAGTCGAGCGCGAAAGCCGGTACGCCGATTGCGCCCTTACCGCTCTCGAGAAGACGGCATCACGAAATTTTCGTCAACGCGTTGAGAGTGATTCATTCTTTGTTGAAGTCTGCGCAAGTTGAAGACGATGAAGACGTCAAGAATGCTAAATACGACATCCTCGCCGGCGAAAATATTGACGGAAAGAATCAAACGTACGAGCAAAAGCAAAGGAAGCGGGAAGAATTTTTCAAGCACGTTCAGCAGAGAAGAGAAGCGGTGTACGCCGCCGTGGTCCAAAAGACTGAACAGTTCATCGATAGGCACAGAGACGTTATCGCGCGAGCACTCGCCGATCGCGCGTTGGTGCCTCACGTGGCTGATTTGAGCGAGCTCGAGGCATCTTTGTGCGTCGTCTCTTCGCTCTTGAAGATTTCTCCGAACGATTCGCCCAAATTGCGAGAGACGCTCGATCACGTGACGGTTCGATTTTGCGGACCAGAGTCGCCGATGGATAAGTATTGGAAGTATTGCAGAGATGCAGAAGCAAGAGAATTGACTGGGAAAGGGAACCGTATTTATGATGATGATGATGATGATAAAGAGGACGATTACAATAACAACATCAACGAACAGGATTATTACGGCGTTCGCGAGGCACGAAGGCAAGAAAAGATTGCGATGTATGCAAAGCAAACGCGAATCATTCGCGAATCTGCAGAAAATCTTTTGCGAGGTTCGCGCATTGTTCGCTCGACGACGTGTAAAGCGCAGCGAGATTTACTCGTACGCAATAAACGTCCGTCGTTACAAGTGTCCTCGATAACTTCTTCTTCGATGAACGCCGGCGCCGCGCCAACGTTGTCGATGTTTGCGAGCTTAGCTTCGGATGTTGGAAGAGAGTTACTCGTCGAGCTTCGCGCGAGGGACGAGATTATTAGAGAAGCGAAACGTGCCGATGGCATTTACGAAGAAGAAGAAGAAGACGGAGGTGAGAATAATAATGAAGAAGACGATGGAGAAGATGCGTTGTACGATGAAAACGAAAACATCCACGGCGCGCTTCTGGAAAAGAATTCTTTCGTACCTTCCGACGCCGAAACACGATCGGTTCTGGCTACAAAAGACGGCGCGATTGCAATCCTCCTCGAAACTTTCGAGGCGAGTCTAGAAATCGTTCTCTTACACGCTAAAGCGAGCCGATTGGAGGATTCGAGCGCGTCTTCCGCCTTTGCTCGAGAAAAGAAGGACGCGAACTTCCTCTCGACGAGTCGTCGCCACCACAACGTTCTAAACAACGTCCTCGTGCGCGAATCGCACGAATACGTCCGCACGTCCGCTTTCAGCCGCCACGACATCGAACAGCTCTCCCATCTCTCCTCCGCTGCGTTAGCTTCCATCGACAAAGCCACCAAGAGAAGGCGCAAGTACATCTTCTCTTCCAACGCTCGCTCGTTTCTCCGCGCGAAACGACTCGCCGAAAACGTCAAAGTCGTCTTATCCGTCACCAGCGAAATGAGGTCCATTTTGCAGCAACAACAAAATCAACAATACCAAAGAGGTGTTCTCGGTGGTAGCACGAATACCACGCGCACGTGGTAGAGTATATAATAAACTATTGATAGATAACTCAAACCACATACTGGTACTTTCCTGTTATTTTTCGCTTGCAAAAAATCCATCCTTCGGAAGATTTTTTTTTTGAAGTTTTGAGAGTTGATTAATTAATTAATCAATCAACCTCGCGCGAATATCATCGTGCGTCACTTTTGTTCCCTCCAACGCGCCGATAACAAAACGTCGCGTTCGTTTGCTCGGCACGAAAGTAACGATGTCAAAGAAAACTGGCGTTGGTACGTTGAAATCAATTTCGCATCGGTCTTTGTTTGCACATTTCGCGTCATCTCGTATTCCCTTTTTCGTTCGCTTTTTACCTTTTTCTCGACGATTTGTAACTGACGAGGACTAAAAATCCGAACGATCATTCACGTCATCCTCTTTCTCTCTTCCGTCTCTGTCTCTTTCGCGCGACTCCAAAATGAAATAAAAAACAGTCAAATGGTTCAACGCGAGTAAAGGGTTCGGGTTTATCATCCCGGACGACGGGAGCGAGGAAATCTTCGTCCACCAGTCGCACTTGAAAGCGGAAGGATTTCGCAGTTTACGAGAGGTACGAGATACGCTTTTTGGCTTCTTCCCCGAAAAAAGGGCGGGCGTTTTTTTTTCCACGCGCTTTCCCTCTTCAAAGGTCCACGTGGAAAACAGGAGGAGGACTTTTTCCTTTTCCTCATTCCTTGTCTCGTTCTTTGTCCATCAGCAATTAGTATTCTCCTCGCGAACGGAGGGGAAAGGACGGGAGGAAACCCCCAAGAAGAGTCGTTTTATTGTTTGCTGCGGTGGCATTTTTCTTTTTTTGAGATACGAGGCACTGACACACTTTGGCGCTCCTCAAACGAATACAACTATACAGAGCGAAAAGGTAGAATACGACGTGGACGCGACCGAAGGCGAAAAGACGAAAGCAATCAACGTGACTGGACCAGACGGGTCGAACGTGTTAGGTTCAAAACGGCTGTATCGCAAGCATAAAGGAGGAGGGAGTGGAGGGCCGGACGGCGAGGAGGCTCCGGGAGAACCGGAAGCGCATTGACGCGACGATACCGCAATAGCTACTATATATAAAAGGACGACAAGAACAACAACAACAACAACAACAACGAAGGAACTCCGAGAATAATGCATATATTCAAATAAGAGAAGAGGAGAGAAAGAACAGAGAGAGATTTAAATAGACGTCATCACCATGTACATCATCAAAGCGCGTGAGAGAAAATTTGCGCATATTAACTCACGCCTCAGTGTTGAAATTTAAAAATCCTTATAGTAAGAGTTGACATGAACGCACACAACAAAAGTACTCCTTTACACGCATTTACCACCATAATAATGTTCAATAATGAGTAACGACGACGATTCTTCCGTCGCTGCTTTGCAAAAGTGGAAAGAAACGTTCAAACGTGTCCGCCGCGTTTGCATCGATTCGTATCTTTCCCGAGGTGAATTGGAAAAAGTGAGAGAGGAGTACGAACGCGTTCGAGAGAGACATCGTCGTCTTCAAATCCCGGGGTGTCATGTAGGAAGGGGCGAAGAAGACGACGAGCAATGGATCGTGCGCGAGAATGGATGCGTGCTCTCTTCCTTCGTGTGTGATTGCGCTTTTTACAACAACGACGAGAGAAGAAACAGTTGTTGGACAAATACGAGAAAGAAAGAGAAGGAGAAGGCGGAGGAGGAGGAGGAGAACGCGAAAAGAATCATCGCAAAAGCGGTCGCGCACGAGACGTGGAACCATCGAGAGTGCTCGAAATATACTCACTCGGGGAGCATTTTTGGGAAAGAAGTGAGCGAGTTGGCGATGACGGGGAAGATTGGACACGCGGCGGAGTTTCTGTTGAGAGCGATCGAGGAGGAGGAGGAGAAGGAAGAAGAAGAAGAAGAAGAAGAAGAAGAAGAAGAAGAAGAAGAAAGAGAAGAGAAGCGCTTGAAAGCGACGCGAAAACGAAGAAGGGTCGTTGGCGATGCGCGCAAAGAAAGCGATAGAGCGTACATGTTTAACGACCAGTACATCGTGAAACCACCGCACGTGCGCGGCGTGGAGTTTCCGTGGCACCGGGACGGGCAATACGAGACGTGGAAAACTCCCGAAACATCCGTCGCGTTGCCGTACCTTTCTGCGTGGGTGGCCTTAGACGACGTGAGCGAAGAGAATGGCGCGTTGAGGTTTAAGAAGAATGAAAAAGAAAGGTTCGGTCCCGATGTCGATGTTGCGTCGATTCGAGACGAAGAAGACGATACCATAGCGACCATGAACGCCGGCTCGGTTGTCTTTTTTATGAGCGACGTTTTACACGCGAGCGGGAAAAACATGTCGGAAGAGACGCGGCGCGCGTGGATGCCGCAATTTAGTTTAGGATTGCCGAAAGAACAGGAGGATAGCAGTAGAAATAGCGATAGCTTAAGATGTTTGCGGACAGCACTTTCTGATTTTTGATAAATACGGGTGTTGCTATGTACAATCATGCGATAAAAAAAGTTGACTGCACGCATTGTTCTCTACTCGCTCATAAGCGCTCGCCTGTACTATCTTCACGCCGCCGTATGCTGATGTGCAGCTCCAGCACCAGCAAGCTCAGCAGCGGCCAGTTTTGCCTTACTTCTTTGCCGCTCTTTTTTACCTTTCCGTTTAAATACTTGTGGGTGTTGTTGCTGCTGTTGCTGTTGCTGCGGAGGACCTTGAATCATCCCGATTTGTTGCATGACGTTCAAGGCGTTATTCGTCGTAGGCGCGACGATACGATGGTCGTAAGCAGCGTTTGCTTGTTGGTGATGATGACGATTATGATCTTGTGCGGGTGATGGAGGGAGACTGACTGCGTTTTGAAATATCACGTGCAATGGATCTGCGACCGAGTTGTTGTTATTGTTGTTGTAGTTATTCGACGACGGTTCTCCTCCTTGCATCATCGTCGGCTCTTTCCGAACGATGTTCTTTTTCGAATTACGCTTCTTCTTTGGCGGTGAATCCGATCGCTGCTTTTCGTCGTCTCCGTCGTCGTCCCCCCCGGCGTTCTTTTTATTCTTGTTCGGCTTTTTCTGATGCTGAGCCGGCGGGGGAATGCTCATCGTTGGCAACGGCGGAGGAATGCTCATCGGCGCGCGCGGTAGAACCCCAGTAGTATCATTGTTGTTCGGATCCTTCTTCTTGATGTTCTTGATGTTCTTGTTGTTCTCTTTCTTCGTTTTTGCATTCTTTTGTACTCCAACATCTTCTCTCGTCAAAGTCGTCGCCGCGGTTTTCTTGTTCTTCTTATTTTCAGCGTTATTCTTATTCTTACTTTTATTCTTCGCGTTCTTCGGTACAACCTCTTCAAACATCATCGCCTCTTCCTTTTCCTTCCTTTTCTTCTCTTCCAACGCGATCCGTTCTCTCGCCAATCGCTCTCTTTCCATTTCAATCTCCCTTTGTTTTTCCATCGCAATCTTCTCTAAAATCTCTTTCCGGATTTTTTCGTTCCTCTCGCTCGGAAGTTCGTCGTACTCGTCTGGATCTCTGTTCCCTTTCGCGGCTAAAGGCCAAAACGGTCTTGGACTCGCCTCGTCGCTATTATTGCTCGGTCCGCAACCCACGAACGGGTGCGCTTTCACGTCCTCGTCGTCGTCGTGGTAATCTAAATCTACAACAACAACGGTCACGTCGTCTCGATTATCAAACTTGGCTTTTTGCGACAACTTCACCAACGCCGCGGCCGCGTTTTGACAGTTCATCTTCCTCGTCTCCGCACTGACCATCTTTGGCGTCGCCGCATCCCACAAGCCATCGCTCGCGACGACAATCCTACACGCCATGACCCCTCCCGAAGAAGAATTCGCTCCTCTTTCCAACAAAACTCTGCTCACGTCCGGAGTCGCGATGACCCCGCCTTTCTTCCCGTCCCGATCGCCGATACTTCTGGAAACCGCTAACCCGCCCGGCCAAACTCTCAGCGGCCCAACTCCTCGTCTCTCCCCATTTGGTCCATCCTCAAACTCCGTCGGTCGCACTTCACCGCCGCTCTCTACAATCCGCTTCCTCTCTCCGTCCGAACAATCCAACCGGTGTTCGTTGCTCAATCTCGACGTCCCTTTCCTATTCGGCACGTCCAAAGTTGCCAACGAATCTCCAACCGCCGCCGTCGTCACGTTCCTCCCGTTCACGATAACGACCGTCGCCGTGCACCCGGAGTGTATGTCTTTCCGTAAAAATTTTTCGTCTAGATTTTCAAACGCCAACTTCAACGCCTGCGGGAGAAGATACTCGAACACGTCTTCCGGATTCTGTTGTCAAACACACACACACACACACACAGAGAGAGAGAGAGAGAGAGTAAAGAGGTCAGTCACAAAACCGCGCGGATGAAACGACAAAGTCATATGGGAGAAAGAGAGAGAAAAGGAGAGATTTTATAAAGACGACTTACCTCGTTCTGCTCCACCACCTTCTGCTTCTCCTCTTTCTTCAGCTCCGCTTCTAAACTGTTCAGCGCTTTCAAGAGCGACGATAACGTTTCTTTCGCGCAAAAATCCGCGCACTCTTTACCACCGTGGCCGTCGAATACAGACAGGAAGAAAAATTCGCACGAGCTGAGGTCTTCCATTCTCGTTTCGTCTTCCTTCGCATCGTTTTGATTCATCCGATGACGACGACGGTTGAGAATGCTTTTGGAAACCCATCGCGCGTTCGGTGCGCAAAACTCAAAGTCTTCACCTTTTTGAATCTTTCTGGACTTGGCGAAACGGACGTGTGGGTAGTTTCTCAACGAATAATGGTCGTCCGAGGGGGGGCGCTGTCTGTGCGACGCCATTTTTTGTTTATTACTTCGCGCGCGAGCGCTTATTTGTGTCGCAAAAGGAGATTGATGAGAGATCGGTGTTTAAGTTCGTGTTCGCCGCGCTCGCGACATTTTTAGTTATATATACATACATAATACAGCTCTCGCACATCTCTCTCTCTCTCTTTCTTTCTACTGCATATCGCTCACATCTTCCACGTCGACGTCGCAGGATAATTCGTCCTCCAACTTTTCCATCTCTCTCGTAAACTTCTCCTCCTCGAACGAGCCTTCGATGAGTCTCACCGTCGTCTCGCAAAAGTACATCTCGTCGCCGCCTACGCCTGCACCTAGATTAGTATTGTTGCTGTTATTATTATTATTATTATTATTACTAAAAGGCGACGATTTCGTGTCCATCCTCAACGTTTCGATGTTTAAACCGCAGTTGGATAAAGTCTCCGTGATTCGCGCGGTTATGCCCGGAAAATTCGTCGCTCGGATGATTAACTTCTTGTACCCTCGCGCTCTCGATTGCTCCTCGTTCTGCCTCGTTTCCGGAGGTACCTCGCGAACGTCGAAGGTAAAATTATCGATTCTCGTATCCAAGGCGTCTTGTAACCGCTTCTTCGTCTCGCACTCGGTTCCCGCGGATGTCGTCGCCTCTCCTTCCTCTTCTTCCTCCTCTTCTTCTAAAACACTGCTTCTGATTTTATGGTGATCCGCGTGCGTTTTCACGTTCGTTCGTTTCCTCGGTTGTTTCCGCGTTCTGTTTACAAAGAAGGACACCAATGCGGTGATTGTAAAATCCGGACCGAGTCTCGCCAATCGACTGCTCTCCACGTCCGCGCGGATGTTCAGCATCGCGCGGGAGAATTGTCCGTAAATTCCCGGTCGGTCCAAACCGTATCCGGTGACCACGAACGAGCGTTTGTTGTTCGTGTTGTTGTTCGAGGAGGAGGAAAAGGAGGAGAAGGAGAGCGGAAAATTGAACGCGACGTCCTTCTTCATCTCCTTCGTCTTCGTCTTTGTCTTCTTCATCAAACTCTCGGAGGGAAAAAGAGGGATTGGAATAATCGATTCGTCCGCTCCAATTCGCCGCCGGGGTGGTCGTAACGGTGACGACGATGATGATTCGAGAGGAGGAAACGAAGACGAAGAAGAAACGAAGAAACCGCGCGAGAACAACAACGCCGAGAAAGAAGAACAACGAGACAAAGCAGTCGCCGAAGAAGCTCTCATCGTCCTCGTCGTCATCTCTCTCTCTCTCTCTTTATACTAATCGGTCTCTTCTTGTTGCGCGTCGATGCATTTTCGTCCGGAGAGATTTTTGGCGGTTTTATTTGTTTAGGGTCTTCAACCCTAATACGTGTGCAGTTCTTTCGTTCCTTTCTTTTTCTGGGGAGAATATCTTTCTTTCGTTTCTCGTCAGATGTTCTATAAAGTATAGTGCGCTTACAGCAGTCACGCAAAGGGAGAGAGTTTTCAGAGAGAAACCGACACACACACACACACACAGAGAGAGAGAGAGGTGTGTGTGTGTGTGTGTTTGTGAGAAAATAAGATGAGCGTTTTCGTCGCTTCTTTTTCTTCTCCTTCGCGGTGGTGTTCTCTGTTAAAAGGATCGACATCATCATCAAAATCATCGTCTTCATCGTCCGGAAGAAGAAACGAACGAGGCGCGACGATCCAAAAGCGAGGAGGCGCAAAAACGTCCGCATCGTCTCTTTCCTCTGAGAACCACTCGCGAGGAAAACCGAACAAATCTGAACCGTATAAGTTCATGGGGCGGACGGTCAAAGAGAAGCACGTGTTTGATTCTCAAATGGCGAACGAATTAGCCTTGGAAGTCGTCAGCGAGGAAACCGGAGTGGAGAAAGAAGAGTTAAAGAAGACGTTGCAAAATTTGCAAAGTTTGTTGCCGGAACTCTCATCGTCGTCTTTATCGAGTAACGCGGACGCGTATCGAGCGTCGCTGGATATAAAATTGGTCGCCAGAAACGCGATTCAGATTAAATCCGTGTTTCGAGAGTTGCGGTCGAACGTGTCTGAGATGATCGCGAAGGATTTACGGTTGGCGTTGGATCCGAGAGCGAGCGAAAGGTGCGAAAAGGCGTTGGAGGTTTTGACCGGTAGAGGCGAGATGACGAGAGAAGAGGCGGAAAACTTGGTATTTGCGACGCACAGGTATTGCGCGGATAAGAAGAAAATGCTGGCGTTCTGCGAGGAGGAGACGGTGTTGGAGGTGTGCGAGAACGTGAGGAGAATACGTTCGGCGGTTGGTGGAGAGGCGTTCTTAGCGCACAAAGTGTGCGAAAAAGGTGACGCGGCGGCAAATATGCTCTTTGAATCCGAGAAAAACGAAGCGGCGTGCAATGCAGCGAAAGCTTTGGTCGAGAGAATGCCGAAAGATTGCAACGTGGCGTTGATGGTGTCGGACTTTCCGAATTTGTTACTCATGGATATCGATCGGTTGTTTTCCGATTTGACGAACGCGTTCAAATCGACGCCGCCGGAAGAGACGTTGCGAAGAGATCCTAGCGTTTCATTCAGGGTGCGTTCGTTTAATAATTCGTACGAGGATGATGGATTTTCTGAAGACGATCGCATCTGATTCTTCGTTTTCGTTGTCGTCGTTGTCGTCGATTCGCGTTCGGCAACTTCTTGTGGTCTCAAAACTAATTTCTCTCTCCCTCACTCTCTCTCTCTCTCTGCTCTACTCTCTTCTTCTTCATGATGGATGCGTATAAAAAGTTTGAGAAGAACTCGAATCGCTTTCGGAATCTGCGCTGACGAAGAAATACAATCATCTCTTTCATTCTTAATATATACGCGTTATATATATAGTTTGAAAATAACAGCGCAAAGTCCCAAGCACTCGGGCCGGCGGCGAATACAATGCAAGCCGAGGAAGACAATTTTGGGCTGATGCGCGAGTTGCCGAACAGTCGCCGCGATATCTTGGCTGGCGCGTTCGCGGCGTTTCTTTTTGGCGGCAACTTATCGCTCACAACACCGCAACAGTTTGCGTACGCGTATTCCGAGGAATACGAAAAAGACACCTTAGATTTGCTCGCAAAGACCAAGGCGTTTATCGCCAAGCAAAACTATTACGAGGACGTGTACGAGTCGTACGCGAAGTGGAACACGAAATACAGCGTTCCTGGCGCGGTGGATACGAAGAGATTTGGCAAGAGTTTTCTTTTAACGACAAAGATTTTCAGCTTGGTGAAAGGCGGAAACATCGAGGGCTTGGAACAAAAAGCGAACGAGTGGGTGAACGTCGCCTCCGCCTTAACCGACGGAACGTTAAGCGGCAAAGAGGCGAGAGATACCTATGGAAATTTGGTCTGGGCAAATAACGATAAGTCTGATCCGAAGAACAGAATCGGTCTGTGCGCGTTTGGCGAAACCGCGGGAACGAAGTTCTTCAATATTAACTGCGATGGATTTTAGTTCGTTTGTATGTAATGTTGTACAAATAGTATTCAAAATGAAAAACGTCCGCTATCGCGAATCTGGCACCACTGCATCTCTCGGTCGAACGACTTGTCCAAACAAACCGGCGACTTCCGGTATGTTAAGCCCGCCCAAATCATCCTGCGCTCGACTCGCCAATCGCGCGCTCAATTTGCTCGCAAACTTTGAGGACATGTTTTGAATACCCGGCGCGGCTTCTGGAATCAAACTCATCAACGCCTCGATTTCGTTCGGCGCGAGCATTCTTAAATTGTTGATCTCCGCCTGCGGTAACTGTCTCGTCTCGGCGGCTCTTTCGATTGCTTTACCGAGAGACGGGACGCCAAATAACTCTAAGATAGATCTCAACAACGCCAAATTTCTCTTATCGTCCATCGTGAGCGTGATTTTTTCTTGATTATTCGCCGCTAAAACGGAGAGAAGGAACGGCAAGTTTAAGCCGGGGATTAAAATCGCTCCCGATAACAAGGACGAGGCGGCGATGACTGGCGATAACGTCGCCAACGCTCTCCACGTAGCCGTCGCGGATTGCCTCGATAACGAATCGGCAGCGCGAACGGCTTCGTCTACGACTAATTCTTGCAAATAGTTTCCATTCTCGTTGAACAAAAGTCTGACGACGTCTTTCGTCGCCGGGTCGATGTTCGCGCCAGTCATCGAGGCGTTCATTTCCGCGGTGCCCATGCTATTGGTAAACTGCGAAAACCCGGACGAAATCGAACGAACTCTCGAAACCCGTAATCGGTCTGATCCCCCGTAAATGAACGATTTCAACGCTTTCCTCATTCTCGGTGAATCGTCCGATAATAATCGCCTGGCAATGTACGGAAAACACTGATCGACGATGGCGTAGTTCTCATCCGTGCTCAATCCTAAACCTTCGAGCGTCCCGAACGCTCTCAAAATCAGAACGAAATACGGGGGCAGCTGCAGCGGGTACTCTTTCGACAAAGCCTCTAACTTGTTCGATAACTCGCCGACTCTCGAGCTTTGCTGCTCTTGTAATGACGCGATTTTCGTCGTCGCGCCGCCTCCCGATCCGTATAAAGTTTCCAGCATCTCCGCGAGAACCGGGACGACGATGTTTTTGTTCTCCTCGGAATCCGCCAACGCTCGCGGGATGAAGCCTAAATTTACCAAATCATCGAGCGTTTTTGAGTACTCTTTCGCGGACAAGTGCGCTATGTACTCTACGAACGCAATGCGTTGTTCTTCGCCGATTTCTGTCATCATCCCGTAATCGAGAATGGCCAATCTTCCGTCTTCCATCAACATGAAGTTTCCGGGGTGCGGATCCGCGTGGAGAAAACCGGTTTCCAAGAACTGCACCATGTACGAGTTGAGCAAAGTTTCGACGAGTTTTTTTCGAACAGCTAACGACTTTTCCGAGTTATCCATTGCAATTTCCGTCAATTTCTGCCCTACCACCCACTCTTGACAGATTACTTGTCTATCGCTAATTTCGCGGAAGACGTGCGGGACTTTAATAGCGCCTCGAACGACGGAGATTGAGTTCATATCCTTTTCAAATCGAGACGCGTTTCGTCCTTCAATTTCGTAATCTAATTCTTCCAAAAACCGTTCCGCGGCGACGTCGAGAACTGGGATGAATCCCTCGCACCCGTTGACTAAATCAAAAGTTTGTTCCGTTTTCGGGATTGAGGAGAAAATGTCCAGGAAGGATCGAATGACGAACAAATCAATGCTCACGGCTTCTAATATGTCCGGTCGTTGCACTTTAACCGCCACAGTTCGTCCGTATTCCTCGGTTTCCTCTCCTGATTTCTTCAACGCGCCTTTTTTCAGCGTCGCTTTATACACTTGCCCAATGCTCGCCGCGGCGACGGGTTTATCGAAGCACGAGACATCCTCGAAAACGTCTTCCAACCGAACGTTTTCGCCAATCGTCTTCTGAATCAATTTTCTCGCATCTTCCGAAGGAAATGCTTCCACTTGATCTAACAACGTCTGGAATTCTTCCAAATACGCCGGCGGCAACAAATCTGGTCGAATCGCCACCGCTTGGCCAACCTTGACGAACGCCGCGCCTTGCCTCGCGATCAACTCTTTCAACGCTTTCGCCCGAATAGGCGCGTTCTGTTCCACCGTATTCGACGTCACGTCCCCAACCAACGCAGTCGCCCACGTCAACACTTCCGTCAACAACCCCGCCGACCGCTTCATCACCGCAATCGGCCGTCTCGCCCAATATTTCGCAATCTTCTCGCTGTCATACGCTTTCGGCAAATCGTCTTCGTCCAACGCCCCTCGCTTAAACACCCACCGCGCGACGGCGACGGAGAACGATCCCGACGCGAACGCGGCAAACGCGCCGGCTAAAACTGGGTGCCTCTCTGCGATTGTTTCCATCGAATGCATCATCAAAGGGTCCAGGGATTGTTCAAAATTTTCCAAAGCTTTTACAGCGGAGGCGAGTTGATTGTGAACAAAAATCGACGTGTCCTCGACCGAAGACGAAGGAATCGTCAAGTTCTTCTCCGTTACCCCGCTCATCTCCGCGACTTTCCCAGAGATGCGTTCAATCGTTTCTCTGATTCCACTTTTCACTTTTTCCACGTCAAAATCATCAATATTCATCGTCCCGTTCGTCGTCGTCATCGCTTTTCGCGACTTTGACATCTTTTCGTTGCGACGTCGACAGCCAGAACGACTAATCATCTTTTCCCGCATCGTCGAGAGGTTGCCGACGCTTTGTTTTTGCGTCGCCGTCATCACGGAAGAAGTAGAAGAAGACAAAGAAGAAGAAGATAACATCGCACCGTATTCGTTCGGAGTATTCTTATCTTGGGAACAGACAGAGTTCTGTGCCTTGAACAGTTTTTGTGTCGCACTCTCCTTATATCTCTCGAATCTCTTTCTCGTGCGCTTTTTTTAATGACTTTTTGTGGTCAGACGAGTGCGGTTGCTCTTTTTTTTTGTTTTTTTGTTTTTTTTTGGCGGGAGGGAATCAAGCAGTCAATTAAAATCCTTTTTTAATTAATTCTTTGGAGAACAAAAAAAGACAGACCTTTCTCTTTCTCATCAGACGAGACAAAAAGACATTACCTACTTGATGAATTGAAGCGTATAAATGCGCATAAATAATGTCTCTTCTCTGTTAAAACGAAGAACGCCGAGAGATGAAGGTGCTCGCTTTTCATCTTCATCTTTTTTGTCCTCCTTTCGAAGTTTTGGCGTCGTCGCTTCTTTAGCGGGGCGAAATTGGTCCTCTTCTTCCCGTGGGAAAATTAATGGTGGCGCTGCGAAGTCTTGGAGAACGAGCGATGGAAGAAGAACGACCGCCGCGAGGAGTGCTGCTTCGAGTTCTTCTCACTCGACGAACGCGTCGTCGTCGTTCACATCGTCGTCGTCGTCACAGTCGTCGTGGCTTTTACCGATCGTTGGAACAGTCGGGTTAACCTTTGGATGCGTGACGCTCGGCATGGAGTATCAAAAAAGGACCGAGAAAGCATCGAGAGAAGCCTTGGGAGGAGGAGGAGGAGAGACGCCAATCGAGGCCGCGCCGACATCGACGACGACGACACCGGCGAAAAATAAAGAAAAGAAGAAAGAGAAGAAAGAAGGCAGCTCTTCGTCGTCCTCGAACGGAGGGGTGAAATCCGAAGCTGATTTATTGTTTAATTTACACAACAAAGCGAGAACCGTGTTCGTAACCGGGACCATAGACGACCGGTTATCGCACCGAGTGGTGGCGCAGCTCGTGCATTTGAACAACGAGAATGCAAAGTTACCGATCGTGATGGTCATTAATTCAGGTGGGGGTGTCGTGACGAGCGGATACGCGATATTAGATACCATGAAAGCGCTGGATGCGCCGGTAGTAACGTACGCGGTTGGGCACGCGGAGTCGATGGCGGCGATACTGTTAGCGGCTGGGGAAAAAGGAAGAAGATTTTGTGCCCCAAACGCTCGGATTATGATTCATCAGCCGCATCATTCGATGAGCGGAATGACGAGTGACATATTAATTAAAGCGACAAAAGCGGAGGAGACGAGAAATGCTTTGACCATGTCGTTGGTGGAGACGACGGGGCGCACGTTCGAGGAGGTAGAGAAGGCTTTAGATAGGAACACGTATCTGTTCGCGGAGAGCGCGAAACAGTTCGGCATCGTAGATCGAGTGTGCGTGAATTGGAAAGATTTGACGACTGAGGAAGAGAAGGAAGCGACAACAGTTAAAAAAAACGGAGAAGAAGAGAAAGAGAAGAGTGTAGCAACCGTTACTTCCTCGCGCGTGAGCGGAGGGAGAGGAATAGGACAACAACAAGAACAACAAAAGAAAGTAGACGAGACGAAGAAGAAGACAGACGCGACGACGACGGAGACAAAAAAAAAATAGAAATTGTTATAGTGAATAGGGGTGTTTTTAACTATGTATTACCTACTGTAGGTACACGGGCTACTTACTACTTAGTATGCATCGCCATCCATTGCTCTTTGGACATTTCGCGCAACATCCCGCTCGAACACTCTCTTCCGATGGTGGAGAAATTTCCATTATAAGCGTGTCCTGGGTACACGACGCAATTCTTATCTAATAATTGTCTACACTTCTTCATGCTCTCGTACATTTTCTCCGCGCTCCCATCTGGCATGTCCAACCTACCGCACGACCCGGGAAATATCGTGTCTCCGCTCAACACGATTCCTTGACCTTTCCCCGTCCCGAACGCCACGTCCCCGCTAAATACCAAAACTGCACTTCCCGGAGAATGACCCGGCGTGTGCATCCACCGCATCTTCTTCCTCCCAATCATCTGCGTTGAGTTATCTTCGTACATCTGCACCCTCGTATCTTTAATCGTCGGATTATCGCTCAGAATCCTTTCGGCGTCGTGGACCGGCACGTGCGCCAAAAAGTTCGCCTCCTTCTCAAACTTTTCCAATATCGTCGCTAATCCGGGTACTTTAATCCCCAACGCGTTGAACGGGCTCGGCGGCGTCCCGCCAACGTGATCGAAGTGATAATGCGTCGCCACCGCCCCGATGAGTTTCATCTTCTCGTTCTCTACGTACTCTACGATGCCTTCTACGTCCCAGCACGCGTCCACCACCACACACTCTCTCGTCTTCGCGTCGCCGACTAAATATATAAAGTTCTGCATCTGTTTCGCCGCTTGAAACACTTGCATCTCCACCATCGCGCTCATCTTCCCGCTCGCTTTCACGCACACGTCTTTCCCCGGCGTTAACTGTCGAAAGTAAAACCCGTTCTCCGACAACGCCTCTTCCACCAGCTCTATGCGTTCCAGCAAACGGTGCAACGTCGCTTTCTCGTTCGTTTTCGTCCTCGCGATTTCGTATTGCACCTTCGCCTCCACGAACGATTTCTCCTCGAACAAACACTCCGCGAGGCGAAAATAACCTTTCTCCCACTCTGGTCTCAGGTGAATCGCGTTTTTCGCGCGGAGCTTTGCCATCGGCATTTTCGCGAGTTTCAACTCCACGAGGGAAAGATTCGATTCGATGGCACCTTTCTCCGCGTTCGTATTCGCGAACGCTAACGCGCACTGGTACTTTTCCAAGGCTAAGGAGAGGTTGTGAGACGCGAGCGCCGCCGCGCCTTCGGCTTTGAGCGCGTCCATCTTTTTTTCTTATTTAAGTGTAAGTGCGTGGGAACAATGAAGAGACAGGGTGAGTTTAATTGAAACGCTTTTCCTTCCGATAAAATATACAACTACGCGCTCTACTACGTACGCGCGATCTAAAAATGCTGGCTTATGTTTCCTAAAACAACTGTTATATCATCATTTCTTCTTCTTGTTGGAGCTGCGAGTGGTCACCGCCGACGCCAATGTGAGCTTTTTCGGGCTCTTTTGTTGAAACGATTTCTTCGTCGTCGGCGGCGTCTTCTTCTTCTTCTTCTTCTCGGCGGTTGGAGAAGAGGAGGCGTTGGCCGCTTTCTTTTTCGTCTGGTGGTTCTTTTTTGATTTGATGACAAGTGTTGTTATGACTTGTTTCATCTTTTTCTGTTTCTTGCGCTCCGCTTTGTCTTTCTTCGCTTGCATCTTCTCTCGCTTGGTCTTCTTGAACTCGCTTCGTTTGAACTTGTTTAAGTTATCGTTGACGCTATTTTTTGCGTTAGCGAGAAAGCTGTGTTCGGCGGACCAAGGACCGGTTCTATGCGACGTGATGGCACCTTTCCGTGAATGCATGCCCCCAGACTCTTCCCACATGCCGTTGAGCTCTGCTGCGGTTGGTTTTTTGTACGTGTTCGGTTTCGCTCGCTTCTCGCCTTTCAATCGAATCAACTCAGGTCCAGGGCGTTTGAAAGTGAACTTTTTGCCGCCTCGCATGACGTGCACGGTGTTAGCATTTTGCGGAGGTTTGAACGCGTTTGCTATTTCCTCTAAAAACTCTAACCCGTTCTTCGAAGACATGCTTCGTAAACACTTTTCGAACAACTGCTTCACTTCTTTGAACCGATACGCCGAGGCGGTGATGTTCCTGCTCCTTTCCTGCGGGTCTTCGCAAATGATAAACGGTCGAGGTCCAAACGGATTCGGCGCGACATCGACGGAACCGACCGAACAGGTTCCCGTCGGACGCGAGGCTGCAATAGCGGTGGTTTCGTAATCGTGAGTGACCCCAAACCGTCGGAAGAAACCTAAGAGCAAATCTCCCAACCCGTCCTTCTTATCGCGCATAGCCGGCGTGCATTGTTTCAAATGCGAAACGACCAAGGATATCAAAAGGTACCCACCGCACCCGCCCGTGGCGGCGTTGTTCAGCTTATGAATTTGTAACAATCGCTTTAAAACCAAAACGAGTGGTTTCAACGCGGGAAACTCGCCCACTTGTTCCCGGATCCACTGCGCAGCGGCTAATCCGTTGCTCACGCCAATCGCTAAATCGAGTTTGATGTGCGTCTTTGTCTCCGCGTGGTAGGCGTCTAATTTCGCAATCGGAACTTTTGCCGACGATATGATTTCTGCGCGTTTACACACGCCTTTATTTCGCAAAGTCTTCGCAATAGTCCGCAAATGCTGCACCAATAATTGCTTCTCGCTTCTCGTGAATCCACCGCCGCCACCTTTCACCGATTGCGGCCCGACGCCTAAAATGACTAAATCTACGTCCGCATCTTTCAGCGCCAAACCAGTGGCTCCGGAACCAAATCTGTGGACCTGTGCTTTTGAAAACGAGTATTTCTGTATAGTTTCTCGAACCGTTTGTTCTATCTCGTCCCTAGCCGACGTTTCGGCTTCGTTTTGAACGTTTTCCGAAGCGAATCGCTCGATGTCGTCGTGTAATGGGCATCTCCTGATCATCGCTTTTTGTTCTTCGCCGTTCCCGATTCCGCCGCCGAAAAACTTTGCAAACAACGCTTTCTGTCCATCCTTCCCATCCTCATCGTAATCCGACTCGGACTCCGAGCTGTCCGGATCGTTCGGATCGACTAATCCGAGTTTCCTCTTCTTTGGATTCAAATTCGAACCTTCCGCCGGCGATCGACCGTTGCTCAGAACCGAACTCGGCCGTTCGTCCAGCTCTTTCATTGATAAGGAAATTTCGTCCTCTTCCTCGTCGTCTGAGAAACCTCGCAAATTATATTCTAGGTTTACATCGTCAGAGGAGGATGACATCGATACCGAAACGTCCGAGGAGAAGTCCTCCGACTCTTCCTCGTCCTCTTCCTCGTAGTCGTCGTCGTCTTCTTCATCTTCGTCTTCTTCCTCCTCCTCCTTCTTCTTCTCCTCCTCCTCCTCCTCGCTTT
>JACLAA010005382.1_pt1 | contig 19385 bp, 13 predicted proteins | sample 8027891 | NCBI WGS metagenome assembly JACLAA01 (sample SAMN15724900, study PRJNA655200) | protist metagenome | isolation source: fluorescence activated cell sorting (FACS) single amplified genomes of... | place: Spain: Blaines Bay Microbial Observatory, Mediterranean Sea | collected 2016-01-19 | reverse complement strand
TGATCGTGCCGCGTCAGAGTAGACTAAGGCAAAAAATAAATCAACGGGCGACGAGCCCCGGGCCTCCAGAGCTCGCGGGTTTCCAGCTGAGCCTCCTACCGCGTCACAGCTGATTTTTCAGCACAAGGCTGCGGCCCGCACTGCACCAAACTTGAACTTTGCACACTGTGGCAGCCCATTATTTTAGCATACGGAACCTGCGCCTGAGTAAAAGTTTGCCGCCATTCGGTCGGCATTTGGCTGTGCGCTCAATTGCGCCAAAAGCTGCCAACGTCGACTTGCGCTTGACCCCCTATAAATTTCCGAGTCGAAATCTCCAAGGAGTCTTAAGCGCCGCAGGCTACTTCATTCTAATTAGAGCTAAGGGAAGGTAAGGCAGAATCTTACTCCGAGGAATTAACCGATGTCCGGCCTTGGGGACTTGGGCCTTATGTAAATATTGCCCGGAACTTGAACACCGATAGGAAAAAAAATATTCGTACTATACCGCCCGGGAAACTGGTGCCAAAGCAGGGGGTTTGCAATAATTTCGGCGAATTTCAAAAGTGTGTTGGCAACCCACGGCATTGGCAGCCCGCTATCTCAGCCGTAGACCCCATTAGACCACGAGCCCGGGTCGAGTGGGACCGTAGTGTTGGATGCCAGGCACAGTCCCATGCGAATGTGACCACGAAAGGAGGATGTTTCATACTAGTTAAGCCTCCTGGCAACATCAAACTCGCGGTCTCGATAATGCTCATTCTGTCGAGTTTAGTCACGTATGCATTTGCGCATCAAATAGGGGGAAGGTAACTCTCTGCTATTGGCATAGTACTGGAGACGTGACGTTCAGGCAGCTGATTCCAGACTCTGGTCTATAGCGTTGGCTTTGGGCGAGTCATAGTCTTGAGCAACGAGTCATAGTCTTGAGCAAAATATTGCCGCTGGTCACTTTGCAGCTCCGCCACCTCGGTTCACTTGCGGCTCCACTTGCGACTTTTAGGGGTCACATGAGAAGCGAGCCATTCCATGCCCTCTTGTAGGCCAACTCCCCTTAGCGCATCGCTTGGCCTACGTTTATAGCAATACATTCATCAAGGACCCCTGCACCTACGCTATATGCCATGGTCGATCAGATATGCGGTCAAGTTCAAGCTGTTGGCTACACTCGAAAGGTGTGAGTGCACCCGGAATATCCATTTTGTTGGCAAAAAATATGATAGGAACCGGACTGGCGCAAATGTCGCGGTGCTTTAAAAGCATTTCAAGCTCATCTTTTGCAACACACATTCTAATCCTAGCACGTGTTCTATCATGGGAAATCCAATCCGCGAGAATTACCTATCAGTAGAGTCAACGACAAAAATTATAGCCTCAACTTGAACATAATAGTGTTCCCAAAGTGATCTATAGCGTGACTGACCAGACATGTCAAAACAAGTGATGGCGAGGTTGTTCACCTAACAATCCAATATTGCTTATCCACACGATGAAGGGGGAATTTACACGAAACTTGTCCGTTTGGAACCCCACCGTGGGCGTTGCTTCGTATGTTGCAGCTTTTTCTTGGTACTTCTTTGGCTTAATATGCTGGATGAGGGATGATTTACCACTGTTGTCAAGTCCGAGTACTAGAATGTGCACATCCTTGTCTTTTTTTGAGAGCGCAGCTGTAAGACGTTTTAACATTGCCAAGTATAAAAAGGCAAGATGCCACCAGCAGGGGCACAGGTCAAAGATACCTGGATACTGCCCGATGCGCACCCGGTCCCTCCCACTAGTAGAAGGGCAAGAGCCTCGGGGGTTCTGAAATATCAGGGACTTTATACTGTATGAGAAGACAAGTACCAAGTTGTGTCACTTTTATTCACCGTGACTGGAGCTCAGCTCACTGGCAGGCTCCGAGTCCGAGTCACGGTCACTGCCCCGGGCCTCCGAGTCCCCGGGCCGTCGCAAGCCAGACTCGCGGCCGATCGGGAGACCCCTAATCCGGGAACTTGGCCCGTTTGGTCCCAGGGGCATCCTAAGCACACAGCGACACTAGCTTGCCACGGAAGTGCATCCGGGCCCGGGCCTTTCAAGTTCAAGTTGACTCCGAGTCCGAGTCGGAGATGCCCATTTTGGCCAACGGACAAAATGGTGTATTCAAGTTTCCTAGTCAAGTTCAAGTCGCACTGGCATGGCACAGCAGTGGCTAATTAACACACATAACAAAAATCCGAGTCATTCAAAATTGAAGTTATGATTAGAAATTTTAAATATACTAGTACACAGCCTCAGGGCCGAGTCAGGCTGAGGTTACTATTAATAATAATAAACTTGAAGAGCATCTACTGGTCTGGGCCGCTTCTCTGGGAGCGAACGATAAGGCTAGCTCGAAATCCAGCCTTAAATTATATATATTTGGTAATTTTTGGTCACGGTTGTGTCGTTTTTTATCATTGTCCCATGAGCGCAGCAAATAGGGCTTAATCGGCCTCTAAAATCTCGAAAATGGTGAATGCTACAACTATATCATCATCCGGTCCCTTCCGTCACCATTTGTCATACGACCCCGGTATTATTGCATCTACTAATAACTTCCGGGTCCAGCATCAACTTGAAATGAGGAACGCATAGTGTTGCGAAAGTCACGGTATACACACTCGACTTGGATGTGCCAGCTCACTATCGAGGAGACCACGGGCTATAGAGGCTCAAAGACAGAGGTCCCAGAACTCAAAGGTGACGCTGGCGGTTGAGAGCATGAGCCCGAGCTCGAGCTACTGCCAAAGCAGCACTGACGTCCCCTTGGGATTGGTTCACCAAGGACGGGTTTTGGGTATTACCTTCAGTTGGTGCTAGCACATTAGATTGCGGCAGGGAAGCTCCCGAGAAGCCCGTGGGTGCGAATTGTGGTACATTTTGAGTGGCAACATCCTCAATCTTAGCAAGCTGAAGAAGGGGCATGATATCTGTGACACTCAGGGCCTCAGGAGAAGGGCGTGATGCAAACCAGCGATCGCCTTTAGCATCTGCTGCCACAATGCGATGTTCGGGGGATTTCTCCAGCAATTTAGATAACAGAAAGAAACCCGTATTGCTCAAGCTTGTGGTGATTTGGGTTAGTGGGGTCACCAGAGACATTGCATTTAAGGGTGCATGGGTCCCATCAAATCCAGAAGCAGGGAACTTGCGTCGAAGAAGGTCTGTCCCACCCTTAGCCATGACCGTTGGTATCGGTGATGAAGGCGCAAAGCGGAAGCCACGCAGTCGCGCAAGTTGCCTGTCAACAAACTGTCCATCCTGGCCGTTAAAACTAAATTTTGACACAGGCTACGCACGGATAAAGAGGCCATCTCTTTTCAGTTGGTTCGCCAAGAAGATCAAAGATTATGGTTAGCTGGTCCGGCTCATCTTTTCCGGGGAAAAGGACCTGTCTTGAAAGAAGTTCACCAAAAATACACCCAGCCGACCAGAGATCGGCAGCTCGCCCATAATCTCGGCATCCAAGGAGAACTTCTGGGGGTCGGTAGTGGCCAGAAATGACATTTGGAGTGTGTGTAGCATAAGGTTCGTTGAACCTTCTGCTACGACTGGTTAGGCTCTCGTTGATAGCCGTGCACATGCGTTTATGTGTTTTGTCTTGACCAGATACGTAAAAAAAGTTGTGCTTACTCACTGTAGCACTCTCGTGCTGGCTGGTAGTATAGGATGGATCAAGTTCGAGGCCGCAGCAAACTCTCCGTGCAAGGCCGAAATCACACAGTCGCAACAACCCTCTATCATCCACCAGCACATTTGGCGTCTTGAGGTCCCGGTGCATCACCCACACACTGTGAAGGGCGGCAAGCGCTCGCAGGAGCTGTAGCATAAGATGCTTAACTTGTGCTTCGGTCATGGGCCGTTGCCGCGCACCCTTGACCAGTGTTGTCAGTTCGTGGCCAGCTGGCTCCATGACCAGGTGCCATTCACTCGGGGCCTCACCACTGCCGCAAGCAACTGCATGCATTCGTACAATATTTGGGTGACGCAGGGACGACAGTAATGTGATCTCTCGCAAAGCCTCTAGTGGAAAACCCTCTTTCAAAAAGTCAAACTTAAGCATCTTAATTGCCACAACCTCTTTTGCACCGCCCCTCTTGCATCGGACAGCCTGCGATACAATGCCAAACTGCCCCTTCCCGAGTTCCCCCAAGGCATCATATGCAGATATCCTGTGTATTGGTAGAGTTGGCCGTTCTACATCATCCTCTCCAGAGAAAACCATCACGGGCGCATCCACCTCTGCAGATATTGGTCCCTTGGATGCTGACGAAACCATGTCAAGAGCACGTGCTGACTTGGGTTGCCAAACTTTGCGTGAAGCCGCAACGGAACCGACAGAGACTTGCTGCCGCGATCGTACAGGTTGTTCAGATGTATGCGGCCGGGGAATCCGAGGCAAAGAGGTGCGATTCCGGTTTTCGCTACCACGAGAAGAGCGACCACCACGTGCCTTCCAATTGTTTCCGCGTCCGCGTCCGGGGAATTCCGGTCCTGAGGCTGGCGTCAAAGTATTTCCCTTACTTGTGTCATTCTCTGAGATGATCTGCAACTCGGTCGTCTCGCAGGCCCTGAAATGCCCTTGCGCGACCAATTCGCGTGCACGCAGTAGACGGGCTGCGCGTTTCACCGTCGCTTGCTCGTCCGTCATGGTGTGATGACTAGCAAGCAAGAAGCTGCTGCTGCCGTGCTTATGCCAAGGACTAGGGCTGTTCACAGTTTCCGGCTAAAACTACGTTGGTCCGTGCGTTTGAGAAGGCATGTGTCGCAGCGCGCATATCCTACGCGTCACTGTGCACATTCCGGCTAACACTACAGCGGGCACATATGCACAATCGCTCTCTAATTTTTACCCCGGCGGGACTTCACGCACAACAAAGGTGCACGAGGTGCGCGTATCTATCATGGACGCATGGCATACGTCGCCCCAAACCCCCCCCACGGCTGGCCCGCCACTGGCGCCTATGACAAATATTTTTTTCCGACGCCAAGACCGGAACCATCCGGAAAAGCAGCGACGGCACGCTCGCGACGACACAAACGCTTTACCGTCGCTGGGGCATCAAGACCGCGCGCGAGTACGCCCGGATCAAGATCGGCGGCCTCCGGCTCGTCAGCGGCAACCCGGACTTCGCCAACGCGCCCGCGCACGGCCATGACGACGCACGCTTCTACGACCGGCAGCAAGATTACGGACACGCTCGTGGGAGATAGCTCCCCCGGGCAGCCCCCCAAACCCGAATATGTTTTATGATGAGGAGGTAACACCCCGCACGTAACCCCGCACGTAACGCCGGCGCGCCGCGCCGCGGGTGAGGAGGTAAAACCTAGCCCCCCGAGGGTAGAGCTAACTCTACTAAGCGTGCGTCGACGGTCGATCGTAAAAAGCGTGCGTCGACGTCGGTGTGAGCGGCCGTTGGTGAGTCTCGAATTGCCGCCGACGAGGTGGAGGCCGTCGATCTGTGTCGTGATTCCTGCATTGGTCGCAGCAAATGAAGTGCGTCGGGCCAGATAGTGAGCAGGCAGGCAAAGCGAAATCGTGTGTTGGTTGCTTAAATCAGTCAGCCTGTGCGAACAATGCAAGGAACAGCGGCGATCTGACAGCCGAGCTTGTCCATGAACGACTCTCTGGTGTGAAACATGTAATCATGGTACTATCGGGCAAGGGTGGGGTGGGTAAATCTACTGTTTTTGGTATTCCTCGTCAATTACGCATTATTCGTATCATGACTATAGCCGACCACAGGTTTCATGCCAACTAGCAGCAGCTTTAGCAAATGAAGGCAGGGATGTGGGCCTCTTAGACATAGATATTTGCGGTCCTTCCGTACCACAGATGCTCGGACTAAAGGGACGAGGGATTCATCAGTCATCTACGGGATGGACGCCAGTTTTCGTTGATGTCGGAGCAGGCACAGGCGAGCTTGGTGTTATGTCAGTAGGATTTATGCTCCCTGATGATGACAATGCAGTTATTTGGCGTGGTCCACGAAAAAGTGGCCTTATTAGACAATTCCTCACCGAGGTGGACTGGGGTAAGTAAACGGGGTGGTCTGCCACTGATGTCTAACCTCCTACTTTCTGGATATTTCGCTTTGTAGGCGAGCTAGATTACCTCATAATCGATACGCCGCCCGGCACATCAGATGAGCACATCTCTGTTGCTCAGTACCTAAAGATGGTAGATATAGGCGCAATTGTTGTGCGGGACCAGAGTCAATCTAGAATCGAGCTGGACGCATATGCGCTTTAGGTGACAACACCCCAAGAGGTGTCTATGCAGGATGTTCGCAAAGAGCTTAACTTCTGCGCCAAAACCAAGATCAGGGTTATTGGTGTGTTGGAAAATATGAATCAACTACTCATTCCTCTTTCCCATCTCAACTTTGTCGAGAGGAAGACCGGAAGAGATCAAACGGAATATGTCCGCGGGGTCCTTCAGCAGTGTGATCTCCAGCAGTGCGATGCTTCTATTACAATCTTTCAGTGTGCCCTGGACAATTCGCCCCAGTCCATGGCAGCCCGCTTCAATGTACCATACCTTGGCGCTTTGCCGCTTGACCCTTCCTTGCAGCGGGCCTGTGAATCAGGCACATGCCTTGTCTGCCAATGTCAGCAGCATAGCCCAGCGTTTACTCCATTTGTCAGACTTGTAGACACAATGCTCTCTATTATCACTGCCAACAAAGCCAAAATACCCAGCCAGGCATAGACCAATCAAGCATCATCTTTCGCCTATTTGCTGCTGGTCTCAGCTGGTCTTCACCTCCTGCAGAGTAGCTGCATGCAGTGACTTCGGAGTTCGTCTGGGGGGCGCGGTGATTCTGGTAGAAACTTGAAATTTACCTGACAGCGCGTCGCGAACTGTTTTCGGCGAACTTTGGAAGGCGAACTGCTTGTGGCACCTTCGAGAGCGCACGGATACGCCCTGTGCGCCGTCGAGGCCGTGGCGCGTGTCAGGCGTTGCGGCGCGTCGCACGCCCTTCCTTCATAGACAGGCAAAATGCAGCAAGAGTTAGAGTCTCGTAAACAACGCGAAATTCCCGCGGGTGAGATTAGCGAAAGACCCTCCCTCTAAGGCGGATGAGGACAAGCAGCAGGTCGAGCCTGGAATACGTGCAGGAACGCCAAGGCAAGTACCAAGGCATGACGCCGCGGACGGCCCGGCACAGCCCAGACCCGCCCGGGTAATAGTCGATCATCGGATGCCCCCCCCTGCAAATCACCCTCCTATTTATCCGCCATTCACCCGTGTGGTCACCTCCGGGGCGTGCTAGCCTAGCGTGCGAAGGGCGGGATCACCGTGCGAACTTGGAACCCCGAATTTGCCGCGGCCGATGGTCGTATCTCTTAGATAGATTCTCTATAACTAGGCGTCTTGGCTGCGGGCGAATTGAGGCAAAGGGGCGAGCGAAACGATTTGGCCTGGCAATTTTAGTGGCCTGCGAACGTCGCGCCAGTGCCAGTGGAAGTGCCAGTGGCGTTTCGTGCCGCGTCAGGCGACCTATCTGCAGCCCAGCGGGCACCCGGCCGCGCCTACGCATCCTCCCTACGCCACAGGTACCCGAGGGCCCCTGGGGGACCAAATTACCAGCAGAATGGACTTCGCGGCGGAAAGTGACCCCTCTCCCCCCAGCCCGGTCTCGCGGGGCGTACAAAGGGCCTCTTTGGGACCCCGCAGCAAAATCGCCGCCGGCCAAGTGGCTGGTCCGACTCGAATCTCGAATATTAGGCTGTTGATATTAGGAACTCCCTCGTAGCGTGCGTACCCGCTGCCTACTCTCAGTTGGCTAAGGAGAGCTAGTACATGATCATGTAACTTGAAAGGGGCTCGGACTCGGAAGTGATTCAAGTGAACAGAGGATTTTTCAGATAATAAGCGACAGACGCCGCCCAAGGCCGGTGACTGGACCTTTGGGTGTGTGCAGGATCTGCCTTGCTCGTCTCCGTGCCTTTTTCTTAATTTCAACGGATGACGACGTCCGGGCGCCGCCGCACGTCGCCGCTACTCCAAACCCGACGACTTCGACTACACGGGCACGCAACCAGGTGACCAATGACCTTCGTCCGTATGAGGCGGGCGCAGGCGGGGGTAGAAGTGTGGCAGCGGTAGAGCGTGGGAGTATAATAGATTAAAATTGGGGTTGGGCACAGAGGGTTCAGGCGGCACGGCAGCGGGGGTTCTCCCAGCTTGTACTATGCCGGATTTCAAACCCAAAGCATTCGATAAATGTACTGTCAGGTGGCTCTAGGCAACTTCCTTCACGTGTAGTTTGTCGGAGGTGAAAACTGAACGTCTATGTCCTTCAGTGAAATTTCCTGAAGTTGCTCAGTGGGAACACGTAGGTCTCCAATATCTGTCGTGACAGAAAAGCGCAACTTGCATGCGAGCGAATTGGCAGTTTTACGGGTAGGGAGGCGCCGAAAGAGTACGTAGCAATGGCCAGTAGAATTACAGGTAAGCAACTTCAACATAACTTCTCCGTCATGAATATAATCCTCCACATTCCCAAGGGACTTGGCATGTACGTGGACACTCTTAATACGCTGACCATTGGGTTTATTTGTAACATGGAATTGAAGTACAAGATGCGACTCAAAGAGGTAGCCAACGCAAGCAACATGGCAGCAATGAATGCCTTCCCTAAATTCCTCGAGTACTACAGGTTGAAGCGACCTGAGGATCTTCCCCAAAGCTTCAAGCCTCGGAACTGACAACAATTTGTAGTACCGTATTAATTGGCGTTGTGTACCCTCGTGCTTAAGATCCGCATATTGCACACGCAAGAGATTACGTTTGACAATTGCCGCTCGTCTTTCGGACTCGGTGAAATGAAGTAGATCCTAGGGCGCAAGAGTGAATATTTGAAATTAAAAACAGCGCGCCGCGAGCATACTTTGACAAGGTTTGAGCAGAGAGTCATACTCACGTTTTCAGGGCAACATTCTATTGCATTAAGAGGATGAATGCGACGAAAATTACGGCGAATAACATCAACTGCATGCTCAAGGGGTTGGAGGCATTTGCCCGTATGTGCACGCGACGCGTAGCGTCTAGCAAGCCTCACATAAATATCAAGTGCGCTTTCCACCTCGTCTGACTTCACAATCTGCGGCATATTTTTGGCAGCAAGCCAGATAGTACTGGAGTATATCTCTGCGAGATTGTCATCTGAAAGTTTAAGAGCGTAAACATCCAAGACGGCAGAATGGGCAGCAAGTTGCGACAATATCAGCGCCTTTTCGTGCAGGAAGCCCCCGGGTAGGCGTGAGAGCAGAAACTTGCATTCATATTTGTCTGAATATCGCAGAAAGTTGCGCAGTCGTGTTCGATACAGGTGCACCATCGCGGGATCAACTGCAGCAAAAAGTTTGACTTGGTCAAGAAGAGTGGTCGCAAGCTCCATGTGCAATATAGCAGGTTCCTCGCCTGCGTATATAACATGCTCTAGATATGCACAAGCCACTGATGCTCCACTGTGCAGAGGAAATTGCCCCACTTGTTCAGGCACGGCGCAACCTTTACTGCATTGCAATGGCGCTCCAACATAGTGAAGACTCGATTGAACATCCTTGGCTGCGTTGAATGAACCACCCTTCAAATCTAGTTTCTTCATCCAGGCAGCTATGCCAAGAGTCGCCATACCTGCATGAAAAAAAAACTCAACTAAAAGTCTGACGCATGTTAGCACCTCGAGAACTCGTATGGGGTGGTTGGTCACTATCAACGTCATCCTTTTTACCAGACATGTCAGCGCCGGTAAAAATGGCTAGGCCCAACGCAGGTGCTTGATAAAATACTGAAGCAACATGTTCTCGCACCATTGACACTAATGTTGGCTTTCTGGAGAACCACAGCCAACGCAAATACCTTGCTTTCCATCGCCAACCTTGAGTGCAATTCCACCTCGAATTTTCTTGCCAGTTGCACATGTCCATGATTAGTGTCAGGGCACGTTTATGTGCATGCTTGCTTCTGTACAGCCAGAGAAGCGGCTCTACGTATGTAGGACCACCTGCAGCCATCAAAGTCGCAAGTGACTCAAGGTCACATGACTGAGCTGGATCTCGCAGCAGGGAAATACTATCTTGAAGTCGGGGGGGGGGCGCACTGAAGTCTCGCAGCAGCAAGCATGGTATCAACGAGTACAAGCCTGCAACACTTTACTGCGCCATATTCATTTGATATCGGATCAAAACTATGTGCCAGTAACCGATTTCGCATAGTCTGAAAGTAAGAGACAACGGCCGCGGCGGTGCGTTTTAGCGTGACTCCTCTTAGCACCAATTTAGACAGAAATCCAAACCATTTCTCTGGATAACTTCGTAGCTTGTAGCCCGTTGGAATAACCTTCTTTTCCGAATCCAGCTCGATGTTAAAACCGGATGGCCAAATGATGGCATAAAACTCAGCGACCGTTTCGGGCGCCGTCAATGCATCTAACCAGTGTTGTAACGCACGTTCTAATTCCCCATGCGAGTAAAGTGCGTAAGCGCACCTAAGTCGAGTATGGTAGCGTACATTACCCATGGAGCTATCTGTGAGTTGAATGTACGCACCGCTCTTCAATCAGTTGGATGTCTTCTTTGGGGCTATCTGTGAGCATGCAGAATGCAAGCGCATTTTGGTACTGCGCGTTATTTAGCAAGTCTTGCACCTGGTCTTTGACACTCATCTAACCTGGCTAATACTACTAGAACTAGAATTAGCGCAAAAGGACCGGTTGACCATCTGAATCCGTAAACGTCGACGTAGAGACCGCGAGGCTCGGGGCTGGTCGCCAATTGATTTTTCTTTAGCTTTGTCTAAGTCTACGGCCTATGTGCTCATCAGGCTGCTCTCGTCACGCGTTTCGCCCACAGCAACGACGCCGCGAACTCGCACAAACGGCCCTCAAAAACCTGACAACAAAACCCGCCACATCCGGGCTCCTCTAGAGCCTAGCGTAAGTATTCACGGCGGTTGATAGTACCCTCGCCTGCCGCGTTAAGCTGGGTTTGGTCGTTCGGGTGCTTTAGTCGACTGCGAGACGGTCCTGACCGAGACACATAATACGTCTTTCCCGAGCGCTCGAACGCGACCGCAGTGTCCGGGGGTACCCCACGCATGTGCCCGTCTAGCGATTTCTGCTACGACGCGCGCGGGGCGGTACAGATAGCTGCCCCTGCGCGTTCCAATGGCTTCAGTCCCTTCTCGGGCAGCCTCGGCTCAGCGAAATTTTTTCGCGGGGAGCCTCACGAGGCCCGCTAAGGGCGCGTCGAAGGGCCGTACTTCAGGCCAGCTTTTCTCGGCCGCATCGCGTGTGCACTTGTCACGAGCAACGCGGCTGGGTAGCCCTGGCTATGGGCTTTCCAGCGCACCAACCCGTGACAAGTGCACACGCGATGGCGCTGAGCTAGCCGGATGTAAATCCCCCACTGCGGCGGCCCTCAGCCCGCTGCTCGAAGCGAAGCTCGCGTCCGGCGCAACCCTCGGCGGGTCGGCCGGGCGTCCGTGCTCTGTCGGTTTAGCCGTGGCATCCCTTTTCGAGAAGAAGAAGGAGGGAGGTCCATGCGACCACCTTACCGTGACTCTGTCCTAGCCCGACGAATGGGTCCCGGAGGAGCGGGAGCGACTAGGGGGTCGCGCGCCGTGTAAAACCCGAACCCGAACCCGCTGAGAAAATGGGCCGCTATGACGCCGGACTCGTCGTGCACGCGGACGCAATGGTTGATCGACGCTCGGGCAACGTGGCAAAAAATCGCCAGACGCATGTGTTAAAAAAGCAATGGGTCGGGCACATGCGTGGGGTAATCCCGGATAGTATCGAAAGTGTCATGGCGGAACCGTCTCTTCCTTCCTATAGACCTACGCAACGCAGGGCCATCATGATACCCCGGGGCCGGTACTCCCGAGTCTCACAGTCGCAGGTGGGGGCCAAGCAAAGGGCCTTAGGCGCGGGCGTGGTACGATGAAGTCTGGACAATAATTATGTCCAAACAAGAGCCTGAGAAGCGGCTCCGAGTCCAGAGGGTGACTCGGAAGTTAGGGGGGCGGCATCTCCGAGTCCGCGTCGGTAGTGCATTTTAGCTTGGCTTTTAGTATTATTTTGGCATCATTCCAGCCTAATAGCCATCATGCGCGCCAAGCGTATACCGTGTACATCGGTACCTACATGGGGTACCAGATATTCCCTGGGTACCTACGATTCTACTTCTAGTAGCATGCGTACTAGAATGTAGAGTTGTACCTGGCCATGTAAATGCTACCTCCCGGCTGGGAAGAGCGTAAGGATTCCATAGGGCGCATTTTTTTTGTGGATCACAACACGCAATCCACATCTTGGAAGCGACCACCGCCAAATGTCCAAGAACCTGATGATCACTTAATCCACCATCTTCAGATGGAAGGTGACGTGATTTCACCGACGCAGAGGCCTGTTCAAAATGAGATCAAAGGCTTAGATGTAAACACTAGCGTCTTTGTAAATCCAATCGTATCTCCGAGCTTACCTTACAGTCCTTCAGGATAGAGCAGAGCAGCCACCTTCACCAACTTTTGAAGGTTCTCTCCGTGTGCGCAAGGAATTAAGAGGCCTAGGTTGGCGCCAAGTCTATGCTCGGGCACGGGAGCAGAGTCATCCATTCCTCCTGGTTCAAGTTTAGAATTTAGGTTTGCGGAACAGCGCTAGAGGTGTATCCAAATTCATTATGTACTAAAGTAGAAGTATGCATTGAGCTCAAAAGTTCCACATTACACGAGTCTTCAAGTCAAGGCAAGATCCGATCAATGAAGAACCAGATATTCCGTTGGAAGATTTTCCCCGCCAGCAATTCGCCACAATCTGCAATCCCTGGTGATTTGCTGCAGTGCTTGGCGTTTTTTTAAATCATTGTATGCACAAATGATAGGCAAAGATAAGTTCGAGTTTGCAGCAGCGAATGATGTGGAGCGCGCCACGTGGTTGGGCTGGTGATACAACGGTGTCCCATTCATGCATGCCGGGCTGTTGGATGGCTCGCTTTTGTGTAGGTGCGTCGTGGCAGGTGCTAAGTTCCCATCATCTGCCGGACTGGTTGCCAAAATATTTAAGCCGCTTCTATTGTCCCCGCCCAGTCCAGCAAGAGAGCAGGCGCTTAAAGCTCTTTCCAGAAAACTAGGTGCCAGCGAAAACTCGCAACCACCGTCTGACATACTGGCCAGGACTCTTGGCTCATCCGGGGTCCTCGCCCTGGTGGCGAAGTGCCTCGAGGAAGTACCTGGACAAGAGCCAGCGGCAAGATGTGTATACTTTGCAGCACGCGCAGATATACACGCAGCGCGAACTCTGGTGGCTATTTCAGCCCAAACACGGCTGCTACCATTGCTAACGTCACCAAATGACAGTCTGCAAAACTGGTCTGCAGCTGCACTGACCCCAATTGTAGCCAGCGATCCTCACAACGCAACCAAATGCATCATTGACGATGGCGGCATCTTCACAGTAGTTGCCTTGTTATCCTCATCATCATCGGCGGTGAGATCACACGCCTTGGCTACCCTTGTTGCCCTATGCTCTGCTTCCATTGAGGCCGCATGGCCCAAAGATTCTTTTGGGGTGGGTGATGCTGGGGTTTTGTTGAACAGTCTTGTGGAGGGGGCTATTGACGCAGGCATATGCCATTCCCTGATTCCATTGCTTGCGGGAACAGAAGCCAACATTGCAAGTACTGCTCTGGAAATCATCACCGCATTAAATCACACCAGTTTGAATTTTCAATCGTCTTTACGACATGAGCTTGGTAGTGACAGAAAATATATCGCTGACTTTGTTGCTGCTTGCGATGATTCAAGTCTGATCTCCTGTGCTATTCATGTACTGGCAGATATGTGTTATTACATCGATGAGGAGACTGGAGATGAAGACAATGCCAAGGAAGTGGCTGCCTGCAAAATGACAACAAAGCAAATCTATGCTGTTGGTGGTCTCCGCGTGGCTACCATGGCCCTCACCACCAATACCAATAGAAAATCTCATTTTTCGACCCTACTCGCTATAGCAGCACAAAAAACGCAAGGCCGGGGCAGGACTTTTGATGACTCGCACCATGATGCTGGTGCTCGGATTATTGCAGCCATCATATCCTGCGTGCCCGATGCAATTGATGCATTCACGGACCTAGGTCAGGTACTTTCTGCACTTTCCTCTACAGTTGCATTTGAGCTGGCACCATCTCTCGAGACACCAGAACAACAGCCAAGAGCACTGGCTGCCCTCTCTGCTCTTATTAGCTGCATATGCGCCTGCGCTGCTCGTCGTGATGCTGGTGCTGCTATTGAAGTAGCACAAGTTGGACTCCTTGAGCTGATTACTACACGCAAATTTCTGGACGTGCGTCTTGTCTGTGATTCAGATTACACATCCATCCATAGCTTAATTGCAGCACATGCAGCCACGCTCGTGCATATCTGCATCCATGCAAGCTGGTGCGGTGGTAATGATGGAGCGTTGTTCATTCTTGCACTGGTGGGACCTCCAAATGGCCGATTGCTTGCGAGACTGTGTGATCTTCTTGATGGTTTGGCAAAAAATGAGCTCCTTGTGTCGGATAGTCCTAGCATTGCTACTGTCAATACACTTACAACTGCAATCTTGCTAGCGCTTGGTTCTCTCTGTGGTGCGGCAAGACCATTTGGTGAAATGCCACATCCATCAGAAATTATATGCAAGCGGGACATATCACAGAACCCTGGATCTTGTTTGGCTCTTGCTATGAGCCTTGCGCATGAGTCTTTGGTACTACAACAAACAGAAAAACGACGTGCAGCAGCACGTCTTCTTGGTGCACTTCTCCGCGGAAACCGACATTCTTGGTCACTTTGTTGTAGAGAAGATATTGCAACTCACGATCCTACAGAAGTCATTGGCCCAGCGCTCGCACATGCAGGGTTGGTAGAAGTTACGGCTAGGTGTCTTGGCGACAGCGATGCCACCGTCCGTGCAGATGTACTTGATGCCTTTGCATCTCTCTTTGCGCACATAACAAGTCTAGGTCGTGATATTGTACTTGGTGTCGCTGCACTGGGGAATAATTTGGCACACGGCTTTGTTGCTTCAGATGCCATTCATAAGCACGCCGCAGTAGGGAGCGTTCAAAGCCAATTTGTGCAGCTACGAGGTGCCATTGCTGTTGAGAAAGCATTAGGTATACTAAATTCTACGTGTCGCGGGGGCTGTCTTGTAGCTTGTGATGAAATTGCTTGTTCACCGGACTGCCGGGGTGCCCTTGTTTCTCTCTCGCGAATATCACTGTGTGTAACCTCCGACTTTGCGTTGCGTTGTTCAGCCTTGTCTCTCTCTAGTATTACTGCCCTCGCTGCTGATTCAGAAGGCAGGGCAATAGCCCTCGCAGGTGCTGGTGCATGCGAAGCTGTGGCATGTATTCTTATCACTGCGATTAAAAATAAAGATCAAATTTTGGGCATAATAGAGCATGAAGCGCTCGGTGCTCTGTCTGCACTCGCTACATATCCAAAGCCGCGAATGAGCCTGGCCGCTACAAAAGCGCCAGTTTTCCATGCTCTATTTCTCGAGGTTCTGAAATTTCAGGACACGTGCGGCTTTAAGCTAGCACGTATTGCTCTTTCAGTGCTCCTTCACTTTACACACCCTACCGATATAATCAAAACACCACAGACTACTGTCAAGCTTGCTGCTGCCGCAAAACATACTGGAGCAATCGGTTCTCTCGCATACGCATTGAATGGGGGCTGGACTTTGGATTGCATTGATGTTTCGGAGAATAATTTTGTGACACGTAGTGCACATCAGATTCTCACTGCCATTGCCAATGCACCAAATATTTGTAGTACTGGTCACCAGGTTGACATCAATGATAGAACGAGCAGAGACCATGAAGCATCGTTTCTTTCGTCAATCGAGATAGTCAGCAGTGATCGCAGGAGTTATTTTGAGGAGCGCTACAGGTCTCGGTCTCAAGAGCTACATCATCTTGCTCCAAATAAGACATTTTGGCCGGTGGGTGAGGTAGATGTAGCTGCTCTAGTCTCCCTGATCGCCACAACAATGAAATCAGATGACCCAGCTGTCGTATCAGCACACCTAGCAGCGGTTGACCGAGCATGTGCAACGCTGAAGGAGCTAATAAAAGAGGATATTTTGGGTTGTGTTGCGGCAAAAGTCATCCAGGCCGGTTTACTTGTCCATCTTCTCTTGCTGGCACCCAACTCAGCCACCGCTGCGGATTGTCTTGTTGCACTATGCAAGGCAGGAGAGCTCCACAGGCCCCTTATGCTTTCTGTACCAACAGCACAGACAATTGACTACGTTGATACTCTAGGTCGCATGCTGTGTGCGACTCCAGAAAGCACATCGCAGGCAGGCACTGACGTAGATTTAGCCCGAGCCTCTTTGAAAATGCTTCGTATCATATGCTTGGATTCTAGTGATGCTATTCTTGCGTTAGCAGTCGCTTTTGCAGCTCGAGGGATGATATCATCAGTTGTTACACGCATTACTGCCATAGTAGCCCTAGAAGTATCAGGGGTAATGGCAAATAAGAAACAACCGAGGGTTTCATTTCCCAATACCCTGGTATTGCTCTGTATGCTCATTCCACACCTGCTAGGCAAAGTGAGTAGTCTGAGCGACTTATGCAGTGCTACCCAGGAGATTTCTATGAAGCCTGGAGTTAATCTTGGTTCAAAAACCATTGTGTTGCTCGTAGAGAAACTGGCCGTTGACGGCTTCAAACTTGCTAGCTGCATGCGGACTATAACGCACTATGGTGCTATGGGCTTTGTTCCGCTGCTTGATACTGCTGCTCTGGGCGCTGTTGCAAAACTGACTCCTCTTTTGCTCAGAGTGTTGCGCATTCTCCCGGAGGATGACGTACGAGTACGTGCACGACGTCTCATTGCTGCTGTAATTACCATGAGTCCAAACACAACATCTCATATCCAGGGCGCGAGCACTGTGGAGGCTGCAGTCAAGCTGGTTGTGAATTCCACGGGAGAAGTGTCTACAAACGCCGATGTGACACTTGGCCTTCAAATTCTGTTTTCCCTTCTGAATAAAAATGGAGCACATGCTGCTCATGCTATTCTCCCACATAAAAACTTGCTGGCCCTCCTCCAGGCGCAAATCACTTGCGCGACAGTTCCACCTGACATTGGACCTTTTGCTTTTGAAGCTCTTGCGTTGATTGCTGAGCTTTCCAGTGCAAGTTGGGATGCCTGCGGCTATATCGCCTCAAAGAGAGCCTTCATTCGATCCCTTGCAATGCTAGCAATGCGCAGGAGGCCTTTTGAAGATGCTGTCCCCCACGGCAACCCAGCAAGCTCAACACCTTTGCAAACTTGCTGGCCATATATGCTTGATGTTGCTGAAAGTGCTCAGCTAGTCTTGGCCAATGCATCTAGTGGGGCTCTCGCTCAACGTGATGCTATCGTCAGGGTCCATGGAATCCTCAATTCTGCGATTACTGCCCTCCAAGCTTCAAAGACAGATAGAACGCAGGCCGCTGCTGCACGACTTCTTGTAGCTATTCTCCGAGCACGCAGTATGACTAACCTCAGGGCCAATACTGCTAAAGTCATAATGCTGGCGCTGAGGGATGCCTTTGTCAAAGTTATGCAACAAGATCACACCGATGCTACTGTTCTCCTGCTTTATTTCCTAGAAGTTTTACATGCCCTGTCGTGCCACCCTGAGGGTGTGAAGGCCCTTAGATCACCGGGCCCAGTCGCACTTTTGTGTGCATTATTGCAAATGACTGCAGGAGAATGCTATCATGTACATGTGTACATTTCCGAGGTGCCTTTATCCTCAAGTACATGAGAACTGACATTTGTGGATGTAGGCATGTGCATCACAGATCACTAGCATGTGTTTTGACCCATATCACCTGAAGATTATGACATATCAATGTATCACAACAATGATCGAAGTTCTCAAATGTGAACACGCCTGCTCATTTCTTCGACTTCAGTGCATTAATATCCTTCACTATATTGCCCGTATTGAGCCTCAGCTTGTCAATCACACGAGCGGTGTCTTCACATTACGGATGTGTACTCGAATGCATCGTTTAGGTGCTTGTTGATACTGAAAGCGCGAACTCTATACTTTGGTTAAGCACCAGCAAAGGGGTCGTTGAACAAAGCACCAGGTACCTCGCCGCTGCACTCACGCTAGACTTTGATGGCGAGTTCTGACGTACACTAATCTTGGACAATTGCAACCACCACTCTGTTGACCTTGAAAATATTGAAGGCGAAAGGGGAACTGGAGAAGACGAAGAATTGCACCCAGCACTACAACGTGCTTTGCATGCTGATTAGCGTTTATGGACGCAGTGCGTGCTAACTAAATCTGGGTCCGAAGGGTAAGCATCCAAGGGATTCTAGGAACCGAGCACCATAGGCAGTCTGCTATGGGCCACTAGCGAGCCCCGGTTCCTTGGGGGCGAGCCCAGGACGGGGCCCGGGCCCGGAGGCCTTGAACCCGGGGTGCGGAACGGATCGGCGCAGAGCTGGTAGCCCGAATAAAAACCCGCGCGAAACCCACGAGTGACCAGTTCCACGTCCTGATGGGGGGCAGCCCTTTTCGAGAAGAAGAAGGAGGGAGGCACATGCGACCACCTTACTCTGTCCTAGCCCGACGGATGGGTCCCGTAGGAGCGGGAGCGACCGGGATCTCGACCGGGGGTGTAAAACCCGAACCCACGCGGGCGAACCAGGGCTGCGACTGCCGCAAAGTTATGCTATTACACGCCAGGCCACGAGAACTTTCCCCGGCACTGGCACATTTTGATGAAGGACAAATATCCGAATCTAGACAGAACGATTACCTCCTGAGGAACCATATTTCTACAAAGTAAGAACACGGGGCTTACCCTGGAAAGAGGTGGAGTGCAATTAACAGTACGGAATACCCCCTCCATACCTCTTTGCTTACTTTCACCCGGCCAAGGTTTCGTGCGTATCCGCCTGTCAAACGCCTCAGGTTGTTTCTGGTATCCCGCATTGAAAAAAAAGCCGAGAGTGTCCCGCATTCCAGGCGCTCGTGCAGCTCCCTAGGTCCTGCGGTCGTTGGGGCTAGTGGCATCCAGGCTCACTGGCAGGCTCTGGGTGGTTCAAGTGTCCTCGTTTAGGCCGACGCCCTTCACGTAGATTAAATGGGTACGTCCCTTACTACATGTAGTAAGCGGTGCCGGCCTAGTATCTCAGCCAGCAGCCTCGGTTTTTGGCCGCGGCCGCTATCTCAGCCACACGAGCTGGACCTTTAAAGCTCCAGCCGCCACGGAACCTGCTAGAAATACCTACGAAAACCTGCCCGAATGATTTTGGACGTCCGGACTAGGCCGCCCGGCACCGCGCCCCGGAGGACACGGCGCGCTCA
>JACLAA010006925.1_pt1 | contig 19395 bp, 19 predicted proteins | sample 8027891 | NCBI WGS metagenome assembly JACLAA01 (sample SAMN15724900, study PRJNA655200) | protist metagenome | isolation source: fluorescence activated cell sorting (FACS) single amplified genomes of... | place: Spain: Blaines Bay Microbial Observatory, Mediterranean Sea | collected 2016-01-19 | reverse complement strand
GCTATTCATTGTCTTAAAAAGTATCTAAAAGAAAGCCCCAAAAAATCGATCCTTATCGTTGTTCCATCCATCGCGTTATTGGATCAATGGTATGAGGGCCTATCTCAACATTTTAATGACAAACAAATATCTCTTAATGGAGGAGGTGAACAGGCCTTAACAATTAAGAAAATCTGCATAACAACAATAGATTCTTTAAAAAATATTATTAATGAAATTGTGGCAGAAGAAACTCTTTTAATCGTAGATGAATGTCACAAAATAGGGACAGAAAAAAGAGGTGAAATGCTTACAAATAAATGGCATGCAACCCTTGGTTTATCCGCAACACCTGAAAGAGATTACGATGATAACTTTTACATCATTATCAAAAAAATACTTGGTGATATCATTTTCGATTATGACTATATAGACGCAAGAGAAGATGAAGTAATAGTTAATTTTAAACTCTTGTATGGTTATGCAGCCTTGCTGCCCGATGAAGAAGATAAATATAAAAAGTTTACAAAAAGCATCCAGAGGAGAGCTGCTACCATTGGCGGACAAGATATGAATGATTATCCATTGAAGATGCTAATTTTTAATAGGGCAAGGTTAGTAAAAAATTCTAGAAACAGAATTCCATATGGTCTTGAATTAATACAAAAATATAAAAGGGAGAGCTGGATTGTATTTACAGAAAATAAGAAACAAGCAAAAGAATTTAATAATGTAATAAATAAAAAAGGATTTAAATCTGGTATTTATAACACTGACCTTAATGACGATGAAAGACAAGAGAATTTAGATGCCTTTAAGTCTGGTAAATTAAATGTTCTGGTTAGTTGTACTGCCTTAGATGAAGGATTTGATATGCCTGAGGCTGATGGTGCAATGATCTTAAGTGCCTCTTCGTCAAAAAGACAGCGAATTCAAAGGATGGGAAGGGTGCTTAGAATAACTGCTAATAAAGAGAATGCATTAATAGTAACTGTATATTCTTCTAAGACCGAATATGAGAAGTTAAGAGAAGAGTCCAATAGATACAAACTTGAAGGCGTGCCAGTAAAGTGGCAACAAATGACTTTATAATATTTTTATGTCATTAACTTACTCAAGCATGTTGGATCTTCAAACAGATTTAATTCCTTTTAATCTTCTTAATGTCGTGACTAATCAAAATTTTTCAAATCATGATTTAGATGCTTCAAAACATTCAATAATTATGTTTATCTGCAATCACTGCCCGTATGTTATTCACTATCATGCAGAAATTATAAAGATGGCAGATGATTTTAAGAATGACATGAATATAGTCGCAATAAGTGCAAATGATATAGTTAACTATCCTCAAGATAGGCCCGAGCTGATGAAAGACTTATGGAATGATTTGGATTTGTCATTTCCATATTTATTTGATGAAACTCAAGAGATTGCAAAAAAATACAAAGCTGCGTGCACGCCTGAATTCTATTTATTTAATTCAGATTCAAAGCTTGTCTATAGAGGTAGGATGGACGAATCCTCTCCCGGATCTAATATTGAACCCTCAGGCAAAGATCTTAGAGATGCAATTAATAATTTGTTAAATAATAAATTAATATCTAAAGAACAATTACCATCCATGGGTTGTAATATTAAGTGGAAGCAGAATTAATCAGTATTATTTAGATCTGATTGATAAGTTTCTGTTAGCGCCATTACAGAAAGCAAAGTAAGCAATGAAGCTAATGCAATATATGCAGAGACCCAGATAATATCAAATTCAGTCCATAGCTTTACTGCAATAGTAGGTGCGAAGGCTCCACCAACTATTGCTCCAAATTGATAACCTAGAGTGGCTCCAGAATATCGAACTTCAGTACTAAATAATTCTGTAAAGAAAGCAGCTTGAGGACCATACATCATTGCAAGAAAAACTAATCCTCCTGTGATTGCTAAAACTATTAGATAAAAATTACCTGTATCGACAAGTGGAAAAATTGCAAAAGCCCAGATTCCTGTCAAGACTGCACCTGACATAAAAATACCTTTTCTGCCATGCCTGTCTGAATATGAAGAAAAAATAAATTGAACTGGAACCATAATTGCTGAAGCAATCAAGACTGCTGCAAGCATATCGTCTCTGGCCATATTTGCACTAGTCACTCCATAAGCCAACATGAATGCAATTAAAATATAAAAAGTAACTTGCACCGAAAGGAATGCACCTGCCGCAAGAAAAATCCTTTTAGGATATTTTCTAATTGCTTCTACCACTGGAGACTTTTTAATATTTTCATCTGATTGAGTATCTTTGTTATCAACCAAAGCCTTAAATGCATCTGTATCTTCAAGATTCAATTGGATATACATACTAATAAGAATTAGAACTGCGCTTGCAAGAAAAGGAATTCTCCATCCCCAGGTATTAAAAAATTCTTCCGAAACTAATGCACTTGTAATAATTAAAGCTAAATTCGCTAGAATTACACCAATGGGGGCTCCAGCTTGAGCAAAAGCACCATAATATCCTCGTTGATCCGAGGGAGCACTTTCTGTTACTAAAAGCATTGCTCCACCCCATTGACCACCTATTGCTAGACCTTGAGCAAATCTAAGAGTGGTTAGAAGAATAGGAGCAGCAACTCCAATCATGGCATATGTGGGTAATAGACCAATTAGAGTTGAAGAAATACCCATCAGCATCAAGGCGCTGATCAATGTTTTCTTTCTACCTACTTTATCTCCAAAATGACCAAATATAATTCCGCCAATTGGTCTTGCTATAAAACCAGCTGCAAATGTTAATAAAGATAATAGTAAAGCTGTAGTAGGAGGCATTTCTCCAAAGAAGGCTGTAGGAAAAATTAGAGCTGCTGCAGCTCCATATAAAAAGAAGTCATACCATTCAATACTTGTTCCAGCTAAAGCTGTTAAAGCAACTTTTTGCATATTTGATTTTTTTTGGGTATTTTCAATATTTTGCATAAGCAATTAATAATATATTAAATAAGATTTTAATCCATTGGATAAGCAATTATATCGGTAGGCTTGAGTTCCTTTTTCAAGTTATTAAAGTTTTTATAGTAAAGCTTAAAGCCGCTATCCTCATATAACCAAATATTCGATACTCGTGCCTGATATTCATCATTAACTTTTCCACTAGAATATGTGTAGCTTCCAGTAAGATAATATAAAGTTAGATAGACATTTTCAGAAAGCTTAATAACTCTTATGTTTGAAGGAGTAACATCAGACTCAACTCTAGAATAATAATCTAAAACAGATTCAAAATTAGGCGGCGGATCTTCATAAAAATGATTTCCAGATGACGAACCTGTAATTGCTCCGATTTTACTTTCATAGAAGAAGATTTTTTCAAAGTCTCGAGCATTTCTCGCTTCCCAAAATTTTAGCAAGCTTTCTTTTAAAGCTTCTTCGTTATTCTCTGCGGATAAATTTAAACTAAGAAGAAGAATTAAGAAAAACGATCGTATCATACATATTTGCTAGTAGCAGTCATCAATTTTGCAGTGTATTTCATAATTTGTTTAACAGGAATTGTTAATTCTTCACCGCCTTTATCTACTGCTTGCTGTGCATGAAGATCTTCATCTTCTTTCATTGTTTTTAGTATCTCTATTGTTTCTTTATCCTTAGGGGAGATCTTATCAAGGTGGCGATCGATATGTGCAACAACTTGTTTCTCAGTCTCTTCCACAAAACCTAAGCTAACTTTTTCTCCAAATCTTCCAAATATTGCACCAATTGCAAAAGAACCTGCATACCATATGGGATTAAGAACTGAGCCATTACCCTCAAGTTCATCAAGACGTTTTTTGCACCACACCAAATGATCAGTTTCCTCATCTCCTGCTTCAATAAGATGTTCTCTAACTTCAGCGTCTTTGCATACAAGCGACTGCCCTCTGTAAAGAGCTTGAGCTGCAACTTCACCGGCAAGATTAACTCGCATCATTTGAATTGAACGTTTTTTTTCTGAAGGCGATAATGCTTCAGTATTTTTTTCTGCAGGCTCTGGAGGGTATATTCTACCTGTACCAGATTTTTTATTTGAAAGTGTTTTGAGTGCAATATCAAACTCATTAACAATACTATTTAAAAAACTCATTTAATTCCTTTAAAACCTATATCTCTTCTATGAAAAGCGCCATCAAATGTAACGCTATCGACGAGATTATATGCCTTAGATTGTGCAGATTTCAAGTCATCACCAAGAGCTGTTGCACAAAAAACTCTTCCCCCAGAAGTTACAACATTATCGTTTATCAATTTTGTTCCAGCGTGAAAGAGTTTCATGTCTTGATCTGATTTTACTGGGAGAGTAACTTGTTTATTAGACTCATAACTTTCTGGATATCCTTCTGAAGCAATAACAACACCACACGCATGTTTATTAGTCCATGAAATATTATATGAATCCATGTCCTCGTTAATTGCAGCGAGACATAATTCGACCAAACTAGATTGAAGTCTTATTAAAATTGGTTGAGTTTCTGGATCTCCAAATCTGCAATTAAATTCTAGAACTTTGAGCTCACCATCCTTAATCATCAGTCCAGCATAAAGAAAGCCTAAGTATGGAGAACCTTCAGATATAAGGCCTTCCATAGTTGGCCTCATAACCTCAGTAATAATTTTTTTATGAAGGCGCTCATCAACTATTGGAGCAGGGCTATAGGCTCCCATACCACCAGTATTCAATCCAACATCACCTTCGCCCACAGCTTTATGGTCTTGACTTGTGGCTAAAGGGATAATCTTATCTTTGCTGACAACGGCAATAAAGGAAGCTTCCTCTCCTTCAAGAAATTCTTCAATTACAACTCTACTTCCAGCATCACCAAAAGCTTGATCCATAAAAATACTTTCAAGTGCTTTTAGGGCTTCTTCTTTATTGTTGCAAATAATGACACCTTTTCCAGCTGCCAAACCATCTGCTTTTACAACTGTTGGATAGTTAATATTATATAGATAACTTGTTGCAGAATCGTAATCATTAAAAGAAGCATATTGTGCAGTTGGAATCCCATACTTTATAAAGAAATCTTTTGAAAAAGTTTTTGATCCTTCTAATTGTGCTGCAGCCTGAGAGGGACCAAAAGTTTTAATACCTTTGCTTTGCAAGAAGTCTGCCATGCCCATAACAAGCGGTTGCTCTGGACCTATAATGACAAGCTCTACTTTTTCTTTAACGCAGAATGTTTCTATACTTTCAAAGTTATTAGAATCAAGAGAAATATTAGTTACTTTATTTTCTAGAGCTGTACCAGCATTACCAGGACAAACAAAAACATTAGATACCAATTCATCTTGAGCTGACTTCCATGCCAATGCATGTTCTCTTCCTCCTGAACCAATAATAAGAATATTCATTAATGTCTAAAGTGCCTTATTCCTGTAAAAATCATTGCAATATTATTTTCATCTGCAGCTGCTATTACTTCCTCATCTTTAATTGAGCCACCTGGTTGAATTATTGAAGCTATTCCGCTTGATACAGCTTTATCAATACCATCTCTAAATGGGAAGAAGGCATCTGAAGCCATTGCAGAACCACTCACCTCAAGCCCTTCCTCTTTAGCTTTTATATTAGCTATTTCTGCGCTTATTACTCTACTCATCTGCCCTGCACCGATTCCAATGGTTTGTTTATTTTTAACATAAACGATAGCGTTACTCTTAACAAATTTAGCCACCTTCCATGCGAACATTAAATCTTTTATTTCGTTTTCAGATGGCTTTCTTTTTGTGACGCATTTTAAATCTTCGATGCGTACACTTTTCAAATCATCATCTTGAACTAGGATACCTCCAGAAACCTTTTTTATTATTCCTGGATAAAGGTTATCTTGTTTGATATCAACGTTTAATACTCTAATATTTTTTTTGCTAGAAAATTCTTTAATTGCTTCATCCACATAGCCGGGGGCAATTACAACTTCAACAAATTGTCTTGAATTAATTTCTAGTGCAGTTTGATGGTCAACTATCTTATTAAAAGCAATTATTCCGCCAAATGCTGATGTTGGATCAGTCTTAAAAGCAAGATCATAAGCATTAAAAATAGAAACACTTTCAGCAACTCCACAAGGATTAGCATGTTTCACTATTACACATGCAGGATGTTCAAATTCTCTAACGCATTCCCAAGCAGCATCGGCATCTACTATATTGTTATATGAGAGCTCTTTGCCTTGTATGATGTCTGCATTTGCAATATTTTTTCTACTAAGATCATCAAAAGTAAATAATGATGCTGACTGATGTGGATTCTCTCCATATCTTAAGGTGGTAGTTTTTTGAAAACTATAATCATGAAGACTGTCACCATTCCCATTAAGGTAAGTAGCTATAGATTTATTATAGTCAGCCATTAAAGAGAAGACCTTCTTTGATAATTTCTTACGTAATTGAAATGAAATGCCATTATTTTTATCCCATTCTTTCATTATTTCTTCATAATCTTCAGGGTGAGTAACCACAACCACATCTTTAAAATTTTTAGCTGCAGCTCTAATCATAGTAGGCCCACCAATATCAATTTTTTCTATAGCTTCTTCAAACGAACAATCTTCTTTAATGGTTTCTTTGAATGGATACAGATTCACAATTACAAGATCTATAGTTTCATAACCCCTTTCTTTTAAAATATCCATATCTGAATCCCTTCTTGCAAGAATTCCAGCATGTATTTTTGGATGAAGAGTTTTAACTCTTCCATCCATCATTTCTTCAAATCCAGTAAATTCAGAAACTTCGATTACACTATCTGTAATTTCTTTAATGGCCTTATATGTTCCTCCAGTTGAAAGCATCTTGACATCTTTCTCAATTAAAAAATCTACAATTTCCTTTAAATTAGTTTTATCTGAAAGGCTTATTAATGCTGTTTTTGGTTGAATGAGGCTCATTGAGTAATATTATATTTTTTTAGTTTTGTTCTTAAAGTTGTTCTATTGATACCAAGAATTTTTGCTGCTTTAGACTGATTATTGTTGCAGAATTTCATTACACTATTTAATAGTGGAGGCTCTATTTCTTTTAACACAAGATTATAAACGTCTATAGGTGTGTTCTTTTGATCGAGCTGATTGAAATATCTATTCATAGCTTTTCTCACCTCATCCTTCAGAGGTTTTTTTGAATAACTATCAAATAAATTTTTTTTATCTTTCAAAACAGATTTTTTAACAAAGAGGTTTAAGTTTACAGTTGTTTAAAAATTGCTCAATAGATTTTTAAAGATTTATATATGTTTTTTTATCATTTTCTTTTGAGAAAGATTTTATCACTCCACTCTCCATGTTAATTTCTACTATAGAGGTGTAGTCTGGATAAAAACAAAAAATAGACTTAGAACTCGTCAATTCACTTATTAGAGAATTTAACACCATAAAATGAGTAAATATTATCGAATCGTTCTTAATATCTTTAAGCTTAATAAATATATTTTCACGCCATGACTTTATATTTTTTGGTAATTCATCTTTATCCATTTTTATAATCTCCTCTAACCAAGTCTTTTTCTTATCAAGTGGAATATCATGAGAAGGGATTTCGATAAACGCATCGTCTATTACAATTTCTTTATTAAATTTATTTGCCAAAGGTTGTGCAGTTTCTATCGCCCTTGATTTAGGACTCGACATAAAAGTGAAATCTTTTAAATCGAGAAAATTGTTATGTTTTATTAAATTTTTAGCTTGCAATAAACCCGCTTTACTTAAACCTGGATTTTCATGATTTTGCCATGCACTGGCAGCTTCGCCGTGCCTAACAAAAAATAATTTAATCTCTGACATTTATTTTCCAGCTATAGCTATAATGATATTGTGAGAATTCATAGAGTATATTGTAAATCTGTTTCTGGTACTAATGAGATTTTTAAAATAGATGAAACCCAATCACACCATTTAATTAGGGCACTTCGTTTAAAAGAAGATGATATTGTGGAAATTTTTGATGGTAATGGTATATCAGCAAATTGTAAGATTATTAAGCTATCTAAGAAATACTGCGAGGTTGAGAAAACTGGAGATCTTTATCATCAGTTAGCACCAAAAAGAATACTTACAGCAATAATCCCGATCATTAAAAAAAATAATTTTAACTTTATGATTCAAAAACTAACAGAGATAGGCGTTAACAAATTTATTGTTTATAAGCCTGATCTTATTGATCAAAGTGTCGCAAAGAAAAATTTTTCTGGGACCATAGAAAAATCACATGAAATCATTATTAATGTTTGCAAGCAATGTGGAAATAATTTTCTTCCAGAAATTGAACATAAATTAAATTTGAAAGAAGCAATAATGCTGCTAGATACTAATGATGAAATTTTTTCATTTGACACCGAGGCTCCTGAGTATTTTAATCAATATGAACTAGGAGAATATTCTTCTATAACAATAATCACAGGACCTGAATCTGGTTTTTCAGATGCAGAGCTTGAATTAATTAAAATGCAAAATATTAAGAAAAGATATCTTGGGCAGAATATTTTAAGAGCTGAGACAGCACCAATCTATGTTTCTTCATTAATTAAAAATCATTTTGATAAAATTGAATGATAATGAATAAAGTACTTTTTATAACCGATACATTTAAGGACTTAAATGTTAAAAAAGATACCTCAATATTAATGATTGAAGAAGCAGTTAAAAGAAATTTTAATGTTTATCAGTGCGAGACTAGCGACTTATTCATTAATGATGGAGTTGTTTATGCAAGTTCAAGAAATATTCTCTCAGCAGGATCAACTCAAATTGAAGGAATTATAAAAGAAGATATAAAAGTCTGTGATTTTCAAATGTCTTTTATGCGAAAGGATCCTCCTGTAGACGAGAATTATATTAACGCTTTGCATTTATTGGGTCTTGCTGAAAAACAAGGTGCAATCGTTTTCAACAAGCCAAACTCAATAAAAGAGTTCAATGAAAAAATCTTTGCCTTACATTTTAAAAAATTTATACCTAAAACTCTTGTAACCGCCAAGCTAGATAAAATAAATGATTTTTATCAACTGCATGGGAAAATAGTTGTTAAGCCTCTGGATGGAATGGGGGGCTTGTCTATATATAAGTTTGATCAAATGAATGAAGAAAACTTAAATATATTAAAAAATATGACAGATATGGAACAAACTCAGATTATTTGTCAGGAATTTGTTGAAGATATATATGAAGGTGATTACAGAGTATTAATCATTCATGGAAAGCCTTTTGAGAAAACTTTAGCAAGAATTCCTCAAGAAGGGGATTTTAAAGGTAATTTAGCTGCTGGAGGAAAGGGAGTTGCAAGGGATATCTCAGAATTCCAACGACAAGTTGGTGAAGAGATTGGTGATTATTTAATGAAAGTAGGAATTAATTTTGCTGGAATAGATATTATTGGAGAATATTTGACCGAAATAAATATTACAAGTCCAACTTGTGCAAGAGAAATCTTAGATCAAACAGACATGAATCCAATTTCAGAATATTTTGAAGGACTATGAGCTCAATATCATCCATATCAAAAAATATCAGTAAACGTTCTTTAACATTTAACAAGTCATTTATGATCTCGATAGCCCTTCATGCAGTTTTAATTTTTGGAATTTCAATAACTACTTATTATAAATTACCCATTTTCAATGAATCACCAATCATTAATGTAAAACTTGCTAATTCAAATCAGGACTATATGACAAATATATCAAGTGAAGGAGTAGATAATTCTAAAAAAGAACTATCTTCAGAAGCAATAGGTATATCTCAAGAATCAAAAAATTCATCTCAATCATTTAAAATAAAAAAATTACAAGCTAACTCTATTGTTAATTCTGAAGAAGCGGTTTATCTCAATTTGTGGCAAAGAAAAATAGAGACTACCGGTGATAAGATCATCTCAAACAAAGAAAACTATCTTGATGGTAGAGTTCAAATTATGGCTTCAATAGATATGAATGGTAATTTAATAAACTCAAAAATTCTTGTTTCTTCTGGAAATAGATTAATTGATGATATGGCAATTAATATTCTTGAGGAATCAGCGCCTTTTGCTCCTTTTAATAACGATATGTCTAATCAATATAGTGTTCTAGAAATTGTTAGGGATTGGAATTTCTCATCTAACTAAATGCAAATAGTTGCTTTTGATTTTGGAACAAAAAAGATAGGAGTTGCTGTGGGCCAAACTGCAACTTATACTTCTTCGCCTCTTCAAGTAGTCTTAAATAAAGATGATAAAGTAAACTGGAATGAGATTAGTACACTTTTGAATGAATGGAAACCAGAACTCATAATTATTGGGAAACCCTTAAATATGGATGGCACCGATAGCGAGATTATGAAACAAGTTGAAAGGTTTTACCAAAAACTAAAGAAAATTTACGATACAAACTATGAATACATTGATGAAAGGCTTACAACATTTGAGGCAAGACAAATCCTTGAAGATACTAACATTAATAACGTTGATGCCAATGCAGCAAAAATACTCATAGATAATTGGTTTGAGATGAATAAAGAATAATTATGTATATACCTGATAACTTCATAGATAGATTGCTTAGCGCTGTAAATATTGTTGAAGTTATCCAAAAACGAAGACAAGTTGAAAGAAGAGGTGGAGCATATATGGCTAAATGTCCTTTTCATAAAGGTGGTGAAGAAAATAATGCTTCAATGAAAATATATGAAGAAACTGGCACTTACCATTGCTTTACTTGCAAAGAAACCGGTAATGCAATTAGCTTTCTAAAAAAACATGATAATTTAGATTTTCTTGAAGCCGTTGAGTTATTGGCATCATATGTCGGCATGGAAATACCTAAGCAAGAGAAAAGTGAAGCGGTTGTTAAATCAACTAATATTAATAATAGAGCTGCTGAAATTTTTTACAACCAACTTAAAGAAGAGCATAGCAAACAAACAATCTTATATCTAAAAGACAGAGGCATTTCTGGAGAAACTGCAAAATTCTTTAATTTGGGTTACTCAAATGCAAGAAACCCAAGCTTAAATGAAAAACTATCTAAAGAATTCAACCAAATGGAGCTTAATGAATCAGGTCTATTTGGAACAAATGACAATAAAGAACTATACGATAGATTCCGAGATAGACTTATGTTTCCAATAAGAAACGTTAAAGGAGATTGTATTGCTTTTGGGGGAAGGCTACTAAAAGATAAAGATAATCAAGCTAAATATTTAAATTCTCCTGAGACAAAGACTTATAAGAAAAAATATGAACTTTATGGTTTGTATGAAGTAAGGCAGATAAACAAGAGGCCTGATTCAATTTTTGTTGTGGAAGGTTATATGGATGTGATTGGTCTTTTCCAACATGGTGTTAAAAATGCAGTAGCATCATCTGGAACAGCTTTTACACAAGAACAACTAAGAAAAATTCTTAATTATACGAATACGATTTATATTGTTTTTGATGGTGATGAAGCTGGTTTAAAAGCCTCATGGAGGACGGTCGAAAATTCTATGTCATTGCTCAGAGAAGATACAAGAATAAGTTTTATCTTCCTAAAAGAGGGAGAAGATCCTGACAGTTATATTAAAGAAAATGGGAAAGAAGCTTTTTTCAGCCTTGCTAAGAACTCAAAGCCTCTATCTGAATATTTCTTTGAAACAATAAAATCTCAGGATGATTTATCTTCAATTGAAGGACGAACTATAGCTGCAAAATTTGCCTTACCTCATATTAAAAATATATCTAACGAAACTTTGAAGCAAGCATATATTAATGAAGCTTCAAGTATTTGTGATTTAGATTTTTCAAAACTAATCGAAGGAAATCAAGAAGATAGAAATAATAAGGTAAAACTTAAAGAAGAAATTATTGTTGATAAAAAATCAATAATGAAAAAATCTGTCTTAGGTGTGTTCACTGCACTTATTCAATACCCGCAATTAGCTAACAGTAATTTATTTAACTCGCTTACCAAAGATTCAAGGTTTTTGTTTCTGCTTGATATTAGAGATATCTATGTTCAGCACCCAGATTCACCCGCTTCAGTTATTTTAGAGAAAATTGAACAAGAAAAGATTAAAAATGTATTTGGCGAAGCTTTAGTTTCAGAAATTAAATTATCAGAAGAAGATGCTCAGGCTATGATGGAAGATTGTATGGCATTAATCTTACAATCAGGTTCTGAAAGGGAAGAAATTCTAAAAGAAAAGTATAATATGCAAGAAATAACTTCTTCTGAAAAGAGAGAATTACAACAAATTATCTTAAAAAAAGATAGAATGTCGCAGGAAGAAGCAGCTTTAATAAAAAATTTAAGCTCAAATTAGATTGATTTATAGTAATCAATCCATACATATAGGGGATATACTCGAGGTACGACTAATCCGTGGATAAATTAAATCAAAAAGGCTCAAGAATTGCTGAGCTCATAGTAAAAGGCAGAGAACAAGGATACTTGACCTATGCTGATGTAAATGATCATTTACCCGACGATATATCCGATCCTGACCAAGTAGATGAAATTATTGGGATGATCAATGATTTAGGTCTTCAAGTTCACGAAACAGCCCCAGATGCTGACACTTTAATGTTAGCGGAATCAGAAAATTCAGATGATATTGCTTTAGAGCAAGCTGCTGAAGCTCTTGCGGCTGTTGAAAATGAAACAGGCAGAACAACAGACCCAGTCAGAATGTATATGAGAGAAATGGGAACAGTTGATCTTTTAACACGTGAAGGCGAAATAGAAATTGCTAAAAGAATAGAAGAAGGCATGAGAGATCTTCTTAATGCAAGCGTCCATTATCCAAAGACTGTTGAATACGTGATGATATATTGGCAGCTCGTTAAAGATGGTGAAAAGAAAATCAATGACTTCTTAACTGGCTTTTTAGAAGAGATGGAAGAAGTTCCGTCAGCTGGACCTGGAACTCAAAGAGCTAAAGAAGAGGCTGATGCCGCAGATTCAGATGAGGAAACGTCATCAGGTCCTGATATGAAAGAAGTTCAAAGACGTATGACAAACTTAAAACGTCAGTTTAATAAAACAACAAAGGTTATAGAAAAGAAAGGCAGACATTCAAAAGAAGCCAATGCAGAATTTAAGAAACTTGGAGATATCTTTCAATTCCTTAAATTTAGCCCTAGGATGTTTGATGACATAGCTGCTATTGCTAGACATGGATTAATCAGTCTTCGAGAAAAAGAAAAATTAATTCAAACTCAGCTTGTAAAAAATGCAAGAATCCCTCGTAAAGATTTTTTAACTTTATATCCAGATAACTTAACTAAAGTCAGATGGGTTGATAGCTTGATGAAGGAAAAGAAATATAAAAAAGATCTTTTAGAAAAGGTTAAACAAGATGTCGTAATCGCACAAAAAGATATTATAGAACTTGAAAATAAGGTTGGTCTTAACGTTCGTGAAATAAAAGAAATAAACAGAAATATGTCTATGGGCGAGACCAAGATGCGTCGAGCTAAAAAAGATATGGTAGAGGCTAATTTAAGATTAGTTATTTCTATTGCAAAAAAATATACAAACCGCGGACTTCAATTTTTAGATTTAATTCAAGAGGGAAACATAGGCTTAATGAAAGCTGTTGATAAATTTGAGTACCGAAGAGGTTACAAATTCTCTACCTATGCAACTTGGTGGATAAGACAAGCAATCACCAGGTCTATCGCTGATCAGGCAAGAACAATTAGAATTCCAGTTCATATGATTGAAACCATTAATAAACTTAATAGAGTATCTCGTCAGATGATGCAGGATATGGGACGAGAACCAACTCCAGAGGAATTAAGCAAAGAACTTGATATGCCTGAAGATAAAGTAAGAAAAGTTCTCAAGATTGCAAAAGAACCAATTTCAACTGAAACACCAATTGGAGACGACGAAGATTCAAGCTTAGGTGATTTTATTGAAGATACTGTCATTGAGTCACCCCTAGAAAATGCTACAGAGGAAAGTCTTCATTTTGCTACTGATGATGTTTTGGCATCACTTACAGCTAGAGAAGCCAAAGTATTAAGAATGAGATTTGGTATTGGTATGAATACTGACCATACTCTAGAAGAAGTTGGTAAGCAGTTTGATGTTACAAGAGAAAGAATAAGGCAGATTGAAGCTAAAGCTTTAAGAAAATTAAGACATCCAAGCAGATCAAGCCATCTTAAGAGTTTCTTGGACGAGTAAGTTTATTTCCAGTTTCCTTTTCTTCCAGATAAGTCCCAATTAATTCTACTCCACATCAATTCAATTCTTCTCTCGACATATCTTTTAGCGAAGAAGGTTGAATGGTTCGGGAGTGGAATGAATGCTTGAGATCCTAGACCATCAATTATTTTTATTATTATTTCACCATTCTCTTTCTTAATAACTAAATTATGTGGGATAAGATTTTTAGTTAAGATAAGATTTTCTTTTAACCACTTATGGAATTGATTTATAGCAAGTTTAATTTCATCAGTCAGCCCATTTGCAAATAAATAGCTCTCTAAAGTTTCAGCAACTTTTTCATTATTTTTTATTAATTCAGTTTCAGAAGCCATGCCAAGGGTTGTTTCAACCATTCCATGCCATTTAGCTAAATGTTTCCAAACTTTTGGATTATTAGCTATGAGAGCCTTTTGCTTATATGCTTCTTGCTCTCTTAAGTTATCATCAAAGCTATCTTTTGATCTAAATTTTTTGTACCAAGGTTTATTTTTAATTATTTTCTCTAGCAACCCAGGATGGATCACTTTAAGACATCTGTCAGATTGAGTAGGGTGAATAAAACATTTTCTGTTGCCGCCTTCAGCAAAAGGTGTTGAGCCACTTAAGTCAATCATAATAAGTTAATAGCCTATCAGGTTTATTTAAAGACTTCCTTAAAAAATTAATTCTTATATAATTATCGCTCTTTTGTTCATATGAACATTGGGCCTGTAGCTCAGTTGGTTAGAGCAGTGGACTCATAATCCATTGGTCGGAGGTTCGAGTCCTCCCGGGCCCACCATTTATTGAATTTCTTGCCAAGAGTAGTAAGTCTTAACAAACGCTTTATTTAATTAAATGTTATAGTTTTATGAAATGAAATTTCAGAATTTAATATTAGATTTATTAAGAGTTTTACCTAAAAAGCTTATTCAATACATGGCTGGACCTCCAATTATTATTGATGGAAATACTCTTGATCCAAATATGCAAATTATTGCAAAGCTTATTCCACAAGAACAACAAGAAATATTAATTACACCTAAAAGTCTTAGAAAAGCTACTAAAAAATTAGATGAATTAGCCATTAAAAACATTCCTACCATAACAATTAAAGACGATGAGATAGAAGGATCAACTGGCAAAATGAAAATCAGAACTTATCAAAAAGATATTCATCAAGAAAATGCTCCAGCAATCTTATTTTTTCATCAAGGCGGTTTGGTTATTATGGATACAAAAACAGATGATTATTTTTGTTCTTTACTTGCAGACGAGTGCAATGCAAAAGTAATCTCTTTAGATTATCGAAGATGTCCAGAAAATAAATTTCCTGCAGCATTTGAGGATGCATTTGCACTCTGGGATTATGTTCAAATGAATTCAGAAATATTAAAAATTAACCCAAATTCAATAGCTCTGGCAGGGGATAGTGCCGGTGGTATGATTTCTGCAACAGTGGCTCATGACGTCCGAGATAAAGGTGGTATTCAACCTGCAGCACTGTGTTTAATTTATCCATGGGTTACTACTAGTCTTGAAAACCAACAATCAATTGAGAGCTGTGCAGATATGTTTCCTATGACTTTTAAAATAATGGAGTTTTTTAGAAATACTGTCTTTCCTGATGGACAAAATGTTGACCATTTCTGGGCCAACCCTCTTCATCAAGATAATCTAAGAGATTTACCTCCAACTATAATTGCTACAGCAGGATTTGATCCCATTCGCGATCAAGGAAATCAATTTGCCGATTTATTAAAAAAAGCAGAAGTTGAAGTGACAGATTATTGTTTTAGTGATCTCCCACATAGTTTTCTAATATTTGGAAGAATAAGTAAAGCTGCTCAAAAGGCTAATAATATAATTGCTCAAGATCTTTCGAAAATATTAAATAAATAACTAAAAGTAACCTCTAAAAAATCACAATTTTTAATCAGATAAAACTGAAGTAAATTTTGATTTACAAAGTCAAAAACTGATGATAAATTTGATTTAATTGTCATTAACTAATAGGGGGTTAACATGACTAATCCAAACTATCCAAATGTTGATCAAAGCGATCGAGTTGTTCCAATAAACCTAAGACAGAGCGGTCGGACACCTACCGAATTATTGATATCAACTCGAGTAAGAAAATCACCTTTTTGGCATTTATCACATGAGGCAGGTTGCTGGAGAGCAACAGTTTACAATCGAATCTATCATCCTAGAGGATATGTAAAACCCGAAGATGGTGGTGCAATGGTCGAATATGAGGCATTGGTTAATAGAGTAACAATGTGGAATGTTGCTGTTGAAAGACAAATAAGAGTAAAAGGCCCAGATGCAGAGGCTTTTACAGATTTTGTTATTACAAGAGATGCTACAAAAATTGAACCAGGAAATGGAAAATATGCAATTTTATGTAATGAAAAGGGTGGGGTGCTAAATGATCCTGTTTTATTAAGATTAACTGAAGATGAATTTTGGTTCTCTATTTCTGACAGTGATTTATTATTTTGGCTGCAAGGAGTAAATGTTACTAAGAAATATGATGTTGAAATTGATGAAATTGATGTTTGCCCTGTTCAAATACAAGGACCTTTATCAGAAGATCTTATGGCCAAGCTTGCTGGAGAAGAGTTAAGAGAGATTCCTTATTATGGCCTCATGGAAACTAAAATTGGTGGCGCAGATTGTGTAATCAGTCAGACTGGATTTACAGGCGAGAAAGGATACGAAATCTATGTCCGTGATGCACATGAAAATGCTGAAAAAATGTGGAATGCAGTTCTTGAGGCTGGTGAAGAGTTTGGCTTAATGGTAATAGCTCCTGCTCATCATCGTCGAATAGCAGCAGGTATTTTATCTTGGGGACAAGATTTAGATCATGAAACATCTCCATTTCAAGTTAATCTGAGTTACCAGGTACCGAGAAATAAAGAAGCTGATTACATTGGAAAAGAAGCACTTGAAAAACAGAGAGCGATTATTGATGAAGGTAATGCTCCATTTAAGATGAAAATGGTTGGACTCATATTTGGGGGTAAAGAAATTACAGACTACGCTCCTGATTTTTGGTTGATAAATGATACAGATGGAAATGAAATGGGTTTCATATCATCTCCATGGTGGTCTCCAGAATTAGGAACTAATATTGCACTTGGGTGGGTCCCTTGGGAATCATCTGCAATAGGAACTAAATTACAGGTTATGTTGCCTGATGAATATGCAGATTCATCTGGGGCTCCGGTTGATGGTGAAATAGTTGATATTCCTTTCAGAGAATCTGTGAACCCAAACAAACGTGAAGTTCAAAAGGCTAAAGGATTAGACTTCGCTGATTAAAATTTTTAGTAGCGGAAATTATTAATATAATTTCCGCGTAATATGATTAATTAAATGCGTTTATTAATAGTTCTATTATTATCGATTCCGCTTTACTCAGAAAGTTCAAAAATCATGTGTGAATTAGATGGAGACTTTTCTGTAACTTACAAAGACATAAAAAAAACATATTTAGCAGAAGGAATAGAGTTATTTAAAAATTTAGCTAGACAGACTCAACAATCTCTTTTTTTATTAAGAAGAGCAAAAACAAATTTTGCTGAGGAAGATTGGTCAAAAAGTCCTTTGTATGTTGTTCAATACTGGGAAGTTGATTCTGATAAAGAGGAGTTTAAATCTTTAACACATACACTTGATCCATCACCAGCTTGGATCAATACTGATGCACCATGGAAGGCTTCAAAACAAGATACTGGGATATCAGTAGTACATTCCATGGAACTTGATTTGGATCATCCATTATTTCCTGAATATAAAGTTCAACTTTATAAGATTACAAATACATTTAATTGGTTCACAGGTAAAGGACAAATAAGTGGAGATATATGGCTGAAGAAGAAAGATGGCACAAGAGGTAAGAATCCCAAGATTGAAATATATGCAAAAGGTAAATGTGAATCACAAATTAAAAAGTTTTAGTATTTTTAAGATAAAAGAATCCATCTAGCTTTTAAAGCATTTTTCTCAGCTAGAAAGAATAATTACTTATTTTTGCGAGCTTTACGTAATTCTCTGTAAACCTTATCAAGTTTTAATTTCTTAATAGTCTTTACATTTTTTCTTCTTAAACTAGCGAGTTTTGAATTTCTAACTCTTTCTCCTTTATTTATGCGTGCTTCTCCAAAAGGAATGTTTAATGTCATTAATTAATAGTAACAAATACTCTACAATATCCATAATGAACATTGTTGAAAGCAATAAAATCCAAAAAACTTTATTAATATACATTGAGGTAGACTCTCTGAATCAAAAAGAGAAATTAGAAAATAGTTATGACGAATTTTATAGTTTAGCTCGATCATCTGGGATAGAGATAACAGATAGCCTAAAGTTTAATCAAAAGATTCCAATAACAAGTTCATTCGTTTCAAAAGGAAAATTAGAGCACATTAAAAATAGATTAATAGATCAAGATGTTGATTTAATAATTATTAACCATCAACTTTCTGCCTCACAAAACAGAAACCTTGAAAACTTTTTTATGAAAAGGGTAATAGATAAAACTGAATTAATTCTCGATATTTTTGCTACAAGAGCCTCCTCTTATATTGGCAAGCTTCAAGTTGAGCTTGCTCAACTAAACCATCTATCTACGAGATTGATTAGAGGTTGGACTCACTTAGAAAGGCAAAAAGGTGGTATTGGTTTAAGAGGACCTGGTGAAACTCAGCTAGAAACAGATAGGCGTTTAATTGGCAAAAGAATTAAAAGATTAAATTTAAGACTTGATAAAGCACATAAACAAAGAGAGATTAATAGATACTCAAGAAAGAAAAGCAGAAATAAACTAGTTGCCTTAGTAGGTTACACAAATGCTGGTAAAACGACTTTATTTAATAAATTAACTGAAAGTATGCAGTTAGCTGAAGATAAACTTTTTGCGACATTAGATTCTGTTACAAGAAAGAATAAAGTCCCAGAGCACGGACCAATATTATTTTCAGATACAGTAGGTTTCATATCCGATCTCCCAACACAACTCGTGGAATCATTTAAGGCAACTTTAGATGAGCTTAAGTCTGCAGACCTTCTATTGCATGTTGTTGATATTTCTGACGTTGATCACAAAATTAAGGTTCTTGAAGTTAATTCGATTCTTGAAGAACTAGGTTTAGAAAATATTCCACAAATTATTGTTAATAACAAATGTGATTTAATTTGTGATTCTAAATTGAGTTCTATGGCAAAAAGGA
>JACLAA010002885.1_pt1 | contig 19405 bp, 15 predicted proteins | sample 8027891 | NCBI WGS metagenome assembly JACLAA01 (sample SAMN15724900, study PRJNA655200) | protist metagenome | isolation source: fluorescence activated cell sorting (FACS) single amplified genomes of... | place: Spain: Blaines Bay Microbial Observatory, Mediterranean Sea | collected 2016-01-19 | reverse complement strand
TCGAGCGTAGCTATAGCTTGGAAGTCCCCGATGGCATCTGCCTGTTTACAGACAAAGCGCCGCCTCTCCTCACCGCTGACGTGGGCTGCGACCCACGCGTCCCTGGCTGCGGCATCTGCGGAGGCCATGACAGCCAAAAGGGCTGCCTCTTCCCCGCGCGGCTGCTTTGATCTCGAGCCGAAGCCAAAAGGGCATGCCAACCCGAACTTTTGAATGCCTCCAAGCCCACCGCGACCAGAACGCGAAATGATTCACCTCCAGACCGGCCGATCAATCGGAGTGCGCGCCCGATGTACGTGCGCGGACTCGCGGCGGCCCTCTTGCCTCCTTGCCCTGCGTGAGGGAGGCAAAGACAGGACCCGAAAATCGGCCAACCTAGCGTCCTGTAAGACACTAGCAAACAGCAGCAGAGGCTAGGCTAGGCAATAATGGCAAATCGCCACCGCTGAGGCCTAAAAGACGCCAAGCCTGGTGCAAAAGGAGCTCTCACAGAGCACGACATCGTCGCGAGCCGGGTTGCAGCAATCGCTAAGCCGGGCTGCAGCCATGCGCCTCCACCTCCTCACATGGCTGCTCGCCGCAGCGAGTGCCGTGGATCTCGGCAAGACGACCTACAACCTCAATTTGATCGTGGAGGCTGGCAAGGAGACGTACACTAACACTCTCGCCGACGCCGACGCTCTGCTGAAGCATGCGGTGGATAACGGTATGGGCACGTCGGTGCAACTATTGCTGCGGTCGGCGGCGGACAAGGTGCGCCGTTCACTTCTGGAATTAGAAGCAAAGCAAGAGAAGGAGAGCAAGCTCTCGGAGACGACAGACACCGGACCGCCCACGACACTGACGAACGCGTCCGTCGGCGTCCGTGCCCTGAAGTCCACGTTCGCCAAGCCCAAGAAATCCAACGCGATGAAGCGCATGACCGTGGCTGACTTCGCCAAAGCCGTCGAAGACGGCAAGGCTGCCTCCTTACTAAAAAAGCCCCTCATCGTCGAGGGCGGCGTCGGGTCTCTCGACGAGCTCCGCTCGCTCTTAAGCGCCGAGGCGCTCATGGGTCATACAGAAGTAACTCTAGAGTACTTCACACCGGCGGTGTCGAAGCAGAAGCGCACCTTCGACGAGCAGCAGAACGCACCGCAAGAATGGGAACATAACGACGTGTCCGTCGAGCGGTATTTTGTGAACTGTTTCAACCTGCGGGCGAAGCCGGACTTCCGCAAGCGGGGCGGGGCCCAAACCGAACATTGCGAGCAGGACGTCGGCGTGCTGTGCAGAAACCAAAATTTCACGACGCGACGCCTGCTCGATGGCGTGAGCCAGCACGGCCGCGTCATCGCCGAGAAATGACTAGTGATTTGCGCACAGGTGGCCTGGTCGACGTTCTTCGGGGGCAACGCGACGGGCATACTGACGGATTCGCTGCAGGTGGCGGGTGCCGCTCTCGAGGCCGACCTCGGAAGGACCCGCTTCTTGCTCAAGGCGGTTTCAAATGGCGTGGACGCGGCGAAAAGGGCGCTGGCCTCGGCCTCGACGCGGCTCGTGGTCGGTCCCGCTGGTGCCGGTGCGAGGCAGCGTCCATTCTGCGACGATCGACGTGTCCGTCGCGAACGTCTGGCACGCATCGGTCGATCGACACAGGTGAACACCTGCGCCAGCAGCCGACGCCGTTGCTCGACGGCCTCGTCCACGGGGAAAGAAGGTGGTTCACGATGCAGCCGGACATCTTCATGAAGCTGCGGAGCAAGGCCGAAGCATCCGGGGCCTTGGAACCCTCCTCAGCGTTTGTATTTTTTGAAAGTCAACTGGAGGAGCTCGTCGAAGATTTGGATCTGGGCGCGAAGGGGCTGAGCTACCGGGAAGGGAGTCAAAAGCCGGGCGACGTCGTCTTCATCCCGCCGTCGACGATCTTCACGTCGCTGACATATGCCGACGCGGCGTCGGTCCGAGGCACGCTCGGCACGGCGGGCGACGCGGCGCTTGCCGTCGACCAGAAGTTGTGGGCGCCGGAAGGAGCGCGGATTCCAGATAATGTAGCTGCGGCGGCGTGTTATGAGAGTAGTTATGGGGACTTGTTTGATGCCCAACAGGCCCAGTCCTCGGCCGCGAGCGCCGGCGCCCGCATCTCCCAGGCGGGCGCGCAGGTCGCGATGATGGCGCAACAGATCCTGCCGCAGATCTTTCCGACAGCCGCGCACCGCGACGCTTTGGCGCTCGGCGCCCTCGCCGACTGCGCGGGCTTCCGGAGCGTCTCGGGGAGTCTGGGCGGCTCGCAGTGTCGGGCCCACGCATTGCCGTGCGCGCGGACGCTCGGCATCGCGGGCGAGGACTGGGTCGCGGGCGTGCTCGCGTAGTGATGCTATTGTTAAATGGGCCTAGTAATACTTCGGCTGCTGCGGCTGGACGACGACTCCGGGCTGCGGCTGCTGAACCGTCACGACGGACTGCTGCTGCTGCTGTGGCGGGTAGACGGACCGCTCGTCGCAGGGTACGCAGAACGGGATGAGACAGCACGGCCAGACTCCGCAGACGAACAGGACCCCGGCAATACTAAGAGAGACGATCCCAATGAATTTCTCCCGATGCGGCCCGGCCTGCTGCGGCGGCTGGACCACGACGGCGGGCGGCTGCACCACCTGCGGCTGCTGCTGGTAGACCACCTGCCCCACGGGTTGCACGGGCTGCTGCTGCTGATACACGACCTGTCCCACGGGCTGCTGCACGGGCTGCACCACCGAAACGGCCGCGGGTTGAACGACCACGGGAGCCTGCGGCTGCACGACGGTGCCCACGGGAGGTTGCTGTGCCATGGCGGCGGCCTCGGCGCCCGAGACGTGGCCCGGGGGCATCGCCTCGCCTTGATACTGCTCGCCTTGCATGTCGCAAGCTGGTTTTTCGACGGCTAGGCAGATGCTAGGCTGCCCCCAGCAGAGAGAGGCACGGCTGCCCCAGCAAGAGAGAAGTAGGGAAGAAGAGAGACGCGATGTGCGGGAGCGACGCTGGGAGCGCCACGCAGACACACCAGCACAGACGGAGCGAGAGGAATCCGTGCTAGTGTAGTAACATACTAGATTACTGGGCCGCCGCCGCAGCGAAGCTGTCATACGGCGGTATAGCGCAGCATAGATATCTCAGGAACTTCAAAAGTGCTCACCCAGCATGGGTCTACGCGATACGCCGCCGACGTGCGACGTAGCCTCTGCATAAAGACCCCAAACCAGACACCTCGCTGCACGCCCGCACGCGACGCGACGCAGACGACGCGCCCCCGCACATCTGACGAGCCGACGACGCACAACTGAAGAGCAACTGAACAACCATGGGCGTCCCGGCCTTCTTCCGCTGGCTCGCGAACCGCTACCCGTGTGTGATGTTAGATTTGCTCGAAGGGAAGGAAAGAGGAGAATTTGACCGCAGCACCAATGCTTCATTAGTGAAGGAGACCTCAGGAGACTTTGCCAGGTGGGTGCAAGTAGACAATTTGTTCATCGACTGTAACGGCGTCGTGCACCCCTGCTGCCACCCCGAGAACGGCGCGCCGCAGCCGCGCAATGAAAGGGAGATGCTCGACAACGTCGGCAAATATTTAGATAGGTTAGTTGCTGCGGTGAGACCCACGAAACTCGTGTATCTAGCTCTTGACGGCTGCGCGCCGCGCGCGAAGATGAATCAACAACGGGAACGCCGGTTCTGTAGCGCAAGGGAAGCTGAGGAATCCGAACGGGCCATGGGCGAGTTACTCAAAAGGCAGGGCCACAAACCGTCAAGTAAACAGAGGTGGGACCACAACGCCATTACTCCCGGTACCCCTTTTATGGATGCATTAGCGAGCTACTGCCGGACCTGGGCTTCGAAGGCGGTCGCGAAGCAGCCTTCTCTTCGAGTAGTGATCTCGGACGCCTCCACACCAGGCGAGGGCGAGCACAAGATCATGGACCATATTAGGCGGTGCGGGGGCGAGGACGAGCGGCACGCGGTGTGCGGTTTTGAGCGGCGTCTTCATGAAACTTGAACGTGACGCGGTCGCCGCGACGGCGTGGAGGTCGTGGAGAAGCCACCAGCACGCCATCGCCGCGACGACGCGCCTCACGGTATCACTCCACGCAGGCCAGGACGCGGACCTCATGTTCCTGTCTCTAGCATTACATGCTCCGAGAGTCTACGTCCTGAGGGAACGGGTGAACACCGGTCGAACGAAGAGTACGGGACCGCCTCGTTTACAATACTTATCGGCCCAGAGATTGAGACATTGTCTCGTAAGGGACCCGGGCATCAATGGCCTGTGCACGCAGCAATTAGATCCTCGCAATAAACTATCGAGGTTCGAGCGCGACGACGAGCGGCTCCTCGATGATTTTGTACTACTGTGCTTTTTTGTGGGCAACGACTTCCTGCCGCAGTTACCTTGTCTCAGCATACCGGACGGCGGCCTGGATCTACTGTTAGCGTTATATTCGCGAGCCCTACCGCGGTCGCTGGGGGGCTATCTCACCGACGACGGGGGGGAGCGGGGCTACCCCTGCGGCGCCGGTCGGGTTCATGTGAAGCGCGTGGCCGCGTTGTTGGCGGTCATTGCCGATCTAGAACCGGAGATTTTGAGGAGGAGAGCTCGGAGGGACGCGCAGAGTTCGTCCAAAAGTAGAGAACCCAGAGACGCGAAAAAAGATGCCTTGGTCGAGATGGCGGCTAGAGCGTGCGGTAAATTCGACGCTCTATCATTAGATGATGATGACCTGCGGGAGCCGTCTCCAGCCGAAGCGGCATCCACGAAACATTTGGCGGAAAGAGCTGTGCAAAAGCATGCTGAGAAATTGTTGAAGGAATCGGACTTAAATGATCCCTGTATTGGGCAAAAAGGGTTCCGGGAGCGGTACTATCGGAAGGTGCTGAAGCACGGTCCGGTCAAGCGGGAAGGCGTCCATGACCGCGAGTCGGCGATCAGAGATCTCAGTGTAGAGTACTGGCGGGGGGTCAGGTTCGTGGCCGAATATTATCATCGGGGCTGCGCGTCGTGGAGTTGGTGTTATCCGTGGCACTACGCGCCTCTTGCTAGAGACTTAGCTAGGGTTGCTCTCGAGCCCGGTGAGGGACTGCGGAAGTGCTGCACGCGTTTCGAGCGAGGGGCGCCTTTGCCCCCCTTACAACAGTTGATGTGTGTGTTACCACCGGCGTCGGCGCATTGTTGCCCGAGGGCTGCCCAACGCCTGATGACGGACCAGCATTCGCCCCTCGCGAAGTACTATCCAAGAGACTTTCCCTTGGACCCCAACGGCAAGCCGGCCAACCTACGGTGGCTGTGGGTCGCTCTCGTTCCACCTATAGACGTCCAAGTCGTCGCTTCTACGTTCGCGGCGCAGATCCAGCCCACGCTGACACCGGACGAAAGGAGGCGGAACAGAAATGGGCCGGCCGAATTGGTCTGTGCCATCCCGCCGAACGCGGGCACGAACTGGGTCGCACTCGCCGAGTCGGACCCGTTGCAAGGCTCTGTCAGATTGTTGGACCACGTGAGGGTGGCCTACCGACCGCCCGAGATGGCGCCGAACGAACCTCCGTATCAATTTGGTGGAGACGCGACGGAGGATCTACTGGCCGATCCTCGCTTATATCAAAACCAGGGGCGAGCGCCTCGACTGCCTATTGGGGATGAGGCGTTTAGAAAGGCGATGAGTGATGTTGATGCCATGAGCAGGAGAGGTGGCCGGCCGCCCGCGGTCCCGGTGCCGCACAAGGTCGTGCCCTGTCGGTACTTCCTGCAGGGCAAGTGCCATAGAGGTGCCGCCTGCACCTTCAAGCACGTCCGGCCGGACGGTTCTGAAGTTTGTGAGCCCGTTTCCAAAGCGCCGAAGCCGCCGGTGGTCAAGGTGCTCAAGAAGCCTCAACCGCCGCCGGCTGGTCCCTAGTTTCTCTCTCGTTTATGAATAATTTTAAGGTTCATGTTTCAATCGAGTTACTCAAGAAGCATCAGTAGTCGCCGCAAGTGCCGCCGCCGGTGTAATCCTCCAGCATTTCGAAGGAGATGCCCGGGTACAGCGGCTGGCGAAACTTCCCCAACATGTTCTGGCGCTTGCCGCCCTTCTTGTTGTGAGGGCGCAGGACGCGGCAGTCTTCCATGACAACGTCGACGTCGCCGACGGCGCAGACCATCGCGTTGCGCCCTTGCGTGAGATGATCGTTGCGAAACGTGAGGCCGGAGAAATGGACGACGGGGTGCTCGGGGCCAGAGTAAGTAATGGGCGTCGGATATGGCCCGCCGGGCTCGCGACACACGTAGAAGAGGTGATCTAAGCCGTAATCCTCCTCGGCACAAATGATCACCTTCGTAGGATCGCCGCCCGTCCCGCGCAAGGTGATGTTGCGGAAGATCTGGGTAGAGCCTTCGTGACCATACAGGAGCACGGTGGAGTCAAGGTGATACGTTCCCGGGGCGAACACGATGTGGTCGCCGTCCTTCAGCTCGCCGTGTGAAAAAAGCACCTGGAGCTGCTCGCTGACCAGGTCGTTGGGTGTGACGTGCCATTTGTGGTGCTTCGGCGGCGACGTCACCGGCTGCGGCCCGCCGCCGAGCGTCGTGCCATATCCCTCTGCCTCGAGCTTGGCGATCTCGGCATCGACGGCCTCTCTCTCCGCGCGGACCGCGGCGATCTCCCGCCGCAGAGCGGCCTCCACGGCGCGCTCGTCGTCGACGTCCATGGCAGCGGCGTCGTCGTCGTTGCTAGCCGGGAGCCAAAATGTGCCGCCTCCGAGTACCGACACGAACTTGCCGCCGCCCAACGTGCCGCCGCCCAACGTGCCCGGCGTGCCGCCGCCGAACGCACCGGGCGGCTCGAGGCCCGGCGGCAAGTCAATCTGAGCCGTCGTGGGCGCGGCGTCGTGCAGCGCAGACTTGGGTGAAGGCTCCTCGTCGGGCTTCTCCTGGCTCGGCCCCACGGGGTACTCCTCGATCTCCTTGGGCGCCTCGGTTTCCCGGGGAATGAGCTCGTCGAGGCGCCGGAGGGCGCGCTCCTTGTAGTAGCCCGGAGGTCGCGACAGAGAGCTCATCCTGGATGGGGTTTTCGCGCTGCGTTGCGACTGCAGTGCACGCAGGCTGCTCCGCAGCACCGTGCCTCGCAATAAGCCTCGCTGAGCCCCGCGCGCGCCGTCGGACGTGATGAGCCTGATGTCGTCTTGCTTCCGCGAGGTCCGCCGCGGGACCCATCTCCCAGGCTCACGATACGTCCATCGAGACGTCCGATACGGATAAGGACACCTGCGGGCCTTCGGGCTAGTGGGATTCGCGCACACTTGGGCAGCCATCCAGCGCCGGCTAATAAAGAGCTGGGCACAGCCACGAAACAGCGCGGGGCAAGCCACACGCCCGTAACGCCGTCGACGCGACCCCAATTCCTGCCCGCTCCCGGAGCGACGCGTACTCAGGAGCCCAAGCCAAGGGCAGCCCTTCGTCTCACCACCAGGCCGACCGACAAACGAATAGTCCACCATGGTGCGCGGCCTCTCCATGGGCACGTCCATGCTGGACAAGCTGAAGGACGCGGGCATGACGCGCAAGTCGCGCCAGTCCCTGTCGTCGGCGGCCTCCGGCGGCGACCGGCGCAATAGTTTGAGGGATCGGCTCATGGGGCGGAGTTCCCAGCGCTCATCTTTCGCGGAGATCGTCCTGAAGAAGTGGACCGCTCCGATAGAAGCGCCACGGACGGCCATGACCGGCGGCGTCGAAGGGAGTCTGAGGGCCTTCGACCTGCATGTGCACTTACTACTGTGGAAACATGTCTCTAAAAGAGGCAATAGAATAATAGAGACCGTAATCAACGCCCTACATGACTGCGACTTCGCGTTGAGAGTCAGACGCATGGGCCTCATGGAAGGTGATCATACCAGCATCTTAACTGATCCCGAGAGCGACGCGACCATGGTCTGCGTTTTAGATGATTTCGATGTTTTACTGTTGGACCAGTACGCCGGTACTCTGGTGGAGGTGCTGAAGGCGAGGAAGGACTTGACGTCCGTGGAACAATTAACGAAGGAAGGCGCGCGGGTCACGCTATCACTAGAGAGACCCCAGGCGGCGCGCAAAGTCACGATCATCTTCACCGGGCACAGTGAAGATGAGGAGGCGACGAAGGAGGACTCGCTGTACTACCCGTACACGTAACAATGCGGCGTCCCGTTTGTACGCCATCGCCGCGACGCGCCATCCCCACGCGCTGTCGCTGCGACGCTTTCCCCACACGCCATCGCCGCGCCGCAGGTGTGCAAAACGCAGAGAATACATCGCGGACCAAAAAACAAAGAACACGGGCCTGCACGAGGCCGTCGGCCACGTCATGCGGCTCTGCGAGAAGCACGGCGCCAAGCCGCCGGCGTACGTCGTGGAACTCTTATGTGTGCAGGAGTTCCAGGACGCCCAGGAGTGGAAGGGCCGGGGCGGCGCCGGGAGAAGTAGGGCGAGCGCGGCGTCGAACGGCGACGGCCCGGGCCTGTCCCTGGAGGGCGCCGAGGGCATGGAGGGCGCCGACGCCGAGGCCCTGGCCCAGCGGATCTTGAGTCATCAGCTGCAGGCGGACCAGCACTCGCTGCTCTGCCCCGTGACGCACACGCACGTGCTCTGGGACGAGTCCGTGGCGGCGAAGATGTACAAGGCGGCGGCGAAGGATTGAGGCGTACCGCGCGTGACTCTTTCTGGGGAGTAGGCGTTTCTCGAGAGAGACGGGTCCGTCTAGGGCGTAGACGACGCGTGCGCGAGAGAAGAGTATTGAGTAGTGAACTTACTCGAGGGGGGGGGAGGGGCTTGTTGGCGACAGTGACGAGCGGCGCAAAACAGCTTAAATGCTAGTGGCGCAAAACTCACTAGGGCCTGTGTGCCCCGTACCGTTAACGGTACGGGGCAATATGATGTGTTTGCAGCTGAACACTCTTTTGTGAGACGGGTTTTTAGACGCTCCTGAATGTTCCTCTGCCAAATGTCGCGTTCGGAAGTCGACAAAAACTCGTCTCCGGGCGTATACAAGCCTACGCTACGGCTTGGACTCGGTATGGGACCCGATCGCGGGCGCAGGCGCGGGATAGGGATCAGGCCCCATGCACGCCGTCGCCCCGACAATAGAACTACAAAAACAACTGGTATAGACGTCGGGCGGGAGGAGGGGGGTAGGGCCGTATCTCAGGCGCGTTGCTCGGGCGTCACGACGGCCACTTCGTTGTACCACTTCACGAGCTTGGCGATGCCGTCCGAGAAGGGCGTCTTGGGGTCGTACCCGAGTAGTTCCCTAGCTTTCGAGATATCAGCACAAGTGCGAGGCACGTCGCCCGGTTGCTCCGGCATAATGTTAATCAGAGCCTTTTTACCAGAATGTTGTTCGACCAATCTAATAAAATCATTCAATCTCGTCGGTCGACCATTCCCGAGATTATAAATCTGGTAGCCCAACGGCGTATCTAAAGCGCGAACAACTCCGTCGACGACGTCGTCAATATACGTATAGTCTCTCGACGATGAACCATCACCGTAGCGATCGATGGGAACACCACGAGATACCTTGTCCACAAATTTGAGGGGAGCCATGTCCGGCCGGCCCCGAGGGCCAAACACCGTGAAGAACCGTAGCCCGGCGACGTGCATACCGTAGAGGTGGTGGTACGTGTACGCTAATAACTCACAGGCCTTCTTCGTGGCCGCGTAGGGAGAAACCGGAGCATCCACCGCATCCGTCTCGCTGAAGAGTTGTTTTTTCGACCCGCCGTAAACGGAAGAGGACGACGCAAAGACAAACTTCGCGTCGGCGCCGTGATTGTGCCCGGCCAACTCCAGTAAACGAGTCGTCCCCTCGACGTTGGAGTGGACGTACACAAAAGGGTCGTCGATGGATGGTCTCACGCCGGCCCGCGCCGCGAGATGGACGACGCGCTTCGGGAACCTGCAACTCTTCTCGACGTCCTGGAGAAACGCCTTGTCACAAATATCACCCTTGAAGAAGCGGAAGTTCCTGCCACCGACCTGTTCGAGTAAGTGAATGTTGGCTTGTTTTTTCGAGACGTCGTAGTAGGCATTCAACTCGTCGATGACCAAGACCTTCTCGCCCCTCCTGAGCAGGTGTTCGGCGACGTGGGAGCCGACGAAGCCGGCGCCGCCCGTCACTAAGACACTTTCGTCGGCGTTCCAGACTTCCGGGGTGGCGACGGTGGCGGCGTCGTCGTCCGAGCTGTAGAGGGTGGACGACGGGCTGCGCGGGCCCGTCGTCGTCTCGCTGGCGGTGTCGGACAGGCTGAGGCCGATGTTCGATGCCATCTTGCCCTGGTTGTTGCGACGTTTGAGTCAGTGGTCAAACTGTGCTGGCTTGAATGTGGCGTGTTTTGCACTTTGCGCGCGCCGAAATGCACTCCAAGTTGCGGAGCGTGGCGAGGATGCAACGGGCGCAATGTACGACAGCGCTGCGATGCGATGGCGGCGGTAGTGCGTGTGTGCTATACGACTGAGGTACGAGAGGTCGCCTACAGCTCATTCGCACCAGCGCACACGCGGCCCGCGGCCGCCTCAAATCCCCCGATTCAGAGCTCACGTACTTCTCCAGACCGCTCCGTACGCCTCACGACGCTTCCTGGAGAAAAGACCGAGCTGACCGCCGAGGCCGCGTCCGCGCCTGCCAACTCAAGCGCCTCGCACGTGTCGCGTCGATGGCGTAAGGGTGGAGGTCCCTTGTGTTCTAGACAACATCCTGCCGATCCTCGCCGCGGCGACGGTAGTCCTCTCCGCGGCCGCCGCGGCGCGTGCGCGGCACCCCAGACAACAACACGCCATCGCCGCAACCCCAAAAAGAAACTCACAATATATCAAGTTAGTCGTCGTCCAGATCATCAAGGTCGTCCAAATCATCATCATCCCCGTAGAGCGCCGCGTCGACCTTGACGCCGTCGACGGAAACCGGCTCTGGCCTCTCTTCAAGCAAAGCGCCGTTCTCGTCGTACAACTCGTCGCCCTCCTCGGCGACGACCTGCCGCGTGTAGTCCTCCGTCGCCTCGGCGTCGTCGACGAAGACGTCTTTTTGCACTAAATAGAGGTCCCGCCCCGTGAGCACGGACTTGCCCTTCTTTTTTAATGTTTCGGCCTTTTGCAACGCCATCTTCTCGGCGAGCAATCGCTTCGCCTTCTTCTCCTTCCAGAGCTTGAACGTTTCCGGGGTCACGGGCGTCCCTTTCACGCCTCTGTCTCGTAGCTCCTGGCGCTTTTTTTCTATTCTTTGTTCGAGCGTCAATTCGGTGGACCCCTGCTGGGCCTTGGCGAGCTCGGCCTCGGCCTGCGTGCGTAGCGAGTCGCGTCGATGGCGTGGAGGCGGACGTCGCGAGGGCGTCGAGGGGACACGCCATCGCCGCGACAGGTCGAAGGCACCACAGGAACAGGACGCCGCCGCGAGACCCAGTTCTCGTCATAGTAGTCGCCCCCACCTCCGCCGCCACCACTACTCTCCTGGTTCTTCTTCTTGTGCAAATCTTTCTTCTTGACGGTAATGGACAAGCCTTCGGAAAACAAAGCTTTGAGCTCCATCTCCTGCTGGAGCTTCGCCTGTGTGGCACGGACGCCGTCGCGACATTGCCTCTGGACATCCACGAGACGCGTAGACTCTCATGTGATCATGAAGACGACATCGACGCGAGGTGGCATCGCGAGGACGCCATCGCGGCGACCGCGTCAGGTTCAAGTTCCTTTCACGCTGAGTCAGCGCCAATTTCGTCATCTTCTTCTTCTTCTTCGATTCCGCATCAATTCCTTTATTTTTGTTCTGCGTCTCTTGCACTTGTTTGCAGAACTGCTGGACCTTTTTCGACTTGTTCTTGTTCTTCAGACCGAAGGTCTTGTCCACGACGATGCCTTTTTTGCCTTCTTTTTGCATCGCTTTCAGTTTATCTAACTTCGACGAGCCGCCCATGGTTCCGGCGGCGGCGTCTTACGCGTCGTGGCGTGCGCTCGCGGCGGCGGCGTCGCGCGGACCGGTTCGTCAACGCGTGCGCTTCGCCGCGGCGACGCGCGCGGGCGGTCTTGGCCGCAGTAGAGCTCTGCAAGAGTGCTCTGTGGCTGGGGCACGCGGCGACGAGCTCGCTGGCACGACGGCGCACGGCGGTCTGCGAATGCTACCGGTAGCGTCCGTGAGTCGTGCCGACGCGTAGTTTAGGCACAATGCCTCGGCAAGTCTGCTCGCTGGATTAGCTAGCGGCCTGTAAGACACTAGAATCAGCCTGATTTTGGCCGAAGACGCCGTATACGTCGATACGGGCCGCAGAACGTAAACCGCAAGCTCATTTGTCCATACGGTGCAGCCTGGACGCAACAAGGTGACGCCCGGCGCCAGCAAGAGCAGCCAGACCCTCCATAGACGGTACGACCCGGCTGCGCGCGCGCTCGACGCGACGCGACGGTAAAGACACCAGTACGCCGTCGACGCGACAGAACAAGAAGAATGTCCTCCCCCATCGACCTAACAGCCGAGGACTCCGACGTCGAGGTCACGGGCCCCCCGGTCATCGACCTCACGAAGGACACGCAACCACCAAAGCGGAGGAAGCGCCCGCGCGACAGCGTGAGGAGCAAGGGCACGCCCATCGAGGGCGACCGCCGCCCGCGCAAGCGCCACGACGTGAGAGGGGCCACGGACCGAGCGCGGAGGCGGCGCGCACCTATTGATGATGCTAGAACGAAACTGAAACGGGACGCCGACTCGGCGTTCAAGCGGGGCGCCTTCGACGAGGCCGGTTCTCTATTTGTGAATTTAGCCGCGTTGCACGAGGAACACGGCGACACGGAAGGTGCCGGTCGAGAATTAGGTAATGCGGCCGCGTGCGCGCTGAACCAAGGAAAAGAGCTCGCGGCGGATCGACTCTGTACCGATGCCCTTAAGTTAGCTCCAGATACTGCTTCCATTTTGTTGAGGAGAGCTAGATGTCGTCGAGTTATGGGCAAGGACGCGGCCGCGAAGCGCGACGCCCAAGCGGCGTTCTCCAAAGCAACACCCCTCGACAAGTCGCGGACGTCGTTCATGCGCGACCTCCAGGCCTTCGGGATCGATACTGCACCAAAAGACCCCTGGGCTTCGATCCGAGTAGCTCGACTGAACGGGTCCAAGGCTTGCAAGGTGTTAGGTGTGTCGATCGAGCGAGACGGCGAGGAGATCACACCGCAGGCAGCCAGGGCGGCCTTCCGCAAATGCGCCGTGAGATACCATCCCGATAAATTGCAGCAGAACAACATTACGGGTGTCGAGGCGGAGGCGGCCAAAGAAAAATTTCGAGAGTGTCGGGAGGCGGCGGACCTGTTCGCGGACGCTTCTCGATCGAGGCAGTTCCACTACAATTATGCTGTTATTGGAACTCGATTACCAGATAATATCTCCGAGGAGGTTTTAGGTTATGACTCGGATCGGGACGCGCACCGGATTCGGGACCGGGCGTCGTGGCTCGAGTCTTCTCGTAGACTGCGCGTGCAAGCTCTTGGGGGCGCGGCACCCGCGCCGCCCGCGCGGCGGCGGCGTTGAGGGGGTGTGCTTCCTCTTTCACGCTGCGCGGCCCCGCGCCGGCGTTGAGTAACTGTCTGTTTTTGTCAAGCTTCGCGGTCCGGAGCTATGCGCCTTTCCACGATGCAATACGCACGTCTCGACGGGGATCCCTTCTCGCTCGCGCGCTGAAGCAGACTCCAAGAGAGAGCTTGGCTGGCTCTCGCGTACAACAAAGCGTTGGAACTGGACGACGACGGAGACGTAGTGGTTTTCGGAGTGATATTGGCCAAATCACTCCTCGATGATGATCAGCTTACCGATGCGCGCGTCCGTGAGGCGCATGTGTTGCTGCGCAAGCTCGCGCCGTTGTCGCGGCGGACGTTCGGGCCCGACGACGACACGACCTTAAAAGTTCGGAGACTTTACGCGAGCTCCCTCTACCTCGCCGACGCGGCTTCGCGCGACGACGTGGCGAAAGCGACGACGATCCTCGAGGACGTCGCGCGGACGGCGCGCCGGCGGGCGTCCTATGAATACGCTCCACTCATCCAAGCGGCCCTCGAAGAGGCGCGCGAGAAGTTGGCCTCTGTGGAGACCAAGCGCCGGCGCTCGACACGCACTCAGGCCGCGCTCGAGGCGGCAGTCCTAGCCATGTAAGAATACAACAACATTAGTACAGCACCGCCCGCGCGGGCGCCGTCCGCGGCCGCCGCGCCGCGCCAATGTTCGACAAAGCCCCGCGCCCGGACGAAGTCGGCCGCCCAACACCATGCGACCCGACGACGATCTTGTGGCCGTCGGGAACGTCGCTCCCAAGCTTGTGCATGCACCGGCCCCGCAGCGACGGCAGATGCACGGGCGCGCGCCGCGTCTGGCGGTAGGCTTCGTTTGGCGATGATGAAGACGCCTCGTAGGCGTAGGGTCTCAACCCGCGGGCCGACGACGGACGCGTTTGACGGCGCAGGCCGACGGGCGCCGTCCTCGGCCGTTTCTTCCGCGACTTTTGTAAATCTGGTAAGGGCGCCAAATCATCTTTGAAGGCTGGATTCGGTCGATGAAGCTCGTGCTTGAGCTTATGGAACGCGTGGTGGTCCGCCATCACTTCTAATGAAGACGCCTTGGCGTTGATGCGGTCCTGGACGTCCGCGTGGACGGGTCTTTCATTCCACGTCGAGCGCAGCATGCGACCCTTCCACCTCGAAAAGGCCCCCTCCAGCGAATGGGGGTCCGTGCACAGTACCTCGCACGTCTCGATGAGCCTCCGACAAAGGTTCTCGTCCATCACTCCTCGTAAGTCATCAGAAGCTTGTGCCACGGCCCGTCGTTGCTCCTCACTTTTTTTGAGGGCGTCGTAGACGAAGCCAAAGTCCTCCCGAAATAACGGGCACCAGTCTGCGAAAGGTCGTGGATCGGGATAGTGAATGGCGCAGTAGTCCTCGATAACTTCCTGCCACCGCTCCTCCGGATCCACACCGTACATCTGGCGCTTTATCCACTTCCGGATGCCCATGCGGGGCTTCGGCTTGAGGATGGGGAAGCGGCGTTGCGAGCCGTCAGATAACGGAGACAGGTTCGCCGAGTAGGCCGAGGACGACGAGACAGAAGAAACTTCGGACTCCGAGCCCCAGGACGGCCTTATGTTCAGTGAGAGTGGTCGCTTCGGGACGTCGGTGAAGAAGACGCGCTTCGGGGACTGCGGCCTTGGCGGGAGCCCCGATCTAGGGCTGTAGGCGACGCGATCCGAGGGCGACACGTCCGACACGATTGTCAGAGGCGACACGGGCGCCTCCGTGAAGGCGACGCGCTTCGGCGACTGGGGGCGGCGCTTCGGCGACCGGCGCGCGTCGGGCGAGACCGGCGGGACCGCGTCGCCGTCGTCGGCGAACGCGACGCGCTTCGGCGACCGCGGCGTCGTAGGTGATGGCGCCGGCGGCGGCGTCGCCGTCGACTCCTCTTCCGTGCGTTCCGAGATGTGGCTGAGGCGTCTTGAATGAACCCTGATGGCGTCGGGCGCGGCCGGCCCGCCCGCCGGCGCGACTTTTGTGGTTCTCTTCGAAAAGATCCGCTGGTACCACGGCTTCGGGGGCGGCTCTCTTCTGAGACGCAGTCTTCTAGTAAGGTCGAACCAGTACCTGTCCCCGAAAACACGCCGTCGCAGGGCCGTCTGGTACCGATGCCCGAGCGCCACGAACACGAGGGACTTCTCGCAGAAGTTCCGGAACTCCTCGAACGATATACCGCCCGACGCGTCGGCGTCGACGTAGAGTCCGATCTTGATGGCGCGCTTCTTTTGTGCTGCAATATAGTCCGAATCCTGCTTCGTCGAGTCGTAGCTCCTGTGGAGGAGAAATGCCTCTAGATCAGCGACGTCCAAACACCGCTTCCGCAGGAATCGTTCCGGTTTGTCATCACAATATCGCGAGAGTAGCCGGAAGGCGAACTTCTCACTACTCAATCGGTCGCACTGGCAGCACTCCGCGCAACTCCTCAGAAATTCGACAAACCCGCACGAATCGTTGCCCTTGTTCCGAAACATGTGGAAGCACCGCCTCCCATAGGTATCATTTGGTAGATGAAAGTACTCTGTGAACTCAGAGCGGTCGACGGCCATGCTCTCATCATTATCGATCTCGAGCCACTTGTCCTGCCACTTCACGCGCTCGTAGGGATCATCTATTCCAAGTTCGTCGAAGGCCTCGTCGACCCTCCTACCTCCGAACTTCCCTCGCAAGTAGTCTATACGGTCAATAGGCTTCGTAATAACAATACCAAAGGACCACGCTATGTGTTGTATGATGGACCACATGCACCGCGAGAGCCGCTGCCTTAGCGTGAGGTCCGTCCGAGGTGGCGGCGTGCCGTCGCCTACCCGCGCCGCAGCATCGTCAGAATTTGCCATTTGCGCTTTCCTGAACTTTCTCATTATATGTCGTCGGTGGAGCTTGTCTGCGATCAACGCTCCTAGCAAGACTAAAACAATACCAATGATAGCTGCCACAGGCACGCCGCCGACACTTCCGCCAGCGGTCGCAGTGGCAAACCCCACACCCTGCTGGAACTCGTCCGTCGTTTCCTCCTCGAAGTCGTCGTCATAAACCACAGTAGTATTGGAGGCGATGGGCCACATGGTGGGCTTCGGTGTCGGGAGCTTCGTCGGTCGTCTCGTCTGGTCGGGCTGGCACGTCGCGCAGCACTCGATCCGCAGGTCGTACTGCCACATCCACCCCGACAAGTCGTCGATGGGCGGGCCGCAGCCGTACCGGTCGACGGCCGCGTCGCACTCGTAATTGAATTTCTCGTCCGAGTCGAAGAACGTGTGGAACTTCAATGAGTCCTCGCAGTAGTCGTCCAAGTTCCACCTCGCTTCGCCCGCCGAATTTAAACAGCACGGCCCGAAGTAGTTCGCGAAGTCCGTCGGGCAGGGGTTGGAGCAGCTCCAGCCCGGCCTCACGGTGGAGATGGGTTCGCCCGTGACGGGGTCGTAGGGGACGGTCATGGGGCCGTCAGCTCTATAGTCGTCGTCGGCCCTGACCACCGCGAGGAGGGGTAGGAGGAGGCGCATGGTGCTTGGGGGAGGCTGGCCTCCTTGCTCCTTTGTGTCCCGGGAGGGCTGCCCTTCGTGGCTTCTTGCGGTGGCGGCAACCGCTCCCGCGTTATGAGCTGTTCTCGCGCATGGCTGTGGCTGCCCCGCTGGTCTCACGAGGCTCGGCTCCGCCGGAGAGCATGTCGAGCCAAGCCAGCATGGCGCTGCTAGCATGCTAGCGCCGGGCGATAGTGCCCTATTATTATCGCTCCCTGGCCTACCTGTCCCTGGAGGCATCGCTGCGGCGGAAGGCGTGAGAGCTGAAACCCGATTTGATAACCGCTGTGGCCTGCCGTCATCGGTGTGCCGCTGCACGGTTCATTACGATAGACGCGAGTAAACGTGTACCGCGCAAGAACACATCCCTGCGCTGCGCCGACTGTGTTTTGAGCTGCGCTGGCCGATCGCACGGCTGGACAAACCACTACAAAAAAAGTAGTCTGTGCATCAATCAGCATCTCGGCCTCTCCGCACCGCCAATAGACCAACAAAGACAGATGCGCACCCGCTCCCTCATCCTCGGCGCCCTCGCGGCGCCCGCCGCGGCGTTAGTTCACCACCAGTACGCTTCGGTACCCGAGGGCCCGCCGATGCGCACGAAAGCGACGGCCACAACCACAACAATCGCGCCGCCGCCCGCGCCGTCCTACATGAAAGCATTTTTAAGGGAGCGCCTCGGCTACACCGACGACCAGATCGCGGACACGGCCGCGCGCCTCGAGGCGATCCCACCGCCCGCCGCCGTCGCTGCATTACCGGAGCGATGCGCTAGATTGGCCCGTGCGAACATGGCGCTCACGCCGGAGCGCATGGCCCGCGCGCTCGAGGCCACGGACGAGGACTGGCACGACCTCCTCATGGAGCTGGCGCGGCAGCAGGTCGCTTCCCAGGGGCCGATCGCGGTGCCGCCGCCCTCGCGTCCCGCCGACGGCGGCGACGAATTCTGAGACTGAGAACGAAGTAAGCCTGTGTTTCTGTAGTTGACCTTTTACTCCAAGAGCTGCGCAAGAAATGCGCGCAGCCGGCCTAGCGCCTGTAAGACACTAGCAAGCGGCTGCCCGACTCGATGCTGGCCCACTCGTGCTGGCTATTAGCATTGCTCAAACACGCAGCTGCTTATTCGTCGTAACACGACGCCATCGCTGCGAAATATCGAGTCTCAACAACGCGTGCAAACGAAGTTACAAGCTAGGGAGAGCCAGCTCTCTGGCAGCCACCTGCATCGACGCGAGCGCGCATGCCGGCAACGATCGCAGCAATGCGCATGCAAACGAGCGCTCTACTGCTGGCAGCACTGCTGCCACAAACAGCAGCGCTCAAACCACTCACCGGCCGCGTCGCCCTGGTCACCGGCGCTTCAAGAGGAATAGGAAAGGGCATCGCGCTGGAGCTCGGCGCCGCGGGCGCGACGGTATATTGTGCAGCGCGGTCGAGTCGCCAGACGGGTTTTGTGTCCGACGACCGGCCCGTCGCCGCGAGCGTCGGTGAATTGACCGTGGAGAAGACGGCCGAGGACGTCACGTCGAAAGGAGGGAAAGGCATTCCAATACCGTGCGACTGCTCCGACGAGGACGCCATCGAGGAGATCATAGCGAGGATACGTAGTGATGAAGGTAGGCTAGATGTCATTGTCCCGTCGGCCTTCGCGACGCCTCCTAAACTCAACGATGCATTGTTCCGAGACGACTTCTGGAAGCAGGGCATGGCGATGTGGGACTGCTGCCACGGGGTTGGTTTAAGGGGCACCTACGCGACGCTGTTGAAGGCAACACCGCTACTCATCGAGACGGCCCGGCAATACGATACAAGGCCGCTCGCGTGTCTGATCTCTTCCTTCGGCGGCCAGGCGTATACTTTTAACGTCGCGTATGGTGTTGGTAAAGCGGCTACGGACCGACTAGCCCGGGATGCGGCGGCGCAACTCGCGAAACACGACGTCGATACTATATCCTTGTATCCTGGTGTTGTCGCTACCGAGGGTAATCTCGAGATGCAAGAACGCGGCGAGTGGGCCGCCGCGTCCGGTGGTTTGGATCTGTCGAAGGCGGAGTCTCCTAGATTCTCGGGGCGGGCGCTTGTGGCGCTGTTGCAACAACCGGAGTACTGTTCCGAGAACTCGGGCTCGTACCAGGTCGTCTCGGAGTTGGCGTCGCAGTTTGATTTTACGGATATTGATGGTAGACGGGCGCCCTCGATCCGGTCGCTGCAGTATTTGGTGCCGAACTTCCTGCTGACTGATAAAAAAATCGAGGCGATGCCCGCGTGGCAGCGGGGTTTTGCTACCAAGTTCCGCGACGAGTGGACGCCGGACTACCTGCTGCCCTGGAGCGTGTTCTCCGGGGGG
>JACLAA010007747.1_pt1 | contig 19414 bp, 8 predicted proteins | sample 8027891 | NCBI WGS metagenome assembly JACLAA01 (sample SAMN15724900, study PRJNA655200) | protist metagenome | isolation source: fluorescence activated cell sorting (FACS) single amplified genomes of... | place: Spain: Blaines Bay Microbial Observatory, Mediterranean Sea | collected 2016-01-19 | reverse complement strand
CGCGCGACGCCAGCCGGACTAATTACTCATACGAAACGCCGCCGTCCCGGCCTTCGTCCTCGCGCGACGCAGAAGCCACGTTTGTCGGAGCGTCGCGCGGCTCGTCACGCGGCTCCTCCGGGCGTCACCGTCCGCGCGCGGAGACCATCGACGACGTGTTCGGCGGCGACGAAAACGCCGCGCCTCCTTCTCTTCTTCTCGCCGACGACGCGAAAGACGACTCGCGAACTCACTCGAGCGAGACTCGAGACTCGTCCCCCGAGGCGTCGCGCGCCGTTTACGACGCGGTCACCGATCTTTCCGGCGCGGAGGCCATGACGGCGTTGATGCTCGCGGAGATGCGCGCGTCGCGCGGCGCGGTGGCGGACCTGCGCCGCGAGATGCGCCTGGAGCGTGAGCGCGCCGCGCAGGCGGAGGCGCGGCAGCGGCGCCAGCTGGAACAGACGCGTCGCGCCGCCGACGCCGCCGTGATGACGGCGGAGTCCGTCGCGGAGAACCAAAAGGCGCACATGGCCAAGGTGATGCGCGCGGCGGAGACGCGCACGGAGACGATGGAGATGCTCGTGCCGCAAGGCAAAAAGAAGAAACAGCAGACGGACGCGGCGTACACGGCGGCGGATGTCGCCGACCAAGCGTTGACGAAGATCGCGGAGATGGTCCCCGGATCGACGGGCGACCTTGAGGAGCAACAAGAGATGCTCCGTAAGAGACGGTTCGACAGGCACGCCGCGCGTCTCGGGCAAATCTCCGCCGCGGCTTCTGCGTTGGCCATCGCCACCGTACACTCCAACGCCGCGCGCTTACAGGCGGAGAAGGAGAAGAACAGCAAGGCGGCGCAGACCGAGGACCAGCTGGACAAGTTCCTCTACGCCAAAGTGATGACGGATTACTTTCTGCCCGCGGTTCTGCTCTCGCCGGAGGATAAGGCGCGATTGGAGGAAAAAAGAAAAAGAGAAGCCCTCGCGGCGGCGGAGGCGGCGCGGAGATGGACGCTGGCGTGCGAAAAAGAGGGCTCGAACGGGCGGTCCTCGGAGTACTGGCTTCTGCGCCGCGAGTCGCTCGACACCGAAGCCGTCTCCTTAAAAATCGTCGCCGTGTCCTTCAGCGCGTGCGAGAAGGTGACGCTCAAGGCGGTGCGCAAGAACTTCAAGAGCGAGCTGCAGGTTGACGGCAACCCGCCCGGGTACCTCGGCCACGCCGCGATCGCCACCATCACCAGCGCCGTCGCGGATGCGGAAAAAAAGGCTGGCGACGCGCTGGACGACGTGCACAAAGCGTTCGTTCAAGAAATTTCCTCCGGCCAGAGAAACGGGTTTCTCAGCGAAGACGAGCGCGTCGAGCTGGACGCGCGCGCGCGGCGGCTGGTGGCGTTGCTGGACGCGCTTTTGCAGGACTTCAAGCGCGAGTGCGTCGCGGTGTGTGATGGCCCCCCGGAGCGGCGAGACGCCGCCGCCGTCGCCGCGCAAGGCACGGCGCCGAAGGGGATCTTCGCGGACGTGATGCGTCTCCTCGAACCCGCGGCCGCGCGTTTGACGATGAAGGCGCGCGCGATTCGCGCCGACGCCGCGACGACGAGCGCGGACCAGAGCGTCCCGTTGGCGTACACGTTGGAACGCGCGGAGGCGATCATGGAAAAATCTATTCCGGGCGCGATCGAACCGTTACTCCCCGCGCTTCGCGCCGCGCGCGCGTTCGGCAAGGTGGACAAGATGGGCATGAGTCCGCTGTTGGTCAACGTCGACGCGGCGGACGCGGCGGTGAGCGCGGCGATCGAAGCCGTCGCGCCGGCGGTTCGGTTCGCGGTGTGGCAGCTGCGACACGCGCCCGTGGGCCCCGCGACCGGGCCGGGCGCGTCGCGGAAGATGAAACCGCTGCGGCCGGACGACCCCACGGAGGCGCTCGCGGAGGAGCACGACGCGAAGCAGAAGCTGGACGACGCGCTCGAGTCGGTGGGCCTCGCCTTGCGGCGCGCGCGGCGGAAGCTGCTCGTCGAGACGGCCAAAGCCAAAAGCAGGGTTTTGGAGACGATCGCGGGGGACCTTTCGAACAAAACGAAGGTGCGAAACGCGCGCGACCCCGACCCGCCGCCGCCCATCCCCGCGCGCGTCGCGAACGGCGTCCTGGACGTCACGCGCCGCCTGAAGACGGCGACCGAGCGCTGGGGCGAGCTCCTGGACGACGCCGCCGAGGCGGAGGCGGAGGCTCGCGGCGGCGCTCCGGAACGGCTCGCGTCACGCCTGCGCGCCGCGCGTGACTCGACGCCGCGCGCCATTCGCGACGCCGGCGACGTCGCGAAGCAGCTCATGCTGTCGTGCACGGAGATTTACTTCCCCGCGCTCGCGCCGCCGCCGCCGCCGCCGCCGCCGCCCGCGAACAACGCGATTCCGTTCCTGCACCTGGAGGAGAAGACGTGGAAGAAGGGCGACGAGGCGGAGGACATCCCGGAGGAGCCCCCTGAGATTGGCTTCCTGGAGCTGGAGGCGGAGGTGGACGCGGCGTGCGACGGGCTTCGAGACGCCGGCGCCGACGCCGCCGCGCGCGTGCGTCGGATCACCGAGCAGATTCTCGGCGCGTGCGTATTCGCCGAAGACGCGGCGGACCCCAACGACGCCGACGTCGTGCGCCCTGCTTCTCTTAACGAGTTACGCGCGGTGGAGACGGCGGCGACGACTCTCGAAATCGAGACGCGCGAAGCGCTGGACGACGCGCGCGAGGACGCGAGAGACGCCGCGCAGATTGTCAAGAAGAGCGCCATGCCGGCGTTCTTCGACTACGACGACGACTACGACCCCATCCTGAACCGCAAGATGAAGTGCGAGGATCCTGATTTGGAAATCCCGAAGGACCACCGCGTGAACGCGCTGGATTGCGCTTCGGCGGGGACCCGCATCCGCGCCGCCGAGGAGGAGGCGCGCGAGACGGTGGAGACGGCGTTGAGAGAATCTCGGGAGACGCTCGTCGCGTTGTTCGCGGCGGCCGCGAACGGCGAGCGCGGGGGCTTGCTGTGGCGCGTCGCGCCGGAACCGGAGTGCCCCGGGGCGGTCACGCTCGGCATCAAAGCCCCGGGGGCGCTGGTGCCCTTCTGCGGCTCCTCCGCCGGCTTATCGCAGTTCGAGTCGGCGGCTGAGATTTCGCTCGGCTTGCACGAGGCGGAGATCGCCGAGGCGAAGCGGATCGCGGACGCGAAGGCGGCGGAGGAGGCTGCCGCGGCGGAGGCGGAGGCACAGAGAGACGCGGAGGCGATCATGCCCGCCGCCACGCCGGAGAAGCCCAAGCGCGTGCCTCCGGCGCAGCCGAGGCAGCTCCCTCCGAAACCCACGCGGCTTCCCAACCGCAACTTTTACGAGACGCTGAGGACGTACTTCGACGAAGAAACCGGCGTGAAGACTTTGAAACAGGCGTTTCTCGAGATCGTGCCGGAGGCGGGACACGCGATGGATCAGAACGATGGATCAGAAGAAACCACCAGCGAGGACTTATTGCAAATCAACGTGGACCAGCTTCGGCAGCTCGTGCAGGAAGCGGCGCCGGACGCGTCGGCGCGCGAGATGCGGCACTTCGAAGTGATGACGCTTCCCGGCGGCGACGGCGTCGCCGTAGAGGACGTGCGAGTGACGCTCGCCGAGATGCGCGCCGCCATACGCGGGTCGCAGCGCGCGCACAAGGCGGCGCGGTTCCGCGCGAGCGCCCTGGGGTCGGCGCCGCACTCGGAGAGCTACGACGACAAGGTCAAAGAGCATCCCCCGCCCGCGAAGTTAACCGGCGGCTTGCAGGACGTCTTGGAACGCATGCGGTTCAGCTTAGAGGAGGAACAGATTCCGAGTCGCGCGATTTTCGAGGCGTTCGACAGCGACAAGGACGGGAAGCTGGACGCGTCCGAGGTGAAGGACATGGTCTGGCGTCTTTTGCCGACGCTCAACGCGGACGAGGTGCGCATGGCGCTGGCGCACGTCTTCGAGCACGCCTCGGCGGAGGAGAGCGAGATTTCCTTTTCGGATTTCGCGGCGGATGCCATCGCCGCGGGGGAGGACCCGGGGAAAAAACGAGGCACGGTTTCGTTCAAGACGTTCGACGCCGCCATCAAGGCTCTGCAGCTGGGACGCGCGGAGGAAGACTAGCTAGTGAATGTACAGTATTAATCCCTCGTATTAATACTTTCTGTAGCTACGTACGTAGTCTATTCGTACGGCGCAAACGCGCGAGCGCCCTCGCGGCGACTACCCGCGCCGCCGCCGCGCGTCGTCTCTCATGAACGTCCAGTAGTTTGCGCGGATCGGGTCGCGATGGACTAATCGGTCATACAGCGCCGCGGCGTCCTCGAACGCGCCCGAATCCGCCAAAACGTCGGCGAGCAAAGCCGTCGCGTGCCGAGAAAAATCGCGCGATGATTCTTTCTTCGCGTCGGACGTTTCTCGCGCCGTCGCGCCGCCGCGCGCGGATCTTCTTTTCGACGGCGCGGCGGCGTCCGCGGGAACGACACTTTTGTCTTTTTCGGAAGAAAAAATGGTGTCACCGCAAAACGCCCGCGCGATGGTTTCGAGACGCGTTTTAATCGCGTCGTCGCCACGCGCCGCCGGAAGATCGGCGACGCCGCGAAGGTAATTCCACGCCGACTCGTTATCGGGCGCGAGCGCGATTTTCGTCTCCGCGAACGCGAGCTCCTTCGAGACGACATCTGTCGTCTCTTCGTCACGTCGTACGTCATCGTCGTCGCGAGAAGAAGTGAGAAACGTCACCGCGAACCGCTGGTTCCACGCGCTGTTGTTACGAACGTCGTCATCGATCATTCTCTCCGTGAAGGCTCGTTCGGCGTCGCGCGTCGTTTTCGGAAACGTCCGAGTGACCCACAGACGGTGCGTCCACGCGTGAATGTTCTTCGCGTCCAGCGCGAGCGCCTCACCGGTGGCGCGCACGTTACGCTCCACGGAAACGTCACCGAGGTGTTGGCTCACCAAGCGCATGTGGTTCCAGACCTGGTAGTTCTTGGGGTTCTCCAGCGCCATCGCCGTCGCGTACGCCAACTCCAGGTCGACGAGGCTCGGAGAGGGACGTTCGCGATGGTCCTCCCCGTCGTCCCCATCGATCGCCGGCGACGTGCATGACGCCTTCGTCTTCGCCTCGGCCGCCGCCAGAGCCTCCACGAGCGCCCACCGCCTGTGCCACACCGTGTAGTTCGCGCCGTTCATGCGGAGACACTCCGCGGTCAAGTCCAGCGCGCGCCTGGAAACCTCCCCGCTCGCGTGCACGGCGCGGAAGTAGTCGTGCGCGTCGACGTATTCGGGCGGGTAATCGATGGCGACGACCGGGCGGGCGGGCTCAGGCTGCGCCAGCGGCGTGACGTCCGACCACTCGGGGCGCCGCGTGTACGGGACGTACGCGGTCTCGTCGTCGGAGGAAGAGCCGGACGCGTCCGCGGACGCGTCGGGGGGGGACATGGCGAGGCGCGGTCGACAGTGGGCGAGGACGACGACGAACGCGCTCGTCCTCGCGCGGTCGACTTTTTAGTGAAAAATCCTCCAAATATCGATTTTTTTAGTGCCGCACGATATATAAAAAACAAACCCAAAACGCGTACGTACTTTCGTATATGAAGAACGACACGACATATATGAAGAACCGCCTCACACGCTCAACAACGCGACGGCGCGTTCGAGCGCCGCCTCGAGGTGCGGGGCGTCCGCGCGGATCCCCTCGACGGCGACGCGGAGTTTTTCCCGACGCCGCTCGGCGGCGTCGAAATCCGCCTCCGACGCGAAATCACTCGGCGCCGCGTTTTTTGTCAAGTCCAGGGCCTGAAACCGCTCGAGCATGCGCGTCGCTTTGAGCGCTTCGAGCGAGACGCGCTCGCGCTCGCGTTCCACCCCGTCGCGCGCGTCGCGCAAATCATCCTCGCGCGCGCGCAGCGCGGCGACGGCGTCGCGCGTCGCCAGCGTCTCTTCGTCTGCCACTTTTTTTTGCTCCGCCAAATCCGCCGCCGACGCGCTCGTCACGGAAATCTCAGCCTTGACTTCTTTGATCTCCCGTTTCAGCTCGACGCACGCCTGCTTCAGACCCTGCTTGGTGGTGGCGTCCTTGCGCGCCGCGCGGCCGCGCGCCGAAATCGCCGAGGCGGTCGCGACCGCGTCCTCCGCCGCTCGGCTCGCGCCGCGACGCTTCCCCTTCGCCGCCTTGGCGTCGTCCCGCGCCTTCTCCTTGGCCAGCCTCGCCTTCGCCGCCACCGCCTCGCGCTTGTACACCGCCTGCTCCACCTTGCGCATGAGCGCCTCCTGCACGCGCGCCAGCTCCGTTTTCCTGTGCGTCATGCGCGCGATCTCCTTCTTCATCGCGCCCACCACGTCGCCGCCGACGTCGGGGTCGAGCGCGGCTTGCGTTTCGCGCTCCAGCTGAATCTTGCGTTCCCACAGCATAATCTGGCGCTCGCACTCAATCACTTCCGCCAACACGCGCTTCTTCTCGTCCGAAGCGCCCTGGGTTTTGCTCTCCAACGCCACGATGTCGCTCTCCATCTCCCGCAAATTCCCAGAGATTTCCTTCTCGCTGACCATCACGTCGGTGAGAAGCGCCGTTTTCGAAGCTTCGCTACGCGCCGACGCCGCGTTGATCCGCTGCGCGTCCGCGCGCGCGCGTTCCATCGCGAAATCCAGCTCTTTGATCTCCTCCTTCTGCCGCGCCAGGTTCTCGGTGAGGCGCGCTCGGCGCCGCGTCGCGACCGCGATCTCCGCTTTCAACCTTCTGGTCTTCTCCGCGACGTTGGTGTTCTCGTTGACCAAAGCGACGAGTTCCGTCTGATGCCCGACCCACGCGCGTTGGAGCTCTTTGATCGCCTTCTCCTTCGCCTCCGTCTCCTTGGAGAGGTGCTTGATGTTCGCCTCCATCGGACCGAGATTGGCATCCCCGCCCGCGCCCGACGTTCGCTTATCCAGCTCGCGGTTCAAACGCGTCACCTCCATGCCCTTTCGCGAAATCTCATCTTCGCGCCTCGCGATCTCCGCCTCGTACGTCTCGACGGTTCTCGTCTTTTCCCGCGACTCCTCTTCCAGCGCCGCGGAGGCTTCCGTCAAATCGTCGACGACGGATCTGCGGTGCAGCGTTTCTACTCGTATCCGAGCAATCTCGTTCTGCACGTTCGTCGTGCTCGTTTCTTCAGCCTCGATGAGGCGTCGAATCTCGCGCGTGCTCTCGACGACGCGTCGCGCGTCTTTCTCCGTCGTGCTCTGTTCGGAGAGATTGGCGAGCATCTTCTCGTCCAAGCCGCGGATGGCGCGCTCGGCGGCGGCGACGGATTCATCCGCGACGCGCGAGGCATCCGCCAACGCGCTCTCTTCCTTCTTCGCCCGGTCCAGCGCCGCGTCCGTCTCTTCCTGCGCCACCACTAACCGCTCGTACGTCTCCGCGAGCTTTTCCTTCTTGTCCAGCGTTTTCGTCAGCGCCTTTTGCGCGTTGGCGGCTTCCGTCTCCGTCTTGCGCAGAAGCGCGAGGAGTCGCTCGTTCTTCCTCGACTCTTCCTTCGCCTGTTCCTTCTTCGCGTTCGTCTCAGCCTCCACCAAGGTCATCTCCCGCGTCTGCTCCATCAAAGCCTCGCGCGTGGCTCTCAGGGCTTCGTCGCGCTTGGCGTTCCCCACGAGGGCTGATTTCCACTGCCCGGTGAGCTGTTTCTTCTCCGCCATCACCGCATCCATCTCGGCGTTCGCTTCGGATAACGTCTGACGAGCCAGAGTCGTCTCCTTCGCCTGCGCGGCTCTCTGCGCGTCGTACAGCGCGGTCTTCTCGTGGAGCTTCTTCAGCGTCTCCTGCAGACCGTCAATAAGCACGTCCTGGTCCAGCTTCGCCTTCTCCAACGCTCGCGTTTCCTTCTCCGCGGCGAAGGCGTTTTGTCTCGCCTCGGAGGTTTCCTCTCGCGTCGCCGCCGCCTGCGCCTCCAGCCGCTTGAGCGTCGCGTTGAGCCGGTCGAGTTCCGCCTGCCTGGCGTCCGCCTCGGCTCTTCTCGCGTCCGCCTCGGTGACGCGGGTCTCCTGCCACTCCCGCAGACGCTCGAGGTCGGATTCGATCGCCGATCGGCGACCGGCTAATTGCCGCTTCTCCTCCTCCGCGCGCTCCAGCTGCGTCTGCAGCCGGGACAGCGTCTGCTGCGCCGAGTACAGCTCCACGCCCACGTCTTCCCGCCGCGTCTTCTCGCGGTCCAGAAACTCCCTTCGTTTCCGGATCTTCTCGTCCACCTCGCGCTGCGTGTTGAGCAGCTGCTTCTTCAGCGCGAGCTGCGCGCGCGCCAGCAAGGGGTTGTCGGGATCCATGCCGGCCGTCCCGGCCGCACCGCCGAGGTCCGGCGACGCGCCGTCGTCGTACTCGGGCGCGTCCGAGTCGCTCATGGTCGCCTAAACGAGCGCCGCGACGGCGAGGCGGTTCGCGGCGGTTCGCGCGTCCCACTCCGCCGCGCGCCGGGTGCGCCCCCGAATGGCAACGGACACGCCCGAATTGGCACAGTTTTCTCGGTACGCCCGTTCCCCCGAATCACGTCACTGTTCGCGCATACGAACGAGTTGGGCGTCGCGCGCAAAAGGCAAAACGAGTCAACTCGTTTTGGGTCGCGCTCGTTTCGGCTCTCGCAATCCTCCTTCCCCCCCACTCGGGCGCGCGCGGCCCACCTTCGGCGGCGCGATGCCCCCCAAGAAGAAGAAGGCGGCCCCGCCCAAGAAAGAGGAGGCGGTCCCCGCGCTCTCCGAGGAGGAACGGCTCGTGCTCGCGCAGGCCGAGGCGCTCAAGGTGCGCGGCGGAAGCGGACGAGCGTCTGTTTTCTCGTCTCTCCCAAATGTGCTTAAAACGGCGCATCCGAACGCCGCGCGCGATTCCCGCCTTCTCCCCGCGCGCGGTCCTCGCTCTGACAACCAGGTCCCCGCCCGCCGCGCACGAACGAACACGCGCACGAACGAACACGCGCGTTCTTCCCTTGACAGGCGGAAGAGGCGCAGATCGCCACGAACGAAGCTCGGCTTCGTGATCTGCGTCGTAGACGCGCGGAGGAACATTCGCGAACGAAAAAGAACGATAAGCTGATTATCGCGCGATGGCTCTTCATCATGCGCGAAGCCAAATCCAACGAGCTTCGCGAAGCCGCGACCGTGATGGCACAGACGCACTCGAGGACGATGGACCGGAAAAACGCGCTGCTTCAATCGCTTGAAACGGAGGTGGACGACGCCGAGACGCAGCACCGCCGCGCCGCGTCCGATCACGTCGCGCGCGTCGAGACGTTGTTGCGCTTACACGCCAATCGCGCGCGAGAAACCTCCGACCGGTTCGCGACGGACGCGCGTCTCGTGGCGGAGAGTTTTAAAAACGAACAACTCGAAATCAAGGAAAAACACCAGAGGCACAGAAGAGATATGCTGGATGTTCTGGATGCGATGGAAAAGGCGCACGAGAGTTTTTTCGTCGCGCGCCGCGCTCGTTTCGAGACGGCGCGGGAAGAGATCAAATCTCGAAACGCCGAGGCGTTTGAAGCAGCTAAAAACAAACTCGAAGCCGCCGTGCGCGCGTGCGAACGGATGTGCGAGGAGGCGCACAAAACGTACGTCAGCGGCACGGACACGCGCGCGGCTTCGTTCGAGCAGCTCACCGCGCGTGACTCGCAGTCGGCGAGGACCATCGAGTCGCGCATGCGCGACTTGGGGCGCCTGGCGCGCGGCGTGCGCCGCGCGAAGGGCGCGCTGGAAAGCCAGACACGGGAGTGGCGCGCGAAGAACAAGGCGTTGCGTTTGGAGAAGGAGCGCGTGCGCGACCACGCGCACGCGCTCGCCGCGACCACTAAGCGGGGCAGAGCCGAGGCGAACGCTAAGCTGAAAGCGCTGCTCGCTGGGTCCAACGGTGCGCTCAAATCCCTGGACGCGAGACTGACCCACGCGGAGCGCGTCTTGAAACTCGCCGCCGCCGCGCGGAGACTGGAGACGGAGCGCGAACGCGTCGTGCCTTTTCTCGAGGAAGAAGAAGAGGAAGAAGAAGCGTTCGAGGCGGAGGCGCTGGAGCGGTTGGATGCGTCGTTTACGCGTGGACGCGAGCGCACGGACGCCGAGCTCGAGGATGTTGACGAAAAAGAAAAAGAACGCGCCGAGCTCGAGGACCGAGTCGGGGAGCCGCTTTTCACTAAAAAAACGAACGCGAGACGCGACCCTGAACGAAGCGCTTCATCTCGAAACGTTTTTTCGACGCTTCAAGCGTTACCCGAGGACGAACGTCTCAGTACGGGCGCGGTTGACACGTTCGGTAACGCGGTGGATGAGTCTCGGTACCTCGAGCGGTTCTTCCGGCGGCTTAACAAAGCCACGCTCGACGCTTTGGCGTCGAGCCGCGAGCGCGAGCGCCTGAGCGCGGAAAACGCCGACTTGAGGGACATAGTGGCTGGTTACTTAAACGGCGTGACGGTGAGCGACGAGACGACGCGCGATCCGAACAACCCTCTGTTCGTGGTGAACGAGCGCGTTTTGAAGGCGCAGGCGCGCAGGCGGGACGCGGAGGCGAAGGCTTCCGAGGCGGCAGAGAGAAACGACGAGCAGAGACGAAAGCTGTACAACTCGCGCAGAGCGGGAGTTGTACGGAGCGGAGGGGAGCGCGAGCGAAACGCGGCGGCGCCGCCGGTGGAGGTTTTCGTCAACGCCAACCGATGATGATACGTACCCCGATGATACGACGACGACGAAGATGAAGAAGAAGATGATTCTTCTTTATACTACGTAGCTCCGTAGCTATACGTTGGCATCGTTACATAGTAGTAGTACCGTAAACGTTTTATTCATTTTACCATCTATCATCACCGCCCCGCCTTGCCCTCTATGAGCGCGCGCCACCGGAAAAAGCCCCCCTTCGCGGTGGGCGCCTTGGCGTCGACGAAGCGCTCGCGCCGCGGCCGAAACGCGTCGCGGGCGACGCCGCCGTCGCTCGTCGAGTCCGCCGAGCTCGGCGCGTCGCGAGGGTCGACGAACGGCGAACGGCGCAGCGCCGCCGTCCCCGCGGCCTCGTCCACGGCCAAACCGCACGCGCGCGCCATGGCGGCGGCGGCGGCGGTGACGCGCGCGCGCGAATCGCGAATGTCGCGATGTCCTCGCGAATCATTCGCGAATCCGCGACGAACTTCTTTGGCCATCTTCTTTTCGTCCCCACTTTTCGCGATTTCTTCCGTCACGTCGTCGTTCTGCGTCGTCTTCTGGGCGATGCGCGTCACGTTTAGAGATTCGTCGAGAACCCTAAATCGCGCATCCAGACGCAGCGTCTCGATTCCGACGTCGTAAAACAAATCGGCTTCGGTTTTGTTCCACGTCGCGCTCGCGACCCGCAGCGCGTGAACGCGCGCGCCGTTCACGTGCTCGTGCAGGCAACACGCCCGCAGGTACGAGCACTCTTTCGACGCCATCAATCGCAAAAACGTCGCGGCGTTTCCCGAGTCGTGCGCGCGCTTCGCTTTGAGCGCGAACGCGATCGCTTCGCTTTGTAGCGCACCAGGAGGCGCGCCGCGCAGGACGCGCGAAAAGTGCAGACTGCTCGCGCCGCACGTCTCGCCGAACGCGGGAGCCAAACGCAGGAGCAGCTGGTAACACAGCATCTCGGGTTCGTTCGGGAACGGGAGTCCCGGGGAGTCGCTTCGGTCAGTCGCTTCGGTCGGCGCGTCCCTCGCGTCGCGGTAGCACCGCGTCAGCGTCGCCAGCGTCTTCGCGAGTTGCTCGCGCCTTAAGTGCGCGTCGCCCGCGGCGCCGGCGTCCTCGCAGAGCAGGTACTCGGTCGCGATCGCGAAGCGGACCATCTCCTCCAGCCGCGCCGTCACCCACGCGTCGGACCAGTTCTGCAGCGCGATATCCTGCCGGACGCCGCGCAGGCGGTCCCACAGAAACGACGCGCGCCGCGCCAGGGGCGAGGGGGGCCGAGTCGCGGACGAGTCGCGGACGCCGACTTCCTCCCCGACTTTCTCCCCGACGTTCTCCCACTCCGGGGGGGGGCGCGTCCGCCCTGCCTCCCAGCAACGAGTACAGGTGCCTCGTGGTGCGCTCCAGCGCCGAGCGCGTGCGCACGGTATCCGGCGAGGGGTCATCCACGATACGCGCGTACCGCTTCACGCACAGCGACGCGGAGGTGGCGGGCGCGGGGTGGGTTTTTCGGTTCGCGCCGGGTACCTCGCCGCCCGAAGACGCGGAAGACGCGGAAGACGCGGCGGTCTCGACGCGCTCGAAAACGTCGAGCTCGCGCTCGCGCTCGCGGAACACGCGCTCGCGCTCGGGGCACATCTCGTCGCACGTGCCCACGATGTGCGCGCTGACTGAGCGCCCGTACGACGACGCGTCGTCCGGCTCGAGGTCCCCGGGGGGCGGAGGGTCAGACGCCGGAACCGTTTTTAAAAACGGGGACGGCTCCGGCGGCGGCGGGCGGGAAAGCGCCGGAACGGGAACACCACTTTCAGATTGAACGCCAAACGATCGGTCTCGATGCCGTGCGTTCGCGTCGTTTGAAGAGGGTACCGGTGGTGTGTGCGGCGGTGCCGCGGTGTGTGGTGGCTCGGTCGATGAGACGCGATGCGCCGCGACGACGCCGACGCCGACGCCGACGCCGACGCCGCCGCCGTCGTTTTTTTTTTTAACGACGCCGCGGCGTTTCTTCCCCCGCTCGAGTTTCTCGAGCTCCTCATCCAGCGCGCTCCACTCGTCCAGAGTCTCGTTCGGCGCGGGATCCCGCGGATCCCGCGCGGTGGCCGCCGGCGGGACATACGATCCATCCGCGGTGCTCGCGACCGCGGGTGGATCGTCCAGGCTTTGCTCGGCTTCGCTCGGCTTCGCGGGCTCCGACCCGGTCGCCGAAGAACCCGAAAGATCGGTCGCACGCGCGGAGGACAGAACCGAATCTCGTTTGCCTTTCTTGCCCTTCTTGCCGCTCAACGCCTTCTCCAGCTCCTCATCCAGCGCGCTCCACTCGTCATCCGCCATCGCACGAGGGGTCGGGCCCGCGCCTCTGCGCGCCGCGGGCGGAGACGCGCGCGTTCGCGCGTCGCGGTGTGCGGTACGAAAAGGAGTCTCATCCATCCATCCATCATCTCGGACGTGATGAGTGCCAAAAATACGGTGGAGGCATTATTACCCGCAGAGTGACCCCGAGATTCCGAAACGAAACGAACCGTCCGACGGCAGTCCGCGGCGCGCGGCGCGTCGGAGTCACGCACGGGCGCGCGACGGCGGTCTCGACCCCCGAAAGGCGCGATGTCTCCCGACGAGGTCGGACGAGGCGGTCGGACGGGCGCGGATTTGAACGAGCGACTCGAGGAAACACCGCCTTCGCGTCGAGGCCAAAACGAGCCATCGTCGACGGCACGCGCCGAACCCGAACACGACGCGCGCGACTACAACCCCCAAAACGACGAGACCGAGTACCGCGCGCGGCTCCACGCGTTGCTGCGTCGCTCGGACGCGTGGCGCACGCAGACGCTCGTGAGGCTCGCGCCCTCGCGAGGCTTCGTGGACGCTGAGACCCGTCAAAGCGCGTGGCCTCGTGTGCTTGGCATCGCCGAAATCGACAAGCGCGCGTTTCGCGACGCCGCGCGGAGGACGCACGCGGACTCGTCCGTGGTGGACGCCGACTGCGCGCGGAGCCTGTGGGCGTTCACCAGCGCATGGCGCGAGGAGGACAGAGAGGCGGCAAGAGTGAAACTGAAACGCGTCATCGACGGCGCGGTCAACACGCACACGCCGCGCGAACGCGACGACGACGACGACGACGACGACGCGCGCCACCGTCGACGAAGCGGTTCGCCCGGCGGGCCGAGCGAACCGCTTCGCGTCGCGCGAACGCGTTTTTGGGAAGGAAGAAAGGTACACTATTACCAGGGGTTCCACGATTTGTGTTCGGTATTGCTCCTGAACTGCGGCGAGAAGATCGCGTGCGCGTGCGCGGAGCGTCTGGCGGTGTTCCACCAGCGAGACGCCACGCGGGCGCACGTAGCGCCGTTACTCGACGCGCTCAGTCTCGTCTCTCCGCTCTTAGAAAGCGTCGACGAAGATTTGCACGCGCACGTCTTCGGCGCCGTTTTTAAAAACGAAAAGTCGTCGCGCGACTTTTCAGTCACTGAAGAAGCGCTGGCGTTTTTAAAAACGTTTTTACTGGGTGCGCCACTCGAGGCGGCGGAAGAGACGCTGGCGCGCGCAGGCCTGCGGCAATGCGTGTTCGCGGTGGCGTGGCAGATGACCTGGCACGTCCACGGCCTCGGGGATTTGTGCGGGGGGACCCGCGTCGCGCCGCCGCCGGATTCCGAAGACGAGGCGGAAGCGGATGCGACGGAGGCGACGGCGACGGCAAAAAAAACAGAACAAAAACGCAAACGGCGGGAACACGTTTCGGCGGCGCGGGCGGATGCGTTTCGGCTTCGCGTCGCGTCGCGTTTGGTGGACTTCTTCATCACCGCGCACCCCGCGATGCCTCTGTACGTCGGCGTGGAGGCGATGCGTCGGGACCGAGCGTACCTGCTCTCCGCGGGGACCGACGAGCCCGCGGAGCTGCACGTCGCGTTGTCCAAACTGCGCGTCGCGCCCGACTGGCGTCCCACGCGGTTCTCGGCGACGAATGATTTCGACGACGACGACGACGACGACGACGACGACGCGACCGAGACGGCGGCGTTCGCGGCTCTGGAGACCCTCCTCGCGTCGGCGCGCGAGCTGTTCCGCGCGAATCCCCCGGACGCGATGTACCGCCTCGCGCGGGTCGAGCCCCCGGCGGGGTGCGCGCACGCCGAGTATCCGTACCCGTGGCTGAGCCACGACGCAATCGCGAGAGACGCGACGTCTTCCCTGTCTTCCCTGAGTCGCGCGCCGTTGCCTCCGGAGGTGTTTCATGAAAACATTCATGAAAACTCGACTCGACCTGATGGGGCTTGGCGACGGTGGCCGTCGCGGAAACGCCGGGCGTTGGCGTTGCGCGCGAAACTCTCACGCGCGGCGACGACGACGACGCCGGCGGCGCTCGGCGCGGTGGTCGCCGCCTACGTCGCGTTCGATCTCGTGTCGGTGGAAAAAATCGAGCGCGCGGTGGTGTTTAAGACGGCGGACGCGTGCACGGACCCCATCTTCCGCGAACTCGCGCTGTTCGCGTACGTCGTCGTAAGAACGCGCGCGGAGGCGTGCCTATCGATGTTTTCCGCGACGCTCTTCGCGGGAGACGTCGGCGCGGTCGCGCGAACGGTCGCCGCAGTCGCCGCGGTTTTCGTTTCCGTCGCGAGACGATCGAGCGTGAAAGGCGTATTGGCCGTCGCCGACCGGTGGCTTGGCGTCGCGTCAAACGTCGTTCGGTTCACAAACGCGTCGTGGTACGCGCGGAGCCGCGCGGGGGCGACGTCGCCGCGGAAAATCGCCCGGTAACGCGCGCGTAAGAAACGCATGAAAAGACGCGAAAGAGACGAAGACGGTAGACGAGAAGCTAGCTAGAGTGAGACTCTTTTCCGCGGTGGAGCGACGCTCGCGTCGTAATACGACTAAAAAGTAGCCTAGCTACGTACCGTAGTCTAGCTCCTCGTTCCGGATCATCACTTGATGAACTGCGTGATGAGTTTGTTCCTGCTCACCACTTGGTTGGCGAGCGTCCCCGCCAGGAGCCTGTGCAGCCGCACCGCCAGCCTCGGGTGCGATCGTTCCAGCGCCTCCAGCGCCTCCGCGCTGAGGCAGTACCCGTCCCCGGGCTCGCGCACGACGATGCGCCCGAACCGCACGCGCCCGACGCCGCCGCGGCGGTAAAACCCGACCGCGCCCATGAAATCGCGCGTCACCGAGACGCCGTACGACGCGCGCTCGGCGTTGGCGATTTCCGCCGCCGCCTTCTCGGACGTCGCGCTGGCGGACGGGAGAGACGAAGGATCATCCGTCGTCTCTGTCGTCTCTGTCGGCGTCTCACGCGGAGTCTCCGCGTGTTCGCGCAGATCAGAGCGACGAGTGTCACCTCGCGCGCCTGCTTCTTCAGTCGGAGCGAACGAACCCTCGTTTTCGTCCGTAGAGACGACGCGCGGCGTTTTCTTCTCGGAACCGAGAAGATCGGAACCGAGAAGATCGGAACCGAACGCGTTTTCGTCATCCATGTCATCCGTCTCGATCTCGTCGTCGCCCGCGTCCTCCGCCGCGTCGTTCGCTCCCCTCCAAGTCTCTTCGGTGACACGTCCGCCCGTCTCCACCACCACGACGGCGCTCTCGATCCAGTAGATGCGGTCGGCGACTTCGCCGCGCTCGCACACCACGGCGTCGGCGTCGAACGCCACCGGGGTCCACGCCGCGCGGAACGCTTTTTGCGAACTATGCGACTGGTCGTTCGTCTCGCACACCGACGCGCACACCGCGTCAAACGTCTCAAACGTCTCAAACGTCTCATCCGCGTATTTAGTCAGAAGAAAACCGCTCGAACCGTCCGTCGTTTCGTCCGCCGAGGACCCAGAGTCGTCGATGGACCCAGGGTCGTCGCCGCCGCCGCCGCGCGCCGCCGCCGCCGAAACCTCTTCGGCTTGAGCGAAAAGCAGCGACTGCTCGGTGAACCGCAACGCCGCGTCCAGGTCCGTGGTTTGCACGACGATCCCGAACGCGTCGCTCGCCACCAGCCCGTCCCCGACGGCGTCGCGCAAAGCCGCGAGGCTGGGGGCGAGCGGACGCTTTTCGTTTACCCTAAACGAAGACGGTCGGTCCACGAACGCGAACGTCGGCTGGGCTTCGCCCGCCAACGCGATATCGAGCACGCGCTCCAGCTCCGGGCGCGCGCAGTCGCTCAGCACGAGCACGACGCGTTCTCGCCGCGCCCAGCGCTCGAGTTTTTCAAAAACGGCGATGGCGCTCCCGTCCACGCCGACAACCGCGGAGAAGTCCAGAACGACGTGCGACAAACCGGGAGGTGTTTCGTACGCTTCTTTGATCTCCTCCAGCACTTTGTACGCCGTAGCGAAGAACAAGAAACCCTGCAACTTAGCGCCGTACGTCGCCGCTCCGCGCCGGTTGATGACGTCCACCTCCCGTCGCGCGCGCGGCGCCGAGGAGCGGACGCCGCCGGCTTGCCCCAGCCTTAGGCGCGAGCGCACCACCGGCACCTTGCTGTAGTCGCTGACGAACACCGCGGCGGCACCGAGCACGCCCGCGGCGACGCCCGCGATGTACCCTTGGCTCGCCACCGTGACGACGATCAGAAGCACCACCGCGTACTCGCTCCGCGGAAGCCGGTCCTTACCCTCCACCACCCACTCGTACAGGAACGACGACCCGATGAACAAAAGCAAACCCCCGATGAGCGCCTTGGGGACGTACGCGAGCGGCGCGGGGCCCACGAACAGCGCACCGACGTACGCCAAAGCGCACGTGATCCCAGGTATGCGCGACGCGGGGGCGCCCATGCCGTGCGCGATCTGCGTGGACGACAAACTGTGGTACCCGACGAAACCGCCGCCGAGACCGCTCGCGACGTTAGCGGCGCCGGCGGCGCGCAGTTCGTCGTTAGCGTCGCCGTCGCGTTCCGTGGACATCTCCACCGCGGAGGTGATGAGCAGGACGCCCAAAACGCTCAGGCCGATGACCGCCACCGCGCCGGGCGCCTGGTCTAAAACCACGTCCCACCGCACGCGATCGATGAGTACATCAGGGTGGCGCAGCAGCGGGTCGAACGACGTGCCGAACACGCCGCTCGCGACACCGGCGTTCGCCGCGTCGAACGCGTCCGCCGCGAATCCGAATCGTTCGGAATCGAGGAAAAACCCGAACCGTCTCTGAGGTCCGTCGAGGTCCGGGAACGGACCGAGCAGGTACCCGCGCGTCAACGCGTCGTCCGGGCTGACGTTCAGGAACACGCGAAGCGCGCTGAAGTACGCCGCGACGCCGCCGCCGAGAAACGCCGGGACGACCCAAAACTTCCCGACGCGCCGGTTGCCGACCGCCAAGGCGAGCCCGAGCGCGACGCCCGGCCCAAAGACGAAGACGCTTTGTTCGATTACGCCTTCACCGATCGATCCAGAATCGTTCGCGATCGTTCGAATGAACGAAACGAGGGTTTCGAGACCTACCGTGTTGGACGAGCCGGACAACACTTTGAACGCGCCGGCGGTCAACACGTACCCGGTGCCGGCGAGAAATCCCCCGGTCACCGGCGACGGCAACAGACGCACGATGTTCCCGAGCTTGTACTTCCCCAGCAAGCTCATGATCGCGCCCGTGCTGACGGTCGTGCATATGATCGCCGCCTCCAGCGTCGGGAGCTTGGCGGTCTCGTCGATGCCTTCGGTGCCGTAAATCGCCGCCGCCATGACGGCGAAGATGGCGCTGGGGCCGTCCTGCACCTCGGCGATGGCGGGCAAACTCGATCGCGCCGCCACCACCGCCGCCGTCGCCGCGCCGCCGAACAGCACGAAGGACGCGCCGGCGGCGAGAGCGCCCGCGGGCGCCTCGGGACCGTCGAACACCAGCGTCGCGAACGAAACCGCAAACACCAACCCCCCGAACGCTACGGTCACGCCGATGCCGACCGATCGGAAGAAGCCGCCGATCGTTCCGGGGAACAGCGGCAAGAGCGGCGTTCGCTTCACGCGCGCATCACGCGCCGCGTCAGGCACGCCTTTCTGCTCGTCTCGCTTCGCTCGCCACGCGAACAGAGCGGCAGGCGACGATACGCCCGCGAACCCGCGCGTTTCGTTCGTCGAATCCGTCTCGGAGTCTGTCGAGTCCGTCGAGTCTGTCGAGTCTGTCGCGTCTGTTGCGTCTCTCGAGCCGAGCGCGGCGAGGCGGGACGATCGACGCGGCGCGGCTCGGTCCGTTCCGGTCGCCGACACCGCGCGAAGCACACGCCACCGCGCGTGTGCGCTCGATGCCGCGCGCCTCGTCGCGCCGGGTGTGTCGTGGACGCGCCGTTCCCCGGACCCGAGGCGTTCGGACGCGACCGCGCGACCGCGGGCGCTTCTCCCGCACGCCGACGCGGAGGGAAATCCGACATGATGTATTGGACGCGCTCCGCGTCGCGCACCGATCGATCCGGTGGGTTTTTTGCTGACTAAGTTCCGCGCCAACCCCGGCGCTCGCGCCGCCGGCGGCGGCGGCGGTGCCGGGACGGGGCCCGCGCGGACCGCGGGGGGCATCGTGCGGAACCGCGACGCGCGACGGGCTGTGGGGATGCGCAGCGTCCGAGAGAAGTTTTCTTTTCAAAAAGCCGAACTTCGCCAATCGACATCGCGCGCCACGTGGAAACGTCGAAACGAGGACGGCAGTTCGGGAGAGAAGCATTTCTCTTTCTCTTTTCCGCCTCGAAAGCTACGACACACCGAGGTGCGCGGGGGGCGTCGAGCTCAGAGCATGGGGAAGAAGCGGAAACGGTGCCCGCACGAGAAGTTTAAGTGGCACTGCGCGGACTGCACCCCGTGCCCGCATGGCAAGCTGAAAAGCTG
>JACLAA010008003.1_pt1 | contig 19427 bp, 16 predicted proteins | sample 8027891 | NCBI WGS metagenome assembly JACLAA01 (sample SAMN15724900, study PRJNA655200) | protist metagenome | isolation source: fluorescence activated cell sorting (FACS) single amplified genomes of... | place: Spain: Blaines Bay Microbial Observatory, Mediterranean Sea | collected 2016-01-19 | reverse complement strand
GCGTTGCTCCTTCATCTTTCGCACGCGTTTCATGTACCTGTAAAGAGTCGATTGTGATTGGTGACGAGACATGAGATGAGAAAATCATTTCCGAACGGTCAGAGAGAGAGAGAGAGAGTAGTTTTTGTGAACGGCGATGTTTATATATACATATGAAAAGTTCAAGCGGCATCAACGCACGTGTAATCCGGCAGTAAATTTTAACCCCTTAGTTTCGACGATGAATTACGAGCCCCCAGAAACTCGACTTCACATAATCGGCCAACGCCTGTGCGAGCAGTGCGGCATCACGGATATTTCGAATAAACCGGATAGCCACACTCTGTGTTACAAATGTTATTCAGGTGAAAATGATTATATGCCAGAACGAGGAGGAAGGACAAATATGCACAATTCTTCTCGACATAATTCGTATGAAGAAGGAAGAGGAAGAGGAGGAAGAAGAGGTCCATATACCCGCTTGTGCCGAGACTGTCGCACAGATATTTCTGACCGGGATGAAACTCATCAACAGTGTAAGGACTGCTGGAGCCGCGACAGAAGCGACAGAAGCGGTAGAGGCGGCAGGGAAGGTCAAAGGAAAGGACCATATCAACGGTGGTGAAGCGAACATTCTAGAATGTATTGGTAGATTCAATAAAATCGTGACTAGTAAAATTTAGGATCTGCATGTCTAACAAACGGCTTTGGTATTTCTACTTCGTACGCGTTTAAAAAGGACTTCTTCCTTCGTTGCGAAGAATACGAGCGCGAGTGCAGAAGCTGTGGAGTTGATATCTCCAATCGCCCGTCGAACTTTACGCAATTCTTAGTGTGCTGGCGAGGCGGCAGAGGTGGTCTAAGCAAAAACAATTTTTTTGTTAGATTTTCTTAAGTTTAAAAAGTTCCTCTTCAAGTTTTCGAACTCCTAAGAATGCACCGCGCAACCAAACCGTAATCAAAACGCCCAATATACATTCCACGCGCTCTATTGGTACGTTCTCTTGTTCATATTCTCCTCTTTCACTATTTACGTTCGCCCACCGTTACGCTATATCAGAAGGAATAGGTATCTTTTCTGGGGAAAGTTTCCGTCGTCGATCGCATCGTAGTTTCTTTATCGCACGTACGACGCGTGCAGTCATCTCCCCTTAACGAAGTTCCCAACTTTCTTGAGAGACGAAGCGCGTCGCCTTCGGTGTTTTTAGTCACCTTTCGTAATTCCTTCATCCTTGCCTTTTGACGTAATGAAACAAATCACTACAACAAAGAAAAAAAACAGGAAACAAAAGCACAAAACACGCAATAAAAGCAGAATGCTCTATTCCGTAAGTCCTACCAATCGCAATACAAAAGAACAATGATGGAAAGAATAAAAGTGCGGAGATTGCTCTAATACCCCAATATACGAATGGACTTTCCAACAAAACCCCTAATCGCATCGAAAATTGGACTCACAATGCAATTGGACTCACATCTGTCACACCTGAGTTTGTGCACAAAGTATTGCAAGCAGACGAAGTGCATCCCAAAAACCCAGCAGGTGCATTGATCGGAAACGAGTTTGCAACGTTCTCTGGATTTGAAATTGCAGCTTCCAGGTACGATACACATTCATGTGTTTGTCCATTATTATCACCGCAATTATTGTCATTCACTGAAACCATGCATGCGGTGACGCAGTAGTAATTTGGAGTTGAGTCAGCGCTCACACCTGATGATGTTGGTGAACTTGAAGTTGAGCATTTGCTACAATCCCCATCTATTGAGTTACCATAGGTGGCACATACGTTATTGTTGAAACATTGAGAGCATGCTCCCGCATCATAACAATATTCTCCAGCTTCACAATGACTGTGAGTGGTGCAAGTATCTCCTGGGGTAGCACTTACACCTGAAATGACAATGAGACCCACAATGAGTATCCATCCAAACCAGATATTCGACATTTTTATACTTTCTTACTCGTATGACAAGTAGTCAATGCAGAGCTCTAAAAGAGACCTGTTTTATTTAAAAAAGCCAGGTGGCAAAATAAAAGAGAGGTTTTAGCTTTAATTTAAAAAAGCCGGGAAGTGGGAGCAACATTTTCCCTATCGTTCAAGTCGTCCTCTTCATCCAGACTTTTATCAACTTCACCATCCCTCTGCGGTGTTTGATAATCGCTCATTTCCCCCACCCACAAACTATACTAAGGTCCGTGACTTCGGGAACTTCTCGCGACTTCGGGAAAAACGACGACGAAAAAATCCGTTTCTATTTCTTTACTTACGAGTGGAGCCGAAGGCGACTTTCGTTGATTAAGATGATTCACGGGGTAGAGGAAGTGTTGATACTTCTTTTTACCGCGTTTAGGTACGAGTACTTGTTTTGAAGTGATGTCGTACGCGTTTGAATAGTGAGGTTATTATTCGGGAAATATTCTAATTGTCGAAAAGACAAACGACAAAAAGAAGGAGGAGGTCAAACCAAAACTATCTGGAGAGAAAAATGTTTCAACAAATACATTTAGGGTTTTTAGGTGGTTTAAGGTTTGAGAGTACCCCTCTTCGTACTAAGGCAGTACTAAGGCAGTACTATCAATTTTTAAGGTCAAAATATATTCCGGCACAGACAACTTTAAGACAACTTTAAGACAATTTCGAAGACGTATGTATCTTCGAAATTGTCTTAACGCCGCGGATACCGAAGCCGTCGCCGGGTTCGTCCGGCACCACTGCGCGCAACGCGAGATCGAATTAGAGCACGGGGAAACCATGGAGGTGAAAACAGTCGCCAGGATATTGACCAAGATCAACTACGAGAATAAAAACGCGAACAACGGGACCGGGTTAGGGTGCTACGCGATTGCCGCCGGGTGGGACGAGAAATTCGGCGCGCAGGTGTATTCGTGCACGGCTGGAGGGAACATGATCAAAACTTCGTGGACGACGGACGGAAGCAGCTCGACGTACATCTGGGGGGGTTTAGACTCCGAGTTCAAGGAACGGATGACGAGAGAGGAGTGCGAGAAGTACGTGTTGAAAGCGTTAACGCTCGCAATGGCGGTGGATTCCAGCTCCGGTGGGTGCGCACGCTTGTGCACGGTGAACAAAGACGGGTGTTTTCGACGGTTCATTAAAGGCGACGAGTTGGAAAGGCAGCTCGGAGAGATTCACTTCAAAAGCGGCGGCGGCTTAGGCAAAGGCGTCGTCTACGGCGAGAAGAGCGGCGGGGTAGCCATTTAAGCTTTTTCTTCAGCATTGCTCTCCCTCTCATAGTAGTAGTAGACAAATAGTAGTATACAAACGTTTTCGTCGCGTGTAATAATTAGTAGTAAATATATATACATCGAGAGGTTTCTATCTTTTCTCTCGCTCGCTCGTCGAACGCTCGGTCTTCGAAACGCCGTCTCGGCGGAATTTGAGAGGTTTCATATCCGCTGTTTTTATGCCGCTCGTTTTGCTGCTGCGTGCTTTCTATTATTACTGTTTCATTTTCTCGCTTTGGGGGTGGGAGGGAACCGCCGCTCGCGTCTCGCGCGTCGATACCGTACTTCTTTTTTTATCGGTTCAATCTCGCCGATTCTTAGAATCGAGTTTTTTGTTAACTTTTTACGAGTCGTTGAACGTCACCGGTGTTGAAGAAGGTATCGATTAACGATAAACGATGATCGCCTCCGAATTTGTGTTCTGAAGATGATCTCTTCTTCACTTGGAAAAAGAAGATTATTCAATCCCGCACGCTTCCAAAATCTCCTCCGCGGGAGCGTGCGCGCCTGTACTCGGATCGTACCAATCGTACACGCATTCGTACTCCACCTCCGAGTCTCCTTTAATCCTCTTCGTATCAAACACAAACGTCCCGCCTTGTTGTAACCCTTGTTCCCTTTTCGGCGGTATCCACGGTTTCCACCGCTTGAGCACATCCGTCAACTCCTTAATCTTCCCCGTTTGAATCCTCTCCGCGATGGAATACGGCGTCGACGCATCGAACAACGTCTCCTTCACCCCAAAGTTCAATCGAAGTTTATCGTACGTCACGTTTATCGGGTCGGCGTATAAAATCTCCATCGGGAATTCATTCTCGCGGCAAAAATCTCGAGCTCTTTCTTCCGTTCCGATGGAGATTACGATCAACTTTATCCGCTTCGTCTCCGCTTTTAACATCTTTGGCCAGAGCTCGTTCTTTATGATTTGACTGAGCTCCCAACAGAAGAATCACCCGAACGAACGCATGAAAACGAACACGTGTTTTTCGAATTCAGGATCGAATAACGAGTGCACGCTGACTTCTTTCGCGTCCGATGAGGAAACTTGGAGGACTTTTGTGCCGGTTAAAGCTTTAAAAGCGTCTTTCGGCGCGTTCGCAGGTTTGTTGGATTTCACTTTGATGGATTCGTCTTTGACGGCTTTGAGCGGCGTATTCTTTCTGTTTCGCGTGGTATTCTTTTGCCTTTTGCTGGTGCGTAAGAGAGCACGTCCAGAGGAGCGAGAGGAGGAGGAATAGGAGGAGGAAAACATCGTTCTTCTTCTTCTTCTTTATCCGTGCAAGTTAGAGTATGAGTTAGGGAACGAAAAGTGAGGGAAAAGACTTCACTTTTACCGACGCGTTTACTCCGCTCTAAAAGACAACAACGCGAAGAAGAGAGCGCGCCAGAGCGCTCACGAGGAGAAAACGCATCCGCGTGTTTGCGTTTCTTCGGTTTTTCTCGTCCTTTGCGCGAGAGAATGTCCATCCGAGGCATCTTTCAACTCGCCAAACTCACATTCGTGCACTGCCCACACACGGGAACTTCCAAAGGGATAAACCAATTCCTCGTGAACGCGTTGCCTTCATTACGCATACAAACGGAAGAAAGAAGAGGCGAAGAGCATAAAAACGTGTTCGAAATTCAACAAAGGAAAGGAAAAGACCCGTACTTACACGCGATGTTCGTAAACAAACGCGAGAAAACGATCGGGGTGAAGAATAAAACGGAGGAGGAAATTGCGATTTTGGTCGAAAACGTGATGAGCGAGAAAGGGCGCGCGGTGAAGAAAATACCGAGGCGAGTGATGCGGACGAGGATATCGAGCGTGCAAGGAACGTGGCAACCACAAGGAGCAGCGACATCTTCGAGTAGCACGTAGAGAGAGTATTTTGAGTAGCCATTATTAAGCATTGATTTTGTGTAATAGTAAGATGATAGTACGACGATGCGAGAGCGCGTTCGTCGATTGAATAATGCGTTGTATGTGTTTGTGTTTTTAGAACGGAAAAACGTTTACTGGCTTTGCTCTAATTCCTTCAGTTTTTCTGTGTAATTTGCCCATCATGTACAACGAGCCCGAGTTCTCAATCGCCGACTCGGCGAAATACGAAACCTCGAAGAAGTAACACATGATGAAGGTATTTATGCTCAAAGAGGAAGAAAATTTCCAAAAGGACAAATCCTCGCACAGTTCTGTAAGCTTTTCGGTTTTGCGCCAGTGTTCGTTGACGTCGCCGCACGCGCGTTCGAGCGCTGTGCCGACTTGTTCGATCCATTGCGACCAGATTTTCGTCTCCGTTGAGTTTAAAGAAGTGAACATTTTAAGACTCATGGTCCGAATTTCCAAGTCACACGCGGCTAAATAGTTCAACAAGAGCGGCACTTTCCACTCTAAGCTTCTCTCCGGTTTAGTCACGCTCGCGTTGGCGACAACGTGCGGAAAGTTGAAATACTGTTCGACGGCGTCAAACGCGTCCGCAAATTGCGCTTGGCTCATTTGGCGCGACGGGTCTCGTTCGACGACTTTCACGTTCGACCACTCCGCCGGGTTACCGCAATAATTGAATCGGCGCGATTCGGATCCTAGAACCGAAAACACCGAAGCGGTATCGAAGCTCGCGTGTAAATTCGCAGGAGCGGAAATTACCGGCACGTAACGAACGTCCCACCCGTCCGCGTTCGAAGGATTAAACGCCGCGTTGACGGTTGACTCGTCGTATTTTTCGTTTAAACTGCTCACTTTCGCCGCAAACGCGCTGTAGGACATGTATGACTCTTTCTCCTCAATCGGATCGGTATTCGCGTCCGTCGTGAACGTTTGTTTCGTCGGCCAAATGCTTTCGTCCGCGATGAAACAATCGCCACCATCGAATAAACATTCCGCCATGTTGCACTTCTTATCGCACACGCCGTTGCCTAAATCCGCAGCCACGCAAGGATCGCTCGTCGACGTCACTCTTGCGCACTCTTTCTCAAACACGCTCGTCAGCGGCGCGTCTTGCCCTGACTTCACTCGCATCGCTTGAATCGCGTTTTTATGCATCTGCATAAACGCGCCCAATCTCGGGATGTTATTGTTCGCCCACAAATTCAACATCTGCGTCGGGGCTCGAATGCTCGCCAAATTTGCCGTCACGCTCGCGTTCAGCTGCGCTTTGATTACGGAATTCAAAAACTCCTCCTCCGCCAGGCGATTGAGCGGGAACAAACTGGCGTGGAAATCCGTCATCGTATTCGTCAGCAATCGCTTCCCGACCGCACACATTTCAACCGCGGCTTCGCACGCCTCTCCCTGTCCAATCATCGCGCACGCGTTCACGTCCCGCCACTTCCCTTTCCGGACCAAAAAACCATCGCGAGCGTTCACCGTTAAGAATCCAACGTCTCTCGCAGATTGGTACGTCTTCGCCGCGTTGGCGTACAGCCACTCGCACGCGTCGCTCTGTTCAAAAATCCCCTCCGTGAAACTCCCCAACGTCAAAGTGTCGTTTTGTGTCGCGCACGTAAGTTGTAAATACTTGTCAGAATTTGATCTCAAGTACTCGTATCTTTCAAACGAAGGTTCCGTTTCCGTCACGATCACGATGTTCGTCCGCGTCACCGCCAATGTCGCTAGGACGACTACCGCTAAGAGCAAACTCACATTCTTGACGAAAGTAATCGTCCGACCGAGGATTTTTAACGCGTGGAAACGCTCCGAAACGGACGGGTCGTACATTAACACGTGATCGTTCTTTGAACCCACTCGCGAGTGCTCCTCTGGTTGCTCCTCGAAGTCGTTGATGCTCTTTATAAATCGAACGCACTTATGCCACCAATTTGAATTTGTTGATTTTCCCCTATTCAATTCATCTTTCCCGGGGTCGTAAGGGATCATAAAACCGACGCTTTCGCCGCAAAAAGTGGGTTTGGATGATGGGAGTAATACGTGCTCCTCGTTTTTTGTCTCTTTTGTTCAGCGCGTTTTGTGGGGGTCGAAGCTTGAGACTTTTACGTGACCAAGTAGTGTGAGCAATTAATGACCAATTGGTAGGTAAAAAGCAATTTTTTACCGACCTTTTGAAGAGTACTGTAACAGTATTATTCTACGAGCGTGTGCTACAATTTACTATTACTCTTACTCTTGCTGCTACTTTTACTACTTATAAAATCGACGCAACGCGTCCGGCGCGTCGTCCGGTTTCCTCGGCGCGTCCGAAGCCGCTCCGGCTCGAACGCCCGGTTTCGCCCGACCTTGTTCGTTCGCGCGTTTCTTGTACCCTTCCTCCCTCGCTTTCTTTGCTTCTAATTTGGCCAGCATTTTGTCGTCGATGACGTTGATTTGCTTCTTTCGGTAGCGTTTGCTCGCTCTGTTTTTACCTTTCATTTTCGTCTTGGATTCGTTCTTTTCTCGTTGTTTCATTTTGGCTTCCATTTCCGCGCGCAAAGCGGCTTCGCGGCGTTCTTTTTGTACCTCTTTCGGGACGTCTCTCAATTGGCCGATAGCGTTTGGATCGAGCTGAATCATTTCTGAGGGGAGCTTATCCAATAACTTCGCGACTTCCATCTCTCTTCGTTGGTTTTTGGTTTCAAACGGGTTGGCGACGAACGTGTCGTAGTTCGGTTCGCCGGACCCCGGGACGAGAATGTTCGTGACGCCTTTGGAGTGTCCAACGGCTAACACGTCCTCGTACGGGCAGAACTTCACGTCGAACACTTTACTCCCGTTCACAAATTGATGGTTTAAATACGGCGCTTTCGCTTTCGTCTTCAAAGCCTCGTTCCATATTTGCACTCTCGAGCCGTACGAAATCGCCAACATGCCTCGTTGGGAGATATCCATCGCTTTCACCTCAGTCGGCGCGTAATACGCGTGCAACTCTTGGTATTTACGTAAATCCCAAACTTTAATTTGACAATCTAACCCAGTCGTAGCCATGTACCGACCGCTTTGGTCGAGCGCTAACGCGTTCACTCGTCCTCGATGACACAACATTTTCACCAAAGCTTGACCTTGATTCGGCGACCACAACGTCACGGTGCCGTTGGAATGCCCTAAATGCGTCACCGCGTTATACTCCGACCGTCTCAGAACCGAGCACTTCCCTAACTTTGTTCTGTGTTCGGCGACAATCTCCCCGTGCGTGGTATCTTGCCACCGAACGATGCCTTCCCTCCCAACAGTCGTCAACAAAAAATGTTTCGGCAAAAAATCCATCGCGAACACGTCTCTGTGTTTATCCAACCGGTGAATCTCCAACCCTCTCTTATCGTAAATGTACGTGTATTTCGTCTGCGCCACCGCGAAAAACTCCGTGTTGTGTAAATACTTCACGCATTTCACCGCCGGTATTACCCCTACCTCTCTCAAATTCTCATCGTCCTTGTTCTCGTCCAAATAAATCTCGCTCAACAGTTTATGCTTATTCCACTCCACGTTCGCCACGTGCCCGCCGTCGCCGCTCCCGCCGATGACCAAATGTTGCCCGTTCGGCGAAAAATCAACAGACCTATACGGGCCAGACCCTTCCAAACGTAAATCAAACGCTTTCTTCTTCGCGTTTATATCCACGTTCGCGATAATCTCTGATTGTTGAAACCGCCACGTCCGTTCGCCTTTCTCCGTTTCCGCCTCTAAAACACCCGAAGGTTCCATCGATAAGTATCGCTCTCGTCTCGCGTTCTCCAGCGCTGCGCTTTCGTCCAACTCCATCACGCGTTCGAATTTTCCTCTCGTTTTCTTGTCAATGATAGTGTCTTTTTTCGAAGATATCGTCTCTTTTAGCGAGCGTCCGGAGGCGGAAGCGTAGTACTTCTTCTTGAGGTGATGGAGCTCCTCGTCGATGATTTTGGCGGCGACGGTTTTCATCTTTCTTTTATTGTTCTTTTTGTTATTCTTCTTATTCTCATCATTTTCAACGGGAACAACAGGAAGAGTAGCAGTCATCTTCGTGTTTTACTCTTAAGAGTCGAGAGTAAACGAGAGGTTAAAGTTGATGCTTAAAGCGCGCGGGCAAGCGTTCTGGGGAAGAAATTTTGGTCGAAAATTGCAACAGATTTTATTTAGGGTATCCAACCCTAAGACTCCGAATGCGGGGAAAATCCATCATCGCTTAAATACTTTACTTTAAACGACTGTTGTTGGAGACGAATAACACTAAGAATAAGAACAACAATGTCGCAACCTCAACCGGAGGAAGTCATGCACCAAGTCCAAGCGGAACTCGCGAACGCGTACGCGCAAGAGTTCTTCACGACAGTTCGGGAAAAATGCTTCAAATTGTGCGTCTCGAAACCGTCGTCGTCGTTGAGTTCGTACGAAAGGAAATGCTTGGAACAGTGCACGGAACGGTACGTGGACGCGACGAGGATGATCAGCCAAGTAGTTTTGAAACAGTATAGCAACGGGGGTGGTTCGGGTGGGATGTAGCGGAGAGACAGCGGATTGATGTGTGATTTTTAGCGAGAGAGAGGGAGAAACAGAGAGAGAAATGTCGAGATAGCGAACGCGTATAATACTACGCATATTTAGCAGATTTAATGATAATGATAATGATATAACAAGAAGGAATAAGCGGTGATGATATAATTGTTAGTGTAAAATTGTTGTTGTACAAAAAACGGCGATTGTTCATCGCGCGTCACTGAACTCGCTCGCTGAACTCGCTTTTCCCTCATACGCTTTCTAAACGTATTCATGATGTTGTTGGTACATTTTTTTTAGGAGCCGCCGAGATATAACTTCTGCCGTCGTTCAATCACGACTCTGCATATCGGGCACCGGCGTAAGCGTCTGCAGCACTTTCTGCACGTGCACGCGTGGCCGCACGGGATGAGTACCGCTTGGACGGGAGCGTCTAAGCACAAGGCGCACTCGGAGAATTTTTTACCCTTGGCTTTGCGAATGAGAGAAGCGTGGGGGTCTTCGAGATCGGCGGCGGCTGTTCCTGCTGATGCTGCTGCGATTGGCGTTGTTGTCGTCGTAACGTTGTTGTCGTCGTTCGCTTCGAGAAAAACTTCTTCTTCTTCTCCTTCTTCTTCTTCTTCATCTTCGCCGTCATCGGAGGCTGATATCAATCCTTGATCTACCGGGCGTTTCTTTTTCTTTTGGTTGCGTTTTTTCCGTCGAGCGGTTCGCGGGCCATCTTCCGGGCGAACGGTGTTTTCTCCATTTTCTTCGTCACCTTCTTCGTTATTATTATTATTATTGTCGTCGGATTCCGTGTCGTTGTCGCTTCCGTCTTCGTCTTCGTCTTCGTCGTCATCATCCGACGTGCTCAAATCGCTCGCTTCGAAATCCCAATCGTTCGGTCTTCGTTGTTGGTGTTCGCCGTTCAACATCAACGGATGGAGTAACGCATCGTTCAACCGTCGAAACCGTTGGTGACGAGCGAGTATCCCATTTCTCGCGAAACATCCGAAAATGACTCCGATTAACATCAAACTCACCGCCAAGCTCGGGTCTCTAAAGAGATCTTCCATGGCCAAACCGCCGTCCTCGTCCGAGATTAATTCGCACGATTCGCCAAAGTACCCTTCCTCGCAGGCGCATCCGTACGCGCCGTAATCTTTCAAGACGCTCGTGCCGTGTTTCCCGCAATCCGGTTGCTCGCTGTCGCCATTCGTTGGGTTGATGCACATGGAGCAGCATTCAAACGGCGACGTGACAACCATTTCTGGTTTGGCAAAGTTCGATTTACCCGACCCCGAGGCCTCGATGGCGTGGTCAAACATTCTCAAGAATTTGTTCTTCGGACACGTGACGACAGAACTGGTGGTCGAATCGCCTTTATTTTTGTTTTCGTCGTCGTTCGTGTCGTTGTCGGACGCATCGCTGCTATCCGTGTTCTTTCCGCACGCGCACGATTGCAACAAAAACTTCGTATCGTCCGTCTTCAAAATCGTCGGTTTGCAGCACGTTTGCGCGCCAGTCGGGAAGAATAAATCGTCGCCAATGTCCGCGGTGGACGCCGGATTGGCCTCTGCGGCGTGCTCGAACGCCGTTGCGAAATATCCAGAAGGACACTTGGCTTCGTTGTTCGACAAAGCCGAGATGGGATTCGAAGAAGACGCTAAACCACTACTCTCGTCGGCGATATCACTGCTGCTGCTGCTGCTGCTATCAGTTCCAGCAGCACTGTCCTCTAGACTCCCTCTCTCGCAATTCTCGCTCAAAACTCTCACGTCCGTCCCGTCTTCGTTCAAAAGTTTCCGTAAATCCGCATCCTCTTTCATCCTCTCGAGCGTCGTCTCTCCGTCCTCGTCCTCGTCGTCAGACGCTTTACTCGACGCGCACGGTCGACAACATCTCGCTCTCGACAGTGGCACGTACCTGTTCTCTTTCGCACCACCAGCGTATTGCCCGGCATTTTCAAACCCGACGATAAAATACCCTTCCTTATCGCATCGCAACCCGACGCCGACGGCGTTCTCCGCGTTCCTCTTCGCCGCGTCGCGCTTCTCGTACGCCGCAAAGTAACACTCGCACGCGGATAACTCAATCAAAGACGACGACGACGTCAAAAGAGACGACGACGAATATATCATCGGAGGATGACGATCATCATCATCATCCCGCGCTACTACTGTGACTCCTGAAAGCTCTTCTTCACCTTCTTCGCTTTTAAGAGGAGTTGAAAGAACTCTTCCTTGCGCGAGACCAACGATAAAAACGGAGAACATCACAAACGCCAAAAACATCATCGATGAAATCCTCCTTTTAATCGTCGTCATCGCGTTGTTTACTGTTCTTGTGTTCTTCTTCTTCTTAACAGAACGAGAGAGAGATTGGAAGTTGCCGTTACCCGAGGAAAAGGTCGACCTTTCCCCTAAACTCTTGTGCGTTTACTAGGCGCTCAAAAACACGCTCTAATACAACAACAACACCGAGGGGCAGTTGACCAAACACTCGCGCGTTTGTTTGCTCGTTTGTTTGATTGTAATTGTGTTCTTTGTGTGTGATATATATCGCGCGAAAAATGAGGCAATTTTAGAGGATCGCTTCGAGGAGAAAAGACAGATATTGAGCGCGAGAGAGCGCGAGAGTTAGCGAGATGTTCTTCTGCGCCTTTCTGCGCGATTACGGTGACTTTTGTAGTATACTGCGTATGAGCAAATCATATGTGCGTGTTATCTTTCTCTTTTTCTCTCTCTTTCTATCAATGTTAGTATTATTATTTCTCGTCGTACGCGTCTCTCAAACTGGCGAAATCCTCGTTCTGGTGTCCTTTCCGGGACGCTTTTACGTATCGCTGGTGGACAGCGCTCGCGACGGGGACTTCGCAGTGGACTTTTTCCGCGGTTTCGATGGCTAACTTTAGATCTTTTTGCTGCAAGTAGAGTTGGAACAACGTTTGCGGCCACGTGCGGTTGTTTTCGACGCCTTTGAACATTCGATTGCCGACCGATCGCAACAACGGGTTCATCATCACGCCTTTATCGAGGACGTCGAACCAGACTTTCTCGTCCACTCCAGTATATTCGCAAAACGCGAGGCATTCGGCTAACAAGGCGGCTTGACCGCCCATCATAATCTGTAACGCCATTTTCGCGTCCGTGGCGTTTTTGCACTCCGGACCCATTAACCAGGACTGTTTCCCCATCTTGTCAAAGTCGATTAAACACTTTTCGTACGCTTCCTTCGCGCCCGCCGCTAAGATCAACAACTCGCCTTCTTTCGCATCTTTCTGACCGCCCGAGACTGGTGCCGCTAAATATTCCGCCATTTGGTCTCTCTCGATGACCAGCTTTATGTTCTCGGACGTTTGCGCGTCGATCGTGGACATTTCCACGTACGTTATCACATCGTCGCTTTCATCCGTATCTCTGTTGACAGACATCTCCCTTTGCTTCCTCTGCATCTTCTTTTCCCTCAACCCTTCCGCGAACTGCTCGGCGACCATCACGCTCGCTTTGGGGTCCGCTAACATCGCGTACACGATCGAACACTGGCCGTTTTTCGCGAGTTCTTTCGGTGATTCGCAGACGTGAGCGCCGTTCGCTTTCAACGCATCCGCTTTGGATATCGTTCGGTTCCAGACGGTTAAATTGGATTGTTGTGTGTTCGTATTCGTACTATTAGTGGTATTAAACGCGTTTAAAAGCACCGAAGCCATGCCTTGACCCATCATCCCGAGACCGAGGAAGCCTACTTTGCGAGGTAGGGTTGTTGTGGTTGTCGTCGTTGCTGCCATTATTCGTATTAAAGTCGCAAGTGTAGTTAGGGAAATGTCTGACGCATGTCCAAGTCTCTGGGAAAAAAACTCGCATGTGTGTTCTTCACTTTTATTTTCCTTTCTCTGCGGGCGGCGAGTTTTATCGCGATAGGGTTCGATATACACAAAACACGATACGATGCTCGCGACGAGGGGCAAGATGCGAGAAACGCGGTATCAGAATTTGTGGGATTTGATCGTGAATAACGACGATATAAGTTTCAAACATATCATTCCGAGACTGAATTCGAATGATCTCAAATTCTTGTACGGAGTGAATACGGAGACGAGAAAGTTGATTAAGAGATCGTCTCGCAAGGGGGAGTTGAAGAGGAGTTTCAGAGTGAGCGAGATGTCGTCGATATCGACGTTGGAGTTTGCGTGGAAGAAGAAATCGTTTTGGTCGGGTGACTTGTACAACGAAACAACTTTCTGCTCTCGAGTTGCTTGGACGAATAAACTCGAGTTGCTCAAGTGGGCGCGAGAGGAGAAAAAGTGTAAGTGGAATTATAGGACGATTGAAGTGGCCGCAATTCAAGGTAATCTGGAAATGGTAAAGTATTGCGTTGCAAATGAGTGTTCTATCGATACGTATCCATGTTCATTTGCTGCCTTACACGGTCATCTCGAGTGCCTCAAATACTTACGCGAAGAAGCGAAAGCGCCTTGGGATTTGAAGGTTTTGTACCAAGCTCACGCGAATAAACACCTCGAGTGTTTACGCTACGCCGTCGAAAAGAAATGTCCGGGATGGTCAAATTACACAGAAAAACTGAAGGAATTAGAGCAAAGCCAGTAAACGTTTTTCCGTTCTAAAAACACAAACACATACAACGCATTATTCAATCGACGAACGCGCTCTCGCATCGTCGTACTATCATCTTACTATTACACAAAATCAATGCTTAATAATGGCTACTCAAAATACTCTCTCTACGTGCTACTCGAAGATGTCGCTGCTCCTTGTGGTTGCCACGTTCCTTGCACGCTCGATATCCTCGTCCGCATCACTCGCCTCGGTATTTTCTTCACCGCGCGCCCTTTCTCGCTCATCACGTTTTCGACCAAAATCGCAATTTCCTCCTCCGTTTTATTCTTCACCCCGATCGTTTTCTCGCGTTTGTTTACGAACATCGCGTGTAAGTACGGGTCTTTTCCTTTCCTTTGTTGAATTTCGAACACGTTTTTATGCTCTTCGCCTCTTCTTTCTTCCGTTTGTATGCGTAATGAAGGCAACGCGTTCACGAGGAATTGGTTTATCCCTTTGGAAGTTCCCGTGTGTGGGCAGTGCACGAATGTGAGTTTGGCGAGTTGAAAGATGCCTCGGATGGACATTCTCTCGCGCAAAGGACGAGAAAAACCGAAGAAACGCAAACACGCGGATGCGTTTTCTCCTCGTGAGCGCTCTGGCGCGCTCTCTTCTTCGCGTTGTTGTCTTTTAGAGCGGAGTAAACGCGTCGGTAAAAGTGAAGTCTTTTCCCTCACTTTTCGTTCCCTAACTCATACTCTAACTTGCACGGATAAAGAAGAAGAAGAAGAACGATGTTTTCCTCCTCCTATTCCTCCTCCTCTCGCTCCTCTGGACGTGCTCTCTTACGCACCAGCAAAAGGCAAAAGAATACCACGCGAAACAGAAAGAATACGCCGCTCAAAGCCGTCAAAGACGAATCCATCAAAGTGAAATCCAACAAACCTGCGAACGCGCCGAAAGACGCTTTTAAAGCTTTAACCGGCACAAAAGTCCTCCAAGTTTCCTCATCGGACGCGAAAGAAGTCAGCGTGCACTCGTTATTCGATCCTGAATTCGAAAAACACGTGTTCGTTTTCATGCGTTCGTTCGGGTGATTCTTCTGTTGGGAGCTCAGTCAAATCATAAAGAACGAGCTCTGGCCAAAGATGTTAAAAGCGGAGACGAAGCGGATAAAGTTGATCGTAATCTCCATCGGAACGGAAGAAAGAGCTCGAGATTTTTGCCGCGAGAATGAATTCCCGATGGAGATTTTATACGCCGACCCGATAAACGTGACGTACGATAAACTTCGATTGAACTTTGGGGTGAAGGAGACGTTGTTCGATGCGTCGACGCCGTATTCCATCGCGGAGAGGATTCAAACGGGGAAGATTAAGGAGTTGACGGATGTGCTCAAGCGGTGGAAACCGTGGATACCGCCGAAAAGGGAACAAGGGTTACAACAAGGCGGGACGTTTGTGTTTGATACGAAGAGGATTAAAGGAGACTCGGAGGTGGAGTACGAATGCGTGTACGATTGGTACGATCCGAGTACAGGCGCGCACGCTCCCGCGGAGGAGATTTTGGAAGCGTGCGGGATTGAATAATCTTCTTTTTCCAAGTGAAGAAGAGATCATCTTCAGAACACAAATTCGGAGGCGATCATCGTTTATCGTTAATCGATACCTTCTTCAACACCGGTGACGTTCAACGACTCGTAAAAAGTTAACAAAAAACTCGATTCTAAGAATCGGCGAGATTGAACCGATAAAAAAAGAAGTACGGTATCGACGCGCGAGACGCGAGCGGCGGTTCCCTCCCACCCCCAAAGCGAGAAAATGAAACAGTAATAATAGAAAGCACGCAGCAGCAAAACGAGCGGCATAAAAACAGCGGATATGAAACCTCTCAAATTCCGCCGAGACGGCGTTTCGAAGACCGAGCGTTCGACGAGCGAGCGAGAGAAAAGATAGAAACCTCTCGATGTATATATATTTACTACTAATTATTACACGCGACGAAAACGTTTGTATACTACTATTTGTCTACTACTACTATGAGAGGGAGAGCAATGCTGAAGAAAAAGCTTAAATGGCTACCCCGCCGCTCTTCTCGCCGTAGACGACGCCTTTGCCTAAGCCGCCGCCGCTTTTGAAGTGAATCTCTCCGAGCTGCCTTTCCAACTCGTCGCCTTTAATGAACCGTCGAAAACACCCGTCTTTGTTCACCGTGCACAAGCGTGCGCACCCACCGGAGCTGGAATCCACCGCCATTGCGAGCGTTAACGCTTTCAACACGTACTTCTCGCACTCCTCTCTCGTCATCCGTTCCTTGAACTCGGAGTCTAAACCCCCCCAGATGTACGTCGAGCTGCTTCCGTCCGTCGTCCACGAAGTTTTGATCATGTTCCCTCCAGCCGTGCACGAATACACCTGCGCGCCGAATTTCTCGTCCCACCCGGCGGCAATCGCGTAGCACCCTAACCCGGTCCCGTTGTTCGCGTTTTTATTCTCGTAGTTGATCTTGGTCAATATCCTGGCGACTGTTTTCACCTCCATGGTTTCCCCGTGCTCTAATTCGATCTCGCGTTGCGCGCAGTGGTGCCGGACGAACCCGGCGACGGCTTCGGTATCCGCGGCGTTAAGACAATTTCGAAGATACATACGTCTTCGAAATTGTCTTAAAGTTGTCTTAAAGTTGTCTGTGCCGGAATATATTTTGACCTTAAAAATTGATAGTACTGCCTTAGTACTGCCTTAGTACGAAGAGGGGTACTCTCAAACCTTAAACCACCTAAAAACCCTAAATGTATTTGTTGAAACATTTTTCTCTCCAGATAGTTTTGGTTTGACCTCCTCCTTCTTTTTGTCGTTTGTCTTTTCGACAATTAGAATATTTCCCGAATAATAACCTCACTATTCAAACGCGTACGACATCACTTCAAAACAAGTACTCGTACCTAAACGCGGTAAAAAGAAGTATCAACACTTCCTCTACCCCGTGAATCATCTTAATCAACGAAAGTCGCCTTCGGCTCCACTCGTAAGTAAAGAAATAGAAACGGATTTTTTCGTCGTCGTTTTTCCCGAAGTCGCGAGAAGTTCCCGAAGTCACGGACCTTAGTATAGTTTGTGGGTGGGGGAAATGAGCGATTATCAAACACCGCAGAGGGATGGTGAAGTTGATAAAAGTCTGGATGAAGAGGACGACTTGAACGATAGGGAAAATGTTGCTCCCACTTCCCGGCTTTTTTAAATTAAAGCTAAAACCTCTCTTTTATTTTGCCACCTGGCTTTTTTAAATAAAACAGGTCTCTTTTAGAGCTCTGCATTGACTACTTGTCATACGAGTAAGAAAGTATAAAAATGTCGAATATCTGGTTTGGATGGATACTCATTGTGGGTCTCATTGTCATTTCAGGTGTAAGTGCTACCCCAGGAGATACTTGCACCACTCACAGTCATTGTGAAGCTGGAGAATATTGTTATGATGCGGGAGCATGCTCTCAATGTTTCAACAATAACGTATGTGCCACCTATGGTAACTCAATAGATGGGGATTGTAGCAAATGCTCAACTTCAAGTTCACCAACATCATCAGGTGTGAGCGCTGACTCAACTCCAAATTACTACTGCGTCACCGCATGCATGGTTTCAGTGAATGACAATAATTGCGGTGATAATAATGGACAAACACATGAATGTGTATCGTACCTGGAAGCTGCAATTTCAAATCCAGAGAACGTTGCAAACTCGTTTCCGATCAATGCACCTGCTGGGTTTTTGGGATGCACTTCGTCTGCTTGCAATACTTTGTGCACAAACTCAGGTGTGACAGATGTGAGTCCAATTGCATTGTGAGTCCAATTTTCGATGCGATTAGGGGTTTTGTTGGAAAGTCCATTCGTATATTGGGGTATTAGAGCAATCTCCGCACTTTTATTCTTTCCATCATTGTTCTTTTGTATTGCGATTGGTAGGACTTACGGAATAGAGCATTCTGCTTTTATTGCGTGTTTTGTGCTTTTGTTTCCTGTTTTTTTTCTTTGTTGTAGTGATTTGTTTCATTACGTCAAAAGGCAAGGATGAAGGAATTACGAAAGGTGACTAAAAACACCGAAGGCGACGCGCTTCGTCTCTCAAGAAAGTTGGGAACTTCGTTAAGGGGAGATGACTGCACGCGTCGTACGTGCGATAAAGAAACTACGATGCGATCGACGACGGAAACTTTCCCCAGAAAAGATACCTATTCCTTCTGATATAGCGTAACGGTGGGCGAACGTAAATAGTGAAAGAGGAGAATATGAACAAGAGAACGTACCAATAGAGCGCGTGGAATGTATATTGGGCGTTTTGATTACGGTTTGGTTGCGCGGTGCATTCTTAGGAGTTCGAAAACTTGAAGAGGAACTTTTTAAACTTAAGAAAATCTAACAAAAAAATTGTTTTTGCTTAGACCACCTCTGCCGCCTCGCCAGCACACTAAGAATTGCGTAAAGTTCGACGGGCGATTGGAGATATCAACTCCACAGCTTCTGCACTCGCGCTCGTATTCTTCGCAACGAAGGAAGAAGTCCTTTTTAAACGCGTACGAAGTAGAAATACCAAAGCCGTTTGTTAGACATGCAGATCCTAAATTTTACTAGTCACGATTTTATTGAATCTACCAATACATTCTAGAATGTTCGCTTCACCACCGTTGATATGGTCCTTTCCTTTGACCTTCCCTGCCGCCTCTACCGCTTCTGTCGCTTCTGTCGCGGCTCCAGCAGTCCTTACACTGTTGATGAGTTTCATCCCGGTCAGAAATATCTGTGCGACAGTCTCGGCACAAGCGGGTATATGGACCTCTTCTTCCTCCTCTTCCTCTTCCTTCTTCATACGAATTATGTCGAGAAGAATTGTGCATATTTGTCCTTCCTCCTCGTTCTGGCATATAATCATTTTCACCTGAATAACATTTGTAACACAGAGTGTGGCTATCCGGTTTATTCGAAATATCCGTGATGCCGCACTGCTCGCACAGGCGTTGGCCGATTATGTGAAGTCGAGTTTCTGGGGGCTCGTAATTCATCGTCGAAACTAAGGGGTTAAAATTTACTGCCGGATTACACGTGCGTTGATGCCGCTTGAACTTTTCATATGTATATATAAACATCGCCGTTCACAAAAACTACTCTCTCTCTCTCTCTCTGACCGTTCGGAAATGATTTTCTCATCTCATGTCTCGTCACCAATCACAATCGACTCTTTACAGGTACATGAAACGCGTGCGAAAGATGAAGGAGCAACGC
>JACLAA010001804.1_pt1 | contig 19437 bp, 19 predicted proteins | sample 8027891 | NCBI WGS metagenome assembly JACLAA01 (sample SAMN15724900, study PRJNA655200) | protist metagenome | isolation source: fluorescence activated cell sorting (FACS) single amplified genomes of... | place: Spain: Blaines Bay Microbial Observatory, Mediterranean Sea | collected 2016-01-19 | reverse complement strand
GTTTGGCAGACACTACGCTAAAACCATCCTCCCGGCTGCCCGAACTATGCGCCGCATGATGGTGGCGAGGTGACCGCCACTCCCACTTGTCTGGCAGCCTCCGGTCCACCACCATGCAGGCCGAGGACCGCGACGCCTACGTCGCCGACGACGCGGCGATCGCCGCGGCGCTCCGCGACGACGAGGCGATCCTGGACGTCTTCGCGCCGCCCGGGTACGAGGCCGGCGGCGCGGACGTCTGGCGCCGGCCGCCGACCGCGGACCGGCCGCCGACCGCGGACCACTTGACTGGCGTCCGGAGCCCCGCGCCGGGCCCCGCGCCGGGCCCGGACGACGCCGCGCCCTCGAGGCCGCAGAGCCCCATAGAGCCGATCGCAGAGCCCCCACCGCGGCGGCCCCCGACGGCGGAGGCGCCCGCTCCCTCGATACCCGGGGACGCCAAGTGGGTCAAGAGCTGCCGGCCGCACACTTCAAAGAAAACGGCCGAGAAGTGGAGGCTCTACAACGAAGCTCTCCTGTGCCTCGCGCAGAACGATTTCGAAGGCGCGGCGGCTTTACTCGAGCCGCTCACGGACCAGTACGATCGCAAGGCGCCCTTCCGGGAGGACCCCGACGCGCTGTTTCGCATGGCCCAGGTCTCGCTTTGTCGAATGCGGCGGGACGAATCGTTAAATTGGCCGCCGGCGGCTTGGTTGGACGAAGATAAACCACCAAGCATGCGCGAGCGATTGAGTAGAGCGAGGACGAAGATGCGGACCTTCGGCAGCTTCGGTTCCAGGAAGGACGAATCATTGGAAGAACGCCCCGTTTCATTAGGAGACGCCCCTAAAAAGAAGCGCGGCTCCTTCGCGTCGGCGGCAAAGGCCCTATCACGGCTTGGATTGGGACGGGCGCCGGCGCCGGCGCCGGCGGCCTTCGTCGACCCGATGGTTGCAGTGGCGCAAAAAGAGTTGGCTTCGATGGTCGCGGCGCCGGGGACCCAGTATCGAAAGCGGCGGAAGGCCCGGGCTTTGCAGATTATTCACTCATATTTGAACCGCGCTCTCACAGCAATCGAGAAGCACGCGGTGTGTCGCGATTTTGATGATTGCTGGCGGCGCATCCAACTGGAACGGATGAATTTGTGTTTAGAGCACGGCGACGAGCGGCAAGCTTATCAGATTGCGCGGCAGCGAGATTTAGCTATGTTCGAGCCCGAGGCCGCCCTCTACTTGGCCGAGCGATACTTGGAGGAGGGTAGGGATGAAGAGGCCTCGGAATTGACGCGAACAGCTGTAAGGTGGCACGCGCACGTCCAGCGGATCCAAGGTTTTATCCAAGAGACGCCTCCTGAAATCTCGCACGATCTCGACTGGGCCTTTGGCGACGTCGGGGAGAGGAACCCCTTCTTCGCTTCTGATGAAGTAGATCCCGTGGAGGAGGAGGCGGCTCCTACGAAAAAATCGGTCTGGGCTTCGAGCGACATTCCAGCCCGGGAGGCGCCCACCGTCTGGCGGCCCGGCCGCACGGAGCTCGACGCGGGCGTGGCCCGCGAAGACGGCGTGATTGCCGCCATCACCTTCGGGCGCCGAGAACTGGAGATTCCTGACAAAAAACCGCCGCGGGACGGCGTCCTGCACTTCCCGGGCTCGGACACGCTGGATGACAGCAGTTTCCGAAATGCACCCCGCGCCGCGCCGCCGGAGGGGGATAATATCAAGTAGTCTGTAGTTACTCTTCGATTGGTGAATAGACCTCCTTCCGGACGATGGGCGCCCAGTTCTCATACAACGTCCGCCGGATCGCCGCGCGCTGGTCCGGGCCGTACCGCCACTTGTCGAGGAACGCGGCCCAGTCCTCATCGACCTCCGAAGCTGCATTTTCAGAAAAGGGCGACAAACCCAAGATCTCGCCCAGTTCCCCCAAGTCGTCGTCGCGCGGCGCCGCGGCCTCGTACAACGCGCGGAGCGCCTCGGCCAAGCCCGCCATCATGTCTCTTTCCAACAGCGCGGTACATAAAGCCGCCGATCTGAGGGAAGTCGCCCGCGACGCCGCGGCCAGTTCCCTATGGCCGTCGCGCTCGTGCGCCACCGCCGTCGCCGCGCTCATGGCCACGTTCATGACGCACAACCGCAAATTGGGCTCGGGCCGCGCGGCGATGGGTTGTAATAACGCGTCGTCGATCGGCGGCACGAACAGTTGCGCGAGGTCGTCGTCCGTTAGTAATGAAACGAACCAGCCGCGCGCGCCCGATGTGGTCGATACGAGGTCCTGGAGCAGCTCCCGGGCTTCGTCGTCCAATCCTTTCTTGTCGCGCAGCTGCTCGGCGAGTTCCCTCCCGATGTCCTGCGCGGCCTCGAACGACGCGCCGCGCTTCGCCCGGCGGCGCTGGGCCGCGGGAGACAGCTTCTTCTTCGCGTGGCGGCCGCGCTGCTGCGCCGCGTGGTCCTCGAGCTTCGCGCGGATGCGGGCTTCTTCTTCTAGGTCCGGGCTGTTCGTGCTTTGGAGGCGGGTCCTCGGGCGCGGCACCGCCGGTCGCAGGCCTTCGACGAGGCAGAGCGCTAGCATGGCTGCTGCGGAGCGCCGCATCTCTGAGGGGTTTCGGTGGTGCAGCGCTCTCCAGGTGCGACGGGCCGAGCCCAGCGAGGGTTTGCGTCCACTGATGTGTAGTTCTTTCGTAAAACGCCGCAGACCTTGGATCGCAGCGCGTGCCGGCAATAAAAGCCAAAAAAGAATTAAAGAGTTAAGTGTGTCAATACACTAGAATAATAATCGTTGGCCGGCAGGTTTGGACGATGGAGGCGACGTAGGGCTGCCCACCGGCAGAATGCGGGCGAAGGAGCTATGCTTGGTCGTCGACGTCCATCTCTGCTGGCGCGCCTGGCTTAAATTCGCGCGGCGCCAGCGCGAGAAGCGTGAGAAGGCCGCCCTCTCTGCGCCTCCGCCGCTGGACGCGCCCGATGAGACAGTGCCGGTAGAACCACCTACACCTCCTCCTCCGACTGACGCGCCACCAGCCTCGCCGCCGACTACCGACGTGCCACCAGCCTCGCCGCCGCCGCCCGTCGAGCCGCCGCCCCCGACGCCGCCTGCCGAGACGCCGGCGCCGGTGGTCGACGCGACGACTAAGCCGCGGCCGCCACCAAAGCCCCTGCGGGACAAGAGCGCGCAGCTGCCAAACACAACGCTGCGGGGCCCCGTCGGCCAGGGCGGCGCCACGAGGCTCTGGGAGCTGCTGCGCCCGCCGACGCAGTGCCTCGTGCTCGAGTTCCACGCAATGGACGGACCGCGGCGGATCCCGCCGCTCGTCGCCGTCGACGCGTGATCGCGGGTCAAGGCGGGCGAGACGCTCGACGAGCTCGACGCGCTCGCCGCGATGCTCGACGACGCCAGCGTGTCGCAAGCCTACGGTTTCGCCGAGAAGGCCATAAGGTGCGCGGCCTGCTGCGTCGACCCGTCGCCGGCCCGGGCCGTGGCGGCGGCGAAGCGCTGGCCCCACCTCGAGCACTACTGGTTGGACGAGCGGGCGATCCGCGACCTCGGCGTGGGCCGCGTGCCGTCGCGCCTCGTCGTCGACGGCGACGCCCGCGTCCGCCGCCGCTGGGACGGCACGCACGGAAGGGTACTGCAGGGGCGCCACGGCGCGTCCCTCGCGAACGGGAGCCACACGCTCGTCCTCGAGCTCGCCGACGTCGTGCACTCGTGACGGCGCGCGGGGGGGTTCTCCCCCTCGGGCGCCCGACACCGCGCGACGTCTGTGCTGGCGAGTAATATTGTAATCGAATCAAGTATTTCCCGCCGACGAAGGTTCACTGGCCCTGGCATGATGATCGGCTGCACGAGCGGGGGAACTTCGTCCATCTGTACTATAATTTAGTATAAAAACAAACAAACAAATTTAGTGGTAGTCGCCCGCGTTTTCAGCAACAAAACACACGGCCTCGCAGATCTGCGCGACGTCCCGCGCGGTGCAGGCGAAGGGCGGCATCGTGTACAGCCGCGTCCCGAAGGGCCGGAGCCAGACGCCCAGCGAGGCGCACGCGGCCGCGACCTTGGCCGCGTCCAAGGGTTCGGTCAGCTCCACGACGCCAATAGCGCCCTTCACGCGCACATCTTTAACAGTATCAAGCCCGACGCAGGGGTTCAGCCCCTCGCACAATTGCCCTTCGATGGCGCGCACGCGGCGCCGCCACCAGCCATTCTTCAAAAGTTTCGACACCGAGGCCAGAGCCACGGCGCACGCGAGGGGGTTGCCCATGAACGTCGGGCCATGCATGAGCGGTAATGCATCTTCCGAGCCGGGCGGCGCCGCGCACACGTGGGACGCCACCTTTTCGGTGGCAAGCGCGGCGCCCATGGTCACGTAGCCGCCCGTCAACGCCTTGCCGACGCACAGAATGTCCGGCGAGACGCGGGCCTCGTCGCAGGCGAACCAGTGGCCCGTCCGCCCGAAGCCCGTCGCGATCTCGTCGCAGATTAGGAGGATATCATGATGATCGCACAATTGACGTGCTTGTTGTAAATAGCCAGGATCATAAAAGTGCATGCCGCCGGCACCTTGGACGAGCGGCTCGAGGATCAAGGCCGCGACGTCATCTCTCTCGAGTACTTCCGCGAGACTTTCAATCGCTTTCGTAAAGTCCGCGCCGCGGCTCGGCGGCCTTTCCACAAAGTAATGACGAGGGATCGTCGCAAAGGCCTCGTGGCGCCCCGTCGCCGGGTCGCTCACGCTCATGGCGCCGAGCGTGTCGCCGTGGTAGCCGCCCTTCAACGCCACAAATCTACATTTGTCCGGCCGCCCGCGGCCGCGCCAGTACTGCGCGGCCATCTTCAGCGCAACTTCTACCGCTACAGATCCGGAGTCGGCCAGGAAGACCCTATCTAAACCAGCCGGCGTGCAACTCACCAACAGCTCGCCGAGCGCGACGGCCGGCCGGTGAGTGAGCCCTCCGAACATCACATGGGACATGCTTGATAGCTGGTCCGTGATCGCTCGGTCGAGCTCGGGAACCCTATAACCGTGCACGGAGGCCCACCAGCTCGACATGCCGTCGATGAGCTGCGTGCCGTCCTCTAATTCTAAACGGACGCCCGCGGCACTTCTTACCGGTAAACATGGCGCGCCGGGCGTCGCGGCGTAGGGGTGCCAGAGCTTGGCTCGGTCGGCGGCGACGTGTTGTGGTGTTGGGCGCCGTAAGGCGCGTTGCACGACGTCCGTTTTGAGCGCGGCGCGGCGTTTTGATAGAGCGTTCGCATTTTGCAGGCGCGTTTGCTTGCCGAATGGCTGAGGCGCGCGCCGGCCGCAGCGGAGGCGCCACTCGGCGACCGCGCGTCGGGCGTTCGTGCCGGCGCGGCGGCGCATTGCTTTGTTGATGTATGACTCGCCCGACGTCAAAATAGTGACTTTTAGCTGCTTGCACTACCTTTTTCAGCAAAAAAGAAGCCAGGGGCCTCTTTCTAGTGTCTTACAGTCGCTAGCTGCATGAGCTGCAAAAAAAGGCCCATCTGCAGCCCGCCAAGCGGTTTTAGTTGATTTGACGTATCCGTTTAGCTCGCTATCCAGGTTTAGGAGAGCCTTGATCTATTTTAGGAGAGCTTTGATCGATGCGGTTCCGCAAGCTCATCAGCGGCTCCTGCAGAGTCGACACGGGCGAATGGCTCGACACGGACGAGGACAGCGCTTGGTATGCCGGTCTACGGACGGCGGTGCAGCGCTGCCGCGACGACGACGACACGCGCCACGTCGCCTACGAGGACTTCGACGCTGCTGGACGAGCGCTCGTCGATCAAGGCGTCGAGCGCATCCTGACGGCGATGAAAGATAGCGTGTTCGTGCCCAAGTGGGCTCGTTTAGAGCTGCACAAGGCGTTCGTTATATCTTATGACGCCGCTCACGAGTGCTCGTCGCACGCCGAGCATGTTGACCCAGGCAGTGATGTTACGATCAATTGCCCGCTCACGCCGGATGACGAGTATGAGGGCGGAGAACTGATGCTCCGGCTCTTCCCAGATGCGTACGAGAACCCTGCGAAGAGCCAAATGTTAATGCTGGAGCATTACGATGGTCCAGACGCGGCGCGGGATTTGGTCGGCTGCCGCGTAAACAGCGCACTCTTACGGCTCGCGATCTACGGGAGCACCGGCTTCGGCGTCATAACGAGTATCCAAGAAGACGGCACGGCATTTGTGAGGCTTGACTCAGGGCAGGTCGTAAAGTGCCCCAAGGATCTTTTCGATGCTTGCGTCCTAGTTTACCCAACCAAAGACATCACACCACGGCGCGGCGCCGTCGTGGTCCACGGCGGGGGGATCCAACACGGCGCCAGAGCGTTGACGCGCGGCGCGCGGTCTGCACTAATAATTTGGACGAAGCGGAGGTGTTCGTTTGATGTACAACGTTTGCCCGACGACCTCCGCCGAAAAATGTTGCCATACTGGACGTGGCGCGACCAGCTGGCCCTCGCTGCGGCGTCGAAGGGCTCGCGGCGGATCGTGGGGATGGAATGGTCGGGACTGCGCCGAAACATGGCGCAGCGCATCCCGACCGGGAACTTTCACCCATTTCATGAGTACAATCGTGGTGGGCTCCAGAACGTTATTGCGTCCGCACCCCCCGGCCGCGACGCCATTGCGGGGACCGTCGCGATGGTGGTTGCAGTGGCCGATGCGCACGTGGCTGGTGTTGGCGGGGGCGGTATGGCCGCTCACAGGCGGGCAGAACTCCTGCGCCGCCTCGTCCAGCTGGCGCTATCGAGTCTGCTTCACGAATGCGACGACAAAAGGTGCAGGCACCTCCCCTGGGACATGTGGTTCGACGAGAGCCTCGTGAAGGACGGGGCCGACTGAGTAAGTAAAAATAATGAGTACTACAATGAGGCGGCGCCGACCGACGCCTCGCCGGCGCTCCGCGGCGACGGGTTCGTGAACGTCTCGGGGACCGCCTCGCCCGCGGCGGACGGAGAGATCGATAACCGCCCGCCCTCGACTTCGGCCGCGCCGTGCGCGAACCGTTTCTACTCAAATTTGTAATTTAGTAACCGCTTTCGCAGGGAGATCTGCGGCTCCGCCGCAAACGTTTTTAAGTGCGCCGATATTACAACGCCCAGATTGTCTGTGAGCACTCCGACGCGCCAGCAACACAAGGCTGGAAAAAATGGGAGTTTGCTAGTAAGTATGACGCTAGATCCAGAGTCGATAATCGCGAGGGAGAAGTGCTCTCCGCTTTGGTGTCGCTCAGAGCTGCACGCCAGTGGCGAACCGCCGAAGAAGAGACTGTACGCAGCCCATAAATCTCTCTCGTATACAAAAACTAGCGCGCGCGAGACAGGCAGCAGCAAAAAAGAGAGTTTCTGCTCCATGGCAAGCCAAATACCGCGGAGCCTCGCCGCGCACAACACGCCGGGTCCGTTCTGGGGCGGCGCGCCCGCGCCCGCGCCGCCGCAACCAAAACCCAAGCCGCCCCAAACGGCGCCGAAGCCGCCCCAACCATTACGCCTCGACCCCTCATTAAAACGCCTCCACGACGAGCTCGTGGCGCAAAAGGCCGACCCGTCCATCCTCAAAGACTGGACGACGGAGAAGCGCAAGGACGGCCCGAACCGCGGCGACCGCGTGTATTACGTCGATCCGCACGGCAAAGCGCATCGAAGCGCGCCTGCCGCGAGAAGAGCCATCCTCAACACAGGACCGGCCACGCCTCCCAAAAAACGCAAGACCCAGGACAAGGACCGAAGCCAACTCGTGAAGTGGAAGCTCTCCGGCTGCACGGTCGCCGTCACGCCGGCGCCACCGCGCACGGAAGCTTCAGAAAGCGAATTAGCGTTAGAAGGCAAAGTTTTCGAAGACGAAGGTGTGAGGTGGAGAATAGACGAGGTCTACTTCGACGAAGACGTCAAAGCGCTATGCGCTTCCTATTATGATTTTGATGCTAGAGGGTTTGTACCCCCCGACGACGAGGACGCAGATCTCGGCGTCCCGCGGTGCTGCGGTGCCTTCACGCCATCGACGCGACTCGCCTCCATCAGACGAGGCCGTGGGTGGTTTGTTTTCGATTTTGAGCTCGTTTCCGGCGAGATCGCGACTGGATATATATCACACACAGGCGTCCGAAGTCACGCCCCTGGAGGAGTTGCGGACGTTCGCGGCCTGGGTCGAGTCTCCTGCCGTATTGACGGGGTCGGAGTTACAAGCCGCTCAAAAGAGGGAGGACGATCGACTAGATGCTAGAAGGGCCGCGCGCGTGGCCTGGGAGTGCGTCGACGCCCTGGCGGCGCGACGGTTGCGGAGGCAGCCTTGCATGACGGAGCTGCCCGTCTGTGCCATTGGAGATACGCAACGTTGTGCGGAATTGATGCACCAACACGGCGTCGTCGTTTTTAGAAATGTACTAACAAGTGAGGAAATAAAGGCGTCCGAATCAAAGTTCTGGGACTGGGCCGAGCGGGCGGCGCCGGGCTTGAAACGGGACTCTCCTCAAACGCATGGAGAACTCGGAAAGATGGGTTGGGGCGACACCGGAATTGTCGTAAAGTGCAGTGTGGGAATCAAAGACAGCCGGCCCACGCCATCGACGCGACGTCGTTCCCGTGACTGCGTCTGCTCGATGGCGTGAAGGTTGACGAAGGTTTCTCTCCACGCAGGCCAAGCAGGGCATCGCGCAGTCGCCGTTCATGTGGGGGGTTCGGTGCGCGCAAGGTGTGCGCAAGGCCTGGGCGACCGTGCTTGATAGCAACGACCTGAGCGTGTCTTTTGATGGGGCCGGCGCGTGGTTGAATCCCCACATTCATGGAGAGGGCGTGGCGACGAGAGGTAAGTGGTACCACATCGACCAGTTCTACGGGAAGACGCCGGAGCGCAAGGGCTTCCAGGGTCTTGTGACGTTGTACGAGGCCGACGGCGACACGGGGTCCTTCGTGTGTTTACCTGGTAGTCACCGCGACTACGAGCGCAACTGTCGGGGGCGGAACCCGCTGGGGAATTTCGTGCGGATGTCCGGGAAGAAGGACGCCGACTACTGCGCCTACCGCGCCGTGCAGGTCGCGCCCTTGTCTGCGGGCGATTTAGTGGTCTGGGATTCAAGGGTGGTGCACTGCTCGGCGGGCTTCGACGCGAAGGCGGACCCCGCGAATTTGTTAAAACTTCGGAACGTGGCGGAGCAGCCGCCGCTAGCTAGGCTCGTCGCGTACGTGGCGTGCGCGCGCACGGACGCGGTGTCTGATACAGTACGCGAGAAGCGGCGCGAGGCGGTCCGGAAGGGCTACGGCGGCAACGCGTTCTCGTCCCACGACGCGTCGACGCTGCGCAGGGCCGAGACGCCCGCGGGCTACCGGGTGCCCGACGAGAGTTCGCCGGTCTGGGACCTAATTTAAAGTTAAACTTTTACGCGTGGATCGCCAAGCGGGAGCCAGAGGGCCCTTGTCGTCGTTAGTTGGGACGGGGACCACTTGGGATCGGGGGACTTCGTGGGGCGTGTTTCCTGGTCTGCAGAGCCCTTCACGGCCCGTTGCAGAGGAGGCGCGCGGCGGGGAACTTTGAGCGCGCGGACGTTTAGTTCCAGGTTGTGGGTCGAAACACGCGCGACGCGCTAATTTATTGCAGCGCGGCGCCGAGACTTGGGTGTTTTCGACGCTATATTCTTGTCTAGCTGAGCTAGCGGCCTAATAAGACACTAGCAAGGAACAAGAACAGTCTTTGAAGACGCCACCGACGCGTCACGGAACCTCCTTACCCCTCCTAGGGCACGGGGTGCGGGTGCGGGTGCGCGTGCGCGTGCCCGGGCGCCGAGCGCGCGCAGGCCTTGACGCCCGCATAAGCCACGTGGACGTGGCGGCCGTCGCCCGCCAGCCGTTTTAAGTCTTGCGCCGTGTGCGCGTGGCCGTGGTCGCGCTCCGCGTGGATGTGGTCGAAGATGCGGTAGAGGCCGAGCCACGCCGCGAAGAGCACGAGGGCCAGCAGCACGAATAGTGTCGAGAGCTCGGCCAGTTCGACAAACGAAGCAGGTTCCGAGAAGAAGACTAGAGTGGTCAAAGCCAGCCCGAGCTCCATGGCGCCACATAAGGCAGCCTCGACGCCCTGGCACGCGCCCCGATCCCTCTCGTCGACCAACAGTTGTTGTAATTCAACATACCCGACGTCGAAGGCATACAATCCTGCCCTTGAACAGGCCACGGCCGCGCAGAACACCAGAATCATGTCTCCATCCAACAGAGCGTAGACCGCCAAACACGCACAAGTGAGCTGAAATAACAAAGCGCCCAGCGACGCCATCCTTAATGACGACACGCGTTTAGCTGACCGCGCGCCGGAGACGCTTTCATCGGAAGTGGACACGCGACTGCACCGCGAGAAGACGGCAATACCAATAAAGCCAAAAAAAGCGCCGCAGATTCTAAAGATAGCGATGAGCTCGGGGTCCGCGTTTTGTGTGGCCAGGAAGGCCGTGAGGACCGCGCCGTGCGGGGCTAAAGCAGTGAACCACAGGCAACAGAACGCCAGCGTTATTAATGACGTGCCGGAGGGCTGCGCGGCCCAGCGCCTCCAGGCGTTTCCACCATCGTCCTCTACGACTTCACGGATCGCTCTAGGTGCCCTTAACTTGGAACACCGCGCGTACAACGAATCCAGGACGGCCTGGGCCGGCGCCGACGATGCTATATTTAAAACGCCGGCCGCGCAGGCGCCGCGCCGCGGGCCTAACCAGGAGACGCAGAGCGCGCCCAGCAAGGGCCCCACGACTTCCGCGACCTGGCCCGCCGTGGCTAGCGCTGAGGTGGTATGAGAGAGCTCGTCGACGAGTTCGTCGCCTGCGTCGACGAATGCGTAAGCGCCGCCGCGGCGATGGCGTCACCCTCGACGCGCTGCCGCGGCGATGGCGTCACGCTCGACGCGCTGCCGCGGCGATGGCGTCACGCTCGCTCCGCCGTCGAGGCGACGCGCCGTCGCGGCGATGGCGTTCGAGGCGACCGGGAAACAAGGACGCCGCTCAAAACCGTCGAAGAGCGCCGGCGCCCAGTCCTTCTTGGGGGCGTTCTTGGACACGACGGCCGCGACGCTCTCGACGGCGCCTCCCAACAACACGAGGCCGAGGGCGGCGTAGTTTTCTTGCGACCCGTCGTAGACGAGCGCCGCCACGCCGAGGACGCCAAGGGCGGTACCCAAAATCTGCGCGAGGCGCGCGACGCGCGACGCCCTCCTCCTATCGCTCCGGTCGGCCCAGGCGCCCGTCGGCGGCGCGAGCGTCGCCGTCGCGAGCGTCGTCGCGAGCGCCAAAGCTGCCGGCGCTCTCAATGACGCGTGCGGGCCCGGCGGTCCTAATAAAGCTAGCGGCACCGAGAACTCCCACGCGCGCGCCGCGACCACCGTGATGACCTCGCTGCAGACGAGCCAGCGGCCCTCGTTGCCGTAGCTCGCGGCTTCTTCTTGTCCTGTTTCTTCGATCGCTACGGTGTTGTAGTCCGTTTTTTGAGTGGGAGCCATGGCGTTGTTTGGATGGGCTGCTGGGAGCTGTGTCCGAGCTGTGTCCTCCTTGAGATGCTTAACTCGCGGCGGTGCGCGGCTGTTTGGATGGTTGTGAGAGCTGTAACTTGAGATGCTTTGCCCGCGCTGTGAACGGCAAGGATTGGGGGTGCGGGTCAGTGCTGCCCGTGCTGTGTTGCTGCGGTGCGCCACTGGTTATTCAGACAGCTTCCAAGGAAGCACGCGCGCGCAAGAGCCCAGGAAATATAATACCTAGCGTCGTATCGATGCTAGCTTCTCTCGGGGCTCGGCTGAGCACTGCGTAGCCTACAGAGCTCCTGCGGACCCCACAGCGCGCTGTCCGATCCCATTCATCACACCATAGCCCACGCGCTGGAAAAGAACGCCGCGCAGCGGACGCACGGCTCAAAAAAAAAGAGCTCTCGATAAAGAGCACCAGAGACCCGCGGCGCGAACATGAACGACGACGACGACCGCGACGAGGAGGAGGAAGAGGAGGAGGAGGAGAGCGACGAAGAGGAGGAGGACGAGGAGGACGACGACGACGAGGCTGAGCGGCGCTTCGAGGAAGAATTGAGGCGGGAGATGGAGGCGGCAGCACAAAGAAGGCGGAGCGAGCGGGGCCCGCGCGGCTGGATCACGAAGGTCGCTAGACTGTTAACGAAGCCGCGGTTGGGTGCTGTGGGTCGATCGGCGGCGAGGGCCTTCGCGCAGGACTACAGGAAGCTCTGCGAGCGGCTGGACTGCCCTCCCGTGCCGTTCTACGCCGACTCGTATCGGCAGGCGGCTTCTTCCGCCGCTTCACAGTCCAAACTGCTATTAATCTACCTCCACTCGCCGTTGCATCAAGATGCGGAAGACTTCTGCCGAGGCTTGACGTCCGCCCAGTTCCAGGGTTTTTGTAGACAGCGCTTCGTGTTGTGGGGCGCGTCCGTCAATTCGGCCGACGGCCACGCTTTATCGGATTCGCTGGGCGCGACGCGGTTCCCGTTTCTGGCCGTCGTCATTTGTGATGAGAGCGGCGAGAAGGTCGTCGCGTCGATACATGGCGCCCCTTCTGGTGGTGATGAGTTGGTGGCGACGCTCGACGGGGCGCTGACTCAACAGAGGGGCGTGCTACAGGCGTTGCGCCGGAAGCAGCGCGCTAGACAAGAAGCGCGGAGACTAAGGACGGAGCAGGACCGCGACTACCAGGAAGGTTTAGAGAGAGACCGGTTGCGCGAGGCGCAGCGCCAGGCCGAGCGGGAAGAAGCGGAAAGACGTGCTAGAGAAGAGCGGGAGGCTAGAGAACAAGCTGAGCTCGAGGCCGCGCAGGCCGAGTCGCTGCGGCGGGCTCGGTTAGGCACGGAGCCGCCGCCGGGGAGCGGCGTCGCGCGCGTGCGCGTCCAGTTCCCGGACGGCGCGCGCGTCGACCGGCGCTTCTTGTTGACGGATCAAGTGGCGCTGTTGCGCGATTTTGTCGACTGTCACCGCCAGGACGCGGGCTTACCTCCGATGAACTATGGATTGGCGACGCACTACCCGATGCGCGAGTTGGACGGGGAGTTGTTGGAACGGACGGTCGCCGAGGCGCACCTCAACGGGGAGGTCGTCTACGTGCACGACCTCGACGCCTAGTTGACCTTCTTTTGTCCCTGGCGCTGCGTCTGCTCGATGGCGTGGAGGAGACGGTGCACACCACTTCTACGCCATCGACGCGACACCTTGAATATAAGTCTAGTATACGTATAAATTTACAGTGCCGACCTCCGAGAGAGGGCCACGAATTGACAGGATTCCAACATCACGGCGCCGACGGCAGCGCGTCGGGCGACGTGTTCGCCGGCTCGCCCTGCCACGCCTGGCGCCCGCGCACGCCCGGCAGCGCGCGCACGCTCAGGTCCCTCCCTCTCAGCTGCTCGCAGAGCTCGAGGCACTCGTCCTTGCGCCAGGTACCCAAACACGAGAAGCCCTGGGCCTGGGCAAAGCCCGCGTGCTCGACGGCGTCGGGCTCGGGCATGGCTAGGACGAGCGTGAGCGCGCCGGCCGCATAAGCGACGGACATGCGCGGCTTCGCGAACGTCTCGTTCAGCAAGAGGATGTGGAAGTTGTCGCCGTCGTTGCGCGACGCGTCGGCGTCGATGGCCCACTCGAAGTCCGAGGGTCCCTGGCGGACGGCCGAGCCCCGCGTCGACGCCGAGCCGACGTTGTATTTCGGTCTAGCGGTGGTTGTGCGCTCCTCGACGGTCGGGATGGCGCCCATGCGCGTCGTGGTGGCGCCGAGGCTCACGAGGCGCGGCGCGGTGGGCGCCTGTGGCCTCATCGTGGGCGCAGCGCCCAAGCGCGGCGCAGCGGGTGCGCGCGAGGCCGTCAACGCGGTCGCGCTCACGATGAGTGACAAGGCAAGCATTTCTTGATATGGAGAGCTGGTTTTGATTTTGTCGAGATCCACAGGTACTCGCGTCGCAGCCGTTAGGTGCGTATGGATATTTTGCGTGCCCGCGGAGCCTGAGACGGCCGGAGCGTGCTCTGGTGCGCGGTAAAATGCAGAAGACGGTGGCCAGCTCCGCAAGTTAGCTAGCGACACATAAAGACACTAGTAATCAGGGCTCTCGACGCCGTCGCCCGCGACAGCCCACACCGAGCCATACTTAAAACCCCCACGTCTTCGGCACCGCGCCGAACTTCGCCGCGACGAGGCCCTCGATGATGGCCCAGTCCGTCGGCGTATCGATCTCAGCCAATGTATCCTCGCTCATCTCGAAGGCAGCGATCTTGCCCGACAGCCTAGACCCGGAATCCCGCAACGCTTGCGTCTTGAAGACGTAGAACGCGCCGTTCTCGATGAGCTCGCCGGCCCAGTCCTGGCGCCTCGGTCTCTTCACGGGGTCGTAGTTTTGGGGCACTGCTTGGCCATCTTTCACAGACCAGAGGAAGCGGTGCGCTCTCACAACAGTCACGAGCGAGTCCGCGCCCGTTTGATGAAACTTCATCACGCCGTTCCGGAAGTCGTCCGCCGTCGTCAGGGGCGACGTGCACTGCACCAAGGCGCAGGACACGAGCTCAGGGACCGTGTCGACGTAGTCGAAGAGCCCGCTCTCCGAGGAGGCCGTGTCCTTCGCGGACTCGGCCGATCGTTTATGAGCGACGGCGCCGGCCTTGACGGCTATTTCCAGGATCTCGTCGTCGTCCGAACTTACAACAACTTTTTCAAAGGCACCCGACGCTAAAGCAGCCTTGACGTTGTAGACCAGGAGCGGAATACCGTTCATGGGCTTGATATTCTTGCGCGGGATGCCCTTGCTGCCGCCCCGCGCCAGTATTAAAGCGTGGGGCTTGGGCGGGCTCGAGAAGCAGTTGAGGATGAAGGACATGGCTTGCTTGCTGGTCGCGGCGGCGGCGTCGGCTGGCTGATTTGTGCTGGCGTAGCTGTGCGTCTTTGCTTGCAAAAATTGGTCGGCAAGGGCGTCCAGCGGTGGCAGCGGGGCCGAGGCGTGCTGGCGTGTGGGCTGTAGCGGCTTTACAAGCTCGAAAAGCGCCGAGGCCAAAAAATTGCCAGGCTAGCGTGACGTAAGGCACTAGGAAAAGGCGCAGCCTTGCTTTCATGATCACCCCAAGCAGCCACGACCAGTGTGTTGTAGCAAGCGTGTACGCGCCTAGACGTAGCATTTGTCGCTGCGCTGCGCCCGGAAGCGACTTGGTGCACCGCTGTCTCCTAACCGAGTGCCTGCCCTGCGCTTGCGAGATAAATGCCCGTCGTCCGCCAGCAGGGCGAGGGCTGGTGGTACAGCGAAATCGTCCCGGAGCAAAAGGAAGGAGACGAGGACCCGCTCTTCGACCTCTCCATCCTCCAGGAGCCGAAATTTATAGCGGCCGTGCTCGGGTTGATCACGGCGCAGGTGCTAGTCTTTGGCTACATTCTGTGGGACGAGCGGCGGAAGGCGCGAACCAAGAAGAAGAAGGCATGATCGCGGTGCGGCGCTTCGCGACGCGCTCTCGCCATAAGTGGGCGCCCAAGCCGCCGCCGGAACCGAAGAAGCCGCGGCCGCGGCCGCTGTCGACGGCCTCGAAGGTCATCGCGCTCGTGTCGTACGCGGGCTTTGTGGTGTCTTCCTATCTAGTCCTCGTGGCGACGGAGGCGCTGCCGGCGCCGCTGAGTGGCGGCAGGCTCGCGAAAAAGCGAGAGTCGGCTCCGGACTAAGTTATGTGAACAACTTAAGAGTAGGCCTTCGCCTTTGCTAAACGCGCCGCCTTCTGGCGCTTGCGCGCCTTGGGGTTCGGCCGTTTTTTCAGCGAGTCGGTGACGTCGCGGTACTGGGACGCGACGGACGCCACGCTCCGGAACACGTCGACGCGACTGCTGAATTGAAGCCCAGTCGCTCCTTGCGGCCGCCAGCAGAACCAGGCCGTCGTGAAGGGCGCCGTCGTCCGGCTCGCGGCGTCGGCGCGGGCCCACGCGGGCGGCAGGTAGGCGTAGCGCCGGTGCGGGCACACGTAGAACGGTCGAGGTGAAAGGGAAGCGGCGGCGCGGCGCCACGTCTCGCGGCCCAGGTAGTACGTCGGGATCAGCAGCGCGAAGGGCGTCTTCGCGGCGACGACGTGGGAAATCAGGCGGTCGACGTGGTCGCCGCTGTAGGGCGGGTTCGTCATCAGGATGTCGTGACTCGGCACCGTGCCATTCGTAATGTCCGCGTAGAAGTCTCGGTTCTCGTTGATCACGTCGCGAAACCCGAGCGCGGCCAGCCGCCGGACCACGCCGCCGTCGCAGTAGTAGGGGTCGTAGACGCGCCCGCCGACGGCCCGCATGAAGGGCGCCAGGTCCTCGTAGGCGTTGACCGGCGTCTCGGCGTGGTCCGACGTTTGCGTGACCTCGAAGGCGTGGCGCGTCGTTTGCTGCGTCCAGCTGTCCGCGGCTTTCTTTTTCTTCTTGCGGCGCTTTTTCTTGGTTTTTGCTGCCGCGGCGGCGGCGCCGTCGTCGCGGGCGCGCTTCATATTTCAGTGCTCTCAGATTTACTGAGAGCCCTGGTGGTTTTGCTGCGGCGGCGCAGCGCGCTCAAGTTCGTTCCAAGCACTTGCTTTGCAGTCGTGCGACGTCGTGGCGCTGTTTTACCAGTTCCTAGTGCCGCCCGCGCTCGTCACCACCAGTGCCTCTCTCAGCACTGGGAGAGCCAGGCTGACAAAATCGCCTCTCCGCCGCCGCAGCATCCGAACGGCTGGAGCTACCAGCAGCGCCACACTCTACGGAACAACTGCGAGCGAGTGCTGCCGCAGTTGGGACGCAGACGCGCGCTCGACACCGTGCACACAAAGTGCAGTGTAGGAGACGCCTGGCAAATGCACAGGACCCACGGCTGCTGTGCTGTGCGTGCGTCGCAGCCGTGGGCACATGAGAATGATGGCATTTGCACGCGCAGTCAGCGCCCGCAGCGCGACCGCTGCGGCGCTCGCCGCTTACGCAGCGCGCGGCGACAGCAACATGGACGAGCAGCCGTATCGCGTCCTCGTCGTCGGCGCGGGCCTCGGCGGGTGCCTCGCGGCCAAGGAGCTGCGACGGCGCTTCGGCGACGCGGCGGAGCTGCACGTCTGGGAGCGGGCGACCTACACAGCGGGCCGCTTCGGCGCCGTCGCGAAAGCGGGCGAGCTGCACGTCGACCTCGGTGCCCAGGTGCTCTCGGTCGTCGATCCGGGGGATCCGCGTGCGTTGCCGGGTCACGGCATCACGCGAGACGCGCTCGACGGCGCGTGGACCGAGGTTCAGGCGCTCGAAGCGCGTGGTCTCGTCGAGCCGGTCGGAGACGAACAGCTCGCGCCGACCGAGGAGCGCCTGCTCTGGCCTGAGCTCTGGCGCCAATACGCTGCCGTCGGGTCGCTGAGCGACGTGTGCGCGGCCCTGCTCGCCGACGCGCGGCCCGACGCGGTGCACTTTGGGCGCCGCGTCGATGGCCTCGAGCGCGATGCTACGTTCGTCGTCGCCGCGGCACAGCGCGACGGCGATGGAAGCGCTACGCCCGCTCGCGCGACGTTTGATGCGGTCGTGCTCGCGGTGCCGGCGCCGGACGCGCTCGCCATCGACGGCGTCGCCGACGCGCTCCCGTCGGAACTCGCTGATCTCGTTCGCCGCACGAGATACGACGCGCGCACGGCGACCGCGGTTTTCCTCCGTGACGATGATGGTGAGGCGTCGAGGGTCCTCGACCGAGTGTTCGGCGGTGGCGTCGAGCGCGACGGACTCGGTGGTCTTGAGCTCGTGCACCGCCACGGTCGTGGCGGACCCGTCGTGGCCGTCGTCGCCCATTCGGCAGCGGCCGCCGCCGTAGCGCCGCAGCTCAGCGTCGCCGACGTCCTCGCCGCCATCGATGCCGCGGCGCTTCGGCCGCTCGTCGTGTCCTCGAAGACGGTGCGGTGGCACTGCGCGCAGATGATCACCCCTCTCGAGGCGCTCCGGCCGCGCAACCCGGTCGACCGCGGGCCGTGCGTCTGCGACGATAGTTCGACGCTCGTCCTCGCCGGCGACTACTGCACGCAGAGCTCGTTCCTCGGGGCGTACGCCTCGAGCCTCGCCGCGGCCGAGGCCGTGCACCGCGGGTATCTTCGGCGTGGCTGGTAGTTGTTGTTGTTTGTTATAATCAATATCCATTGTCGTAAAGAAGTGCCCTAGCCCCTCTTACGCAGACCCCCAACCTACTTCGCCAGCGCGTTGTCGATCGCCGCGCACACGGCCGGGAACACCTCCTTCGGCGCCCTATTGCCATCAACCACCACTAGTTTATCGGAGTAGGAACCAGAGACGGCCGTCGTGTTCTTGTGGTACTGGCGGATGCGGTTCGTCATTTTTTCGACCGTGTCGTCACTGCGAATCACGAGCCTCTTCTCGATCTCCTCGGTGGGCGGCTTCTTGTACTTGACGTGGTAGATCTGGCGCGTGACCGGGTCCTGGCGCCGGCCGCAGGCGCGGTCCATCATGACCTCGTCCGGCACGTCGAGTCTCAAAAATAAGTTGGGTACTAAACCCATATCATCTAACGCGTCGCACTGGGCCTTCGTCCGGGGCATGCCGTCCAACAGCCAGCCGTTTTTCTTCGCTTCGGGCGTTTGCATCTCGGCCTCGCAGATGCCGATGACGAGCGAGTCGGGCACGAGGTCGCCGCGCTCCATGTAGGCCTTCGCTTCCCTCCCTAGGTCCGTTCCTGTTTTGACATGGTGCCTTAAAGCGTCGCCCGTCGAAATGTGCTTGAGGCCGTATTTATTGACTAGTAATTCGCACTGCGTGCCTTTCCCGCTCCCGGGGCCGCCCGAAATGATCATCTTGAGCTGGTCCTTCTTCGGCTGGTTCAGCTGGTAGAGGCCGTAGGCGGCGACGCCGGCTAAGGCGCCGCCTGCCGCGAATTTTAACGCCATATTTTTTGCGTGGATTAGGGTGGCTGTCCTATTGGAGCCTCCTGACGTCGTCCGATGCAGTTTTCGCTGCGCTGGCTGACGAGTTGTGCTGAAATCTGTTTCTACGAGCTGTACCGCTGCTCTGTTGACTCGCAGCGTGGAGTAAATACGCCGCGTAACCAACTCGCGAGATTGGAGATGACCCTCGCTGACCCCCCCTCGCCTAGATAAAGGTACTTTTACCCCACCCAAAGTACCTTACCTCCTAACATTCACAGCCGCCAGATGATTTTTTGCCAGGCGTCGCCGCGACCACGAGAGGGCTGTCGGAGCGCGTCCTGGACGACTTCCAGGGGCCTCCGTTATTCGGGTTTCGTCCCAAGTCGTTGACAAAAGACGACGGCAGTTCGGCCCACAGACGCATTACGGAAACATGGCGGCGGTTCTGGTAACTCTCACAGCGTCTCTCACACGAATGGCGGCGGCGCAGCGGGCGCGCTCTGCGCGCAAAACCGCCTGCGCCATGCTCTGAGCCGGCCAGCAAAACGGAGCGCGCGGCGGCGCCGCGGGCCCTCGCCGGCCGCCGCGCAGCGCCCCAGCGAAGCGCCGTAGCGCCGCCACCGCCGC
>JACLAA010001463.1_pt1 | contig 19470 bp, 8 predicted proteins | sample 8027891 | NCBI WGS metagenome assembly JACLAA01 (sample SAMN15724900, study PRJNA655200) | protist metagenome | isolation source: fluorescence activated cell sorting (FACS) single amplified genomes of... | place: Spain: Blaines Bay Microbial Observatory, Mediterranean Sea | collected 2016-01-19 | reverse complement strand
TCGTTCGATGAAGAAGATGAAGAAGAAGCTCGAAGTCGAGTACAGTTGTTGTTACTCTCAAGATGATGTTTTTGTTTTCGATGATGTTTTGAAAGTTGACGACGATAACCACGACGGAGGTCGTGATGAGAGGTGGAAGATAAGTGGTAAGAAGTAGTAGTCATCGAAGATGGAATGCATCTATCACTACGAGTACTATAACTTGACGACACCCCCATTGTCATATTCCCCGTCTTCATCAATACCGCGCCGTGTATCGTATCAACGAGTGTGATGATGATTATTCTAAAAAGTTGTACGAAAACTAGAAACGTCAAAAATCGCCCCAAAATCGCAAAAAATGTCGCGCATCGTTTCGCCAACCTGTTCTTCTTCGTTCCGCCGCGGAGCGAACGTTTGCGCATCGACGAATGTACCAGAGACAAACAACAACAAGAAGAAGTTACCAACGCCACAGAAGAGAAGAGACGTGCTAATCGGTTTAAGCGGGGCATCCTTGCTTTCTCACGCTCCCTATTCTTTATCATCCATAGAACAACAACAACAACAACCTTTAACAGATATCGGAGAACTTGGTTTGGGATGTTGGAGTTGGGGGAACTCGTTCGTCTGGGGATACGAAGAATCTATGGACGATGAATTGCAGCGCGTTTTCAACTTAGCCGTGGACAGAGGAGTGCGCCTATTTGATAGCGCAGACTCGTACGGCAAAGACGGTCGGAGCGAGCAGCTGTTAGGTAAATTCATAAGAGAGTATCCAGGCGACGACGCGAAGAAGAACGAGATCATTTTGGCGACGAAGTTTGCGCCATACCCGTGGCGAGTAACATCGAGCAGTTTCGTGAATGCGGCGAAGGAAAGTGCAAAGAGGTTTGGGAAAGAGAAGATTGATTTAGGACAGTTGCATTGGTCCACTGGGAACTATCAACCACTTCAAGAAGGGGCTCTGTGGAGCGGCATCGCAGACGCATACGAGGAAGGGATCATAGATGCGGTTGGATTATCTAATTATGGTCCCAGGCAACTACAAAAGATTCACAAATATATGAGTTCAAGAGGCGTAAAGATTTCAACGCTGCAAGTGCAGTATCATCTCTTATCTCGATTCCCGGAGCTAAATGGAACAAAGGAAACGTGCGACGAGTTAGGTATAAAACTGATTGCATACAGTCCTCTCGCGCTCGGGTTGTTGACGGGGAAATATAGCGTGGAGAATCCACCGCCTGGATTGAGAGGCCAAGCGTATAAAGGCGTGCTGCCACCGTTACCGACGCTCTTGGAAACAATGAGAGAGGTTGGGGATGCGCACGGAGGAAAATCGCTTCCGCAAGTTGCTCTCAATTGGTGCATGTGTAAAGACACCGTGCCGATTCCTGGAGCGAAGAACGTGCGGCAGTTGGAGGATAATCTTGGCGCATTAGGGTGGCGATTAAGTGGGGCTGAGGTTGCCGAATTGGACAAGGCTGCAGAAAAAGTAGGCGTGTCGACATCGCAAAACATCTTCCAAACAGCTTGAATTTCATCCCCTATATGATATTGCCTTCTTATTTTTAGATTTATGAACACGCCCGTATACGACAGATTAAATTACAAATTAGCGCACAAGATACACGAACACCACAAATCAGAATGGCTCGACTCTCTATCCTCTCCGTAAAAGAAAAACAATGCATCAAATAATAAAGGAAAATGTGCTCTTTCTTACGTAATTAAACACGTCTTCATTCTTCGTTCACGTTCCGTTTCTCTTGCAACCTTCTCATCACAAGACAGAAAGAAATTGCTTTTGCGGAGAACAAGAAGACAAAAACAATACCACACGAAAATGCGCGAGCGCGTGAACAAAGCGAAAGAGATCGAAGATTCGAACAGTCCCTTCACAAGTATGGACGTAGAAAGTGGCGCAACAATGATATCGAGAAACAAGCAACATCGCGGAATAAACACTATAGTCGTGCCGTGCTTGAACGGGAATGGTTTCATATTTCGCATTCCAAAGTTTTTCCTCTGGTTGTTCAGAAGAAATGTCAACATGAAACGACGATATCTGTTGGCGCTTGTTTTAATAATCGTATTGGTCCTGTCTTCGTTCTGTGGGATCGATGGTTCAAAGTGCGCAAAGACGAAATTGAAATCGTTGATGGGTAATAGTAGACGATTCCAAGTGCACAAGCATGACGCCGCCGTCGACGCGATGTTGTTCAAAAGCGTTCGAGGGCGTAATTCTTCCTCTTCGTCTTCTTCTTTTCTTACTGAGAATAATCACAACAACAACAACAACAATAACAATATCGCCAAACGCGTTGGTATTCCCAAACCAAGAAAACCAGACGCCGAGCGGAGATTGGAGCGACGATTTGGACAACAAAGGAAAATCCCTCGGATTGTTCATCAAACATATTGGTCTCGAGAAGGGATTCCAGACGAGTTGAGAAAGATTTCAGAAACGTGGAAATCGATGAATCCAGAGTACGAGTATAAGTTCTACGACGATAAAGCGTGTTTTAATTTTGTCGAGCACGAATTCCCGGAGTACTACGACGCGTACGTGAATTTACCAAAAAATGTCGAGCGAAGCGACTTTTTTAGAATTCTGGTCGTTTTACGGGAAGGTGGCGTGTACGCGGATATGGATGCTGGTTGCGTGAAACCTATCGATACGTTCATTTCACCGACAGATACACTAGTTGTAGGATGGGAAAATGAATGCGCGACGGACGAGCGCGCGTATTCCAGGCATTTTGCGAGAAAGCGGCAAATCACCAACTGGGTTTTCGCCGGCGCCCCGGGTCATCCAGCGTTGAGAGAAATGGCCAATCACGTCAGAGAGCATGCCAACGCACAGTTCATGAACAACACGAATAGGAATACTTTAGAAAAAACGGGACCAGGTGCGTTCACCGATGCTATAATGCACGCGTACTGGGAAGATTACAATAATGAGGACGATAAATGGACGATAAAAGTGTTGCCGCGAGTCGCTTTTGGGACGCATCCTTCCGAAAGTGACTCGGAAGACGGACTCAGTCAAAAAGAAGAGAAGAACGTTTTTGTGGCGCATTACTTTTTAGGCTCGTGGAAGAAAGATTGGGGCGCGTACGAGAGAGATGGCATGTTGAATAAAATAAACTTGATCGCTCACTCGGTCAAAGGAACGCTGCCAGAATATCGAGAGTCGCTCGTAAAACTTGATCCCGGTTTTAAAAAAATGCAGCACCAGGACGAGAGGTCGCAATATCCAGTTACTGCTTTATTCGATCCACCTTTTGAAGTCATCGTAGGCGGTATGGTACCAGGTAGCAATGGCGACGCTTACAACAGAAGCGATACCGGGAACGGCTTCTTTCTTGACGATTTCTTGTACGATGATTTCAGTGTTTCAAGTATGAGCGCGCAGCTAACCATCCGTGGCGAATATCAACCCGGTACTTCGCTGAGAATTCGAACCTCACCGACGAGCGTAGAAGCTGTCATAAATGTTCTAGAAAGGAACCTCCCGCTCCGCTCTCGTCTTGCGCCTTACAAGCAAGATCCCAAAGAGGAAGAGAGAGGGTTTTTAATCGATATTGGTGCCAACGTCGGATACTTTTCGCTTTGCGCGGCTGCTCGAGGTCATAAAGTGCTCGCGTTTTCGTCGCTAACGACGAATTTTATTGTTTCGGATATGTTGCAGAGTGCTATTGCGCGAAATCATAACGGCGATTTGGTCAAACACATAGATGACATGTATCCCTCGTTTTCGGATGCAAAAACTTCCTGTTCGAGATTAGCGACGAGCGATGAAGAACGCGACCGTTGCGAGCACACCGCATTTAGCGCACTAGACGATATTCTATTTCTTCACGAACGCGAGAGTGTTGGTAAGCTATTGGGTTTGAAAAAAGGTCAGCGACGACGAGTTGCGATGCGGATTTCAGCAACTCGGAGAATAGCACGACCTTTAGCTGGGAGCTTGCGATTGTTTGATAGTCCTACTCTGCGTCCAAATGTACTTTTAATAGAACTCGCCGGTGGCTGCAACGTGCACGATGAGGAAGATACGGGAAATAGTCTTGACCGTAAGGATGATTTGCACGGCGATGCGAGCAATCTCGAGGCACTTAACTACCTTAAGAACAAACTCGAATACGCCGAAATCTACCACGCAGGTCCCGTGTGCGACAGTTATGGATCTGATGCAATTACAAATGTCATGGAAGATGGTTCTACAGGCATTTGGTGTGAAGTTCACGACGCAGACCGTGTATTTCAAGATCTCACGACGCTTTTAAAGGAAGATGGTGCTATAGAAAATATTCTTTTTGTTCGCGCGTAGAGTAGTAAGCGACGCAAACAAGTTTTAGACTTAGTATTTAGTAGAATTAACCTGATGTACTACTGAGGACCACCACAGCGGCGCAGCGCGTCGTCGTAATGAACTTACAATCGAGAACAACTTTTTGAGAAAAAAATCTATACTGTTACATCCTGTTGCCGTCTATTTCTCCTCCTAATATCTACTGGAACTCTCAGCACCGGTGCTTTCCTGCTAAAGTCGCGCACGATCTCGTTGACTAAAGCGTCTACAAATGCGTTTACTTCTGCTTTTTCTCTAGCATTTCTCGCTACTTCGAGAGCAGCTTGATCTCTTCTCCTTTGACGATCTTCTCTCCAAGCTTTCTTCTCGTCTGCAATCCTTTTCTTCTCTTTCATTTCTCTCTTCTTTTCATCTTCCAACTTTTCTTTTTCCTTGCGAAGTTCTTCCAGCTTTACTCTCAAGAGTTCAGCCTTTTCGCGCTGTTTCTTAAACGCGATCTTTTCGAGTCGCTTTTTTTCTGCAAGATCGCGTTCTTTCTCCTCTTTACGTTCTCTGTTCCTTTTCTGTAGCGCAGATTCTTTTGCCGCAGCTTTTACAACGTCGACAAAGTTTAAAAGCTTAGTTGGTTTCTTTTCCTTCTTTGAAGTTGTCGCCGGTGTGGCGGTTTTTGTACGACCGCAGTCACTCTCACCGTTACTTACTGGTATCGAGGCAAGTATTTCTCTCTCTTTTACCTTTGCTTGCGTCGCCAGCATCTTTACACGTTTCCACGCCGAGTTCGAGGCACTGCGCACAGTAGCAGCGATGAGCGCCTCCAAAACGTCTTCAATTGTGAGCACCGTTTGCGCGTCGACATCTTTTTCTCTCACCGCATTCATGTACGACGGTCTTTTTCGTTCACGCCGCGAACGCGGACTACGCCTCTGAAATGAAGATGGATTTGATTTCTTCGTTTTTTCCGTCATGTCGTCGCTGCTTTCGTTCTTTCTATCTTTGGTGGTGTTCTCTCGCGAAAGAACTAGTCTCTTCGCCTCTTTTGCTCGCGAAGTGAGCAACATTCGTTTGGCGTTGGCTTCTTTCTCCTCCTTCTCCTTCTTCTCTTTTGCTTTCCTCTCTCGTTCGTCTCGCCGAGTTTTCGCTCGCTCTATATCTCGCGCACGTCGTTCGCGTATCGAGGAGGAGGACTTTATTGATGATGATATCAATAATGATGTTGTCGAAGGCTTTGCTCTACTCGATGACGAAGAGGTCGACGAGTTCGTTTGTACCCGTTCGTCTTGTTCGATTTTAGTCCGCGTATTTTTGCCTCCTTCTCTTTGATGTCCTTTTTGTCGTCCCCTAATAATAGGGGAGCGCGCGAAGGAGGAGGATAACGATGCTGTCATCATCGTAGATTCGATACCGCGGGTAGTTACATTCTTCTTGTCTTTCATGCTTTTACATGCTCGAACTCGTTTGCAGCACTCTTCAATCGCCTCAGAGTCGCGCAAAGCGGCTCGTGAAACCGTCGCGTCGTTGAGCTTGCACCCCTCTCGCAAATATTTCGCGTGTTTCAGAAGTCGTCGGAGAGAAAAAGAGAAAGACGGGGAGGATGTCTTTGAATAAGGTAACTCATCGGCATCATCACCCTCTAATAATGCGAGCAGTTCGTCCATTATTATATATGAGCGCGGCGGTGAGCTGAATCTGTGCGCGCGAGAATGAAAGGAAGAGAGAAGAAAGAGGTTTTCGCAAACTACGAGTAAAAATTCACCTATTTTTAGCTCCTTTTTGGGTGCGTTTTTTTCGGGAGAGAATGATTTGCTCGACAGCTTTTTAAAAATCAGCTTTTACCTCACACTTCTCAACTCTACGACGATATGAAGCTCGTAATAATCACCAACAATCCGAGCGGTGCACAAGCAGAGGTACAGAAAGCGCTGCTGAGACGATTCGAAGAATGTTTGCGTGCTGAAGAGAAAAGAGGTGAAGAAGAAAGAGAAGAAGAAGAAAATGCAATCGTCGTCGGCCTTCCCCGGCACTTCGAGTTGGCAATACCTACTGCTACCGCGCATAAAGGCGTTGTCGTTCTCGACGTCTCGCACGAGAAACTCGTAACTTCGTCGCCATTGGAATGGATGCTAAAGAAGAACCTGTCGTTTAAATACGCAAATAAGATTATGCCTATCGATGAAACGTTTTCCGTTTGGGATGAAGAAATTGGAGAAGAAGCGTTGAGAGAAAAAGTCAGAGACTTTATTCGAAGAAAAAAGCGGAAGAATGTCATCATCGGGAATACCATTATTTGGTGCCGTCGAGATGATTTACCGAAGAGCAACGATATAAAGCTCACAGATGAGAAGATGTTGCGAAGAACGCTGGAGAGCGTATTGGATGAAAAAAATGGAAGACCGGAACTATTAGCAACGAAGGTTGAGAGCGACGTTCTCGTCGTGTCTCATTTCCGTTCTGGTACGAATCAGCGCGCGCCAACGTTCGGGCTAGCTTTAATACCTCGAGAATATTGCGAAAAGATGAAAAAAGGAGATTCATTAGAAGTGAGAAGATTTTTGAAACCAAACGATGTAGATAGAAGAGGAGAAAACGGGAGAAAGGAGAGAAGAGATGCACCAGATGCGAATGCTGTTCCGAAAGAAAATAGTTCGGCCAACTCGCAGTGTCAACTGTGCGAAAGATTTTTCATGTCGCGAAACGCGGTTTTTCGGCACCTCGACGCGTGCGATAAGAATCCTTTGAATAGTTACAAAGAAGATAGTAGTAGTACAATAGCAAATCACGATAACGTTCCGATATTAACATCATCGAGTTGCGTGAAGCATGAAAAGAAGCGCAAGCGAGAAGAAAAGCCACCCCCATATTCAAACGCGGATGTTTGGTTCGGTGGATTTCCGAAAGAACACGCGACGATGAAAGGACTTTCTCAACTTCTTTGGAATCTGAATCTGAATTTGAAAAGTATCCAGGCGCCGAAAGTGTTGTGGATTTGTAAAAAAGGATGGCGAGCAAAGACGAAGAATAAGGAATGGCTCTCGTATGCGTTTCTGAGATTTCGCGATCAAGCAGAAGCAGAAACGGCAATTACAGTTTTAAACGGCATCAATACGAAGTTTGGCAGCGATACTTGCAATGGTTGCAGTAACGAATATCGTCTCAAAGCAAACGCGCGTTCGAAAGAAAAGCACGTATTGGATGTCTCTGCAACGCGTTCGGTGGAGAGGAACGCGGATCCCCTAGAAAAAAATATATACTACGCGTGGCTTCGCGAAGTGCGCGATGAACGCGGTGACGAGACTGGAAAACGCGTGGAAATGCAAGAATGTGCGGAGCATCCAGAAACGTATTCGTGGTTGAATTATGACAGTGGACGTGAATTGATAGACGTGGAAGGAGTGCCGGTACCTGAGGATATGCTCACAAGGCTGTTGAAGTGCTTGCAAGACTATCGGTGGTCGGCTCTCTCGCATCGGCCGTCGATGGAATCTCAGCATTATCTTGTTTTAAAAAGAAAATCAAAGGAAACTAGCAACTGTTCGACGAAGATCTCAGAAGATGATGTTTTGCGCGCTTGTTGCGAAGATATCATGGTTAACTTCGCCGAAAAGGATTTCGAGTACGATTCCTTGGCGATAACGAAGAATTTCGTCGCGTCGCCGCACGTCGATAAGGACGATATGAGTTATCAGTTTGCTTTGTCCTTGGGTGACTTTGATTCGGGTGGAGAATTAATGGTTGAAAACCGCCTCGGGACGAAAAGGTACAGAGTAAATACCAAAAATAGAATAGCAAAGTGTGACGGTCGATCGTGCCATTGGGTTCGCGGATATTCGGGTGATAGATATAGCGTGATTTGGTACGTGAATGACAAGAAGAATTTCACTCCACAAACGTTCGATGTCGACGAATGTTTTCAACCCTTTATTTCGAACGACAGAGAAGAAGGCAGTGGTGGTGATGATGGTGGTGGACTTTGGGACGACGAAGGCGTTTACGATAGACCTTGGCATTAATTAATCCCACATGATATGGATATCTTTACAATCGAGACGTAAATATTGATTCTCTGGGTGAGAACGAAAAGGCTTCGTTCAGCGCAGCACCCAACTCATCGAGATCTTGCATCGTATGCATTGCGTTTATTGCCAAACGAATAACGCACTCATTATCAGGAACGGTGGGCGGACGAATCGCGGGCGCGTGAAAGCCGCGAAGCAAGAGATGCTTCGCCACGCGCAAAGCCGTCTGTTCATCACCGCAGAATATAGGCACGATGTGTGAGTCTCGGATATCAAACGCGCTTTGCACGCATCCAGATACAATTTTATTCTTTTTAACCGTCACTGCGTTATTGCTGTTATGCTTCGATCGCAAGACATCGTTGTGAAAATAATGCACATTTCTCCATAACTTATTCGCAAGATCTGGTCTTTCGAGCGCGATATCCAGAGCTTCGATTGCTGCGACAACGATTGGCGCAGGTAGCGATGTCGAGTAAATTTGTCCGCGACCTCTGGAAAGGAGAATCGATTTCATTTCTTCCGAGCAGCAAACGAATCCACCGTGTGCACCAATCGCTTTGGACAGCGTTCCAATTGCAATATCAACATCATTTTGCGCGTCCTGTGCTTCCGCGAGCCCACCTCCAAATTCGCCGTAGACGAGTGTCGAATGCGCCTCGTCCACAATTAACAAGAACGGATAATTCTTCTTCAAAGAACCTAAACGTTTTATATTGGCAACATCTCCGTCTATGGAGAAAATTGCATCTGTGACGACAATCTTACGTTTCGCTGAGGACTTTTTCAGTCTCGCTTCCAAATCGTCGTAGTCTAGGTGTTTGAAGATTGAAACGCGCGCCTTGGCGAGTCGACATCCGTCTACGATGGACGCGTGGTTGAGCGCGTCGCTAAATATCTCAACCTCTAACGCTGAGGAGTCTACATTTGCTACTCTATCATTGAAGCTACTGTCATCATGTCTCTTTATAAATACACTTTCTGCTAACGTTTGTAGAACTGAAATGTTCGCGGCGAAACCCGTGGGAAACAACACGCAACTGCTCTTCCGTTCTAAATTTGCCAACTTCTCTTCGAGCGCTCGATGATAATTCGTGTATCCAGCTATGAGCTGGGACGCGCGATATCCCGCACCAAATTCTAAAGCGGCGCGTGCAAACGCCCGACGAACGCGAGCGTTCGCGCTCAATCCGAGATAATCGTTCGACGAAAAAAGAGTAACGACTTTGAAGGAGTCGCTTTTCGTTGAAGAATCGGTTGTTGTTGTTGTTGTCGATGATGATGATGATGATGTTGTTGTTGTTATTCCTGAGCTGCTTCCATTATTAAGCCATCTCTCGTACGTTTCCTTGTCTACTCGAGCGCGCACGGAATCAACCGAAACCGTTGGTACATCGCTTATGTTACTCTTGCTCGCATCTCTTCCTGTATCGTAAAACTCTTCAACACCTAATTTGGTTTTTAACGAAAGTGGTTTCAAGTCTCGTAACAACCCTCGAGATTTAAGATGAGACAGAGTCTCTTTCATCCATATCGTCCAAGGTTCTGATACAAACGCCACAGATGGAGAGGAGGAGGAGGAGGAAGTATTAGACCGAAAAGGAGGAAGAGGAGGAGGAGGAGGAGAAGTCATAATTTATTGTGGCGTGCAAGTGCTGCGAGTGGATTTTTCCTCTCTTAACTCTTTTTGTCTTTTTGCTCCTGCTTCAAATTTGCACACACACGTCAAAACATCAAAACGTGAACAAAAACGGGTTGGAAAGAAGAAGAAGAAGAAGAAGAAGAAGAAGAATGGTGATGGCCGATGACACTGTAAACGCAGACTTTGTTGCTCCATCGACATCAGCGAAGCGTCCCGCGTCCCCTACTACGGATAATCTTCAACAACAACAAATCGGTGACGCGAGTAGAAATAAAAAACAACACACCAAAAACGAAGAAGAAGAAGAAGATTTCAAAAATCAGACGATAATCCGCCGGCTCGTTGAGAACTCAATCGGTAACATTCTCGTACAAAATGGAGAGGGAAAAGAACAAAAAACGAATATTATCGCGCCGCACGTGAAGGAAGGCTCCAGAATTGAAATTCGTTGGGTGATTCAGAATACGCTTTCAGACGAGGAAAATGTAGTAAAAACGAACAGCGAGACGAAAAGAATAAAAGAAGAGATTGTCTGGTGGGGCGCCACGGTCACAAAGCGAAGAGAAGAAGACAATACCGCCACCAACAGTAAGAACGACGTGTGTGATATCCTTTACGACGCTCGAACGGAAGAATTTCCAGCGGAAGCGGGTAAAATTGTGTTAATCTCCGAACACGAGTGCTCGGACGGCGACGACCCGAGTATGAAATTTTATTGGAGAAAGGAAGGCGATTCTACTTTTTACGTAGAGGATGAAGGAGAGGATGATGTGGATGAAGAAATGACGATGCAAGACGTGCTCGAGTATCAGACGAAAATTGACGGAGATACCGGAGATGGAGATACATTAGCGAACGCGAGCGAAAAGGCGTTTGGGACGTTGCCGATGGACCAACAACTCAGATTAGCTACTGGGTTCGCGCAGATGAAAGGGAAGTTAATGGAGAAATTACGTGAGATTTCGGAGAGGAACGGTGCTGGATACACGGTGACAAAGGATGACATGGAGCGCATAATGTTGGAGTTGAGAAACGAATCGTAATTTGAGACGTTGCACGACGTGGGGTAAAAATATTAGGTACATCATACTCTTTGTCTTGCGCTTTAAAATCTACGTCTGTTCCCATTCTTTGAAGCGCCGCCTTGGGCTCTTCGTTTGTTTTTAACAATAAGACCACCTTGGCCGCCGGATTTGAAGTCACTTTCTTGCTTTTCGAGGAATGATAACACTTCTTTGTGTTTTGCGTCTCTTTCCTCGGCTTCTGCAGCTTTTTCTTGCTCGCGCGCGTGATGCATAAACTGGTTATCTTTGCGAAGCTCACGCACGGTTCCTCTCGCTTCTTTTCGCAACTCTTTCTTGAGCTTTCTGTTTTCCGCACGTTCTCTATTCGGATCGTAATCGCGTCCTTTCTGAAAGCCATCTTCTTCGTACATTGGATTGAACTGTTTAATAGCTTCAACCGACTTTGTGTGCCAAGCGAGCGAGAGGCGAACGCTACTTTTCTTCGTCTCGCAAATTTCGTTATGCATCGTTTCGCACATTTTCAAAATGCCGTCGTACACCGCACCGTCTTTTTTCCCGAACGTTTTTAACGAACGCATTAATCTGTTCAGCGCGACTTGCACTTTCTGCAACATTTCAGGCGCGCATGCTACTTTTTGGACGGGTTTGATGAGATTTCCGAGCGTCGAAATCGCATATCGAAGCATTGCCACGCGTTCGTGGGCAGCTGATTCTGCCACTGCTTTTGTTTTCTTTCGATGTCGTGACGACAACAACTTCGCCAGAGACAGCACTTCAATCGTCTCTGAGGATGACTTTTTCCCGTTCCCTGTATGTGCAAAAGGCCGCAACCATGATCCACCACACTGCTCTTGAAGATGCATCGGTAATCCTTCGTTCCATGTTTGTTTGCACTTCTCATTCTCAGCTGAGGCGTGGACCATAGCAGTGAGTAAATTGAGAGCCTCTGGAAAAATGCGCATGGCAGGAACGACGTACGCGCTCGCGAGAGCACATAAAACCACCGCACAATTTGCGTCGTTGGTTGATCGAACGGCGCAATGTGAGAGCACGTTTCCTATGTACAACGACGCCGGCGTAGTGACGGCGTGCTGCTTATCCGTAGAACTGAAGATATCCGCAAATAATCCAAGAAGTAATATTGTCCTCGCCGGCGGTAAACCAGTTTCGCCCAATCGCAAAGCTTTTTGCAACCTCTTGCCCATCTTTTCAATGCGCGCTTTCGCTGCAGTGGCGGCATAAAACGGAACTTGCGTTGCGATTTCAGAAATGTGCTTTGTGATAACATTCAAATCTGCGACTGGCAAATTATCTTTGCCGCATAACGTTTCAAAACGTTGAAGTAAAAGTCCGAGAAGCATTTGAATTTTTCGTCTATTTTCAGTCGCTAAAGTTGGTGCGTTGCACACGCGCATGCGAGTAAGCACAATCGAAACTTCATCAGAAGTGTACTTAGTTAAGAGAGTTTCGAATGCTTCAAACGTTTCGGGAACATCAAACGTATACGGGATTTCTGACGAGCCTGCTTCCATTGCTTCTTCAGCGCGAAGAAGATCATCTCGAGCTTTGGCATCCTTCTTCTTTTTTACTTCTCTGGATTTTTTCAGGGCATTGTCGTCGTCATCGTCATCATCGCTGACTTCTTTTGAATCATCATCGAAAAGAATTTCTCTATTCATGATATCATCATCATCGTCATTGTCATCGTCGTCGTCGTCGTCGTCGTCGTCGCTTCCTGTGCCCTCATGAATCTTTGCACTCTTCTCTACTTTCTTCTTGACTTCTACTCCATCGTTGAGAATCCCGAGTTCCCTTAACCGATTTTTACCTTTTTCTAGTTTCTCATCCATCTTGTTCGCTTCTTTGCGGAACTTTCCAGTCTCATCTAAATCGTCGACGTCGTCGTCGTCACTTTCGTCTGAATCTTCCTCGTCGTCTTCATCTTCTTCTTCTTCTTCCTCAAAAATTTCATCGTCGTCTTCGCCGAGCTCAAAATCGTCATCGAGATCTTCACCGCCTACTCTCGCTGTCGAAAGTTGACCACAACTTTCTCCATTCTCTTTTTCTAATTTGCGTGCTTTGTGTCTTCTCAAGGCGTACCCTCCTAAGGGTGCATCCTCGTCCTCGCCGTTCCTTCTCTCGTCGTCCTCGTCGTCCTCCGAGAGATCTCCTCGCATACGCTTCAATCTCGCGCGTTCAGCTTCCTCGAGCTGTCGCTTTTGTCTCGCTTCGATTTGCTCTGATGTCTTTTCCCTTTCCGCGGCATGAGCTCTCGCATCTAAAGCTAATGATTTCGCAATCTTATCGTAATCACTTTTCGTATCGTCTTCTTTCGGTAATCCCGATTGCAAAATGTTCAAGGAAGTATTTTTGTTTGTTGGTTTCAAATGACCGACTGCTTTTCGCAGCGCGCCTTGTAACAAACCGCCTTGACTGATGACTCTAAAATCCGCGTCGAGTTTATCCAAAAGTTCTTCATCGTCGTCGCGTTGTTTTGCTTTCTCGGCTTTATACATTTTACTCTTCGCGATGAGTTCGTCCATGACTTCCTTTTTCGTTTTTCTTCTCTCCATACCTGTATCTTCGTCGCCGTTTTTATCGCCGTCGTCGTCATCGTCATCGCCATCCTCGGCTGTGCTCTTTCTTTCTTTCCGTCGAAATCCACCGGTATTATCATCATCATCACGTCCATTTTTGTTGTCGTCAAAATCGCCTCCACCAAAATGCATTCTTCGCGTCATTTCTTCGTTCATCAATCGTCTCGTGCCGTCCTCGTCGTCAGAATCCGAATCGAACTTTGCGTTTGCTATTCTCCTTTCATTCAGAGGTTTACCGAGATGCGTCAACGACATCAAATTTCCCTTCTTGATACTGTCGCCATTGTCCTCGTCTTCATCGTCATCGTTCTCGTTTCCTTCGAGCGAATACGTATTCTTTCGCTTCTTTCTCAGTTGTCCCAATCGCGCTCGCGCCAAGCGTCCGATTGACTTTTCCTCCTGCGTCAAGTTGTTGTCCAACTCTCCGAACCGTAAATCTACGAAAGCATTCGCTTTTCCGCTCAATTTGTGTTCCACTAACAAAGTTCTCTCCCGTCGTTCGAATCCTTCCCTTCTCGCTTTCAAAACGTTCCCGCTTTTTCCTTTGATTTTCCGTCCTAAAATCTCGAATTTTTGCTTTGAACTTTTTCTATCGAAAACGGAAGCGTTGTCTTCGGCTTTTTTGTTGTTTTCCCAATCGCTCGCTCCTGCTCCTCCTCCGCCGGTTTCGAAATGCTTGTACTTTTTCACGCGAGGGTTGGACGGTTTCGACGGTTTCTTCTTCTTTTTCGCCATGGTTTTTATTCCGACGAATCAAGCGTCGAAGTAGAAGAAAAGGGTTGTCGTGTGTTTCTCGAGTCTGCCGAATGGAAGGAGTTTCCGAATACACAACCAGGTCGTCCAAATGTGGAAGCGCCGCTCGCTCTTTTGTTGTTGTTGTTGTTTGTGGTAGTACTTCTTACGACGGTGCGGTTTTATTATATAATATACACCACGAGGTGGAGGAGGAGGAGGAGAAGAAGAAGAAGAAGAAGAAGAAGGAGGAAGTTAAGTGCGCGTGATATTGGCAGACAAAGAAGCAGCTCTCGCTTTTTTTATGGCGGCTGTATGATTTCACTGCTCCATTTTTTTCCTCGCTCTCCAGAAGAAGAAGAAGAAGAACCAAGCATACAATCACTCGACATTGAGAAACATCGCACGCATTCGTTAACGCAAGCAATGAAGAAGCGCGGAAGAAGTGCGGACGGGCGCGAGAAGAACAAAAACGACGAAGATGAAGAGGCGTTTCCTCGCGGGAATTTCGTCGACGATGAAAGAGACGAAGAACACGAAGAAGACGAAGAAGAAGAAGAACAAAACGAGCGATCTCGTCGCGCTTCACGAACGAAGACAACCACCACTGCGACGGAACGATTCGCGGCTATATCCAAAGATTCGTCTTTGAGTTTGAAAGGTAGAAAAGCTGGAGGTAAAGGAAGTAGCGGTAAATACATCGAAGCTTTGAAGTGGAAGACGTTACGCAGAGGCGTCAAGTTGCTCGGAATTGTTTCTCACGTATCGAATAAAGGATTAATCGTCTCACTACAGAACGGATTGAAAGGAACGGTGTCGAAATCAGAAGCCTCGGATGCTTTTTATATTACTAACAAGGATAGAGTCAAGAGAAAAAGTAAGAAGAAGCCGTCTTCGTATTCCTCGTCTGAAGAGGAATTCAGTAGTAGCAGCAGCAGCAGCAGCAGCAGCAGCGAGGAAAGTAGCGGAGAGGAAGAGGAAGAGGAAGATGGAGGCAAAAAGGCAAAGATTGGTTTGGAGTCTCTATTTCACGTCGGGCAAATCGTGCGATGCGCGGTTGTAAACCTCGACGAGGGGAAAACCGGTGGGAAACGGATTGAGTTGACTCTGCGTCTCTCGCAAGTGTGCGCGGGATTGGATAAAGAGTGCTTAACTGAAGGCGCGGCGATACCAGCAGTAGTCACTTCCGTGGAAGATCACGGATACATCGTCGAATTCGGTATTGATGGTTCTACCGGTTTTTTGTCGCGCGATAGCGCAGGGGATGAGCACGATTCGCTTCTCACCGGTCAGCTCATAGAAGTTGTCATCGCGTTGACGCCAAAAGCGAAAAAGGATATCAATAACAACAAGAAGAAGAACGGAAGAGGGAGTAAACTTGGCGAGAGTAACGTGTATAAAGTCAGCGCAGACACGAAACGGTGCTCAAGCGCAATTGCGCTCGAAAATAAATCGACGTTGATATCTACAATTCTTCCCGGGATGTTGGTAAAAGCGCGCGTGAAGTCTGTTCTCGAAGATGGCATTTCTGTCTCGTTTATGACGTATTTTTCGGGAACAATTGACTGCTTTCACATCGCAGCCGAAGATACAACATCGTTTAAAGAAGGACAGAAGTTACGTTCGCGCGTGATTTTTGTAGATGCTCAAAATAAACGCGTCGGTTTATCTCTTCAACCGCACTTGCTTGAGGCACGCTCGCCGGCAAGCATTCTTCCATCGACCGGGTCAATCTTCGAAAACGCCGTGATAAACCGAGTAGATCCAAATGTCGGAGTATCGCTTCAAATCAGCCAAGGTGGAAAGACTAGAAGCGTCGCTGGATACGCGCACGTTTCGCATCTTTCCGACGATCACGTAGAAAAAATAGAAAAGAAGTACAAAGTAGGAAAACAAGTCAAAGTTCGAGTGATTGGACATCGATTGTTAGACGCCGTCGCCAACGTTAGTTTAAAGAGATCTATTTTGGAGCAACCCTTCTTCAGTCTGGAAGAGCTAGTTCCTGGGATGATTGTCAAGGGTGAAGTTTTAGCGACAGAACATTTTGGAGCCATCGTAAAACTTGCCGAAGGTGTCAAAGCTCTTTGTCCGCCGATTCATGTGTCCGATATCGTCGGACGAACGACGTCATCTAAAGTTACTCCTGGCGCAATCTTGAAGTTTCGAGTCATCAGCGTGGACCGATCCAGACACAGAGCTATCGTTACTCATAAGCGTGCGTTAATAAAGTCGGAATTACCGGTGTTGAAAACGATCGAGGATGCGATTCCTGGACGAACGACGCACGGCATAATTTCAGGCGTTGTCGATTACGGCGTATTCGTCACACTATATGGAAACTTGAAGGGATTAGCAGGATCGCAAGATCTCGGGTTGGCTGAAGGTCAGAGTATTGCAGACGCCTATGCGGTTGGTCAAGTTATTCGAACGACAATCGTTTCTGCGGATCGAGGAGAAAATAAACTGAGACTTTCCCTAGGCGGCGGCTGCGGCAACGAAGACGACAATGCTGCCGAAGGAGCGGAAGCAACGGTTGGTGCTACTGCTGCTGCTGCTGCTATCTCTTTGTCGACGGACGCAGTACCAATCGGTAAAGTTTTTGCATCTGCGACTATCACTAAAATAGTCCAAGGCTCGAGCATTATTGAGGTGACTTCGAGTACAGAAGAGGGATCGTTTCAAGGACTCGTCGCGTTTCAGCACCTATCCGATAACCCCGTCACGGCTCTGAGCATGGCATCAACTTTAAAAGTCGGGGAAGTTTTACCTGGAGCTTTCGTGGTTATCGAAAGAAAGCCAAAAAGAGTTGTCATGAGTCGGAAACTTTCGATTATAGAGGCGGTAACAAGTTCAAGTCTACCCGATAGAGCAGATAAGGTAAAGGCTGGAAAAATATATCCAGGGTACGTCGCCTCAACATCATCGACGGGCGTATTCGTGCGATTTTTAGGTTCTCTCACCGGGTTAGCGCCTCCCTCGCAAATACCTGACGGATGTAACGCCACAGATTCGTTCTTTGTCGGTCAAACTGTACAAGCTATGGTCCTTTCGGTGGATGTTGAATGCGTTCCGCCGCGGCTTTCGCTTTCACTTCGGTTGCAAACAACTGCGCAACCTTTATCAGATGCGCCTTTGATTCGCTCATTCTTTGCGGACCTCGAGTTCTTAGATTTCAAGGTTGCTCAAGATCCCAAGGAGGCAGAGACTTTGTTATCTGAAAAAACAGTACGCATGTTTGAACCTGGATGTGATATCGAAGGCTCGATCAACGAAACGAAGGATTACGGCGTTTTGATCGATATCGATGAAGATGAGAATGCAGTTGGGTTGGTTTCTCCGCATCAAGTGCCGGAAAGCGTAGAAATAGAAGAATTTACCCCCGAGACTCGTTTATCTGGAAGAGTGTTAGACGTTTCTAGACGCGAAGGTGTTATTGATATCGGTAAAGTGAGCGTGGTGACCGAGAAGAATTTATCGAAGAAAAAGAAGAAGAAAGTAAAATCCGCCTCCGCAGCGCTGAAGAAATTGAAAGTAGGTGAGGCAACAGAAGCTATCGTAGATCTTATTAAAGCTCAGTATGTCATTTTATCTCTTCCAAAGTATTCTGACGCTATTGGATATGCTCCTGTTCACTACTGTAACGTGCGTTTAAACGACGCTTCAGAACGGTTTGAGGTCAATCAGAGAGTGAATGTGGTAATTGCGCAGGTTCCTTCCGCATCTTCTCCTGACGATGTTAAAGGTGACGAGTTCTACAGCAACCGACTTTTACTCACCGTCCCGTACGTGGACACTAATAAATCGAATTGCGGTCCAAAGGTTGGGACTAAATTCCAAGGTGTCGTTTCGGAACTTCAGCCACTCCAAGCGCTTGTATCGCTTCCAAACAGTAAAAAAGGACGCATTCACATCACCGAGACTGGCGCTTTCGCGAAATCGAAGTTTCCGCTGGAAGAACTATCGCTCGGTTTGACTGTGAACGTTGCTGTTCTTGGCATGGCAGGTGATCGAGGTGGGCTACTAGATCTCACTCTCAGGAGCAGCGCAGACGAAGACAAAGACGACGAAAATGTGAACAAGAATGCAAAGAATGGTAATGACGACTTTGATGCAACAGCATCATTGAAAAGACCAACTCTACAAACGCTCGAAGTGGGTCAATCAATCCATGCGTACGTCATTTCGGTACTGCCAGACGGTGTTAAAGTGTGCATTCGACCGGAAATAACGGCTTTTGTTCCTCTGATTGAGACTGCGAGCTCGATCAAAGAGCTTAAAAAACCACTCGAGAAGAGATTTTCAAAGGGAGAAAAGATTAAAGCAACAATCGTCAACGTCAACGTTTCTAAGAAGCACGTCGACGTTTCTTTCCGGGATCGAAACTCTGTCAGCGTCGGCGCAAAAGTCTTTGGTATCATTTCGCGATTTAATAAAGGTACTTCTATGATGGTGAGGCTTGGCGCACACGTCACGGGACGGGTTTTCTTAACCGACGTATCCGACGAGTTTCAAGAAAAGCCATTTTCCGAAATGAAGGTTGGCAATGTCGTAGAAGTTCGCGTGGTTTCCATGAAATCGAGCGGAGAAGTCGATCTTTCAATGCGACCGTCTTTGTTGAGTAAATCTGGAGAAAAGAAAAAGAAGGTGGCGAATCCCGAGATTAACGACGCCAAGAACCTTGAAGTAGGGAAGGAAGTTTCTGGATACGTCAAATCTGTCGGCAAATCTGGATGCTTCGTTGCGCTTTCGCGTAATGTGGACGCGCTGATAAAGCTCACCAACCTCGCGGATGGCTTCGTCGTAAAACCATCGGTTGAATTCCCAACTGGACGATTGATTCGCGGACGCATCTTGTCCGCCGATGCGAAAACAAATCGAGTCGAGATGTCGCTGCGCGCTTCACAATCCGATTCTAAAACGCCAAACAAAGAAGCAGTCGCATCGTTGAAAGTTGGTGATGTGGTCATGGGAACTGTACGCAGCGTGCAATCTTACGGCGTATTTGTCACTTTAGACGAGTCTGGTATCTCTGGTTTATGTCACATTTCAATGTTTGCGGATATGCATGTGAAGGATGATTTGGCCAACCATGTCCGAGCCGGAGAAAGAGTTCGCGCCAAAATTATGAAAGTAGATTACGAGACGAGTAAAGTTTCTCTTGGCA
>JACLAA010006668.1_pt1 | contig 19475 bp, 14 predicted proteins | sample 8027891 | NCBI WGS metagenome assembly JACLAA01 (sample SAMN15724900, study PRJNA655200) | protist metagenome | isolation source: fluorescence activated cell sorting (FACS) single amplified genomes of... | place: Spain: Blaines Bay Microbial Observatory, Mediterranean Sea | collected 2016-01-19 | reverse complement strand
ACGGTGGGTGGCGCGCCTGTCCTGCGCCACTCGGCGTTATGATAATAGTATGGCCGCGCGTTCGGCCGGGGGTTCCGGTGCCGCGTCCAGCCCTCGGGCAGCGGCGCCGCGGCCTCGCGCTCGGCGCGCTCCCGCGCCTCTCGTTTTTTAGCTTCCTGCTGCGCGAGCTCCTCGGCGCGCTGGCGCCGAATTTCCGCGATGCGTTCCTCCTCGGCGCGCGTCGGCCGCCCGTCGCGCTCGCGCTCGTACTCGTCGATGGCGTCGGCCTCCTCGCCCTTCTCCAGGCGCTCCGCGTCGTTTTCCACAAGTAGGGTATCCGTCGCGATGGCCGACGCGACCATCGACGACCGCCTTTCTAGAACCGCGGCCAGCACCGCATCCTCCGGCGGCTCGGGCGGCGCTTGCACTTCTTCTTCAACCTCGTCGTCCGACGCCGAGTCGACGCGCATGGGACCTTCTTCTAATCTCATGGCGTTGCCCAGCTCGTCCCCATTGTACATCCGCTCGAAGGCCTTGTCGTCCACAACTCGCAAAGCTAGAAAGTTCTTCTGGGCCGCCCGCGCGTGCACTCGCTTCTCAAACCCCTCCACGACTAGTCTATAGATATACACGTGCTTGTCCTGGCCAAACCTAAAACATCTAAATAACGCTTGCCGATCTTGCGCCGGGTTCCACGACGTATCAAACAGCACGACCCGATTCGCACTCACCAAATTGATGCCGACGTTGCCCGCTTTGGTAGACAACAGAAACAAGCGCGCGCGGTCCTTGCAACTTTCGAACTTCTCCACTAATCTTTGACGCTCCTGCGCCGAGTCGCCGCCTTGTATGGAAAAGAACTCCGTCTCGTTCTGCCAAGCACCTCGCTTCTCATCTTTCTGTGGCAAGAACCCGCCCCACGTGTCCGTCTGCAGGACGTGTTGCAGGTAGTCCAAGGTAGCTAGTGACTGCGTGAAGACGACGACCTTGTCGCCTCGCTCGAGGCCTTCCGTTAGTATTTCTAAGAACAGTACTACTTTGGAAGATAAAGACGCAGCTCCCGCATCACTACCATCTAGCAATTGATCGGTCTCGTGCGCCCAGTCCCAGCCTTCGGATACGGGCACCGGCGAGGGCCTCCTATTCAACAAACACGCACCTACTTTATTATCGTTGCAGAGATGCGTCGACGGGTGGTTGCCTAATCTAAGTAGAGCCATGTGCGCCTCGACGGCCTTCGGTTTCGCTACCCTAAAATACCCTTCATACAACCGTCGTTGTAGCGGTTGTAACTTAGCTACGACAAGATACTCCGTCTTACCCGGACACTCGCGCGCGAGTAACGTCTCGTCCCGCCGCAGCACAAAGTCCTTGATCTCCTTATTCAAAACAAATAAGCGACGCTTCATGCGCTTGACGTCTCGCGGTTCGCTGTCGACCATCAACCCGTTATCGATGGGGTCCTGGAAGCGCTTCTTGAACTCAGCCGGCGAACCCAAGACGGGACCCCGTACCAAAGAAACCATGACGTGGTACTCCATCAGATTATTTTGCAGAGGCGTCCCCGTGAGTGCTACTCGTCGTTTCGTCCTGACGGCCGAGATGACCTGATGTTTATGAGAACGGGCATTTTTTAAACCATGGGCTTCATCCAACACTAGGACATCCGGGCCGGGGTCCTGGAGGCACCGCCTCGCTCTCTCCAAGTCTTCCGTCCGGTACTGGAGCGTACGTGCATCTTCATCCTTCTTCGGCTTGATGTCCTTGCACATCGCGGCCATGGTGTCGTAGCCCACGATGGCGACGCCGCCCGTGCGCAGCCACGATTCGAGGTTCCTTAATCTACCTTCCGGGCCGGCCTTGCTATCGATCATGAACACCTTCTTGCGTAACGGTTCATCTCTCTTGCACCACTTTTCTACCTCTGAACGCCAGTTGTAGACTACATTCGTAGGACACACGATCAACGCCTTGGCAATGTGTGCTCGAGCCCTCGGGTTCCGCATCAACGCCGATAGGTAAGCGATGCACGTCAAGCTCTTCCCGAGACCCATACTGTGCGCAAGGACACAACCCAATGGAGCGTCGTCCTGCGACCCACTCTCCAGCGCCCGTAAGGACTCTATCGTTTGCGCGTAGATAAACTTGCACGCCTCGACCTGATGCTGTTTAAGGGAGTGACCTAAATATCGAGGAAACGCGACGTCATCGGTCAATTGTATGGTCGGCACGTCCAGGTCTTCGCAGGCTAAGTCCACTTCTCGCAACTCCGCGTCCGCCGCTTGCTTCGGCGCCGTCGCGAGCCAGCCCTCGCCGTCATCCCTCGCTAACCTTTCACGCTTCCGCCGCTCCGCCTCCCGTGCCTTTGACGTCGCGGCCTCGACGTCGTCGTCGTCGATGGTTATCGCGACCTGTGTGGAAATCAACCAGTCGTCGGGTGCTGGCTCCATCGCGCGGTGAGGAACCGGCATCGCCACGCCGTCGAGCAGGCGTTGCGTCGACGGTTCAGCACGAACGCGCCGTAAAGTTTTGATTTCCACGCAGGGCGCCGACCTTCTTCTTCTTCTTTTTACGCGCAAACAAGTCGTCCTCCGCAGCGCCCTCGTCGCCCTCGAGGCAGATGGGGTCGTCGGCGGCGCCACTCGGTTCCCGTCCCCGTTTTTTGACATCATCATCTGCAAAGTCAAAGCCGTCATCAATAGGTAGCAGGAACTTCTCGTCGGTCGGCGTCACGACGTACGCGCGGACGTCTCCTCCCTGCTCACATGCGATGGCATTACCTAGATGTAACGGCGCCGTCCCTGTTACTGGAACGGGCGCGTCGAATTTCACGACGACGCCGTCTAACAAAACGCGCTGCGTATCTTTTTTTGCGAGGTTCGCGACTGTTATTTTGTTGTCCTTCGTTTCGATCCTTACCAAACTCCGGGAGATCCGGGGACACTTCTCGTTTGGGCACACAGCGAAGAAATTATCAGGTGGCGTCGATTCGCCGTCGCACGAGTAGGCCCGGCCCAGAATGAGTGAAGCGTCGGGCGCGACGGCTTGCATCCTTCTAGGTTCGCCGCCGCGCGCCGGCACCAACACCAAACACGCCGCGCCGTCCCGAGGGATGGACTCTCTTTGAATTTTCTTCCTAGGTTTCCTTGCGCGTGGCCGTCTTTTCCCTTTCCCGGCCTCGTCCTCGTCTCTGTCACTTTTCTCCCTTCTTTTGACGGGTCGTCTTGCTTGCTTCGCGTCCTCGGCTTCGAGCGCGGCGGCGATCATGCCAGAAGTGACCCTGCTCCCTTGATAGTCGGGGTTGTCCGTACCTTCATACAGTTCGTCGACGTCGTCCTCGCCGTCGATGTCAGATACATCTTCTCGTGATTTCTGGGGGTTCGTCGACGCGTAGACCCGCTCGAACACGGCCTCTCCTAATTGCTTCCTGCGCATATCCTCGAAGCCCGCCGCCCCACCATAAGCCGCCTTGGAGCCGTCGGGGTTGATGCTCTGGAGCTTCACCGAGCCGTCGGTGCCCCGCTTCTTCTTGACCGGTCTCGCTTCCGCGAGGGCTTTGTTCGCTTGCTCGACTTCGCGGCGCGCCGTCGCGTCCTCGACGCCGTCATAACTTGCGACGTCGTCGTCGCTCTCGTCATCGGCGCGCTCGCCCGTCGCGGCCTCGCGGACGTGGCCGTTGCGTCTTAACGCAAGCTTCGGCGCGCGGCGCCAGGCGTCCGTGTCGCAATTTACCGACGAGTCGGCCGCGGCCTGCGTGTCGCGAGTGGTGTCGCGTCGACGGCATCGCGCAGCCCCGGACGCCATCGACGCGACCTGCTCTCTCTCGCGGCCGCGGCGTAGAAGGCCCCGGTTCTCCGCGCCGGCGTGCCACGAGCGCGGCGTAGAACGCCCGGAGGTCGACGCCCGCGCGCTCGGCCCGGTCCTGCGCGTGCGCGTGCTCCCGCTCGCAATTCGCCAGTCGCGAGCGGCAGAGCCGCGTCCACTCGGCCAGCTCCGCCTCCACCAACTCGTCGAGATCATCAGTATGTGTTGTGGCGAGCTCGCCCCTAATTTCGGCCTCCTGGCGCTCCACGGTCTCCGTCTCGACGGCCTCCTGGGCGGCCGCGAGCTCGCTCTCGATCGCGAGGAGGCGCACCTCGGCTTTTGTGGAGTCCTCCTCGTCGTCCGACTCGTCGGCCAGCCGCGGGGCCGCCGCGGCGACCAACGATTCTACAGAAGGAGGCGGCCGGCAGCAGGGCCCGTCCCACTCGTCCGCACTTAAAGCTTGTTCCACGTACGACGCGCCGCAGTGCCGCTCGAGGCAATTTCGGCAAAAGGCCCGCTCGCAGCCGTCGCAGACCAAGAGCTCGCCGCCGTCGTCGCACCAGGCGCAGGCGTCGTCGTCCTCATCATCCTCGTCCGCTTGGTCGAGTTCGTCGGCACACACGCCGCAGCACGCGACGTCGATTTTACCTTCGAGGCGCGGATGCGGAAGGCAGGGGAGGCAGGGCGGTAAGGTGAGCGCGCAGACGGTGCACAGAACATCTTTTTGGTCGGCATCGACGTCCATGGCATCGCTCCGAGGGCACTCGGCGGCGGCGGCCGGCGCGGCGTCGGTTACGGCCGCGGGGGCGGTCTCGCTGGGCGGCGCTTCGGTTTCCATCGCTTGCAGCGCTTCGCTGTCCATCCGTGCGCTTGCGCGGGCCGCGGTGAGCGGGTCACCGCTGCTAGGACGAATCGTTCCCGCTCTGCGGTTTCGCGGAGCTCTCCGTCCCGAAACTTCGTCCAGGCCGAGCTGGCGCTGCAGAGCTCTAATAGAGCCAGTTCTGCGAGCAGTGGGTCCACCAGTTCGCCGCACGGCCGCTCTCAAGTCGACGCGCCTTTTTGGCTTCCTAGTGTCTTTACAGGACGCTAGCAGCAGCTTTTTTGGGCTTGCCCAACGCGTCTGCAAGGAGCTTTCTGCCATTGGTAGCGGCACCGAAGCGTTCTCAGCAGCACCCCTATGCGTTGCTGCATCGCTTTTGCATCCTCGATTGCGTGCGCAGCCACAGCCCTCACCCTGCTCTCGACCACTGCAGCCATGGCAGCGCCGCGCACAGTAACCCCTGGCTCCGGCCCCGTCTTAGTGACGGGCGCATCCGGCCTCGTCGGCGCCAACGTCGCGAATGCCTTGAGACAGGAAGGCTACACCGTCCGCGCCGCCGTGCGAGATCCGACGGCCGAGAAGAACGAGTTCCTACGTGCCATGGGCTGCGAGCTCGTGCGAGTGCCTGATCTGCTCTCGGACGAGGGCTGGGCCGAGGCGATGGCTGGGTGTGTAGGCCTGGCCCACGTGGCGTCACCAGTCGATATCGCTGGAAACACTCCCGAAGACGTCATGATCTCGCAGGCCGTCGAGGGCACGGAGCGCGCGCTGCGCTTCGCCGCCGAGGCGGGCACCGTGAAGCGCGTCGTCGTCACGGCGACGATGGCGTCGATCTGCGGCTCGCAACGCGAGAAGAACCCTGATCATTTGTGGTCCGAGCTTGACAAAAACGACGCGCCGCAGACGGGCTACAGCAAGGGCAAAACCGCCGCCGAGGCCAAGGCGTGGGAGCTCGCCGCTCAGCACTCTGATAAGTACGACGTCACGACTGTGCACCCCGCCGTGGTGCTGGGGCCGCTGCTCCCCGGGCAGAAGGCGTCATCTACTATGTTGTTGTTGAAGCAGATCCTCGACGGCGCGGTCGTGCCGAGCATGTTCGGGCTTTGCAGTACTACGGACGTCGCGGCGGTTCATGTCGCTGGGTTGAAAGAGGCTTCGACGGCTGGTGAGCGGTATTTAGTCTGCTCGCGCGACCAGTTCTCTACTCTAGACATCGCGGAGCTCCTGAAAGAGCACGCGCCCGAGCAGGCGAGCGCTGTCGATCTGGCCGCATGGCGCGCCGACGAGAAGGTCGCGGCGCTGAAGCCCAAGAAGCCTAGCACCGACAACGCCAAGGCGTGCGCGCTGCTCGGCGTCGCGGACCTCGAGGCGGCGGCGGAGTTCGTCGCGGCGGCGGCGAAGGCGCTCGCCGACGCGTGATCGCGCACTTTGTGTTGTTGAGTAGCTTTTAGTTACGGTAGTCTAGTAAGGAGAGTCGGATATCCCAGGGTGTAGATCAGGGTGCCGGGTGTTGGCCTGGAAAACCCGTTTTGCTGCAAAGCCGAGACAAAAAAGGACCATGACGGACCCCACAGGCGGTGGATACGGCGCTCTCGATTGGCTGGGTATCGAGGATCGATGCCTTGCGGCCTGCGTGTCAAAGGAATGGCATGAAGCCTCTCAGTCTGCGGCTCTCTGGGAGCATTGGACATTTCACGTCAATCACCTCTTGGACCGCGAAAGATTTTGCGCCGTCCCTGAAATTTCTAGTACTCTCGGCCAAGGACGGCTTCAGTAAGAGAGATTGGGATACGCTCTCCCCCTTCGTGTTCCAGGAGGTGCCGGAGACTGTCACAGATCTGGTGCTGAGCTTTGATCCATATTACTTCGACGCATTCCCGGAGCCATCTACTCTCTGCACGTATCTTCCGAAGGCGACCACGCTTCACGTCCAAGCACCAGGCGACCCGCCCAGAGGCAAGACCTGGGCGAAGCCGCTCGATAAACCGTGGATGAACCCAGACGGCAGTTACCGCCATCGGTGGCCACGGTGGATGCAACTCGAATATTCTGTCGATGTTCACGAGCGATCGGTCCCGCCCGACCGCTCCTTCTCGTATCGCGGCCGCTGGCCGATATGCGATGGAAGTTACGACGGATCGTCGACGGAAACTGGGGAGGGAGACTACTAGTAAATTTTGATAGCAGCTTACTTCGCTAGCCTCGCGACCGACGACTCACCACCCGCGCCCGCGTCCGCGCCCCCGTCCGCCAGGGGAGCCCTTGCCCCGCCCGAAGCCGCCCTTGCCGCGGCCCTTGCCCTTGCCGCCGCGCCCGCGGCCGCCCTTGCCTCCCTTGCCGCGGCCGCGCCCGCCGCCGCCGCCGCCGCCGCCTCCCGTGAAGCGGCTCATCGGCAGTAATTTCATGGGGTCGATGCTAAACGTGTCGCCCGCCTTGAAGGAGGACGCGTGCACGCCGGCGTCGGGCTTCACCGTGAACATCACCTCGTTGATGGGGCCCAGGATCTCGTCGACCTTGCCGACTCTGGTATTTTTGTCCACGTAAATGCTCGCGTTGAAATAGGGGACCTTGGCGTGCGTCAGCTTGCACACCAGGTCGCCTTCGCAGTCGTGCATCAGTGTGCCGACGGGCTCGACGCTGTCAGGAGGGCCTTCTGGTCCCCGCCCGCCCCTGCCTTTACCAAATCCGCGGCCGCCCTTGCCGCCGCCTCGTCCTCGGCCGCCGAAGCCCCGGCCCTTCGAGGCGGGTGGCCGCATGATCGATCTGTGGGCTCGCCGCGCGCCGGGTTATGGCCTCGCCGGCGCTGGGGTTGCCCTAGTGCAGTGTCGCAGCGACGGCGTCTGCCGCGTCCGCAGCTACACCAACTTTCCCGCCCTAACCAGAGGGTTACAAGGCGTTGGCTACGTCCCCCCAGCAGTGTTTCAGGGGGCGTTTACCCCTCGTGGCGGCCGCCGAGCAGCAGGTTGCTAGCGTCTTGTAAGACACTAGAAGCGTCCGCAGAGCGCGAGCTTTGACGACCGATTACTCAGCGCATACCTCGAGCGGACGAGAAATAACCAGTGGTGAGCTACCCCTGTGTGGCCCAGACCAGTCTCAGCCCGCGAAACCGCTGCGAAAAGCGACCCAAGCTCATTTTAATTTGGGTGGGCCAAGCTCCCTGTTGCTGAAACAGCTGCGCGCACAAGCGGCCATCAAAGCGGGCCGGTCGCGAACAGCAAGCTACGATGCCGCCCCGCGGCGAGCAATTACCACTGTACGGCGCCGCCGCCGAGGACCTCTCGCCGCAGGACGACGACAGGAGCCCATTCCGAGAGGACGACGACGTCGAGGCGAGCGACGCGTGCCTGTGGACGCTGCGAGGCTTTAGTACGGTGACCGCATTTGCAGGGCTACTAGTAGTGGTCGTCAACGCCATCGAGATCTACGAATTCCAGGAGACGCCGCAGATCTATGCGATCCGCGCGTACGCGATCGTGTTCGGTTTTATGATTTTGATGGCGGAGGTGAGCTGGCCGCGTTTGTTTTTGGAGTACTTTCGCTTCCTGGACGTGTGGGCGATCAAGGGCTTGTTCATCTTGTTTGTCGCCGTGCTGACGATCGACATGAAGGTGTCCAATGATTATGGTACTTTGCAGCTGGCCACAGCATTAGCTGTCGGTTTACTGGGCTTCATCTACCTGTGCCTCGGCCTGATGTGCGTCAAGTCCTGTCGAGACATGCGCAAGGCGACGCTCTCGAAAGAAAGAGAAAGACGGGCCGCGGAGGCGGCCAAAGCTCGAGCTAGGTCGGACGCGGCCTTCGCGACGGAGTCGGACGACCCGCGGCGGGCCTCGTCCTCGGTTCAATCGGAAGACTCCTCGAGGAGCCCCGCGCGGCCGACGTGGCTCGACGAGGAGAACGACGTGCTGGGGGTGAAATAACTGGTCTGTGAAAATTTAGGAGCACGTCGCGGCGGATGGCGCACTAGTTTGTCGAATTTGAGACGTCGCGGCGACGGCGCAGGAGGCGCCCCCGCCGCGACGCCTTGCTACCAGATCGGCGGCGCGAGGGCGAGCGCCGCGAAGACGATACAAGTGACGATCGCGGCCCAGCCCGCCGGGCCCACCGCAAAAAAGCATGTGAGGTTCTTCTTCGCGATGCACCTTCCATAAAAGCCGCAGTGGTGGTCGTGGTCGCGGCAGCACCGTCGACACCTGTGTGGAAATCAATCAACCTGTGAGCCGCCGCAGTGGCAATGTCGCGTCGACGGCGTGGGGCGCCTGAAATTTGTTCCACGCAGGTCTCCACGTCGTGCAGTGCACGGCGTGCCGGGGCCGCCAGACGCAGCACTTGACGCAGTAGACGCCCCGACTCTCGTCCACGAAGTTCTGGAGGCCGTCCAACCCTTCGCCCGCCCGTAAACGCTCGGCGACTTCTTTGGGGATCGGGTTCGTCGTCGCCGGCGTCCTTTTCACTATACCTGGATCGCCGAAGCCGATGACGAGCAGCGAGATAAGTGCCACCAAGCATTCGACGCCCACCAACACCGCGCACACTATTTTGGCGGTGGGGCTCAGGTTGCTCGACGGCGCGAAGATCACCGCGACCGCGACGCCCGCGGCGACGGCGACGCAGGTCAGGATGGTCGTCGCGCCGCAGCAGAACTCGAGGTTCCGCGTCTTGAGTGGGGGTGGTAAGGGTGGTAATCTTAGGTCGGCGTCGTTCGTGGCAGCCTCTTGGTCTGTGTTATCAGCTGCTGCTGCATCGTCGCCGTCGCTGCCGCACGGGACGTCGTACGGACCGTCGAGGTCGGCCATCCTATTTCTCAATCAATGATGCAGTTCTCAGCCTCTCGTAGCCATTTATGCGGACAGAGGTATTTGGCAAGGCGGAGAGCAGAGTTGGAGCAAGCTCTGGCAGTCGCGTAGAACCACACGCCTGCTGTTCTGCTGAAGCGTAGGTCTCTACGGGACCCAAAAGCGATCGAGAACAGGTCGCGGCTGAAGCGTAACTGCGGCGGACGAGAGTTGAGCAGATGGCCAGCCCCAGCCCTGATGCAGCAAGCAGCGACGCCAGCGCGACGCCGCCGCCGGCAAGCGTGGACCTCTACCGCGACACGCCGGTGCGCTTCTTGGGCTACGCGAACGAGCTCGGCGAGAGCTTCAAGCCTCTGATCCCGCGCGTGGCTTATCTCGGCACGTACGGCGTCGCGTGCGCGTACGTCGCCGCCGACGCGAACGACAAGTTTCAGCGCGACAGAGACGTGGCGCGCGGCGTCGACGCGCTGATCTGGCAGGCGCTGGCGTCCGTCATCGTGCCCGGCTTCGTCGTCAACCGAGTCGTCGCGACGGCCGGCCGCGCGACGACGCGGCCCATGGTGCCGACGTTCTGCGGCCTCGCGTCGATCCCGCTCATCATCAAGCCTATTGATCATGCTGTCGACGCGGCCATGGACGCGTCGCTGCGGCCGTACGTGCTGAAGACGCCGACCGCCTCGGACTCCTAGTGTTTTGCACATAACTTGTATTTTAATCGTTGTCGTCGGACAGCTCGAAGTACGCGCCAACGTCCGAGTCGTTCCCGTCTTGCTCGGGCGGCGGTTCGGCGTTCTCGGCGGCGTCCTCGGCCCGCAGCTCGGCCCGCACCTGATCAAGAAGGTAGCGTCGCGGCGTGCCGAGGATCAGCGTCGCATTCACGACCTTCTTGACGGCCTCCTCGTCCACGCCCAGCGAAGTCGCCACGGCCCTCCTCACCGTCCCGACTGTGAGCGACCCGTCCCTGTACTGCCGTCTTATCTCCTCGTCGATCAAGAGGAGATCCTTCGTGCGCTCGGCGACCTTCGCATCGTCGACGCTGTTTGGTGCCGCGGCCGGCACGGCTGTTTCGCGGCTGTCGTCTGCGTCGAACGCGCCGGCCCTTTCTGGCCGTCGCGCTCGTCGCGCGACGGGTTGAGCTCTCGGATCGTCTGCGTCGAAAGCGCCGGCCCTTTCTGGCCGTCGCGCTCGTCGCGCGACGGGTTGAGGTCTCGGAGCCGCGGGAGCCGCAGCGGGAGCCCCGCGCAGCCGCGGCCGTTTGAAGCGCCGCGGCGGCGGTTCTGGTTGTGCAACTAAAGCGTCGCGGACGGCCCGCCACCGCGGCTCGTCGCGGTACCTCGCGTGCTCGGGCCACGCCGCGCAGTCGCTCACCGGCCGGTCGCAGAGCGTGCAGTAGCACCGCGCGCAGAACCGCCGCGCCAGCGCCCTGCCGTCGGCGTCGTCGCGCGCCGGCATCCCCAGCGCGGCGCACTCGTGGCGCGCGTGCGGCAGGTCGACGAGCGGGTTCGTCAGCGTCGTGCTCACGAGCACGACGTCGTCGTCGGAGTCGTTCTCGCCCGCGGGCGCGGCGGCGTCCGCCGCAGCCGCCTCGTCGTCGCTCTCGAAGGTGATGGGCTCCCGCGCCGAGCCCTCGCCTTTCCCGGGATCGGTCGGCGGCGGTGCGCTTTGCTGCCAGGCCTGGACGGCGGCGGCCGGCATGAAGTCGCGGTACCGCGCCAGGAGGTCGGCGCGCGACGGCGCCGTCGCGAGCAGGGCTTCGACCCTAGCCAGGCAGCCGACAGTGTCGGATGAAGGGAAGGCCGAGTTAAGGTTAATCACGATTTCTTGATACACCGCTGGGCGGTCGTCGAAGACGAGTTTTATCTCGCGCAGTAAGTCCTGGGCCGCGGCCTTGCGCGCTTCGCGTGCAGCAGCAGTCCTCTGTGCCACAGTGGCCATTTTGGCACTTCAAGACGTCGTGTGAAGACAGCGATCGTCTGGACCAAAAGTAAGCCTTTGGAAACTATCTTTTACGTAGGAGAAGGGCCGCCGGCGTCCGCACTGCCGCCCAAAAGTCAGCCACCGCTGTGTGGACGAATACCCGCACGGTTTTCCGCAAAGCGAGCTCTCTTTCCTCTGCGTGCGCCCGGACGCGGTCCCGGACAGCATGCGACGGGTGGTTGCGGCGGATTGTAACAGCTCGAAAGACCTAGATTGCGCCGCAGCAGAGTTCATTGTGCAGCAAAATGGTACTTACGCCGCGTCCCCAGCCGAACCAATCAGACGAGAGGCCTACGATAATGCTACGAGGCGGCACGCATCGAAAAACTGAGCAAAAATGCCCGCGGCGGGTCGATATCTAGCTTGTGCTGGCATCGCAAATCGCTTGCCTTGCCGCCGCGCTGCGAGGCGCCGGCCGGCATACGAGGCGAAGCGAGGTTCGCTACCACGTGCGCCATGGCTACAGCACAACCGCTGGTCGCGCAGCGGACGAATAGACCTTGTACACAAGGTCTCGAGACCTTCCGCGCGCGGCGCTAGAGAGACAAAGAGACGCGCCGCTCGAACGCCCCTCCCCCCTCGCAGCAGAAGGTTGTCCTCGCCCTCCTCGCGGGCTCCGCGGCCGCCTTCCAGGCGCCCGCGGCCGCGCCGGCGGCGACGGCGCGCGCGGGCGCGTCCGTCGACGAGACGCGCATCGGCGTCCAGGCGCCGGCGGGCTTCTGGGACCCCCTCGGCCTCTCGACGACGCAGCCCGAGGGCTTCGAGCGCCGCCGCGCCGTCGAGCGCAAGCACGGCCGCATCGCCATGGTCGCGATCACGGGCTGCGTGCTCCACAACGCCGACGTCGAGTTCCCGGGCTACCTGTCGCTGTCCCAGCAGCTCAAGTTCTCGGACATCCCCAACGGCGGCCAGGGCATCTTCAACATCCCCGCCGCCGGCGTCGCGCAGATCCTCCTCTTCTGCGGCCTCGTCGAGATGGCCTGGTGGCCCGCGTCGAAGTACGACGGCGACTACAACGTGGGCTTCTTCGGCGAGAAGCTCAGCCCCGAGAAGAAGACGCAGAAGCTGAACGCCGAGATGGCCAACGGCCGGCTCGCGATGCTCGGCATCTTCGGCAACATGGTCGCCGAGGCCCAGACGGGCCAGACGCTCGGCGAGCAGATGGGCGCGGGCAACATGATCCCGTTCTAGATTGTGTATCCCGGTCTGTCATCGTGGGAGCGCGGCGCGCGCGCAAGAGTAACTTGATTTAGCCGAACTTGAATATTCGGCATTCGCGGGGTTGCCACATTGGGTTGTCGCGGCGACGGCGTACGCGAGACGCGGCGGCGGCGTGGGCGCAGAGACGCGCGTACACGCCGTCGCCGCGACAAAATATTCAAGTGGCTTTGCTTCGAGCTAGGCCGCCTAGCCACGACCCGCCGCGGGGTCTGCGTGACCGAACGCCCGCCCCGCCCCCGCCCTCGTACGCCGTCGCCCCGAGTGCTAGCTCGGAGGCGACGACGGTGAGGGGGGAGCAGGCCGGGCGCCGGAATCCCAGATCCGCGACGGGGGCGCATCGGGGGCGGCCGCAAGTTAGATATCATAGAGTTACACAGAGAGATATCAGGGGGCGCCTAGTCAGTGCGGCAGCCAGAACTCGGGCCGCGCCGCCGGCGCCGCGAGCAGCGCCCGCCAGCGCTGCTCGCACTCGGCGATGATGGCCTCGGCCTCCGAGGCCGACGTCGGCCGCTCGTTATTGGCCAACTGATTGATGCCCTTGCCGTCCGACGTCTTGTACATCTTGAGCCAGTCCACTAATCTAGCGGTCAATCCCGGCGAGGACCTTTCTAAATCCGCCAACGACCTCACTGTATTCGCCCGAGGATCCGAGGCCCGCAAGGCTATAATCTTATGGTCCGTCTCGCCCTCATCTATGAGCTCCAAAGAACCCAGTACCACGAACGGAGTCGTCGACCCCATCGGCAAGGGCCCGTCGCCGACCTCGATGACGTCCAACGGGTCATTATCACCACCGTACCCTTCGGCCGATTTGAGAGCAGGGTCCTCCCAGGTTTGAGGTAGTAACCCGTAGTTGAAGAAGGGCACACCATAAGTATAATATCTGGGAGAGCCATCTTTGTTCGTGTCCTGCATGATGGGGTTCCGGTACTTTTCCTTGGAGACCTCCATTTTTGCGGAAGTATACATCGGTATTTCGGTAATGAAATTATAATGAGAACCGGAGCGCAGCGGAATGTCGTGCCAGGGCGAGACCATGGTCTTGCCATTGTACGACGGGAACAAGGAGTACGAAGTCGTGCCGAACCTCCCTTCTTCCACCGCGTCCGTAGCCCTATCTTCGTTATACGCGACTCGTTTGCTCCAAGGCACGAATTTGCCCGAATCGACGTTCTGGTAGTAGTCGCAGACGATGGCCCAGCCCGTGGGCACCATGAAGCCCTGCGGGACGCAATTGGCCGCCAATAGGTCAGAGGGAATAGGATCCGTGCAAGGTACCGCGCCTTGCCTCGCTAACGCCCGCATCTTCGAACCGGAAATCGAGATGAAGTCATCTTCGCGAGAAGGGTCCATGGCCTTCATCTGGTGGTCGCTCTTGTCGTAGAAAAATTTATCAAATGAAAGCAACTGCATGACGCCGTCGTCTAACAGAGGCGACGCTTGCAGCACGAATCTAGCATGATTGGCGTCGTACATATCATCATCAGTGTGCGTCACGGCGACGGAACTCCCTTTGATGCCGGCGGCGTCCCGACCCACGACGAAGAACGACGCGCCGCCCGCTCGCCGAGAAGCGGCGTGGAACTGCACCTCAGTAGGCCCGGCATAAATCATGGGCGCCGGCCAGATGCCCATGACCGTCCAGGACGGGTCCAACATGCCCTCGTCGAGGATCGCTTGATGTTGTTTGACACGTACATCGAGCGGGACGTCGTCGGCCTTCGTCCACCCTCCTAACGGCGAGAGCCATAGCACGGGGTTGGAATGGCCCTTCGCTACCAATCTCTCTCGTCCCGTCCGCATGAGATAAGCATGCCCGGCATGAGTAGGGTTCCTCGTTTGAAACGCGAAGACCACGTCTGCTCCCTTCGCCTTGAATTCTGAGTATAGTTCTTTAGGGGTCTTCCTCCACTTGTCTAGGCCGTCTCCATATTGGATTCGTTCGAAGAGTTCGATCTCGCCGCCCAACAAGTAATCCCCCCCAGTATAGATGTGTTTTATATAAGGGTGGTCGGCGTCGATGGCGCCAAAACATCTCGATACTATTTCTTCTTTTCTATTGGCGTAGATCTCCGGGTCGTGGAGCTGTCCTAGGAATTTCCCGTCCTTGTCAACTAGAGCTACCGTTCTCTGGTTACTGTTCAGTATCGCGTCTCTCGTGCCGGACGTGATAGGTAACACGATAGGTACGGCCAGCGACGCTCTCGTAGAGGCATGAGAAGTCGACTCCCAGTTCGTAGCTTCTTCATTGATATGGGCGTCTCCTTGATTGCCGAACGGATCAATTAACACTGAATTGAAATGCAGTGACTGGAGCAACACGGATTCCCGCATGAACCCCTTGAGAGGCGCGGCCCAGCCCTCTCCCAAAACTTGGAGCCAGTTCACGTCGATGTCGTTCAACCTAACTTTCGGTAGTGATAAGGCCTGCTGTTTTGCTGATATAGCGGCGGCGCCAGTTAAGTGCAAGGAGTCCTCCAACCAGCCGTCCACATAACCAGGCGGCAAAGGTAAACCAGAAGGGTCCGTCATACCACCTTCGAGCACGCCCTCCCTCCGCAACACATCGAGTAGTCTCTGCACACATTCGTCCACCGACAAGTCCCTATTAGGTAAATCAACTTCCGGGTGCAGAGGCGCCTCGTAGGGCGCGTCCGCGGACATGCCCGTGAAGGACTTGATCTCGCCCGCCGCGACCTTTGCATATAACCCCTTGGGGTCGCGCTTCTGGACCTGCGTCGGACGGACACGCTCGCGTGAGCGTGACGACGGCGTCGCGGCGGTCGCGTGAAGACGCCATCGCCGCGGCCGCGCCGACAGCGTGGCGCGCGACGCCGCCGCCGCGACCGCCGCACCGCGACGACGGCCCCGACGCGGTCCGAAGCGGCTCAAAATCGAAAAAAAGACCACCCACGACCTGCTCTCCCCCAGACGCCATCGACGCGACGCGAACGAAGATCAACAGACGCCGTGCACCGTACTTCGTCGATGGGCACGTTCATGAAGACTTCGAGGAACTTCAAATGCTGCTCCTCGTGTCTTTGGCGCGCGGCGTCCCGTGCCGCTCGGTACGGTGACACGAGCGTCACGAGCGTGATGACGCCGCCCCCATTAAATAGACAAGCGAGTTCGCCGACGCGTCTCACAGATTCATCTCTATCTGCGGGTGTGAACCCGAGGTCCCTATTCAATCCCGTGCGCACGTTGTCGCCGTCGAGTTGTTGCACGACTTTGCCATATTTGAGTACGAGAGCCTCCTCCAGCGCTCGCGCGATCGTGGATTTACCACTCCCAGATAGACCCGTCATCCACAACGTAATGCCCTTTTGCTGGATGGCCTCGAACCTTCGCTCTTTCGGCAGGTGGCAGGCCTCCTGGGACTCGCCCGCATTGGCCTCGGCGCACTCGATGATGTTCGGGGGTGTGGCTGCTAATCTTTCTGCTCTGTAAGCTCCGATGTCGAACTCACCTGACGAAGCCGGTTTCTGGGACAGTTCCGCCCTTAGTCTCCCGTTCTCCTCAAATAAGGCAGAAAAGGCCTCGTCCGAGGCGCCGCCATTGCTACTTTTGGACGCGAGGTCGGCCCGCAACCGCGAGTTCTCCGCGATGAGTGCCGTTAATGTGCTATCTTCCGTACCTCGTAGAGTAGGTGTCGTGTACGTTGTTGGAGGCACGGCCGTCTCCGGCGCGGCTTCCACGACTGGTGGCGGGCTTGCGGGTCCGCTCAGCATGACCGACGCTCCAAGAGCGACGACCAACACGGCGGCCCAGAAGGCCGGCTTGCGCATGACCGGCGGCGCGCCGCTCCCGAGCGGTCCCGACGGCGCCTCGACCTCGAGCGGTTTTTGTCCTTCGTCTTGGGCGACCTGCGCGTACTTCGCCTGGCTCGCACCCATGGGCGCGTCGCCGCTCATGAGCGTCGGCATGCCTGCTGCGGCGGCAGTAGGCCCGTAGGAGCTCGGCGCGCGTTGTTATCGATGCGCTAGGGCGACCGCAGCAATTTCAGCAATTTATTGCTTTTTGCTGTGCGCGATGCCGTCGGACGTCGGCAAGCCGCAGCAACTGTTTGCAGCACTAATAAACAATGATTTGTCACAGTACCGCTCGCAAAACTGCAGCCGGCGAGGGCTTTTGCGCCGCTTTGATGAGCCAAGGCGACGAGATGGACGCACGCCCTTGGCCGATGGAAACCCGACGTTTCTCCGACGACTCTTGACACCTCGTAGCGAGCTATCGTGACCCTCGATCGACATCTACATGCAACCGAGCAGGCGCGGATGGGGCTGGGCCGGCTTGAGTGCCCCGCGCCGCCGCCGCGGAGCTGGCACGGATCGCCGGCCAGCGACGCCGTCGACGCGGCGCCATCGCCGCGACCGCGCAAGTCTACGAGGCGACCCTTACCCAGCACCAGGGATACACTAGAACGCGAGCTGCCGCTGCTTGTCGTAGCCGAGCGCGTCGAGGTTCTGCTTGCACGCGAACTTGATCATGGGCGGCGGGCCGCACATGACGATTAAGGTCGAGGCCGCGGGCGGCGGTAAGTGCGCCGAGATCATCTCGGCCGTGATGAAGCCCGTCGAGCCCTCCCACTCGGGCTCGGGCCGGTCCAGCGTGTAGTGCACGGAGAAGCGGTCGGGGTGCTGCTGCGCGAGGTCGTTGAGCTCCGGGAGGAGTAAGATGTCCTCGAGCGTCTGGTTCGCGAAGATGAGCGAGAACTTCGTTTTGTCAGACGTATCTCTGAGGGCCTCCTGGACGATCTGGTACATGGGCGTGATGCCCGTGCCGCCGGCGAGCATGCCCACATGCGACATGCCCTTGATTTGTCTCTTCGCATATTTCCAGTTGCCTCGCCCTAGATACTCGATCGAGCCGGTGGGGCCTTTCAGGGAGATGGCGTCTCCCACTTTGAGTCGCCCGAAGTACTGCGACATCTTGCCGCCGTCGGGGAAGCGGTCGATCTTGCCTCCTTCATAAACCTTGATCACGAGGTCCGCCCTCCCCAAATCCGCTTCGGAGGACGTCGGCGTGTAGCTCCTTTGAATCTCGTCGGCGCCCTCCTCGGGGTCGTCGCGCCCGTTCCACTTGCCCGCGACGACGCCCGTCGGGTTCGGGCAGAAGATCTTGACGTGCTTCCCTAGGGGTAGGCCAAAACAGTGCTTGTCCGACGGCAGCGCGAACCTAAAAAGCTTCGTGTCCGGGCTCAGGACCTTGATCTCTTGCAGTTTCAACGATTGCCTCGTGCCATCTAGGAAGGGCTTGGGTTTCGCCAGGTAGAGGGCGAGGAGCAGCACCGCGGCGCTGCCGAAGATCATGAGCGGTATTAGTAACGCGGGCGAGAGGTCCAGGAAAGTCATGGTGCTTGGTCTGGTTGTCTTTTTTATGCAACGCGGCGGCCGCGCTGGTGTTTGAGTATCGAGGGGCTTTTGGTGATAAGGCCTCAAGTCTTGCACGCGCTGCGACGGCGTGCAATACTCGCGCTTAAATGGGTGCTAGCAGTAATTTGACACGTTCGATTACCGTCGGGGCTACGCTGCTGAGCCGCAGGCGTAGGTAGCAGTGTACGTGTTTTGGCTTGGCTTGTGGGCTAGTATCTTACAGCGCTAGCGCGTTTTTTTGCGAGCGCTCGGGGACACACTTCACTTCTTAGGCTTATCCGTCTTCTTCCGCTTGCGCGGCTTCGCGTCCAGCAGCTTCCGCGGCTGCTCCGCGGCGGGCGGCGGCGGTCGCTTCGGCGCGCGCGCGGGGAGCAGCGGCGCCCCCACGGCCACGAAGTCGTCGGCCGCGGCGCGCATGTCGCGCTTTTTTGGGGGGCGTGCCGGCGGCCGCGGCGCGCCGGGCGCGCGCGCGATTTCGCCGCAGAGGAGGCACGTCGTCACGAGCTGGCTCTTGAGCGCGTGGCCGCTCTTCCCGGTCTTCCCGGGCACGTAGCGCATCGACGCCGGCGACCGCCGCGTTCTCTTCGCCGTACGTACGCGGCACGAGACGCCCGGGATCCGCGGCGCCCAGCATTTCGGGCATAGAGTTTTTGTCAAACTATCCGGAACCCTACAGTCGTGCGCGGCGGTCAACTGTCGTAGCGTGTGGAGCAGTTTTTGTGCAGTTCTAGGCTGCGGCGGCGACGCGTCGGCGCATTGCATGGCGCTGGACCAGAGGAATTGGCAGCGCAGTCGGATCTCTTTGGGCATCGCGTCCATGACGGCTTGTTATCGCTCGCACGCATCCATGCGGTCAAAAAGGTATCAAAGCGCAGTGGGCGCGGCTGTAGAGTGCCTGTGCAAGGCTGCTGCCCTGTGCCGGGGCTCGCTCCGTTGGCGAAGCGATGCCGCACCGTTGCTGGGCGTACCAGGGATACCGAGTCTGCCGCCGAGACGAGGAATAGCGCACGTGTCCCGCGCTTTTGCAGCTTTACTAGCTAGCGTCTGTAAGGCACTAGCATGCTGTAAGCCTGATTTGACCTGCTGTTGCCCAGCCGTTCCCGCTTCCCTGTTGGTATTAGTCAGCCGCAGTGGTCGCACGCACCCTCCAAAGAACGGTCAAGGCCTGCGGGCAGCCCTTGGCCGGCCTAGGTCGCGCAAAACCCAAATCAGGGCAAGGCACCAGTTACCAACCAAATGGACGAGGCCCGACGAGGACAAGGCGGCTTCGAGGCCTGGAAGGGCACGCCGCGGGAGCCGAGGACGAGCGTCCCTGTCGTCACGCCCTACCCGGCCGTCTCGCCGGCGCTGGAAAACGAGCGGCGACGGAGACAACAAGCGGAGGCTGCCGACGAGGGCGTCGCGACGCCGAGGCCGCGCGCGCCGCCCGGGCTGACGGTTGTCGCCGTGCGCGATGCGCTGCGAATATTGACGAGGACGCCGCAGCGCGCGGCCCTGCAGCGC
>JACLAA010000912.1_pt1 | contig 19476 bp, 21 predicted proteins | sample 8027891 | NCBI WGS metagenome assembly JACLAA01 (sample SAMN15724900, study PRJNA655200) | protist metagenome | isolation source: fluorescence activated cell sorting (FACS) single amplified genomes of... | place: Spain: Blaines Bay Microbial Observatory, Mediterranean Sea | collected 2016-01-19 | reverse complement strand
CTTCGGGTTATGAGCCCGACGAGCTACCAAACTGCTCTATCCCGCGAAAAAACAATATAGAATTTATTTTAATGTTAAATGAAAATAATTGTCAAATCGTTAAATACTTTATTTTTCTTTTTTTTAGTGAAAGATACTTACCAATTTTTATAATTCTTCTCCATATTCTAAAAGTTTTAAATAATTTTCTTCCATATTGGCTTATTATACCATTAATTCTAATTCCATCTGCATACAATACCTAAATGTTTTTAGACCCTTTAAGCTTTCTTTTGAGCAGCTTTTTCTTATAGCTTTAGAAGTCGTAAACGTTTGTAATGAAAAAGGGATAGATGTATCTACTCCTCTTTCACCAGATCAATTAGATGAGATCATAGCTTTAAGTATAACTTCAATAAGGCAAGTATTTAAAGAAAATGGATTTCGTTTTATTCCTAAAAATTTGATAGAATTCTTCTTAAAATTGCGGACCGTTAATAAATTTTTCCATTAATTACTTGTACAATTTCTTACTTTACTAGTCACTAAAATCCGGTAAACGGAAAGTTTAAAATTGTTCATTTTATAAAGATCCTCTAAATAAAACATTGTTATATTGCTCTGGGTTTAATTTCTAACCACTTAAAATGTTTTATTTAACTTTGTTACAATATGACGTAAAACTCGTTCATCTCTACGAATAGTACTATTTAACAGATTAATAAGTTGGCCATTGCCTAAGAACACAATTTGAATGAAATTAGCTGCTTCAAACTTTTTTATAGCATAGCTTAGACCTTTACGCCCTTGATTTTGAACCATAACTTTACTACCCTTACCCATTAAAAACTCCTGATAAAATTCAATTTTATTATTTACCTCATTGTCAATAAGATTTGGGTCTAATAACAATAGTATTTCATATAATTCTAATTCCTTATGCATACTTCTAAATATATTAAAATTAAAAACTACACTTTCATTATACCGAGTACAATTTAAAAAGACAAGTATTACTATGATTAAGACCAAAATTTTATAATAGTTATTTTTAACTTTAAAATTAAGAAAAACCTATTTCTACCACACCGTTAGTTATTGCTCAAATAATTTCGTTTTTGTGTTTCAATAAACATAAATAAAAAACAAAACTACTAACAACCGAATATATGCTATAATTAGAGCAAGCAGAATAAACTTCTATGCTACAATTATCTGTTTTTTAAATTCCATTTTTTTAAAAAAAAGTATTTACATGTTAAAAAAGATAATCTACCTCAGTGGAGCTAGAGTTGCATTAGCAAATAGAGATCCGGTAACAGCACTTATTATTGTAGTTTGTTGCGTAGTCTAACAATTTGGATATTGCCTGTATATAATTGGTATTATTCGTTGAATAACTGGCTATAAATATCGATATATTTAAGTCCACAAAAAATAATAAGTAGCCGAATTACTAAGTTAATTAAAGAAGTTCATAATACATGTCTCACTTCACAAAAATTAAAACTAAACTTTACAACTTAACGATTCTAGAAAAAAGCTTAGATGACCTTTCATTAGAAACAGAGGTTGGAAGTAAAGAAATACGAGGCTACAATGATCAAAAACATGTGGCAGAGTTAGTCATTAAACAATCAAACAATCACGATATTGGCTTTGCCTGGAATGGGAGTGAATACGAATTGGTAACAGATTTAATGTTTTGGTCACAACCTTATTCCATCGACAAATTTTTAAATCAAGTTAATCAACGTTACGCCTACAATTCAATAGTACAGATGAGTGAGCGTGAGGGGTTTCAACTTGCACAATCCGAAAACCCACAAAATGGTTCTGTAAGATTATTGTTACGAAAATTTAATTAAAAAGGTAATACTAGAAATACAGATGATATTTTTATAAAATAATATACACTATCTAGTAAAGATATCATCCATGAATTAACTAAACAAAAAACCAACAATATAATCAACGGTGATCAATATAAAAAATGTTATTAGCAGATAATTTAAACCAACTACTTGAAATAGTACCAGATTTTATTCAAGGACCATTAAAATATCACCCTAAACGGGAAATTTTAATAGAGATTGTATTAGATATTGGACGTAGACCAGAGGCAAGGTTTGCTGATGGTAGCGAATATTTATCCTATCGTACAATTGTATGGCAAGATCTAGATTATATCGTAAAACGACTCGGAAAGTTCAATGATGATAATCGAGCCGGAATAGAAAAGACACTACATCGTATAAGTTCTTTACGAAATCGCCAAGGCAATATAATTGGGTTAACTTGTCGGATCGGGCGCGCAGTGTTTGGGACAGTTAGTATTGTACGTGATTTACTAGAAAATAAAAAATCAATTCTACTATTGGGTAAACCAGGTGTGGGAAAAACAACTGCTATAAGGGAAATTGCTAGAGTATTATCAGATGGGATGAAAAAACGAGTCATTATTATTGATACATCTAATGAAATTGCTGGTGACGGTGATTTACCACATCCGTCTATTGGAAAATCTCGTCGTATGCAAGTTTCAAGTACCAAAAACCAGCATGAAATTATGATTGAAGCAGTTGAAAATCATATGCCGGAAATTATAATAATCGATGAAATTGGTACTGAATTAGAAGCAACAGCAGCGCGTACAATTGCGGAGCGAGGTGTTCAGTTAATTGGTACGGCACACGGTAATACTTTAGAGAATTTAATTAAAAATCCAACTATTACAGATTTAATAGGTGGAATACAACATGTTACATTAGGAGATGAAGAGGCAAAGCGACGTGGATCAGCAAAAAGTATTTTAGAACGAAAAACGCCCCCTACATTTGATATAGCTATTGAAATTCATGATTCACAAACTTGGATTATTCACGATAACATTGAAAATTCAGTTGATTTATTACTCAAAGGACAAAATCCTCTACTGCAAAAACGAAATTTAACAAACGACCAGGATGTAAATATTAATTGCGAAATTAGCTATAATAAAGAAGAATCCCATAAAACTCATCACCTTAAATCTAATATACCCGTAAAAAAACAAAAAAAGAGTATTTTATTAAATGGAGTTAACCATAAGGAAAATCAACAAATTAAAAAATTAGATAACGAGAATAACACATTACTAACAAAGAGTATTAATTTATATACGTACGGTATAAATACTCAAGAGCTTAACGCTATAATACGAACGTTACGACTACCCATAAATATAACAAAAGAGATTCAATATGCTGATGCTATTTTAGCTATTGAAAATTTAGTTAAAAATAATCGAAGGTTAAAACAAATTTCATATTCGCGTAAAACCGCAGTTTATACTATACAACGGCACAGTTTATTAGAAATTGTAAAGGCATTACAGAGATTAGATAATAAATACGAGACATTTGCGCCAATTAAGAAACAAACTATTCGTAAAGCCACACGTATTATCGATAAAGAATTGTTAACCCCTTTAGAAGAAACAAGGCTGGCTATTGAAGAAATTATTATTCCAAATCATAAAATACTCGATCTTTTACCTCGAACAAGCTCTGTTAGAAAACTTCAACGCGATCTAGTAAAACATTATCAATTAAATAGCACTAATGTTGGAAATAAATTAAATCGACGTGTTCGAATTTATCCAAATTAAAAAAAATACCATAGTGACTATTGGAAAAAGTGTTATAATTATTGACGTAGTATTAAACATACATATGCAATGGCACTTAATTTACAAGAAGAGTATAACAAAACCGATATTCAAGGGATCATCGATCAACTTGAAGAAGATCTGGTAGGTTTAGCTCCCGTAAAGGCACGTATTAAAGAAATTGCTGCATTACTATTAGTACAGCGTCTTCGAAAAAATCTTGGACTCGGGATAAATTCCACGTCGGTCGGGTTACATATGTCATTTACAGGTAGCCCCGGTACTGGAAAAACAGCCGTAGCGAACCGTATGGCGGATATATTATATAAACTTGGCTATATTCGTAAAGGACATTTAATTACAGTTACTCGTGACGATTTAGTAGGTCAATATATTGGACACACTGCACCAAAAACAAAAGAAGTTTTGAAACAGGCTATGGGTGGTGTTCTCTTTATTGATGAAGCATACTATTTATATAAACCAGATAATGAGCGTGACTATGGTGCGGAAGCCATTGAAATCTTACTTCAAGTAATGGAAAATCAACGTGAAGACTTGGTTGTAATCTTTGCTGGTTATAAAGATCGCATGGATAGTTTCTATGAATCAAACCCAGGTTTATCATCACGAGTAGCAAACCACATTGATTTTCCAGATTACACAGCAAATGAGTTATTACAAATCTCAAAGCTAATTCTTGAAGAGCAACAATACCGTATGACACCTGATGCAGAAGCCGCACTTTTAGAGTATGTTGCAAAGCGTCGAGAATTACCATTATTTGCAAATGCCAGAACAGTAAGTAATGCAATCGATAAAGCACGAATGAGACATGCTAACCGTATGTTCGCTTCAGGGGATAAAATTCTTACAAAGGCAGACCTAGTAACAATCGAAGCTGAGGACATTCGTCTAAGTAGTTTATTTGAGGAAGTATAAAAAATTTATTTAAACATCAATAAGAAATTATGGTAGAAGTATTATTATCAGGTATTGTTCTAGGATTAGTACCAGTAACAATCGCAGGACTTTTTGTCGCGGCCTATTTACAATATCGACGTGGAAACCAATTTGGAGTCTAGCTTATAAGAAAAAATTTTAAATAATTAAACCCCCTAAAAATAATATTTTAGAGGGTTTAATTATTTAATTTAAGAATCTTAATGTGTTAATTTTTTTTTAATTTTTCACATCAATAATAATACGTGAACGTAGAACAAAATAAACCACACGGTGTCGAATACGAGTTAACATAATAACAAAAAAATTATAGGCTTCTTGTTTGTACTCCGTTAAAGGATCTTTTTGACCATAAGCACGCCAACCTACAGCATCTCGTAACGCAGAAATTTTTTGCAAATGTTCTTTCCAAGAGAAATCAATTTGCTGAAGTAAAAATGAACGTTCTAATTCACGCAATAAACCAGGCTCAATTAATTTCATTTCAGCCTCTTTTAAATCATAACTGATTTGAAATTGTTGTTGTAAATAGGAAATAAAACGAACCTCCTCCTGACTATCCAACTGTTTCGGTTGAAATAAAAATGGAGTGCCTAATAAATTCTGTACCTTTTGAAGAATACTAGTCTTCAGCAACCCATTTTGTGTTATCCCCATAAAGAAGACAACATCGTACAAACTCCTTTCAGCATATTCAATAATCCAATCCCGAAGACTATCAATTTCTAGAATTCGACGGCGTTCAATATAAACACCATTACGTTGAGTGTTTAAGGCTTGATCATACTCAAATAATTTTTTGCGAATATCAAAATAATAAGCTTCAACTTTTTTTTGTGCAGATTCTAAACTTTGATTTAGAAATTTGGACTGAATCGGTACTGATTCCTGTAATCCCATATTCTGCATAAGACCTGAAATTTTATCACCGCCAAAAATTCTCAGTAACTTATCCTCAAGACTTAGGAAAAATCGAGATGAACCTGGATCACCTTGGCGACCTGATCGACCCCGTAATTGGTTATCAATTCTACGCGATTCATGACGTTCAGTACCAATTACATGTAATCCCCCTAGATTTTGGACAGTAGATCGGTCAACAACAGCAATATTCTTATCACTTTCAGAAAGTCTCAGATAATTACTCTTCAACTCTTCCGATAATTGCACGGGTAGGTCAGAATTCGATTCAAGGTACTCCAAAGCCTGAGCATATGTATAAATATAATCAGGAAATTGAATATCTTTAAAAAGTTTTGATAAAGTAGACAATTCATCACTCGAAAGGTCAACTTGATCGGCTACAGTCAACGATTTAGAGTAACTAATAAATTTTTGAAAGCGTGACAGCGTACGCGATTTTGGATTACCACCCAAAACAATGTCAGTACCTCTCCCAGCCATATTTGTAGCAATTGTAATTGCATTCTTACAACCCGCTTGGGCAATGATTTCCGATTCACTTTCAATATTTTCAGGTCGAGCATTCAAAAGGCGATACGGTAATTGATATTCAGTAAGTAATGCTGCCAATAATTCTGATTTTTCAATCGTCGTTGTCCCAACTAAGACAGGACGGCCTAAGTTATACATCTCAAGACATTCATTAGCAATTGCTTGCCATTTTAAATACTGATTTTTATAAATCAAATCAGGAAAATCTTTACGCTGGATAGAGCGGTTTGTCAGTACTGGAATAACCTGTAAATTATAAATTTTTTCAAATTCAACTTCTTCTGTTTTAGCTGTACCCGTCATTCCAGATAATTTACTATAAAGGAGAAATAAGTTTTGATATGTTATTGAAGCAAGTGTCTGACTTTCATCTTGAATAGGTAATCCCTCTTTAGCTTCGACTGCTTGATGCAAGCCATCACTCCAACGCCTCCCAATCATTGTTCTTCCTGTAAATTCATCCACAATAATAATTTCATTTTCCTCGTTGGCAATATAGTGAGTATTTCTAACAAACAACTCTTTTGCTTTAACAGAATTTAATATATAAGGAATCCATGGATCTTCCACATTGTATAAATCAGAAGTACCTAACGCTTGCTCGCAAAATGCTAATCCTTCTTCTAATAATGTTGCATTTTGATTTTTTTCGTCAACAGAATAATGGATATCTTTACGTAACGTGTCAACTAATTTCGTTGTGCGTAAATATTTTTGTGTCGGTGCCTTACTTGGACCAGAAATTATTAATGGGGTACGAGCTTCATCAATTAATATGGCATCTACTTCATCAACAACACAGTAAAAAAATGGTCGCTGCACTATTTCATCAACTGTGAATGCCATATTATCTCGTAGATAATCAAAACCTAATTCATTATTTGTCACATAGATAACGTCACACGCATAATTTTTTTTACGTTCCTCAAACTCCATATCTTCTTGGATTAAACCAACACTTAAACCAAGAAAAGTATGCACCTGACCAACAGATTCGGCATCACGACGTGCAAGATAGTCATTTACGGTAACAACATGTACACCTTCGCCATAAAGAGCATTTAAAAACGTTGGAAGTAAGGCAACTAATGTTTTTCCTTCTCCAGTTTTCATTTCAGCAATCTTCCCTTCATTTAATATAAGACCACCAACTAATTGAACATCAAAATGACGAAGGCCTAAAACTCGCATAGTAGCCTCGCGAACTAATGCAAACGCTTCGGTCGTAATTTGGTCATTTGATTTTACACCATTACACAGGTCAACTTTTAGTTGGGTTGTATAATCCCGTAACTGAGTATCAGTTAGATTATTAAACTCTTTTTCGAGGGCATTTATCTGATTAACGAGTTGATCGTACTTTGTAAGGGCTCGCTTTGTCGAATCTTGAAAGAATGTTTCAAACATAAATTCAATTTTTATTTAATTATTTTAGAAAATTGCTAACTAGTGACAACTGACTTAATTCGAGGTCTATATATATTAGGGTGGATTTTTAAAGACATTTGGTTAGCCAGTATACTTCTATTAGATTATACTATAATCAAACTAATGATAGTGAAAGTGAAAATAAAAACAATTAAATAGATCTTTACTTTTTTAACTTGGTGATTCTTTGATTACGAAAAAAAGTTTTGAAGAACCTGTTGACTTTACAACACAGTTTATTGCAATTTTAATAGCAAGATTTGGGCATAATCTTTTAATTCTTTTTCGTCAAAAATAACATGTCCAAAGAAGTCGCAAGTACTATAAATTTGTGAAAGTAAGTCATTTAGTTCAAATTGACTAGTTTTTAAAAAATTTGTCAACTCTAACGACTCATCTTTTTCCATTTGAGCAACTTTTTGTTCTATTCCGTCATATATACCAATGAAAGAATACGAAAAATCATCTTCAGTTATTTGATCAGCCAGAAAATCTTTCGCTAAGTCAATATATTCTTGCCTTTCTGAGAAATGAAAATTGTTTCTAATTGTGTTCATAGAGTCGAAAAGCATGTCAGACGCTTCAGGGTCGAAAGAGGGTATTCGACCAGCTATTAATATCGGTGTTTCAGCCTTTTTGTTTTTCTTTAGTTCATTTAATTGGCTTAACAGGCTGAAAAATTTTTTTTCGTTCATGAGTTTTTTACTGTTTTATTACTTATACTAATGTTATTATACTAATCAATTATATTCAACTGCTGCAAGTTTCTTAATTGACGAGCACTAATCGGTTGCGCTTTATGTATTACTTAACGCCAGCCGAAGGTAAATTAAATCCTAGGAAAAGCGTCTTAAAATCGTTATTAAAACTGGGTTACCTGGGGCTCGAACCCAGAACTTATCGGTTAAAAGCCGAGTGCTCTACCATTGAGCTAGTAACCCTTAAATCTATGCCATAATTATATACTGATCTTGTTTTCTTTCATAGGGATTAATTTTCAAATCGATTGACCAAAAACTTACGCCCTGCAACATTTATGGGAAGACCTGCAAGAACGGTACTCCATTTTTTATTATCTCTTCATAATTTGCTGTTACGATTTCGTCTGTTAGTTTTGGGTGACTCTTTACCACTAACAAATATCATTAATTTAGTTCTCAAGCTATTATAAATTATGAAATAAATTTGCAAAAAACTAAAAGTTTTTGCTATTATAAGATTATGGCTCAGTAGCTCAGTTGGTTAGAGCAGGGGACTCATAAGCCCAAGGTCGCAGGTTCAAGTCCAGCCTGAGCCAATTAGGATAAATATAAGTTACAAAATTTACTAAAAGAGCAATTAATTAATGCTATCTATTAATAATTAATAAAAACCCAAAACTTTTATGAAGTCAAAGACTATATTATACCAAGAAGATGCCCGAAAAGCACTTGAACGTGGAATGGATACACTTGCTGAAGCTGTAGCAATCACATTAGGGCCAAAAGGACGAAATGTAGTATTAGAAAAAAAGTTTGGAACACCACAGATCGTTAACGATGGTGTAACAATTGCAAAAGAAATTAACCTAGTAGATAATCTAGAAAATACTGGTGTTTCATTAATTCGACAAGCTGCCTCAAAAACTAACGACGTCGCAGGAGATGGAACAACAACTGCCACCGTACTTGCGCATGCAATAATAAAACAAGGAATGCGTAATGTAGCAGCTGGAGCAAATCCAATTGTTCTTAAACGTGGAATAGAAAAAGCTACACAATATGTCGTCTACCAAATAACCGAGTATGCCCGACCTATTGAAAATATTGATGATATTACAAAAGTTGCAACTATCTCAGCCGGTAATGACACAAGTGTTGGTTCCCTAATTGCTAATGCTATTGATAAAGTTGGGCGAGAAGGGTTAATTTCACTTGAAGAAAGTAAATCAACAAGTACTGAGCTAGAAATTACGGAAGGCATGGGATTTGATCGAGGTTTTATATCGGGTTATTTTGTGACAAACACAGAAAAAATGGAGATTGTACTTGAAAATCCATTAGTATTAATTACAGATAAAAGAATTCGAGTAATTAAACAGGATCTATTACCAGTTTTAGAACTAGTCACAAAAACGAACCAGCCATTATTAATTATTAGTGATAACGTAGAAAAAGAGGCATTAGCGACACTAATTGTTAATAAACTCAGAGGAATTTTAAACGTAGTAGCAGTGCGTGCACCTGGTTTTGGTGATCGTCGTAAAGCTATGCTAGAAGATCTAGCGGTATTAACCGCTGGTCAAGTTATCACAGAAGATGCTGGATTAAGTCTAGAAAAAATTGATATCGAGACACTAGGAAAAGCACGGAGAGTTATTGTCGGAAAAGAATCGACTACTATAATTTCAGACGCAAATAAAGAAAACGTTCTTGCTCGATGTGAACAATTAAGACGACAACTAGAAAAAAGCGACACAAGCTACGAACGAGAAAAAATTCAAGAACGTCTCGCAAAATTAAGTGGTGGTGTAGCTGTTATAAAAGTTGGGGCAGCCACAGAAACAGAAATGAAAGACCGTAAACTCCGATTAGAAGATGCTGTGAATGCGACAAAGGCAGCAGTGGAAGAAGGAATAGTACCTGGTGGTGGTTCTACACTAGTACACATCTCAACACAATTATTAAACTGGGCAAAGAAAAACTTAAAGGATGATGAACTACTAGGTGCATTAATAGTTGAAAAGGCATTAAGTGCACCTCTTCGACGTATTGCGACAAATGCAGGGCATAATGGAGCCATTATAGCAGAAAAAATTAAAGATGCCGACTTTAAACTTGGCTATGATGCCGCAACAAATGAATTCTTAGATATGTATAAACAAGGAATCATTGATCCAGCAAAGGTAACACGTTCAACCTTACAAAATGCTGCGTCGATTGCTAGTATGGTCTTAACAACTGAATGTATTATTGTTGATAAAATGGATAAAAACTAAACAATCTGCCAATACATTTATCAAAATTATCAAAAAATTTGTTTACGCTTTTTATACTTAAACTTAATTAATCACCAGAAACGATAATCTAACTCGATATGTTTGTAAAGAATGATATTAACGAACTAAATTTAAACAAAATTCAAGATGATGAAATGGCATTATCCGAGCATATTGAAGAATTTAGCCAACGAATAATTTTTTGCTTAATTCTTTTATTAATAAGTACCTTACTTTGTTTTACAGATATTAAGCAAATTGTACAAATTTTTCAAATTCCTGCTATAGGAATTAAATTTCTTCAATTTGCTCCAGGTGAATATTTTTTTGCATCTGTTAAGATTGCTGCGTTTTGTGGAATTTTACTTAGCAGTCCAATAACAATATACCAAATTTTTTTATATATTGTCCCGGGTATGACAAAAAAAGAACGTGATATTGTGCTTCCGATAACATTTGGATCATGCATTCTATTCGCAGTGGGATTAATTTTTGCTTACTTTTTTTTAGTTCCGGCAGCGCTTAAATTCTTTATCGCCTATGGAGCTGACGTTGTTGAACCCTTTTGGTCATTTAATCAATATTTCGATTTTGTAGCTGCTTTAATTTTTGCTACAGGGCTTGCGTTTCAAATCCCTATCATTCAAATTGTACTTGGTTTGTTCGGAATCATATCCGGTCAAAACATGTTATCTGCATGGAAATATGTAGTTGTTTTATCAACAATTCTTGCTGCGATAATAACACCATCTACGGACCCATTGACACAAATTATTATGTCAGTTGCTTTGTTAGCACTTTATGTCAGTGGTGCAGGGGTGGTAATTCTATTAAAAAAATAAATTTATAGAATTTATTGAAATGTAATGAAAAAATGGCTTAATATACAAAATATTAAGATATAATCATTATGTATACTTTTGAATAGTTTAAATAAAATGACAGGCGTAATCAAAAAATTTAGATCCGTAGTTTTAATTCTCGGGATTCTATTAACTCTAACATTACCCAAAGTTTCATACGCTTATCCAGTATTTGCGCAACAAGCGTACGAAAGTCCAAGAGAAGCAACAGGTCGAATTGTTTGTGCAAATTGCCATTTAGCACAAAAACCGACGGAAATTGAACTTCCTCAAGCAGTACTCCCAGATTCAGTTTTTGAAGCGGTTGTAAACATTCCTTATGACTTAAGCTCAAAGCAAATCCTGGGAGATGGTAAGAAAGGAGGGTTAAATGTTGGGGCAGTTCTTGTATTGCCGGAAGGATTTCAACTAGCCCCTAAAGATCGCATCTCAAGTGAAATTAAACAAAAAACGAAGGGAGTTTTTGTTCAACCGTATAGTAAAACAAAGCCAAATATTCTAGTTGTTGGCCCTGTCTCAGGCAACAAACATCAAGAAATTATATTTCCGATTTTATCCCCAGACCCTGCAACAAATAAAGACGTCCATTTCTTAAACTACCCAGTTTACGTTGGGGCTAATCGAGGCCGTGGTCAAGTATATCCAAGTGGTGAGAAGAGTAATAATAATGCTATTACTTCAACAGTAGCAGGACAAATTACATCGATTGAACCATTAGACAAAGGTAAAACAAATATAGTTATTCAATCCACAAGTGGTAGTGAAGTAAGTCAAACAATTCCTGCTGGATTAACTATCAGCGTTAAACCAACAGATGTCATTAAGGTAGATCAACCACTTACTGAGAATCCAAATGTTGGTGGTTTTGGTCAAAGTGAGACAGAAATTGTTCTTCAAAACCCAAATCGTGTTAAGGGGATGATCGTATTTTTCTTTACAGTCACTCTTACACAAATTCTTTTAGTATTAAAGAAGAAGCAATTCGAAAAAGTACAAGCTGCTGAAATGAACTTCTAATATAAACAAGTATTAAAAAAAGGAACCGGATCAACAAGATCCAGTTTCTTTTTTTTAAGATCGAACAATTTTATCTGATGAACTAACAAATACTAGCGCTGCAGAAATTGGAATTACAACAATTACTACTGCTAATATTACACTACTTAAAAATGCACTTAATGAAGGTGTCATACTAATAACAGATTTAACATTTTGAACTAATGAAAATTATAGCACAACTTAATCCATTTAAAAAATAGATATAAGTTTGTTCCGATTTTCAGATTCGAATTATCTTTTACCCATTACAAACGGTAATAAAGATGCCACACGAGCACGTTTTATTAGTTTTTGTACTTTTTTTTGCTGCTTAGAAGTTAAGTTCGTTGTACGACGAGGTAAAATTTTACCCTGATCGCTAATAAAAGTCATTAAAATAGTAGTATTTTTATAATCTAATGTCTCAAGAATTTCATCACTAATCTCCAAACCTTCAACTTTCTTTGAATTACTGTACATTGACTTTATTTAATCTCTTTAAAAACTTCATGCTTTTTCGTAACCGGCGAATACTTACGAAGTTCTATCCGCTCTGTTGTATTTCGTCTATTTTTTACTGTTGTATAACGATAAGTGCCTAATTCGCACTTATGTTCTAAAGTTACTTGGATACGCGCCCCTTTACCTTTAGCCATAAGAATTTTTTTTATAAGATATTACGATATATATATTGTAAATCTATCAGAAAAAAAAACAAGATCCTATTTACAAATTAAGAGCATTTAATTTTTTAGAAAATTCTAAAAAAGTCAGAATCAATAATTTTTTAGATTCATCAGTTTTTTATTTCTAACTTACCTTGTAGCTAATCACTTTACTCCATTTTCAATTTCTAATAAGCAAGACTTATCAGAGAAATTTTATAAAAATAAAACAAATTAAAGAAAAACCTTTAGAAAATGAGTGTCTTTTAAAATTCCTTTAAATTTATCAACCAAAATTTTTCATAAGTTAAATTAAAAGTTAGTATTTGACAAAGCAGTGCGATTAAAGCAATATAATAAGTAGCATATTGCTGGTGTAGCTCAATTGGTAGAGCAACTGATTTGTAATCAGTAGGTTATGAGTTCAAGTCTCTTCACTAGCTAATTTAGAGCATAAAAAATGTTTATATTTAACATTTATATTTAACAAAGTAGATTTCAACAACATTTTTATGATATTATTTCTGTAGTTAAAATATCAAGTTATATTATTTAATTATTTTTTACTCTTATCGAATTATGTCAAACCTACTTTATTTCCTACCGGCACAAGTAAAAGCTGCAATTCAACTAATGGCTGCTGGTTCAGCAGGGTTTCTTCAAACGTATACTGTTCTACTAACATTTCGCCTTTACTGTGGCTGGTTTCCGAACATTAATATGTACTACCAACCATTTGCAACAGTTGGTACACTGACAAACTTTTATTTAAGATTTTGGCGTTCGTTCATACCACCACAAATGTTCGTTGACACTTCACCGATCTTCGCATTTTGGGTACTTGATTTACTGGTGGATGTAAGTGTAAAATTAAGCTATGGACAGTGGCTATATTAAAAATATCCAATACCAAGATAAAAAATAAAATGATTGAAAAAGAAGTATCAAACTCCGAATCAATTTTAAAAGATATTGTAGAAAGCCCGTACAAATATGGCTTTAAAACAGAAATCGAAACTGAACAATTCCCAAAAGGAGTAAATAATAAAATTATATCTCAAATATCAGATAAAAAAAACGAGCCGGACTTTTTAAGACAATTCCGACAAAAGTCTTTTGCAATCTGGGAAAAGCTCGATCAACCCGAGTGGAGCTATTTGAATATTGCAGAAACTAATTATCAAGGAATTCAATATTATTCACGACCAAAGACCAAAAGTAAAATTGGAAGCCTTGATGATGCTGATCCTGAGTTATTACGTACATTTGAAAAACTAGGAGTTTCATTAAACGAACAAAAAATGCTAGCAAATGTTGCCGTAGATGCAGTATTTGATAGTGTTTCAATCGGTACAACCTTTAAAAAGAAATTACATCAATCAGGTGTTATTTTCTGTTCCATTTCTGAAGCAATTGAACGTTATCCAACATTAATTCAAAGATATTTAGGCAGTGTCGTACCGATTGGAGATAATTTTTTTTCCGCATTAAATTCAGCTGTATTTAGTGATGGTTCATTCTGCTATATCCCAAAAGATACAATTTGTCCTTTAGAGTTATCGACATATTTCCGCATTAATAACGAAGAATCTGGGCAATTTGAAAGAACACTTATAATTGCGGAAGAAAGAAGTACAGTTAGCTACTTAGAAGGTTGTACTGCACCGCAATTTAGTAGTAATCAATTGCATGCTGCAGTAGTTGAATTAGTTGCTTTAGAGAATGCGTCAATAAAATATTCAACAGTTCAAAATTGGTACGCTGGAGATGAAAATGGTGTTGGTGGTGTTTATAATTTTGTTACAAAACGTGGACTTTGTGCGGGAAAAAATGCACGTATCTCATGGACTCAAGTTGAAACTGGCTCTGCTATAACCTGGAAATATCCAAGCTGTATATTAGCTGGTAATGCATCAATTGGAGAATTTTATTCAGTAGCTTTAACTAGTAATCAGCAACAAGCGGATACTGGAACAAAAATGATTCACGTATCACCAAATACAAGAAGTCGAATAATATCAAAAGGAATATCAGCTGGACAATCCGATAATAGCTATCGAGGTCTTGTTAAGATTGGACCAACCGCAACAAATACACAAAATTACGCACAATGTGACTCATTATTAATTGGAAAAAGTTCAACCGCTAACACCTTCCCATATATTGATGTCCAAAATAGTAATACAAGAATTGAACATGAAGCTTCAACGTCACGAATAGCAGAGGAACAATTATTTTACCTACTCCAACGCGGTATTACAATGGAAGAAGCTGTTGCATTAATGGTCAACGGATTTTGTAAAGAAGTATTTAATGAATTACCACTTGAATTTGCCTCAGAAGCTGATCGACTTTTAAGTCTGAAATTAGAAGGGTCAGTTGGATAAAAATTTTTAACCTAATTGGAATATGAATTTTTTAAACGATTTTATTCTATTATTAAAAGCGCGGTATCCTATTATTTACGTTTCAACGTATGAAGAAGAACGTATTGAATATATAATCCGTCTTTGCTGTAAAAAATATGTCGCACGAACATATTATTCTTGGGACTTTATCAATGGTTACCAAGGTAATCCTAATGACTCAGGATTTGCAGCAAAAAACCCAATAGAAGCTCTAGAGTTAGTTGAAAAACTAACGGCTGAAACAGCATCTGTTTTTGTATTAAAAGATTACGATAATTTTTTAAAAGATTTATCAATAATTCGTAAACTCAAAAATTTGAACCGAGAACTAAAAACCCAACCCAAAAATTTAATTATTATTGCTCCAGAAATTAATATACCAGAAGGTTTACGAGAATTAATAACAATTGTTGAATTCCCATTACCTAATTATCTAGAAATTAAAGAAGAGCTTAAACGACTAATTAATTCATTACAGCAAGATATATTAGACAATCAATTAAATGAGTTAACGATCGCCTGCCAAGGACTATCCTTAGAGCGTATACGTCGTGTCTTATCAAAAATAATTACTAAATATGGAACAATCAACGAATTAAGTCCAAATTTGATTTTAGACGAGAAAAAACAAATCATTCAACAAAGTCAACTCTTGGAATTTTGTATACCTAATAAGAAATTAGACGATTTGGGCGGTTTAGATAACTTTAAAGCATGGCTAAAACAACGCGATGCAGCATTTTCACAATCCGCACTAGATTATGGATTACCTTATCCAAAGGGTTTACTACTCGTTGGAGTCCAAGGTACAGGAAAATCAATTGCAGCTAAAATCATTGCGGATGAATGGAAATTACCGTTACTCAAATTAGATTTTGGAAGACTTTTTGCATCGCTTGTGGGCCAATCTGAATCAAGAGTGCGAAAAATGATTCAAACTGCTGAGGCATTAGCACCTTGTATATTATGGGTGGATGAAATTGATAAAGCATTTGCAGGTACACAAACAAGTGGTGATAGCGGTACAACAAGTCGTGTCTTAGCAACATTTATTACGTGGTTAGCAGAAAAAACAACACCTGTTTTTGTGGTTGCAACCGCAAACAATATTGAATGGATTCCGCCCGAAGTTGTAAGAAAAGGTCGATTCGATGAAATATTTTTTTTAGGATTACCAACCCGTCAAGAACGTGAAGCCATTTTTGAAGTACACCTGAAAAAGTGTCGACCGACAAAATTAGACACATTTCAAATACCGTTGCTTAGTGACCTAACTAAAGATTTTTCCGGGGCCGAAATTGAAGCAATAATTACGGATGCTATGCGACTGGGATTTAGTAAAAAACGGGAATTTACAAACGAGGATATAATTATTTCTATACAAAACTGTGTACCACTAGCCAAAACAAAAAGTAAAGAAATTAAAGCGCTCCAATCTTGGTTCGAATCAGGAAATGTTGTGCCAGCATCAAAATATTAATTTACAGATTAAACCTTGACAAACTTAGAAAAACGGATTATTATCTGCTGTACATTAGCATCAATAATAAGTAAAATAGAATGCAACTATTAGAAAATCACGAAATTTTTTATAAAAAGAAGGACTTACCCGATTTATGTGTAGGTGACACAGCAACAGTAACAATTTATCTTGAATTACCAAAGGAACAGGCTGACGGTGAAAAAAAAGAAAAAGAGCGTACGCAAGCTTATGAAGGAGTAATAATTTCAAAACACCGTAATACAAAAGAACCAAACGCGACAATTACTGTAAGGAAAGTTTCTCAAGAAGTTGGGATTGAAAAAGTTTTTCTAGTTAACTCACCGTGGATAAAAGATATTAAAATAATTAGTCGAGCGAGAGTTAGACGTGCAAAACTTTATTATTTACGTGAGAGAACAGGTAAATCAGCTCGATTAAAGCGTCGTTTTTAGTTTGTTATATTAATTTAGCTATGAAATTTCCAACACTTGAAGACATCTTAGAAAATAAAAAATGTGAGAGAATTGTCTCGCTTGTGGGATTAATTTTTCCATTCCTGGAGGTTCACGTAGTTCTTGGGCCGAAAGTTTTATGCAGTACAACGAATGCTGATTTTAACATTTTTTTTAAAACCCATCTTGTTGGGCCGATCGCAGAATTATATGGTAGTCAAATAAACCATATGATTTCATTCGGTCTTATGGTAGTCATTTTTGATGTATGCGTACGTAAGAGAATCCCATTAACTCTTTTTTCACGATTTAATATCATACAGGGTGTCTTATTAGATATTATTTGCTCTTTTTTTGGTATTGCTTATTCACAATTGACGTATTTAGTTCGAGAAAGTGTATTCGGTGAGTTGTTAGCAAATGCTGCTTATTTTAGTATCATTGGGTTTATACTGTACTCGATATTTATGATATTATTTGGTAGATACCCTAAAATTCCAATTGTATCTGAAGGCGCAAGACTAAACGTTCAGCTATTTAGATAGCTATTACCTATTAATTATATATTATATTTACAGACGTGAATATAACGGATTTCATTAAACTAGTAATAGTCATTGCAGTTGCTTTTACATCAATAGCAACTGTATTAAATTGGTCAGAACTTGAACCATTACAACTCATATATATAAAAAAGAACCAGATTGTAATCTGGTTCTTTTTTTATTATTCTAGATCTTTTCTGTTTGGATTTCGCGATGGGTCATTAGAAAGAAATCCAAAAGTAAAAAGTGAAATAAAAAAGATAACAACTGTGTATACTAATATTTTTAGTGTAAACATTTATCAGAATCGATTGATTTAATTAAAGTAAATCTTACTGTTAACAACAAGCCTACTATTTTATTTAAAATTATACTCTAAGTATTATACTCAGAGCCATAAAATATTTAACAAGATTTTAATTCTACTTTATTTCAAGGTTGTATGATTAGACATTTTGAGTTTGGTTTTAGTTTATTAAAGAAATGAAATATCACTATTACGTTGTGTTTGTTGGTAGTTTACTTCTTTTAATTTTCTTAAAATTTGACCAAAATATTCTTGTAAATACTGTTCTAATGTTAAAAACTCAAACGATTGAAAAATTTCACCTTTATTTTTAGTTGATAAAGTAGACTGTGAATTTAACACTTCAGAGAACTGAAGACGATCGGCAATGTTCCATGTAAATTCAAAGAAGCGAAAGAATCGTCTTAAAAACCCAATAGCAATGAATGGAATATATGATACTTGTGCTGTTTCACCTGATAATCGTTCGCATAGATCGATAATTTCTGCGGATGTCCAAGCTTTTGGCCCTATTAATGAGAAACTTTTATAGTCACTTTTTGATGTTACTAAACTTCCAATAACTGCTTTCGCCGCATCTTGTGTATCAAGATATGGGACTGGTTTGGATTCACCTAAGAGCCAAACTTTTTGTTTTTCAAGTATTGGTATTGCGTATTGACTAATTAATCCTTGAAAAAAGCCTGGACAGCGGAAGATTGTGTAATTTAAACCCGATTCTTGTAATCGTTTTTCTACCTTTAACTTTAAATCGAGTAGTGGTATTGTCTGGTTTTCATCTGCATTTAACACTGAAAAGAAAATGAATTTCTTAATGTTTGCTAGTTTGGCTGCTTCAATTAAAGCAATTTTACCTTGCCAATCGACTCTTTCTGCGTTGTAATCGTCCGTAGGTCGAACTGTCGCGGCATCGATAACCACAGTTACGTCTTTAAAAGAAGGTGGTATGGTCTCTGGGATTGATAAATCACCGTAAACAAGTTCAGCTCCCCAATCGCGAAGAAAAGTTCCTCGACGCAGATTACGTACTAGACATTTAACTTGATAACCTTCATCAATAGCTTGTTTTACAACTTGACGGCCTAAAGTTCCAGTACCTCCAATAATAAGTATACTCATTTTAATAAGGGGATATTTACTATAAAAAAACTAATTTAATATTACCATAAATAAATAATTTTTATATGGTTTTAGTACCGTTTTGCTAGCAAATATAATATTTCATTGTAATTTAATTAATTAAATATCTTGACAGAAGGTACTA
>JACLAA010005858.1_pt1 | contig 19496 bp, 14 predicted proteins | sample 8027891 | NCBI WGS metagenome assembly JACLAA01 (sample SAMN15724900, study PRJNA655200) | protist metagenome | isolation source: fluorescence activated cell sorting (FACS) single amplified genomes of... | place: Spain: Blaines Bay Microbial Observatory, Mediterranean Sea | collected 2016-01-19 | reverse complement strand
ACACGGCCTCAAAATTACGACCTGCAGCGACAACTTTTCAACGCAAAAAAAGGAGGCCAAAGCTGCAAAAGAGCGGCCTAGGGCTTCGCCCGCATATGGCACGCCTCTAGTTGCGCGGCCGGGGCAGCCCTCACGCCCATTGACGTAGCGTCGGAGGGCAGGACTGCTGCCAGTGGGCTGCCAATATGGCCACGGTGCAGCAGGTGCGCGACCTTCGCGCAGAGGGCGCGCCGGCAGACCTCAGCCCGGATTCGGATATGGAGAGCCCCTCGATGAAGCAAGCGCGCGAGTTGGGCTATACCGCGTCGGCGTTCCCCGACGAGTCCGCCTCGCCTTTGCCAGACATCGAGCCCGTCTTCGGGCGGCCGCGCACGCCGCAGCCCTACGACTACACGCCGCCTCCCAACCTGCTCGAAGCCTTAAGGGGCGCGTTACCGTACTGGGGGCAAGGCGCCGAGGACGTCGAGAGCAACGCGAAGAGCGACGTCCAGAATGCAAGTGATGAGGAGGTCAATAGGGTGGACCCGGAGACGGGCGACACTCCACTATTGTTGAGCGCGCAGTACGGCGCGGGCGACCTCGTCGAGATGCTGGTGGAGAGAGGCGCGGACGTGGACATCACGCTGCCGTCCGGCGCGACTGCTTTACATTACATGACGAATTCATCCACATTATGTCCGGACGCCGTCATCGCTTTGTTGGCTGTCGGCGCGGATCCGTCGGTCGCGGACCTGCACACGGGCGCGACGCCTTTGATGTATGCGGCGGACGCCGGTCACTTAAAACTGTGCGAGCAGCTCGTGAAGCACGGCGCCGACGCCGCTCAAACGGACTTCCAGGGCTACGACGCCGCGGGCTGGGCGCGGTCCGCGGGCCATACGGACTGCGAGGAATTTTTGACATCAAAAACGACGGACGCGTTGAGTAGCCCCGTCGCCCCGGACTATTCCATCGATCCCGAGGCCTTGAGTAGTCCCACTGTAGTTGTACCTGAATCGGCCTCGAAAGCTAAGAGAAGGGCCGCCGAGGACGCACTCCACGAGCAGATCCGGGAGCTGAGCTCGGACAAGGCGTCGCTGGCCACCACGGTGTCTCTGGTGAGTGCCGACGCGGAGAAGGCCCAGATGCGTGCCGAGCGCGCCGACGAACAATTACAAGCAGCGAGGCAGGAGCTCAAGGTCCTCGGCTCGAAGCACCAGCAATCATTGGAGGAAGCTTCTTCCGCCAAGGCTGAATTGGAAGCCGCGCGCAGGGCCGCGGACAAAGCTAAGACGTCCCTCATCCAGGACGCGTCGACACATAAGGCTCGCGCGGACGAGGCCGAGTCGGCGCGGATGAAGGCGTCGCAGCGAGCGGACGACGCTTTAGAAAGAGCAATGCAGGCCGAAGCGCGCTTGGAGCGCGCGCGCGAGGAGGTCGATGTCATCAAGGCCGAGCGAGATAAAGCTGTCTCAGAGCTCGACGAGAAGACTGATCAATTAACGGCTTTGGAGATCGAGAATAAGCTTGAGGGAGCCGCGGCGAAGGCGCGCGACGATGCGTTAAGTGCGGCGCACGCCGCGTCCCGGGCCGCGATGATGGCGGTCGTTCCTTCCACAACAACATCTTCATCCGAGGACAGCGATACCTTGAAACTCGCCCTCGAGAGCGCCGAAAAGCGCGCGGTACAAGCCGAGGCGGCGGCGAAGAATGACCGGAGTGATGCAGAAAAGACGTTGAATGCCGCCAGAGCGTCGAGCGCAGCTTTAGATGCGGCGCTGCGGGATCAAGGACGACTCGGTAGGTGGGCTGAAAGATTAAAGGGCGATCGGGACGCGGCGAAGAAGAAATTGGAGGCGGACGGCGACCGGGTCAAGAGCGCCGAGGAACGGGCCGCGCAGTGCCAGGCGAAGGCCAATGAACAGCAAGCTGCGTTGAACCAACAACTGAAGGACGAGTCGGCCAAACGCGCTTCGTTTGAAGCCACGGCGCTGACAGAGAAGCAGCGCGCCGACAAGCTCGAGGAGAAAAGTAGACAATTGGAGGCCGAGTTACTGGCGCTGGCGCAGGCCGCGAGCGGCGAGGCGCGCGACGCTGCATTAGAGGCGGCCCACAAGGCGCGCCTGGACGAGGCCGAGGCTCAGAGAGCGAAGGCCGAGGAGGCCCTCTCGGCGAAAGAAGTCGCTCTCCGCGAAGCTCACCAGTTGCTGGAGGAAGCTAAAAAGAGCCAGAGTGTTGCTAATGAAGCGTCGCGACGGGACGAGACCGTGGCTTCTCTAAGGGATGTGTTGGTTGAATTCGACGGGAGGGCAGCAGCGGCAGCAAGGTTGGCCGTCGTCGAGGAGGTGCAAAAATTAACGGAAGGTTTGGAGCAGGCCCAGTCCCGCAACGGTAACATGGAGGCCGTTGAAACCGCGCGCAAAGAAGCCCGGCAAGAGCTCGACAAGGTCCGAAGCGAGCTCGCTCAAGCGAGAGAAAGCTCCGCCGCGGATCTGGCGAGGCGGGAGCAGCTCGAGAAGAGTGCGAAAGACGCAGCATCGGATCGAGACCGAGCAAGAGCCAACTTCACGGAGGTCCGCGAGCAAGTGATGAAATGCAAGGCTGACTTGTTACGTGCGGAAGCCGAGAGAGACAATGCGACCAACCAATTGGATTCGATCAGGGAGCGCTGCCAGAAGGACCTGGAGAATTTGGAGCGGCGAGCGTCCCAAGCCGACGAACGAGCGAAGCGGCTGGAGAGCGACCTGAGCGAGGCCAAAGCGTCTCTGCGGAGGAAGGACGAGTTCTACGACGAAAAGTTGAAACGGGCCGACGATGAATCTAGGAGGCAGCAATTACGGGACGAGGATTCCCGGTTGAATAGAGAAAGGGCTTCTCGGCTGCAGTACGACGAGGAGATTAGTAAGTTAAGAGATGAAGCGGCCCGAGCCCAAGCGGACGTCGTGAGGTATCGGGAGGCTTCGTCTCGCATTGAAATGTCGACGGGGAATGCTTTAGATAGGGTCCACGCCGCGGAGGCGTGTTGCGATGCGCTGCGGAGAAGACTGGACGACTTGACGGCCGAGCTAGCCTCGCGAGGAGAAGAGGCTACATCGTTGACGAAGGACGCCAAGGCCGACCGAGAGAAGCTCTTACGACTATCCGTGTCGGAAGGGGAACTGCGAGCCAAGGTACGGGACTTGGAGAAGCGAGCGGCGAAGGCAGAACAGGACCTGACACGAGAGTCGGCATTACGTCGTAGATTACATAACCAAATCGAGGACATGAAGGGCAAGATTCGGGTGCTGTGCAGGGTCCGACCGCTCTCGAAGAAGGAGTCGGGCGACGACTGTGGAGTGGTCAAGGACGGCGAAGGGTCTCTGACAGTCTTACCGGCGAAGGAGAACCAGGAGAAGAAGCGCTTCCACTTCGACGCGGTCTTTGAGGGGGTCCGCGAAGATAATTCGCAGTCAAAACTGTTTGAAGATGTGAGACACCTAATAACGTCAACAGTCGACGGCTACAACGTCTGCTTGTTCGCCTACGGGCAGACCGGCTCGGGTAAGACCTACACGATGGGTTCGGACTCCAAAATTAAAGATGCGTTGGATAGTTCAGGTACGATCAAATCAGAAAGTGCGGGCATAGCACCTCGGGCCGCCCAGGCCATATTTGATATTTTAGCCGAGAGAGGCCTGGACTCGCATGTCTCGTTGCAGATGTTCGAGGTGTACTGCAACAATCTCGTGGATTTGAATACACCACCGAAGAAGGTGACACCCATGGACCAGGGGCCTTCCCTCAAGATAACATTGGCGGAGCACTCGTCCACTGGCCTAGTACAGGTAGACGGCGCCAAGAGTAAACGTGTCATGTCCGCAGTGGACCTCGTGAACGCGTTGAGCGACGGTATCCAGTCGCGCACCGTCCATGCGACCAAAATGAACTCCGAGAGTTCTCGGTCGCATCTCGTCATGGGCGTCACTATTACTACTACCAATAAACGTACGGGCGCTTCTACGACCGGTAAATTAACTCTGGTGGATCTCGCCGGCTCGGAACGAGTTGAGAGGTCGGGAGCCGAAGGCCAGCAGCTGAAAGAGGCCGCGGCCATCAACAAGTCGTTATCGGCTTTGGGCGATGTGATTAACGCCCTGACGTCGGCGGAGGGCGGCCACGTCCCCTACCGAAACCATCCTTTGACAATGCTCATGTCCGATTCTGTGGGTGGTTCCGCAAAAACGATGATGCTTGTGTGTTCGTCACCGGCCCATGCGAACGTTGCTGAAAGTGTCAGTTCGTTCCAATTTGCAACTAGGTGCAAGGACGTCGTGTGTGGTTCCGATCCTAGAGCTGCTGCCGCGGAGATCGCGAAACTCAAGGCCGAGGTCGCGCGACTGAAAGGGAGTAGTCGGGCGCCGCCGCCGAACCGCCCCGCTCCAAACGTCGCGCCGCGGGGGCCGGCCACGCTGGCGAAGCGGCATTCTAGGAGGAATGGGTAATTTGGGGTTTATTTAGCTAATTCCTTCCGCTCCGAAAACCCGTTTTGGCAGCTTTAATCCGCGCGCGACGCGACGCGAAACTCGCGCGCAGCGTGCATAGACAAGCTACTCAGACCAAGAGCTCGAGCCATATTGCTGCGCGATCGCTGCGGCAAGCGCTCTGCACGAGCCCTGCATCGCTGCGGCTATTTTAGCTTAGGAGAGCGAAACACAGATCGCGCGCGACGCGCGCGAAATCTGCAGGCGTGCAGCTTGGAGGCAAGGAGAGCGGACAACGAAGCGCGCGCGACGCCAGCCGCCGGGCGGCGTTTAAGCGATGCCCAAGAAGAAGCGCGAGGCGTCGCCGGCGCCCGAGGACCTGTGCGAGGGCGGCCGCTGCATCGGCGTGGTCTTCGAGGACCATCGGCAGCCGGTCTACGCCGTCGCGTTCTGGCCCGGGGCTTCTAAGGAACCGATGGTCGCGGTCTGCGGCTCGAATCGAGCCTCGGTCTACGCTATTGCCGAGGGAGATATCAGTCTGAGGCAGGTCTATGTCGATAACGATAGGGACGAGTCGTTCTTCTGCTGTGCTTGGAGTCGCAGAGCCGACGCGCCACTCTTATGCGTCGCTGGTACAAGAGGCATAGCTAAAATTGTGGACTGCGCCGATGGAAGGTTAGATTGCGCTTTGGTAGGTCACGGCAACGCGATCAACGACTGCTGCTTCCACGCCGTCGACGAATCACTCCTCTTGACGGCGTCGAAGGACGAGTCCATACGGCTGTGGAACGCCCGAACCTGTGTTTGTGTGGCGGTCTTCGCGGGAGATAGGGGACACAGGGACGAAGTCCTCGCGGTCGATTGTCATCAGTCAGGAAGCTGCTGCTTGAGTTCGGGTATGGACAACACTATTAAATTATGGCAATTAGATGCGGAGCACGTCGCCAAAGCTTGTGAACGATCACATACGAATCCGCAACCGGCGAATCACCGACCTTTTGAGACCGTGTTTGAGCAGTTCCCGGCGTTCTCCACTTCCAGGGTCCACGCGAACTACGTGGACTGCGCGCGCTGGGTCGGTTCCTTAATTCTCTCGAAGTCGACGGCCGAGCGCTTATGTCTCTGGTCCCCCGACCCGCAGCGCAATGAGAGATTACCGGCACCTTTGTTATCTGAGACGAATGATGACAGTGAGCCGAAGGACGACGTGTTGATCGTTCATGAGTTGGACTTGCCGGGGGCGGACATCTGGTTCTTGCGGTTCGGCATGTGTTCGTCGCGCCAGTACGTGTGTGCTGGGAATACTTCCGGTGACTTGGTCATTTATGACGTCGATTCGACGGAGCAGAAAGCATCCTTGACGCACCCGAAGATGCGCGGGGCGGTCCGACAGTGTGCGTTTTCTCCTGATTCGCGATTAGTAGCATGCGTCGGCGACGACGCGGGCCTCTTCGTGTACGAGCTGGATAAGTAATATTTATAGAACATTGGCGTCGTGCGCGAAGTCTCCCCAGCGCTCCGGGGGCACGTCGCCGCGACGCTTCGCCTCTCTCTCTGAAACCGTGGACCAGCAGTCGAGCTGCGTGCCGAGGACGAACGGCGTGACATACAATGGAGTGGCGGTCTTCGTCGCGAGGATGAAGCCCGTCAGGCGCGAGCCCTTTGCCGAGAGTAGCGCCGTCGACGCGCCTCTCGCTAACCCAAACACGACGCCGGCGACGACCGCCGCCGCGGCACTTGAGTAATGCGCGAAGAGCGGGTCCCGGTCGATGTTGTGCGAGTGCCAATCCAACAAATTCGCGAGCGTCGGCTCCTTTATGAGATTACGCGCGGGCCGCGGCGCGGGCGGTGGGCCGCGGCGCCATGTCCGTGGTGGTTCTCTTTGTTCCGGCTTTGTGTCTTCGCGCGGGTCGTCGTGCCAGGCGCTGGGGTCCGCGGGGTCCATGTCAGTCTTCACTGCGCGGTCGATGCGGACGTACAGACTGTCGGGGAAATTAGAGCTTCACTGCGCGATCGACGCGACAGAGCTGTCGGAAGCAAATCAGAGCGCAGATCCTGAGCGCACTCCCTAACCGCTGTGAACGTCTGGTCTTGAGGGATGCGTCGAAGCGCTCTCAAAATTGATCAGTACGCACGTCTTAGACTAATTTGTCCGCGCACAGCGTGCGGACAGAACGCAGAGCGCAGCCAAAACAAGTACCTTACCGTACCTTACCTTTATACCTTACTTATCCCGTAAGGCAAGAGGCGCACTAGTACTCTGAGCAATCCGTAGCGAAGCCCAAAAAGGCCTAGCTGCTGCGCGCGGCGACGAGCGCTGCGGATGGCGGGACAGGGCGCGAGCGACGAGCGTAGGCGCGCGCGCGAAAGGAAGGCAGCCCCACGACGCCGCCGCCCGCGCGACGCCGCCGCGTTTCCTTCGAGGAGTAGGGTGGTTTTTAGAAAAACCGGGTGTAATGTGGGTGCCGTCGTCACAAGAGCGTATCGCAGCGCGAGCTGCTACTCAGACGGCGGTGAGCGCTTACGAGCTCGAGAACTTGGTGACGGCCTTGGTGCCCTCGGACACGGCGTGCTTGGAGAGCTCGCCCGGGAGCATGAGGCGGACCGAGGTCTGGATCTCGCGGGACGAGAGCGTCGCCTTCTTGGAGAAGCGGCACAGCTTGGAGGCCTCGAGGGCGATGCGCTCGAAGATGTCGTTGATGAACGAGTTCATGATCGACATGCCCTTCTTGGAGATGCCCGTGTCCGGGTGCACCTGCTTGAGCACGCGGTAGATGTACGTCGAGTACGACTCCGTGCGCGACTTCTTCTTCTTGGCGCCGCCGGCCTTCTTGGGGGCTTTCGCCGACTTCTTGGAGGGGGTCTTGGCCATTTTGTTTGTTGTGTTGTGTGTTTCGTTTCCGATGTGTTGGAGCTGGAGGCAGCCCGGCGGTTCGGCTCGCCCGCGCCTCGGAAAATGGAAAGCGACCTATGGTTTTGTGACCCTAGTATCTGGGGGTCGCAAAATTACTGGTCGCCTAACAAAATAGCGGCTCGCTAGGTCGCAAGTGCATGCTAAATCGGGCTGCCTCCACAGCTCCAACACATCGGAAAACACACAACCCCCAAAACATCATGTCTGGCAAAGGAAAAGGCGGCCGCGGCAAGGGCAAGTCCAAGTCCAGCGGCTCGACGTCGTCGGCGTCCAAGGCTGGCCTCCAGTTCCCGGTGGCGCGCCTCAACCGCTACCTGCGCAAGGGCAAGTACGCCTCGCGCGTCGGCGTCGGTGCCGGCGTCTACATGGGCGCCGTCCTCGAGTACCTCTGCGCCGAGATCCTCGAGCTCGCGGGCAACGCCGCGCGCGACAACAAGAAGACGCGCATCGTGCCGCGCCACATCCAGCTCGCCGTCCGCAACGACGAGGAGCTCAACAAGCTCCTCGGCTCGGTGACCATCGCCTCGGGCGGTGTTCTCCCGAACATCCACGCGACGCTCCTCCCGAAGAAGAGCACGACCAAGGCCTCGGCCTAGGCGCCAACAGTGGTCACTTGCGATCATCCTCATCCTTACATACCGGTTTTTACAAAAACCACCCTGTTGTTCGAAGCACTCTTGCGTGGGAGGCTGCCCCCGGCGTGAGCCCCATCGTCGCCCGCACTCCCGTTGCCTATGTGGCCTCGCCGCCGGCGCTTGCGGGGCGCGCAGTTCCCCTGCGAATTCCCCGTCGGTGCTTTCCTCCCTCCCATGTGGCAGCCCAATCAAATTTCGACCTGGCCTAATTTAAGACATACTAGTGCTCAGAGCTTGGCACGAGAAGGACTTTTTAGAGGCTGTGTACAGCCGGCACACGCCGTAAACACCTGTGCAGGACCCGTCTCCCTTCAGCCAATACCTCTCCCGCTGCCTGGGCCCGACAAGAACGCCCCGCGCCCGCCAGCCGCCTTGCACGATCCCAAAAGGCACCGAGGGTAACGAGCCCCTGCCGCGCGGATTTTTACGGCGACGCGGCCTCAAAGGCCTCGCGGCAGGCCTCCGCGGACGCCGCACCGCGCGCCTCGCCATCCGACGCCCCCCGCAGGCAGCGCGGCCCCCGAGACACCGAGAAGCCGCCACCACGGCGCCCCTCCGCACCCGCACCATGTCGTCCGGCCTCCAGCAGGGGAGCAAGGCCGCGATGAAGGCCGCCGCGTCCGACGGCGTGCCGCACCACAAGTCCGAGGGCGCGGCCCCCGCCACGAAGACGAAGGGCGACGGCCACAGCCGCAACATCCTGCGCAAGGGCGGCCCCGCCGTCGAGCGCAAGGCCGGCACGTCCGGCCACGCGCTCCAGGACCCGTCCATGGAGGGCGCGCCGCCGGTCGACCCCGGCGACCCGAACTTCGAGTCGCCCGACGACCCGGAGCGGGTGTCCTCGAAGGACTAGAATTAGTGGAGCGGCCCTCTGCAGGCGCACAAGACGCTCGCGAGGCCTAACGTGTTCCGTATCTCGAATCATTAGTTCTTACGCGCCTTCGACGGCGTGTCCTGCTCGCCGCTCAGCCAGTTGAAGAAGTCGAGCGTCTCGGGCTTCTCCGACTCTGCCGCGGCGGCGTAGGCGACGTCCGCTTTCTCTGCAGCCTTCGCGCGGCGGATGGCCGCGGGCTGGATGTCCGCGGTGGGCCCGACGAAGCCGCCCGCGTCTTCATCAGAACGCCAGGGCGAGGCCGGCGGCGTCGGGGCCTCGGGCGCGGCGCGCGGGTCCGACGGCGAGGCCGGCCGCCGCGTCGGGCTCGCCTCCGCCGGCCGCTTGATCCAGCTGGTGTCGCGTTTGGCGCGCGGCGACTTCAGGAGTTTTTTTTGGACCGTCGAGGGCGATCCGGACGTCCGGAAGATCGAGGGCACCGCCGCGGGCGCGGGCGGCTCCGGCGCCGGCGCCGGCGCGGGCGGCGGCGGCGGCGGCGGTGCCGCGGCCGGTTCCGGCGCGGCGGCGGGCGCCGGCGCCGGCGGCGACGCGAAGACGGGCGGCGGCCCGCCCGCGGCGGCGGTCGGCGTCGGCGGGTCCTCCACCAACGCAAAATCGGGCGACGTCGCGGGCGGCGCCGGCGCATCATCTAAGACGCGGACGAACGTCAGCTCCAGCGGCCGCGGCGCCGCCGAGAGCTTCCGTAGCAACCCCGCGAAGTCGTCGCGGGGAAAGGGCACCGTTACTTTATCGTCGCCGACTTTCAGTAAAGCGTCGCCCGGCGCCAGGGCCAAAAAGTGGGGGCACGTCTGCGCGACGCGCTGGACGCGGATCCAGCCGTCCTTCCAGAGCCCCAGCGTGAAGCCGAGCTTGGGCGTCTTGAACGCTAAAGTGGTATTGCGGACCTTGTCCCGGTGCACGAGCCGGAAGGAGCCCTCGCGCGCGGGGCGGTCCGGCGCCACGGGCGCGGGCGGGGGCATGGCCGCCGCGGGCCGCGCCGGCTCGGGCGCCGGGGGCTTGGCGGCGGCCGCCGGCGCGGGCGCGGGCGCCGGCGGCGTGGCGACGAACTGCTCGGTCGGGTGCGTGACAATGCCGAGCTCGCGCCGCCGCGGTTTAGCCGGCGCCGGCGCCGGCGCGGGCAGCGCCGCGGCGGCCGCCGGCGCGGGCGGAGCCGCGGACGGCGCAGGCGCCGGAGGCTGCCGAGCTGCCGGCGCCGGCTTCGGCGCCGGTGCCGCGGGCGCCGGAGGCTTCTTAGCTGCCGGCGCGGGCGCCGCCGGCTTGTCAAACGGCACGCGGATCTGGGCGCGCGTCGGCGACCGGCCGCGCGGCGCCGCGGCCTTGGCTTTAGCCTTGGGCTTGGCCTTGGGGGAGCTCTTGAAAGAGAAGAGACCGCGAAGGCGCTCGACGCTCAGCGAGCGCCGCTTCTTCTTTTTGAGTTGCGGCCATCTTTCTACCTCCTCCTTCTGCTCCATTGGGCAGCCTGTTTGTAGACCACGGATGGCTTGTTTTCAGCCCTTTGGTTTGGGCACGCTTTGACATCGCAATCGTCCTCGGGGCCGCGCGACGAGTTCGGAGAGCGCTCGCCGCCGTGCTACTCGTACCGGGGCGAAAAAATTTCGCTAGTATGTCTCTATCTCTGCAGGCACCTCGAGCAAAAAAGTCGCAATTGCTACCGCTACGCTGCCGCCGGGCTGCAAAACGTCAAAAGCCTTCACCCCTGCGCCGCGTGCTGCCGCTGCGCACCGCTACTCCGATCTCTAACTCGCATAGATCATCATGGGCCGCGCCGCACGCCGCAGCGCCAAGCGCCGACGCATGCGCCCGTATACTACGATCGACGGCCTCCTGCGGGCGGCCCGGCGCCACGCGCTACAGTCCACGGCCGCGCCGTCGCTGCCGCTGCCATTCCGGACGCCGCAGCTGCGGCCGGCGAGGAATGCAGTGCGCGTTGTACGCCATTTGTCCGGACTAGGAGCAGTGGCCGCGAAGGACCTGCCCGCGGGCACGACGCTCGTGTGCGAGAAGGCGTTGGCCATGGTCCTCGACGCGCAAGTTGACAACATAAATGAGGACGACATGGACACGAATCCAAACAAGGTTCATTACATCCCAACTGACGACGACAACGCCGACAGCGCGTTGCTCATCTTGAGGATCGCCTCCCGCATAAATGAAGAACCTTCATTCGTAGAGGAGCTGGCCATGCTCTTCCCGCGCACTGATGACGACCTGTCCAAGTTGAGACCGTGGAGCTGTGCGCCGCACCTCCGGAGCCTCGTCGACGCGGCCCTCTCCACTTTAGATGACTCGCTGGCCAAGCGCCTGCCGCATATCGTGAGGTACAACGCCGTGTCCTGCGAGACCGGCGGCGAACTGTACAGCCACTCGACGTCGCCGGAGGCCGTGCTGTCGGGCATCGCTTTGTTTCGGGATTCGTCGGTCTTCAACCATAGTAATGAACCCAATGTAGCACGGTGGCACTGCGGCGACGTCGTCTGTTTCCGGACGAATCGGGCCGTCGCGGCCGGCGAGGCCTTGACGGTGAGCTACGTGGCGTCGCCTTTACTCCCCGACCCCGCGGCGGCGCGCGGCGCGCTGGCCCACTTCGACTTTGTGGCCGACGGCGAGGAGGCGTCGCCGACGGTGGACGCAGAGGCCCAGGCTCAACTGATGATGCTCTCGCCGTCGGAGCGCCTGGCGACGATCGCGCAAGCCGAGGCCGCGGCATCGCTGTTCGCCGACCGCTTGGAGTTGACAATACAAAAAGCGGCCGCGCTCCAGGAGAATGGCGACGCGGGCGGCGCCGCCGAGGCCTGGCTCACAGCAGTACTCGCGGCCTCGGAGTGGCTGCCGCCGAACGACGAGCAGGTCGCGGCGATCGGCGTCCAGTGCGCGAAGGCCCTGGCCCACGCGGACGGGCTGGAGGCGGCCCGAGCGGTCCTCAAGGCCGCCTACGCGTCGCATTCAATTTCGTTCGGGCCCGGCGTGCGACTCTTTGCGAGGCGCTACGAGGCCGATCTGCTGCTGCCGCCCGAGGCGCCCGATGAGTTGCTAATCACATTGGTCACTTAATCATAACATATCCCGTCGACTGTGGGGGGGAGCGGTCGCCTCGCGCTCGTCTCGACGGCGGTCGAAGGCGCTAAAGTCCCCCGTGGAGTAATCACAACCCGGTCTGCCCCCGCCCCTTGATGTGCGACCGCTGGAAGTCTCGGGAACGGCCGTCGTACTGGTAGGCCGCCAATCGCTTGTTGAGGATGTTGGACTTGGTCAGATTCCTCGCTGGAGGGTAATACGCGGTAAATAACGCGTTCGCCAGCTTCCGAGCTCTCTCCGCATCAGTAGTAGCTAACAAAGCCAACAGAGCCTTCCGCTTGGAATCTTCCAGTCTTCCAGAAGTCTGGGGCCCATACAACATAGGTGGTTGTTCTCCCGTCTTTTCGTCCACTTTCGGGAGCGGCCGGTCCTGGTTGCAATCCAACAATAATACGAGTTGTACAGCGTCCCGGAAGGCCAACAAACCGTTCTCACTCTCAAATAGTAATTGCTGCGCTTGGTACGTCTTTTGCGCGTGGTTCAGATTGGCCAGTTCAGCTTTCAAAGCAGGAGTCATCTCCACACCGTCATTCTGCTTCTTGAACGCGTCCGCGGCTTGTTCATATGCCTTCCGCTTATCGCTAAGAGCTTGAGAAGCATTGGACGTAAACCGAAAATGGGCAAAAGCTAATTGCGTCTCGTGCAATTGGGGCTTCCGCTCTACTTTATTCTCGCCGTCGTAGCATCCTGTTAAGTGAGAACTTTCGAACCTTTGCCTGTACACAAGCTTGCCGTCGTCGTCCTTGCAGCCCGCGCTCGTCAAGACGTGCTTGAACGGTCGCGCGTGCAGCAAACACCCCGTCGCTCGCAGGGAGTGGGGGTACTGGTGGAAGATACTGCGAGCGCCTATATCAGCGTCCGTCCATCTCGATGGCGAGAAGGGAACGGGTGGCGGTACGACTTCTTCGAGGCGCCACGTCCGCGCGATCCGGTCGTACATCTCTCCACCCACGAAATCAGCGGGTCTTTGGCGGTTCGGGTGCCAGGGCGCGTCCCGATAATGGGGCGTCGTCGCTGCTAATTGTCGCAACCAAGCGAATTCCGGGAGAGACGTATCTGCGACGATCGACGCCGCCATCGGGCCATCCACAGACTGTCGAGCCATGTGATCGACGAGCGGCAAGACGCGGCCGCCCCAATAGCAGGGGTAGGCGAAGAACTCGTCTAGGTCCGGGTACACCAACCACGCTTCTAGGGGCAACTCTGCCAAGTATTCATTCACGGCAGCCGTCTTGAGCTGCGATGAATAGGAAGACACATACCGTAACGATGACTGAGGCACCCTATAATCCTGGAACACTTTGGCGGTCCTCTCGGCGTCCGTCGCACTACCTGGTGGAGTTTGCACGCCATGTATGACAAAACGACTTCGAGCAAAGTCGATGCCGGCCGCGCCATACCACCGCAGAAAATGCGCCAATAGCCCAGGAGAATCATCTCTAAGATAGGAAAATAAGTAAAACTTCGGGTCGCCCGGCACGTTCGACGGCAACGCACACGCGCGCGGCTTTCGAGACCTTCGTTCGAAATTCCCCCACTCCACGTCCGTGAGTAAATGTAAAGGCCGCCCGTAGTACTTGTAGGGCGCGTAGTACAATCGTTCCACAATTCGTTTCTGTTCGGCGAGCTTTTCTTTCTCCTTCAACTCTTTGGACTTTTTGTGGGCCTTCGACATGCGCGCGTTTGGTGTGAGACATAGTGATGCGAGGATGATGACACGGAGCGCCATCATCCTTTGCGCGCGTTTTGCCTCGGTGGCGTGCGTGCGCTGTCAAATGCGCGCGGTGTAATTATTGTGCCGCAGGGTCAGCGCTTTGTGTGCCAGGCGCAGGGCTCGAAAATTTTGGTCCCCTCGTCGTCTGCGGGCTGCGGCGAAGGCGTCAATTGTCTGCCAAGGGCGAGCAGCGGGCGTAAGCCACTGATAGGCGGCTGCAAAAAAAAATGGCTTGCCTATTTCCTAGTGTGTTACAGGCCGCTAGCAAGCGCTATTTTTGCTGGGGCGTTTTACGCTGCAGCGCGCGCTACTTCGTCCGATTGGTAAGCAGAAGTACTGTTCATATATAGCCTTCGCGCGCCAGCGACGATTCGTGCGAAAAACGGCGGATTGACAACAGCAGGCACACCAGGAGGCATAGCGCAGCCGCCGCGCGAACCGCAGCGATGCCGTCGCGCGCGCACGCGTGGACGCAGCGCTATCTCCGGCTCTGCGGCGTCGCGCTGCCCTTATTGCTGCTGCACGCCATGCGCGGGCCTAGCGTGCGCGAGCCGGCCGTCTCGCCCGCTGATCCTGCCCTCCACGCCATCGACGCGACGCCTGCTCGATGGCGTGGGTTCGCGCGGCGCGGCCGCCAGCTGCTGCGCGCGCGCGACGTCTTCGGCAAGAAAGAGAGGCGACGGCCCCGGCCGGCCTTCGAGACAGATCCCGCGGACCGGCGGGTTCCGGCCGATCGAGCCGACGCGACGCCGGAGAACTTACGGTTGCTCTACGCCATCATGGCCTATGATCGCAAGCAGCACATCCACCTGCTGACGATGCTCCACTCGGCCGTGAGCATGTGCGAGGGCGGTTTACGTTTTACTATATTGCTCTACACCGCTGATTCCAACCCCTACACTCCTAAGGAACTCGCGGAACTCCAGGCCTTATGTAGCTCGTGTACAGAAAGAACGGGAGGTTCCTTAGCTTTGGAGAACATCGCTGTTGATGCCCAACTCAAGTTCGACGCGACGATGCAACATAGGAAGGAATTTTTGAGAAGAATTGATGAATATGATCTGTTTGTCTATTCGGAAGATGATGTGCACATCGAGCTACGACACGTCGCGGCCTATGTGGACGCGTCCAATCATCTCGCCCAATCAGAAGATGGCCACAAGTACGTGCTGGGCTGGCAACGGTTGGAGAGGAACGGTATTGGATTGGGCGCGGAGCACGTTATGTGGGAGAATGGTGTAGATAATTATCATGGGGTCGAGGTCGGTGGTAGGTTATTTGCGACGATGGTGAACCCCCACGCCGGGGCCTGGATGGCTACACGTGATGAGTTAAAAGCTCATCACAAGCAGTGTCGCATCCTTCACATTCCAAAGACTGCTGGAAGTTTTACTAGAGTAAGAGCTGGAGGCTGGAATTTGTACATGAACTGTGGTCGAAGGAAAGTGTTACCGGTTCGCAATTTCCAGAACTTTTTAGTCCATCATCTCCCGGACAAAAACTGGTGGCAGCGGTCCGAATGCGCGGTTGCGGTTCCCGATTTGTTGGCTCATTTCCGAGGGTGGAATGAGAGATATGCGAGAGGTGATCGGTCCATGGTCTGTGGGCGGTGGTGGATTCCAGGCGACTTCTGTCGGGACGAATTGCAGGTCGTTCCCGCGGGCGAGCGGAAGAAGCGCTTCGGGATCAAGGGCTCTTGTACGGTCTGGCGCAACCGAACGTCAGGCGAGGAGACGATCACGCTGCCCAATGAAAAGATGAAGCGGCTGGCCGCAATAGTGCAAGCCAAAGAGGACGCCGGGTCAAGGGCGGCGAAGGGTTTGAGAGTTGTGGCTTCTTCCGGCGGCGACGGGCGGTCCATTAGTTCGAGGCGGTTCCGCGGGAGCATGCTGCGGGCGGGCGGGTAAGTTATAGTATGTGTGAGTCGAGCATGCCCGGTCAGTACGTCGCGAGCCGTTCGAGTGAGAGTGAGTCGCTTATTGAGCTAGCTTACTGTGTGGTTCGAAGCCCCTCGATTGTTATGGTGCTAGGACTAGTCGCGGCCTTCATTGTACGGTGCTAGGACTACTCGGCGTAAAACCTGCTTGCTAGTGTCTTACAAACGCTAGGCCGAAATTTTGCAAGTTTTTTTTGGCAGTCGTCGGGGCTAATTAGGAGAGCCGACGGTGGACTCACAGCTCCTCTGCGTAGTCCACGAATATAGAAACCTCGCTGCGCCAGCGGTGCCGCACAATACCACCACCAAAAAAAAGGCTGCCAGCACCAAAGCTGCCTCGACAAAGATTAAGGACCACCCCACCGGCGCGATGGACCCGAGGCGGCTCGTGCGCTGGTTGGATGTCGGGGCATGTATACTTTTATATATGACGGTCGGTCCGGCGCTAATTTTAGTCAATAAACAAATCCTGACGAACTACGGCTTCGGCTACCCTATGTTAGTGAGCGGTTTAGGCCAAGCGTCATCCGCAATAGGCGCGACCTTCGTCGTCAAAATCATGAAGTGGCAGCCCCTGAGCGACCAGGCCCAAAAGATGACCTGGTCGTTCTATAGACGAAATATGGTGGTGGTCGGAGCCGCCTTCGCCGCGTCCCTCTGCTTCGGCAACGCGGGCTACATGTACCTCACGGTGTCGTTCGTGCAGATGCTCAAGGCCTTCACGCCGTGTGTCGTGGTGGCGATGCTTTATGTGACCGGGGTTGACTCGCCTTCACAAAAAGTATCTTTGTCGGTCTTGGGCATGTCTCTCGGTACGGTAGTAGCCTCATTGGGCGAGGCCAATTTCAACTTGCTCGGGTTTCTGATCATGTGCTGTGCTGAGACCGCGGAAGCGACGCGACTCGTACTCACGCAACGACTCCTGTGCAACCTGCGATTCGGGGCCTTTGAAGGGTTGTATCTCATGGCTCCTATTTGTGCCCTGTGGATGTGGGGGCTGGCGTGTTTTCTGGAGGTGCCTCGCGTGATGGCCAAGGGCGACTTTCAACGAATCCGAGATCATTTTCCGATCTTCTGTTTCGCGGCGTTGCTGGGTTTCGCCGTGAACGTGGCGTCGTTCCTCGTTATTAAGAGGACGTCCTCCGTCATGGTGAAATTGTTGGGCACGGCGCGGAACGCGGGACTGGTCCTGTTCAGTGCTTTAGCCATGGGCGAGGAGGTCACGGGCCAGCAGGCTCTCGGGTACACGATCTGCCTCCTCTTCTTCGGCTGCTACAACTACTACAAGCTCACGGAGACCAAAGCCGTGCCTTCCCAATCTGCGGCGGACGCCGAGGCGGGCGAGGCCGGCGAGGAGCTGTTGCGGGGCGCGGGGAAGAAGTAGGGGGTGCCGTCCCCCGGTTGTCTAATCGCGTCGTACATACGTCGACTCCTTAGGAACTCCCCGTCGACGGCGTGTCGCGGGCGCGGAGCGCGGCTCGAGCCTCGGACAGATTGCGCCCAAACCCTTACGTGAGCGGATGAGCGCCTCCGAGCACGCGCCGCGCGATCCGTCCAGCGTCCTCGAGCGTCGCCACGGCCTCGCTAAGATCGTCGAGTGTGGCGCTGGCGTCCATGTAGAGCAACTGCGCGTAATTCCGCCTCATCTTGAGCGTGAGTTTATGCTCTGCTCCGAGAACACGTCGCGCCACGGGTATCGTTTTGCGCAGCAGCGACCTGGCTTCTTCGAAGCACCGTAGAGTCCACCACAGGGAATTCGCGTAGTTATTGGCTTCTCTGAGGGTTTCCCTATTTTCCTCGCCATGCAACTTCAAGGATCCAGAGTATACGTCTCGATACATCGACGCGGCCTGTTCATGCCGTCCGAGCATCGCATACGTACTCGCAAGATTGCTCTGCGTGGCGAGAATGCCCTCTTCTCGTATGCCAAGGCGCTTCATCGTAGACAACTCGGTTTCTCGCACGGACAACGAGTCCTCGGCGTGACTTGCATGGAATAAACCGTTCGCAAGCACGTTCATCGCCATTCTCCGAGTCGTGTCCTCCTCCGGCCGCCCCAGGTACGTCTTCCAGCACGCCCACCCGAGGGCACAGTTCACGACGCCGTGGTAGTCCTGCTCGCACAAGCTGCAAGTATCCCATCGCCTCCACCTATCATTCCACTCCTTGGCACCCAAATTGTTCTCCTCGGCCTCCGCGACCAAAATCTTCGCCTGCTCCGCCAAGCACGACACATGCGCGAAACCCGCCGTTCCACGACAAGAACACCCCCGCACGAGACCCTCCTTCGTTTTCCAGTGGAGGGCCTGCGTGCAGATGTAGCACGTCTGGTCCTTCGTGTCGGCCGCGCACGCCTCCGCCGCGACCGTGACGGCCTCCGTGTATCTCTTGTTGGCATTATATTGTTCGGCGCCGCCCGCCTTTTTTATCGGTTTGCAGAGCTTGTCGTGGCCGCCCTCCTCCCAGTGCTTTTTCTGGCACGCAGGGCCGCAGTAGCGTGTGCTGCAGCGGCCGCATTTCTTGCCCAAAGTCAAGCCAAGCGGGGCAGCGCAGGCGGCGCATTGCGTGAGGAACATACTGTGCGGGGGCAGCCTCCACGCCGTCGACGAGACTCGTTTGGCGTTTTTGGGGTGCTTCCTAGTGCCTTACAGCTAGCTCGCGCAGCGCCGGCGCCGGGCTTTTGTGAGGCGTCGGGCAGCCTAAAAAACAAGCGGGGCGCAGGAGGGCGGGCCATGGACCTCCGCCAGCGCACGACCATAGCAACGGACCCCTTCGCAACAATAAAAGGCATAGAAAGCCTCACGCTCCGCGCCGAGCAGTACGCTGATTTAGATGCGCCGTCGGTGGCCCGCAGCGTGTCCGTCGAACGGACGCTGCAGACTTTGGTAAGTCTCGCGACGCACGCTCATCCGTTGGAGACTTCCACCCTCAAAGGCGCGCGCGAGGGTGTTGATGGGGAGGAGCAGCGCCACCTGACGGCGCCGCGCTTCTATTTGTTGGATTTGGCGTTGCGGGTCTGGTCCGAGACGACGTACGCGCATCTGCCGGAGCGACGCTTCGTAGATCTGACCGGTTCCAATGGCGAGAACTGCGTCGCCGCTTCGTTACTACGGGACTGGGTGTCCTGCCGGAGCATCGAACCGATCCCCGAGGCGCGCATTCTAGCTAAAGCGTTGGTCGACGAACGCGACAAACGGCATAATAGGCGGAGGCGGGGCGCGGCGAGACGAGGTAGAGAACCGCAAAAAACACCGGCACAAGTCTACATCGAGGAGGCGTCGTGCCTGTGGAACTGCGACTGGTACGACTGTGACGTGGCGTTGTTTGATGCCACGCGGCCCGCTTTCTCAGCTTTTGTCGACGAGGGCGCGTTCATCCGCGCGGCGCTGTGGCCCGGTCTAGCGAGGTGCGCCGAGGGCACGGTGGTCTGTCTCATCTCGCGGGACCCGAACCCGACCATGAGAAGAGCGGAGCTCATCCCGACGGAGGGGCCGTCGGCCTGCGAGTTGCTCGACTCTTGCGTCATCGCCTGCGGCGACGGCGGCACGGCCGAAGCTTTAAGAGCGGACATCGTCAAGACCATCGCGCCGTCGTCGGATCCCCGACTTGTACAAAGACGCGAGCAGAGCAAGACCACGGGGCTGTTGCTCAAGATGCAGGACGCGCATCGAGCTTCCCTCCGACGCAACGTCACGGAGTTCCAGCTCGGGTCGCCCTCCGACGAGTCGTCCTGGGGCAGCACGCCGACGCCCCAAAAGAGTCCGACGCTCGGCATCGTCCGCCAGCGCAAGTTCGGGATTGACAAGAGTCCGCTGGGGTCCCTGCTCGAAAAGCGCGGGAGCCGGGGCTCGTAAGAATGTTGTGTAGTTCTGGCTCTGGCTCGCGTCGATG
>JACLAA010008002.1_pt1 | contig 19517 bp, 14 predicted proteins | sample 8027891 | NCBI WGS metagenome assembly JACLAA01 (sample SAMN15724900, study PRJNA655200) | protist metagenome | isolation source: fluorescence activated cell sorting (FACS) single amplified genomes of... | place: Spain: Blaines Bay Microbial Observatory, Mediterranean Sea | collected 2016-01-19 | reverse complement strand
GGCGTCGGAGAAGAAATCAACGATGGAAACGGGAACGGGAGGAAGAAGAAGAAAACTGAAAGCGGGAAAACCAAAAGAAATAACGTCCTCTTTTTTAGCCCCACCGACGGTTTCTGGTTTGTTCGAGCAGCTCGAAAAAGCCATAGCGCTCGTCGCAAACGGCGAGATTGGAGATCGCGAGCGCGAAGCTCTCGGCGATCAGATTTTGCAAAAGTATTCCTGGTCCGCCGTGGCGAAAACCACCGAAAACTTGTACCTGGACGTGCTTCTCGAAAAGGAAAAGAGAAAGAAGAAACGAAAAAAAACAGTCCAAGACGAAAGGGATGACGATGATTTTGCAGACCGCGTGATTGAAAAATGTACCTCGCAAGGCATCGTCTTCGGCCCGCTGTTGTGCTGCATCGCGGCGCTGACGAAACTCTATTTGAAAGCGCTCGAATTCGCGGACCCGGCGGAGAACATTCGAGAGCGATCGAATTTTTTTACGACGACTTACAACCACCCCATCATCGCAGATTCATCAAAACGACAATGGAAGAACGGGAATGATGCTATGCGTGGAGACGACAATGATATCGGTCGATTTCTCGTGTCGAAAAGAAAAAGTAGAAGAGAGAGAAGAAGACGCGAGTGAGAGCTTTTCTGACAATAGTTTTAGAACATTTTTTCAGACATTTTTACTTCATTCGTCATCATCAACTCTTCGTCTTAACTCTTCTCGAGATACTACTAATACTAATAAAAGTAATAATGGGAGGACGAAGAAAGAATCCACATCCGAAAAGAGCGGTGAACGCGAGGACGGTTTTGAAGGGAGAGAAAGAAGAACCAAAGGTGTTGTGGTTGAGGATACCTGATGACGAAGCTGGCGATTTTGAAATCGAGGAAAATGAGATACGAAAAGTAATGACCACGACTAAAGGAGTGAAGAGAAAGAGAACGCAACAACACGAGTGCGATGTTTGTGAGAAGATGTTTGATAGACCATTCGATTTGGCCAGACACATGCGTATTCACACGAAGGAGAAACCGTACGAATGTGATCTGTGCGAGAAGCGTTTTACTCAAACTAGTAATTTGAAAAAGCACAAGCGCACTCAACATTAGCTCATTTATATAGTCCTGGTGCACACAAACCCGTTGTATTATTACATACCGAACAAATCCAACGAACACATTTGGGGAATTCTAATTCAGTCAATGGGACCTTCCAGCCTTCCTTCGTCAGCTTCCTCGCCGTCCCTGTTCCTTCTTTTTCACCGCTGTTTGTTTCCCTACTCGTATAAGTCTATTTTTACGCTTCAACATGCCTTCAATTTTTACTGTGTCATCATTTTGTCGCCACTTCTTCTATCTCGAAAGGATCTCTAGCGCACTGTTGCAAAAACAGCTCGTACGGATACTTCTTTCCGTAATACTTCTTCAATATCCTTTTACCGCGAGTGATTAAATCCGAGTCTTTCATGACCAATGCGGGGTTGAGCGCTTGTTTATCTTGCTGCGTTCCTTGGTCTCCTCCTCGATATTTGACCAAACGTTTGACGAATAATAATCGCAAAATTTCCCAAGCGATGCTGATATCGTCCTCGTCGATACCTTCGCACCGTAAAATCAACGAGTGTAACGCTAACGTTTGGTATTCGCACGCATACTCAAACTGCTCGGCTTGGACTAACTGCGCGGCGATATCGAAGCACGCTTTCCCGAATACTTGCATTCTGCGAATGTCTAATTTAAAATTCGACAGCGCCTCGAGAACTTCACGAGTTTCGTATTTACCACTTTCCACGTAGTTCTGTATTAAATCCCCGACGACCTTCTCTTTTTGTTTCGCTGCGATCATTTTCGATTCCATATCTGCGCCGAGTTGCGCCGCTTCGGAAAGACACGTCGGACATCGACAGATGAATTGATGCGTTCGCTTCAATTCTGTCCGTCGTTCGTCTATGTTGCCCGAATGAAAGATTGGCCCGTACGAGACCGTAATCTCTTCGTCTTTTCGAATTGGTTTATACGCTCTGATTGTAATTTTATTCTGTTCTTCGCTCGTGGTGAAAATCTCAGCTGTTTCGCTTCTCGTCACCGACCGAGAGGTGGACGGTCCAGCATGTCTTCTTGCCGAAAATTCGTCGTCGTTTTCTTCTTCTCGTTGTCTTTGCTGCTCTGTTTCCAACCTCCTCTCCTCTTCCTCATCTCCGCTAAAACTTGCAAACGCGTTTGGCAAACACGAGTGGTTCACCGCGCTCGCCATGATAAACACCCCAACCGCTAGCGTCTTCTCCTCCCCAATCTCTATGTATGCATCCACCAAATCCGCCGCATCCATGTTCCTATATACCTGAGGCGTCAACATGACCACATCTTTTCTCGTCAGCGTTTTCACTCGAAAAGAATTCAACGTGCACCTATTCACGATCCCGACGATATCGTCCACCTCGAATCCGCCGTCCGAGGTTCGTTTCTTGTTCTTGTTATTCTCGTCCTCGTCTCTAAATTTTTTCGATACGTTTTCCTTCCCGTCGTCGTCAACCAGTTCCATCGTAGCATCCTCCTTTTCTTCTTCTTCTTCTTCTTCATCTTCTCCCTCCTCTTCGTCGTATCCTTCCACGGCGTTGAAGCTAAACCCACCGAAAACCATCTTCTTTCTCCTACTTTTTCCACGACGCAATTCTCGCACATTCAAGCCTAGCGTCGGTATCATCTTCAAAAATCGATACCGCATCAACGGGTTCTTTTGCATCTCAATGAAAACTTTCCTGTAATACTCCCCGGATTCTTTCACTTTCTCTTCGTCTTTCGCGGAATTCATGAATATATCTCGTCTCGCTTTCGCTCGTAAATCGTCTGAACTCTCGATGTTGGCGAGTTTTTCGCACTGTCTTTTCCAGCACGTCCCGTCCGACACGGCTGCTCGATATAACTGTTTCGAAGTGAGCATGCAATTAATCACAGATAACGCCGGGAGGAGAGAGAAAATGTGCGCGATGGCGCCTTCCGGTAGATTTTGGATTGCAAATGTGTTCTTCTCGTCGTCACCATCACCATCGTCACATTTCATTTTTTGAATCTTTTTCTCCTCTTCTTCTTCTTTGAGTTTTGCGTCGTCAGATACTAACGAAGTAGTATCATAAACCTCTTCCATCTCTCTCTCTCTTTCTTATGTATGTTGTGTGTAAAATACTTTCTTCTTTACGAATAATAATAGTTCATCATCATCAGTGATGGATGATACACCACAAAAGACATAGTATGCAGAATATAACAGAGAGAGAGAGAGAAAGAAATGAGAGAGTTTCTGTTGTTGTGAAGAAGAGAAAAAGAGAGAGAAAAGATGAACCAAAAACTTTTGAAAAATAAATGTTTCCTCCTCTTCTTCATAAATTCTCGTTCCTCCTTTTCTGCTGCTGAATGCTGAATACTCGTAAAGGGGATTGATTACTAATAAAGGAGAAGACAAATGTCGTCAAAATCGCGAAACTACAGTAGTCCACCTAAAAATGTACAAGAAGCGGAGAACTCGAAACACCAAGGCAATCTGCTGTTCCAGAAACAAAAATACGCCGCCGCGTGCGAACTGTATACCGAGGCAATTCTTCAATCGGAGCAAAAGTGGCACATTCCGTTCCTCAATCGGGCGATGGCGAACGAGAAGAGATTGAGATGGAAGGAAGCGAAAGAGGATTTGGAGAAGTGTTTGAAATTAGATCACGATAACGTGAAAGCGACGTATCATTTAGGCGTTTGCGTGTGCATGTTACCGGAGGAAATCGAAGATAATTATAAAAAAGGAGCAGAGATATTGGAGAAGAGTTTGTTTCTGGCGAGAGAATACGACGAGTCGCAAGTGGATTTAATTTGGCGGTCGTTGGCGAAATCGAAATACATGGAACACTGCGAAAAAGCAAAGGAGAGGAGGAAAGTGTACGAAAGTTTAGAGGCAAAGTTATCGCACCCGGGGTTTGTGCCCTTAACCGAGGACGACGCGAGAGTGTTGAGAGAGCGCGTTAACGAGGCGAAGGAAAAAGACGAGCGGAAGCAAGCGCCGGATGCGTTTTGCTGTCCTCTGTCGTTGGAAATGTATCGAGAACCAGTGGTCAGCCCGAGCGGGAACTCGTACGAGCGTTCAGCGATAGAGCAGTATATTAAACAACAACACGAAAAATACGGGAGAGAGAAGAAAGTTGCGGATCCGTTGCAGCCGGATTGTTCCATTACGTTGGAATCGCTGCATCCGAACATCGCGCTGAGGAACATTGTCCGAGAGTATTTGAGGGAGCATCCCTCGTCCTGGGGAGAAATTTTGAGCGAAAGCGAAGCGGAAGAGTTGGAGAGGGAAGCAAAGAGAATGAAAACCGAAACCACCGAAGCAGACATGATGTGAATTTAGGTATGTACTTTATTTAAACACTGTTTAGGAGTAGTAGGAGTAGTAGGAATAGTAGTAGACTTTTAGTTATACAGGTACCTGGTACTTATGTATATAGTTAGTTAGTGTACCTGGTACATCATTAGTAATCATAGTTCTACGAACACTTATCGACGATTGCGCATTTGCTCACGGATCACGAAGAAAAGAGCCGAGGCGTGCACAGACTTTTGTACATGACGTATGACGCCGTCATAAAACCCGCAAATCCCCTGGCTTTCTAAAACGAGCTGCACGACGTCTAAGGTGTTCGAGCTGCTCTTGCTGTTCATGTTCTTCTTCTCCTTACTCGTGGTATCGCTACTATTTAAATACTCTCCATCGACCATGTTCCTTCTCACGGAATTCTCTTCTTCCTCGCGATGAAAAGATTTCGAGGCTTCCACCAACGCTCTCGTTCGCTCTAAAGGAAACGTAATACCAGTCGCTATAGTCTTCGATAAGCACCCAATCACGAACGATTCGATTATCGACAACTTTTTCTCCCCGTATTTCGTCTTCAACGCTTTCAAGGCATCGAAGGCGGCAAGGTTAATCGTGTGCGAAACAATTAATGGCACGTTTTGAGAGAAACCTTGTTGGAACGCCAACGCGCCGTCTCGTTTATACGCTTCTTTCATCGCGGATACATACGCCTTCATTCGATTTTTACTATTACTACTCTTTGAAGATGATGCCTTTCCTTTCTTCTTCATCTTCGCTTCTATTCTTTTCATTTGCAAAGTTACGATATCAAACGGGAGCATCAAAGCCGTCGATATCGCCCCCGCGACTGCGTATCTTCTGAAAGCTTCAACCGTGGTCGTGGCGAAATCACTTTTTCTCGTAGCAAAAGGAGTAAAAGTCCCATTCGCACTCGCTAAATTCACCAAAGAGAAATAGAGAAAATCTTCCGCGAACAACCGCATCTTTATCGTTTGTCTTTTCGTCGTCCTCTTTTTGTCATCGTTCTTCTCAACCGTCGTCGTCGTCGTTTTTTCAAACATATCATCGGCTTCCAATTTTGTATCTTCTTCTTCATCTTCATCATCATCATCATCATCCGACGACGACGACGAGGAATAAAAAAAGGAAGGAAAAAGATCAACAACACTCCTCGCCAAAGCGCCCGCATTCGCGCCTTCCCATCCTTCTCTCGCTGCTCTTTGTAACCGCATCATCGGATTGGTCGTGATAGTTATCGAAAAATTGTGTTGCGCGAAGCAGCTGTTTTTTCTCGTTTCAAAAAGAAAAACAGACAGACAGAAGAGAAAGACAGAAAGAGGAGTTTTTTGTCGGCGACAGAGAGAAGGTTCTTTCTTCTTCTTCTTCTTCGCTTCTTTTTCACGTCAACCACTTAAGAAACTCATCACAACAACAACAACAACAACACACGAACGAGATAAATACTATACTCTTGAAAAAGAGTAGACAGCACCAAGAGTAGCAGTAATAATAGTGCAGCTTTAAAAAGACACGCATAACAACACCATGGTTTTAGTGAAAGGCATCACGTCGGGTTTTTTAACCCGCGAAACCTATCTGCTAATCGGCAGCGTGTTTACGATTTCCAATCTTTTGCTCGTGTTGAGTTTCTCGAAAACCACCAACAACGATAAACTCATCGATTGGGAATATTTGGGATTGATTTTTAGACGGATAAACCCGTATTTATGGTCCGCGATTGGGATATCGTGCGCGATTGGTTTATCGGTCGTTGGCGCCGCGTGGGGGATTTTCATCACCGGGAGCTCGTTAGCTGGAGCAGCTATTAAAGCGCCGCGAATCACGAGCAAGAATCTCATCTCGATTATTTTCTGCGAAGCGGTGGCTATTTACGGGGTGATTGTGGCGATTATTTTACAAACGAAGGTGGAATTTGCGCCGAGAATGCCAGATGGGTCGTATTCGGATCGATCGATGTTTTCAGGGTACGCGATATTAGCGTCTGGTATAACCGTCGGGTTGGCGAATCTGGTGTGCGGTATTTGCGTAGGGACGGTCGGGAGTAGCTGCGCGTTGAGCGACGCGCAAAATCCAGCTTTGTTTGTGAAGATTTTAGTGATTGAGATTTTTGGAAGCGCGCTTGGCTTGTTTGGGGTGATTGTCGGGATTATCATTTCCGGGAACGTGGCGTTTAAGAATCCAGCGGATGCATAGAAGAAGGGGATGAAGAGAGAGAGAGAGAAAAGAAGTGAAAAGAAAAACACACCGCGAAGATGAACACTACGAAATAGCACGTAAAAACACGTATAGTAGTGTTGTATAACATACTTATTATAACTATTATCATCATACAAAACATTCATTCATTTACTGATGCGCGACTATCATATGGTTAGCTTCTTCTAAATCAATTACTTACTCTTCTTCAACTCTTTTCGTTCCGCTTTCAAGCCAAAACGTTCACACACGTTCGCTCTGCTAAACACGACTCTGTTTTCAATCACTCCTTGCTTCGTGCACCTAGGCATCCTCTCAATTTCGCCGCCGTTATCGAACAAAATCAACGTCGGTAACTGTTTCGAGTTCCCGGTCAAATCGATCCCATGATCGATGGCTCCGCCCGGCCATCTCGAGAGATCAAACTTCGCAAACGTCAAACCGCTGTCTTTATCGTCCGCGTCGGAAAACTCCAAAGACAGCTGCGCGAACGTCGGATCGAACTGATTACAAGGTGGATGCCATGGCGCGTAAAACATCACCAACCATTTTTTCGTCTCTTCCCCTTTCGTGGCGCCGATTTTCATGCGTCGTTCGAACGAGGCCACGTTCAGATGTTCCGCTTTGCTCGCTCCCGAATATTCTCTCAACTGACACAACAAATAGTGGAAGTAATAGAGACTTCCAAAAATCCAAAACACTTTCCGGTCCATGATGAACGATAAGAGTAAAATAGAACTCTTCACGTGCAGGAAACAATCCGCAACGAATTTATCTAACGTTTCAAACCGGCGGAGTTTCAACAGTAACGTCAATCCAGTCATGTACGTCGCTTGTTTCGTCCAATTGACGACTTTCTCAACTGTTTCCTCGTCTTTCATTTCAACGCACCAGATATAAAAAAGAGGGTATAAAAGGATGATTATCACGTTGAAGACGTAATGCGCGGAGAGGAATCGTTTGAGAGATGGAGGAGATGGTGATGATGATGAAGATGAAGACATTGTTTTTACCGCGACTGTTGAATGCGTTTTGTTTGTGTTTCTTTTCTGGTGTTTTGGGGAACTTGGGTCCGAAAATTCTTCATTTCCCCCCCCCCCTCGGAATAAGAAAAAGAATACAACACAATACTTTCGATGACGGGCAGACGAAAGAATAAACATCCGAAACGAGCGGAAAACGTAAAGACGGTGGTGGTGGTTACGAAAACGAGTGGTGGTGCGAGAGAAGAAGAAGACGACAAAGACGTGGAGCAATTGCGGAGGATGCTCATGTGCGTGCCGTGTGACGATGGTGTGGAACAGAATCATCAGATGAGGAAAGAAGAAACTGCTATTATTGCTAAAGGAGTGAAGAGAAAGAGAGGGCAACACGAGTGCGATGTGTGCGAGAAGATGTTTGATAGTCCATCCAAGTTGGCCAGACACATGCGTATTCACACGAAAGAGAAACCGTACGAATGTGATCTGTGCGAGAAGCGTTTTCGTGAATCTGGTACTTTGAAAGCTCACATGCGCATTCACACGAACGAGAAACCGTACGAATGTGATCTGTGCGATGAAGCTTTTCGTCAATTTGGTCATTTGCAAAGACACATGCGTATTCACACGAACGAGAAACCGTACGAATGCGATGTGTGCGAGAAGCGTTTTACTCAAACTAGTAATTTGAAAAAGCACAAGCGCACTCAACATTAGCTCATTTATATAGTCCTGGTGCACACAAACCCGTTGTATTATTACATACCGAACAAATCCAACGAACACATTTGGGGAATTCTAATTCAGTCAATGGGACCTTCCAGCCTTCCTTCGTCAGCTTCCTCGCCGTCCCTGTTCCTTCTTTTTCACCGCTGTTTGTTTCCCTACTCGTATAAGTCTATTTTTACGCTTCAACATGCCTTCAATTTTTACTGTGTCATCATTTTGTCGCCACTTCTTCTATCTCGAAAGGATCTCTAGCGCACTGTTGCAAAAACAGCTCGTACGGATACTTCTTTCCGTAATACTTCTTCAATATCCTTTTACCGCGAGTGATTAAATCCGAGTCTTTCATGACCAATGCGGGGTTGAGCGCTTGTTTATCTTGCTGCGTTCCTTGGTCTCCTCCTCGATATTTGACCAAACGTTTGACGAATAATAATCGCAAAATTTCCCAAGCGATGCTGATATCGTCCTCGTCGATACCTTCGCACCGTAAAATCAACGAGTGTAACGCTAACGTTTGGTATTCGCACGCATACTCAAACTGCTCGGCTTGGACTAACTGCGCGGCGATATCGAAGCACGCTTTCCCGAATACTTGCATTCTGCGAATGTCTAATTTAAAATTCGACAGCGCCTCGAGAACTTCACGAGTTTCGTATTTACCACTTTCCACGTAGTTCTGTATTAAATCCCCGACGACCTTCTCTTTTTGTTTCGCTGCGATCATTTTCGATTCCATATCTGCGCCGAGTTGCGCCGCTTCGGAAAGACACGTCGGACATCGACAGATGAATTGATGCGTTCGCTTCAATTCTGTCCGTCGTTCGTCTATGTTGCCCGAATGAAAGATTGGCCCGTACGAGACCGTAATCTCTTCGTCTTTTCGAATTGGTTTATACGCTCTGATTGTAATTTTATTCTGTTCTTCGCTCGTGGTGAAAATCTCAGCTGTTTCGCTTCTCGTCACCGACCGAGAGGTGGACGGTCCAGCATGTCTTCTTGCAGAAAATTCGTCGTCGTTTTCTTCTTCTCGTTGTCTTTGCTGCTCTGTTTCCAACCTCCTCTCCTCTTCCTCATCTCCGCTAAAACTTGCAAACGCGTTTGGCAAACACGAGTGGTTCACCGCGCTCGCCATGATAAACACCCCAACCGCTAGCGTCTTCTCCTCCCCAATCTCTATGTATGCATCCACCAAATCCGCCGCATCCATGTTCCTATATACCTGAGGCGTCAACATGACCACATCTTTTCTCGTCAGCGTTTTCACTCGAAAAGAATTCAACGTGCACCTATTCACGATCCCGACGATATCGTCCACCTCGAATCCGCCGTCTAAAATCGAATGTCCTCTCATGCTCGTATAAAACTTATTCGCGATCAACTCGTCCCTTAATATTGCTCGATCGTAATCTAATTCTCGCATCACCGTTAAATCCGCGAAAGTTCGTTTCATTTGCCTCATTTTTTCGTCCCTGAAAGTGTTGCCTCGTAAATCTGTTTTTTTTATCGTCTGTATCGTCTTCCCAATCGCTCTTTGTATGAATGAAAAATAGCACTCCGGATCTTCCTCGCCTTCGCCGAACGCGAACGGCGCCTCTCTCAAGATGATGTCCCCGGGTTTGTACTCCTTCGACGCGATTAAACAATTACCAAAGGATGCTTTTTTTTGAATCTCCACTCGTTGCTTTTTCTTTTGCTTGTTGTTGCTCTTCGTAGAAGTGTTCTTGTTCGAAGGAGAGGAAGAGGAGGAAGTCATGATGATGTTTATTATTGTTTTTGGTCGTCGTTTAAAGATGCTATTATAACTACTCTAGTATATTTATTCCATCCCCCAGTCTTCGTCGATGTCTGAATCCGATTCTTCTTTCTTATCAACAGTAGTCGTAGCCGTAGTCGTAGGAACGACAGGTGAAGACGGAAGAGGAGTTTTTGTTTTTTGTGACGACGACGGAAACGAATCCTTTTGAGAAGAGGAGGACTTTTTCTCTTCTTCTTTCGCCACCTTGGATGATGATGCTACTTTTTTTACGTTTTCTTTCTTTCTACCATCATCATCACCACCACCACCACCACCGTTGTTGTTGTTGTTGCTGCTGCTCTTCGTTTTCTTCTCTTTCTCTTTTTCTTTCTTTTCTCCTCCTCCTCCTTTTGGTTTCGGAAGAGCGGGACCGCCACCGCTGCTACTGCTTGTTGTTGTTGCTGTTGTTGTTTTCGATGCTGGTTTTGATACGTCTTCTTCCTTCTTCTTCGCCGCGGGAGCCGGAGGAGGAGAAACGGGAGGAACAGGAGGAGGAGAAGGAGGAAGAGGAGGAAGAGGAGGAGGAGGAGGAGCAGCCGGAGGATAAATTTTTGTCCTCAACGTTTGGACGGCGAAGAAATACCTTCGCCAAAAGTCGTCCTCGTCGACGATTAGCGGGACAATCCTTCCTCTCAACTCTCGCATGAACGGCGCTTCTTTTAAAACGGCGTCGATATCTTCTCGAGCGTTTTCTAACGTCCAATTTTTATTAAACTCTTGGAAGAGGACGTCGTCGTCTTCGGGCGCTTCGCAGTACGTGCCAGAATCGCGTTGGATGGAGGATACGCCTTTGAGGAATTCCTGCTCTTTGATTTCTTTTTCGGAGAGTTCTTTTGAAGCGCCGTTGTTTTTGTTTTTGCTGTTTGCGTTTCTGGCGTTCGGGTTGTCCGTGTTATTGCTTGAGGACGAGGAGGCAACTCCAACTCCACTCCTCGCCAGCGCGTTCTTCAACCGCTGCCTGTCGCTCTCTACTTGCGCTTGTTTAATCGTTTCTTTCACCTGCGAAAATAAGTTCCCGGTAAACTTCGCCGCGTTTCTCCCGAACTGTTCGATCTTCTCCCCGGCTTTTTCCAAAGACTCTTGGACGAGAACCAAATCGTCGTCGCTGTAGTCCTCGTCTTCATCTTCTTCGTCCGAATCATACAACATCCCTTGTTCTTTCAACTTCTTCTTCTTCTCTTCTCGTTCTTCTCTCTTTCTCTGTCTCGTTCCTTCCGAATCATCATCATCTAAATTATCATCATCTGAATCCTCGTCGTCGTCGTCCGATCCCATCGCTTTCGTAAAATCCTCTTTTATTTCCTCCTTCAACTCTTTGAAATCTTCCTTCAACTCGTTCGCTAATATCGCGACTTCTTCTTTCGTTTTCTGCAAAGTCGATTTCGAGAACTCCATGGCTTTTTTCGTGTAGTCTTTGGTGAAGTTGAACGCGTTTTGCGCCGCGATTAATAATTCATCATCATCATCCTCTTCTTCTTCTTCATCTTTGTTGTTTTCTGTTGTTGATGTGTTTTCCTTCTTCTTCTTCTTCTTCTTCTCATTGTTCTCCTCCTTCGTTGTTCTCCTCTCCTCCTCTCCATCTTCTCCATCTTCTTCGTCCGAAGAAGACTCCAGGAATAAATCTCCCACTTGCTTCAGTAAATTCATATATGGTTAGTAGAGTTAACACAGCAGCGCGTTTTAAATGAATAATAATACTATAATAACTCGTTGTGAAGAGGAGGATAAAATAGAGAAGTCGTTTGGAGTAGAGAGAGAGAGAGAGAGTTGTTCTTATTGAGCGGTTCCGTCGTAAAAGTGAGTAAAAGAGTTGAACAAAACAACAACAGAGAGCATGCTGCAGAGGAAAAAAAGCAAAACTTCTCTCTCTTCTCTCTGTTTCCTTTCCTCCTCTTTTCTTTTCGCTCCTCAAAGTTTCTCTCGTTTCCTCACAACAAAAAACTGCCCTTTCTGTTGCTCTCGTTTTCATTTTAAGCGCACGCACCTCTCATCTCTCCGAGCACAGTTTAGAGCGCACACATCATCACGCGCAGAGACATCCTCTCTGTTGTTCTGCGTTCCTTCAATACTACTGAAGAGTGTTTTGAGAGAAAAGAGAGAGAGAAGAGAGCGTGTTGTTTGTGGTTATAGTTGCGTTCATCATTTTGGAGAAAAAAGCACGCACAGGCGATTAACGAATCGACATCTCATTTGTTTTTTTCTTTCCCCGAAGAGAATCGCATCGCATCCCATCGATCGAGACGGTGGTATCGCGCGGTCTCGCGTCGCGTCGTGGGGTCGTGCGCGCGCGTGACAAGAATCAGAAAGAAGAATGCCGGCGAGGAGAACGACGACGACGCTCGAGAAGACAAAGAAGAACATGAATACTACAAATAATACTAATTATAACGGCGACAAAGACGAAGAAAAGACTACCAAAAAAGGAGAGAAAAAGAAGCAAAAAAGTCAACAAAAACAACAAAAATTTCTTTCTCAGGAAAAAAAAAATGTTCGATCTTCTTCTTCTTTCTCCTCTTCTTTGTTGTATTCCAAAGATCCTCTGAAAAGTCTGCAGACGAGCAAAGAGGATAAAGAAGAGTTTGTCAATTTTCTTCTCAAGGAAGAAGAAGAAGACAACAAAACGATTTCTCTCCAAGTTTCCATGCAGTTCGTCCGGGACGCGGTGAGAGAATATCCAGGAGTGAAACTGAACAAGGAGTTGTTGGAAGATACGGAAGCGGCGCTGGCGTTTTTCGGAGGCGGCGACCGAGGCGGCGGGTTTTTTATCGAAGAAGAAGAAGAAGAAGAAGATGATGACGATACTGGAAACGAAAATGAGCTCAAGCAGCCTCGTCGTCGTTTTCAAAACTTTCTGAAGCTGGAAGACTTTGAGGAGATGATCGATGAGACAACTGGAGCGAGAACGGTGTTGTTGACGATACCGTCGTCGAAAGAAGAAGACGCGGCGGCGACGAAAAGGACCGTTTTGTTGAACACGTTGAAGATATCGGAACAAAATCGAAAGATTGGCGAACGCGAGGAGAGAGCGCGAAGAGAAGATTTGTTGGAGGCGAAAAAAAAGTTGGTGAGCCAAGCAAACACGACGGCGGCGGCGAAAGGGAAGACGACTTCGAGTGGTGGCGTTGGGAAGAAGAAGGCTGGGACGAAGAGCAGCGCGGCGGCGATAAAGAAGAAGAAGGACGACGACGAAGGAGAGATGAAAATCGGCGGAGAAGACAAAGACGAGGACAAACAAGAAAAAAAGGATGAAATCCTCCCCGACGGCGACGACATTCTCTCTGGAAGCTGCGCGGCAACGAGACGCTTCAACTCTGGCAAGTTTCAGTTGGACCAATCCAAGAAGATTCACGGCGCCATCGCAGACGATAAGGTGTTCAAATTTTTGAGAGAGTTCAAGAAGGAAGTGTACGAAACGTATCGGTTGCGCTCGTTGGTCGAGAAGATGGATTTTTCTAGCGACGACGATATGAATCAGAAAAGTGACGATCGCGAAAACGTGCTCGAGTGCATTCGAATCTGGATTAACATGCGCGGGATGGTCGTCTCCGCGCGACTGGCGTTGATCGAGCGAGAGAAATTCTTGAAAGACTGCGAAGCGATGACAAAATTTGCTTCAGACTATCGTAAAGACACAAAAGCGGTGTCAAAAGCACCCGTACCGACGGAAAAAGCGACGACTGTTGTTGCTCCTTCGAAGATGAAAGCAACGGACGCGACGACGACGACGATTTTGAAAGAGATTCCAACGTACAGCATCGCGAACCGCTCGTTATCGTCGTGGTCGATTCTCCTCAATGAAGACGACGAAGCGCTTCTCGACGATGAATACGTCGAGAAAAACGATATCGACGACGATATCGACGACGACGACAACCAGCACGTGCTCACGATTGAAGATCAACTTGAGAGCGAGATCAAGACGTACGAGCAAGAGCAAACGTTTAACCAGATGATCATCAAAGGGCATCTTGCGCACGTGACGCCGGCCGGGGAGGAGTTTCGCGACGCGACCGCAAAACTTGAAAAAGCGCTCGAAAAAGTTCTCCGTTCTCCGTCGCTGAGTACGAAGACCTCGCACGACCGCGACCGGTTACTCGCGTCCACGAAATGGTCCGCGGATCAAACCATGGTCTTTGACGATCTCATTTTACTGTGCGACAACGCGTATTTTCCATCGAATGAAAAGGCGTGTAAAGCCGCGGACGATATCAATCGCCACGTGTTGTATCGCGCCGTATCGGTTTTGAAGAAAGCGTTCGAGATACTCTCGGATTTCGTCGACAAAGATCTCGTCGTCGGCGGCTTCAAAAAGTCAGCGGCGCGACTCTTCTCGTCCGCGCTCGAACAGACGTATAGGCGTCAATTTTCAAACATGTTGAACAACATCCTCGATCCGTACGATACGTTAATCGATTACGGAGCCGAGACGAAACTATTAATGTTTGTGCGCATGCGCGTGACGAATGCGATGGAAATCGATAGCGCTTTGAGAGAAAGAGCGCATCAAACGGTGATATCTGCGTGCTTGGAACAAATGTTGAGCGGGAAATTTGACCAGTTTTCGAGGCAAAAGACGGAAAAGTTCATCGAGGAGCTCTTGTTCGAAGAAGAAACGGAAGAAGAGGAGAAGAAGAAGAAGAAAGCCGCGAAATCGTCCTCCTCGTCGTCGAAAAAGAAGAAGAAGAAAAGCAACAAGGCGGGCAAAGATACGCCGGCGCCGGTCTCCGAGAAGAAGGAAGAAGTCTCGGATAAAGAAGACGACGACGAGAAAGAAGAAGAAGGAGAAGAAGGAAAAGAAGAAGAACAAGGAAAAGAAGAGGTTACTCCTACTCCTACTCTCGTTGTTCCAGTCGCTTTGCAAGAGTCCGAAGAATTCATGGAAGAAGAAAACCTCGAGGCTTGGCAAGAGGTGAAAAAAGTGCGCGGCGCCAAGACTTCCCCTTCTTCTGTCATCGTCGCTCCGAAAGATCTCGTTTTATCGAAAGTCAAGATTTCGCCTGTGAAGAAGATACCTGCGGCAAAGCAGCAGCAACAGCAGAGGAGCGAATTATCTTCATCGCCTCCGTTGCCAAAGTCGCCACCGCCGAAAGAAGTCGTCACCGCCGCGGTCGAGAAGAAGAGAGAGGTGACGAGACGAGCGCTGTTTGTCGATACTCTCAAGAAGAACGAAACAGCACCGGCTCCCACTGTTGTAGTCGAAGAAGAGACGAAAGAGGAAAAAGAAGAAGAAGCTCGAGAAGAAGAAGAAGAAGAAGAGCAGCAGCAGAAAGTTGCGGACGACAAAGAAGAAAGCAACGATACGTACGTCGTGCGAAGCGTTTCGGACATTGAACAGTCTTTCTGCGCCGCGTCAAATCCTCCACCAGATCAACAACAGCACTACCATCATCATCATCAACACTACCAACCACCACTTCCGCAAATGCCACCACCACAGATGGTTGACGGTCAAAGAGTCATTTTTGTGCCGATGATTATTCCCGATAGTGGGAGTATGCCGCATCCGATGCCGTTTGGAATGCACCATCATCATTCGATGGCGCCTCCGCTTCCTCCGCCGATGCCTCGGCTTCCGGATACCTCCGAAGCGGTTGTTTCGATGTACAACAAGTTCTACCATGACGTCATGATGCAGCAGCAGTATCCACCACCACCACCAACGCAAAGAACATCGTCGTCGAACATTGGAGCAGCAACGAACGAAGTGGTGAGCGATACGGCGAGTACCGCGTCAGACGACCACCCGTGCGCAGCCGCGGTGAAGTCTTCTTCCTCTTCTTCTTCTTCTTCTACTTCACCGCCACTTCCTAAAACGCCACCACCAAAAGGTCAGCAACAGATGATTCAGCATCATAAATCGGCCTCTTCTTCGCCTTCTATGTCGCCAAGTGCATCTTCGTCTTCAATTCGCATTCCTTCGCCTCGTCCTATCGATCTGGCGAGAATTTCATCTGCGGCGTTTCCAAAGCCGCGACGATCATCGAGAGAGTATAGGAGAGACAATCATCACCATAATCACGGAAACGATTCCAACGATGATCGTAATAGTAATTCGAAAAGAGAAGAAGAGTTTCCAGCGCTTTCTAAGGATAAGAACGGCGGAAAAGCGTCAAATGTCATGTCGCTCGCGAAATCGAACAAGTCGTGGGCGGAAGCGCAGATGGAGTTGAAGGGCACGAGTTTACCTTCGTTGACGTCGTCGCCGATGAAGCCACCGTCGCTACCGCAGCATCACCATCAAATGCAACGTCAAGTCGCGTGAAAAAGTGAAAGAGAGAGCGCGCGTGTTTATATTATTTTTTACCGGTACAAAGCGAGAGACATATTTTTTAATACAGCTAAAATACAATTACAATATTTCTACGCCGGACCACGACCCGTCGCAGTAATTTATTTACATGCGCTTTACCGAAACCTTTCCATTCTCGAACAAAGGGGACCCTCCTTATTTTGAGATTTGCGGCGTGAAATCATCCGGCGACGACTCCCAAATTACCGTCCCGTCGCACTGACACACCTTCTTGAGATTTTCACCGACGCCGGCGCTTCTGGCGAGCACCGCGGCTACTCGCAAACCTTCTCCTTCTTCGTTCCCGGCGACCACCTCTTCGATGCACAAAGCTCTTCCAATCATATCCCAAACGAAAAATTTCATTGGAAGCTGTAAACTCGCTTTAATCGACCCGTCCTCCATGGCTTGCACGGCGCACATTTCGCCTAATAATATTTCCTCTTCTCGTTCATTTTCGTTCGTATTTTGATACACTTCCCCGCAGCTCTCCACCCCTCTCGTCGTATCTCCATACATCCGCACTCGCAATTTGTACTTTTTCCCCTTTTCTAAGCCTAACACGTCCGCCTCAAACGTCGCCGTCTCTTCGTTCACTTGCACGAACCGCACGACGCCTTTACAACTCCCGTGTTGATACGCCTCTCCTTTAAACTCCGCGACGGCGGCTAAGGACTGCCTCAACGTTCTCAAATCCATACCTAATCGTTCCGCGAGTCGTTCGTTGAACAACTCCACGTTCCCCTGACCAACTAAACGCGTTTTATATCCCGTAGACGCGATCTTCTCTTCCACCGTTTTCACCGAAGACGTCGCGAGCACTCGCACCGTATTCGTTCCGAGTGACGCGGAGACTTGAATAACACCTTCGAGAGAAAGGACGGATTTTTCGACTTTCTCCACGCACTTACTGCACCGCATTTCCACCATAAATTCAATCTCTCTCGCTACTCCTTTTTCACTTCCGTTGTTGTTCGCGTTGTAATCGTCGTTGGATGATGTCGCAGCAGTAGTGCGGCGGCGGATGGTTTTTGCATCTTTCTTTACTGAATGATGATGAGAGGAAGAATAACTACTACTACTCGTAATCGCCGTCACTCGACGGGGTCGTTGTTTTTGTTTTTGTCGAGGAATAAAACGACTACTCCTGCGAGCAGCAGCAGCATGAGCAGCAACAGCAACAGGAGCAACAGGAGCAACAGGAGCAACAGGAGAAGAAGGAGGCGTTTGTTGCATCATCATCCTCATCATTTTGTTAATACTACTACGAGTAATGTGGTTATTTTTAACTTTTTATTTATGTGGAAAAAACTCTCCTGTGTTTTGGATAAAGAAAACGTCACTCACTTCATCAAAAGCACATTACTCTACACGAATAATACATATTAATAATAAGTATGTTTGCCATCAGTTCTTCTTCAACTATTCAGTGCCAAATCCAAGCACAACACGCGTGCTCTTCTCGATGCGCGTGCGCTGGCCGAAGAGGGTACGTTTTTCTAGTATTAGTATTGATGACGACGATGACGACGAGTATACGTGGCTTTTTACCCTAGCTAAAACGGACTCGTTTTACTTCTCAAAATGAATACTCTATTAACCGCACACATCGACTCTCTCTTCTGCGAATATAATAATAACATTATTAACAACAACAATACACAGGTTGAAAACGGTTTCTAAAGCCGCGAGAAAGACCCCGGTCGCGTTCGCCGTCAACGCCGAACAAGTACGTTTTCTATTTTATAACTACTAAAATTCTTCTCTTTTTGCCTCTTCTTTTGCTGCGCTTCGGACGAAAATGGTGGGAAAAAAGAACGATATTTATTAGAAGAATCTGCGGCTTAGTAAATACTGACTTTATACATTATTATTTATATATATATTATCCGAAACAAACAAACAAACAAACAGAAAGCGGTCGTCGTTCTCACCGGTACGGCTGGCGTCGCGGGAACGTTAACTTTGACGCAAGATGACCCGTCTGGCGCGACGACGGTTGTCGGCGACATCACCGGTTTGGCGCCGGGCAAACACGGTTTGCACGTGCACGAATTCGGAGACACGACCAACGGGTGCATGTCCACTGGTCCGCACTTTAACCCGAACAAGATGACGCACGGCGCGCCGACGGATGCGATCAGACACGCCGGGGATTTGGGTAACGTCATCGCGGATGCCGGCGGGTGCAAGTTTACCATTAAGGATATGCAAATTCCTTTGTCCGGGGCAAACTCCATCGTCGGCAGAGCGTTCGTGATTCACGAGTTGGAAGATGATTTGGGTAAAGGGGATAACTCGGAAATCGGCACGCAAGGCAAGACGAGTTCCACGACCGGTAACGCGGGCGCAAGGTTGGTATTTTTTTTGCTCTTATCTATTTTACTCATTTATTTTCAAAGGTTGGCCTGCGGCGTCGTGGGTTTGACTCCCTAATCTTTCGAGCGGAAATGATTTTGGCTAGCGCGAGACGAGCTAATAATAAGTCACCGGAGTGAGGTAGCAATAAAAGAACTAGTTTCCGTAAAACACAATACTTACGTAATAATATTCAACGACAAAATCTATTTACTTCCGCTTCCTCAGCGAACTTGCCGCGCCCCTCGCGCTTCTTGTTTTCGTCGTCGTTTCAGCCTTCTTCTTCTTCTGTTTTGTCGTCGTCGAAGAAGAGGAGCTTTTCTTGCTACCATTTACTACTCCAGATGATGATACTGACGTAGCCATATCGATCGCTTTAGCTACAACTGCAGTCATCAATGACCCCAACACTGCGCCGTACACGTACGGCCTATTCGCTTCGTGTTGCGCAGCCTCGAGTATTCGCTCGATTGAAAAGATTTTCTTACTCTTCATCATCGTTTCCCCCCACACGACGTGCGAGGCTAAAACCACCGCCGGATTCATGTACCCGCAAGAATACTTACACTTCTCTACGGTGATAACGATGCAGTAAAACAAAGCGCCAAACGCCGGTTGCACGCCTTTCGGCATCGTCTTTGCCGCGAAATCAAACGCCAGAAAGTTCAGAAACGCGACCACCGCTTCGCTCGTTACGGCTTCGCGTTGCGATCCAACGGCGATAACCGGCGACCCGGCTGGTAAAATCGCTTCTCCCAATTGCACGTGAAGAACGAAATATGCCATAAACGCGACGAT